>Ga0193728_1000358_pt1 | contig 21857 bp, 12 predicted proteins | sample U1c1metaG_FD_143037 | JGI IMG/M metagenome (GOLD analysis project Ga0193728, IMG submission 143037) | Soil microbial communities from a riparian zone of the East river system, Colorado, United States - U1c1 | ecosystem: Environmental > Terrestrial > Soil > Riparian zone | place: USA: East River...
CACTGACCAACGACAACGTCTTAATGGGATCATTCCGGCGCATACGGGCTCTGAAGCCATCAATCTTGAGGGATTGCCACGATCGCATCTCAACTGACGCGGCGAAAGATCACGCGCGTCACGGTGACGGATGAACAGCATCGGGAAAGTCCGATCTCTCATCATGTGCCTGCGTCGGCTGCGGATATGTTCTTAGCGCTATTTGCTGGGAGGGGCAGAGGAGAGTTCGCCGCAGTCGATCCGACGTTGGAGCGCCTGCTTGGCCGTCCGCCATTGTCGGTGCGTGACGTGCTCGCCGCTCATGTTTCAAAAGAGCAGAATGGCTAGCCGGATCGCGAGATATCAGTAGCGGTAAATACGCGTAAGGGAACTTACCCCGGTGTCAACGCCCAGATAAGTCTTATGGATCATCTCTTCGGGACAGGAGAGTTGTTTTGTCCTGTGGGCCGGTTAGTATCGCGCAATTGTAAAGAACCAGCACACATTCTTCGTTGCTAGTTTCCCCCGCACTAATGCCTTTGTTGTCCATTACCAGAAGTAGAGAGCCTTTACGTCGATCGAAGTTGGAACATCGTCGATGGTCGTTGTATGAAGCACGACCTGCATATTCATGTTTTCCCATCCGGGTGGAGCATTTTGCAAGAGCTTTTCAATCTGCAGTGGGTCGCTTACGAAGTCGGCAGTGGCCTGGTTGCTGGATGATCCTACGCCTGCAATCGAGAGAACAAAGCCGCCCGTCTGAGAATGAGTGAGGCGGGAAAGAATCGCATAATCATCCTGTGGCTTATTCCCCTCATCTTCACTCCGCCGCCATACTTTTGATTTGTCATTATTATCGACTACCTTGTCTATATCATCGAGCGTGTAACGGAGATGACGAGTAATCTCCATTGTCCATGCATTACTAAATCCGCCAATAAGGACAACCGGAGAAGACTGCATGTCGGTAATGGTTATATCGTTTCCGTACCGCAGATCGTAGGTTTTTCCGAGGCCTGCCAGGGTCGAAGTAATGCGCCCGGCAGCTGCTACATCGCCAAAGCCAATGAGCTTATTTGTAGGAACGAGGTCAGCCTCTGAGATGCTCTTAGAAGGTTGAAGATCGATAAAGAAATCCAGGCCGGCGTTCTGGATATGATGCTCTCTTCGATAGTTTTCCAGATAGCTCCTCGACAAACGATAAGCAGAATTTGCGCCGATATAAATAACGGCGGGCCTTGAACTATTGGAGAATGGGGCCCAAAACTGCTTAAAGCGATTATCGCGCCTCTGGTTGTGCCAAGAGTTAAACATTAGCCAGCCACAGGGGATTGCGAGGAAGATAAGCAGTACGGTCAATGCTCTCCGGGACTTCAGTGGGTGTCGTCTGCCAACGGGCCTGTCGAGCCCTTCTTCCGTCGTAATCTTTGAGTCATCAACTGCGAGGGCAAGCGATTGTGGAAGGTCCTCCGTAGTTTTATTACCCTCCGCGATCTCGTCACCCCACTCCGTCTGGGGGAATGAAGGGCCGTACGAAAAGACAGCTCGATACGATCCCTTTGGAATTGAGATCTGAACCGCGGTTTTATCCTGACGGTCGACGTAATATTGCGCGAGTCGCTTGCGAACCTCCGCTGCGCGGGCCCGAACGATCGGGTCATTTCCGGTGTCGTAATCTGGGGCTCTACCAAAGACAGTAGCCCCGATGACGCGTTCACGCAGCAGCTCGTCCTGGCGGGTGAGACTGAAATCCACTATGTAACGGAAGAGAAGCTGGCATTGCTTGCTCGACATGAAGACGGAACTCGCGAGGATATCGCGCAGAGCATTATCTATGAGTTCCGCCGGAATTTCAGTTGGCGGGTCTTGCACATCTACACCTCAACAACAACTATATACACCGCTTCAGGCTCCTTTCATTCTTGCCGAGGGAGGGACAGTACCCCCGCAAGACTCCCGACAATGCGCCGCAGTCAGGTACAGTACGTGCGCCTAAGTAATTCACTTAATGAAGTTTATAAATTGCCATGGTGAGCGAACCGTAATTCACCTTACGAACCAGGCTACCGTTGGCCTCATATGGAATCGGTTCTATTCAAGTCTTTTCCACTTTGACACCAGGGCGAATTATCGGGTGGGACGTGAACGATTTCAAAAATGAGGCTGATCAAATGAAGCTAACAGTTCGTAAAACAAGCATAAGATACACGGCTTTGGGTCGAAGATTCCTATTTCTCTTTCTCGTTATGGCATGCGCCCTTTGTATATGCGGAGCGGGCAATTGCCAGATGCTATATGGAACGCTCACTGGCAGCGTGACCGATCCCACGGGGGCGGCGGTGCCAGGGGCAACGGTAACGGCAACACAAACGGAGACAGATGCAATCCGAACCGGTGCCACCAATGGAAGTGGCCTCTATACGTTATCCAGCCTCCCTCCGGGGACTTATCATGTCGTCATCAGCAAATCCGGCTTTGAGGGCTTCCAGACTCAGAATTTGGACGTGAAACTTAACGAGGTTACGCGTCTGGATGCGGCCCTTACGATAGGCGCTTCAAAAGTAACGGTTACCGTCTCTTCTGAAGCACCTACGCTTCAAACCGACCGCACTGATGTGAACGCACAGATCTCATCCACAGAATTCAAGGATTTGCCGCAGCCCACTCGAACCTACCAGGGGTTGCTCGGCGGGGTGGCTGGAGTCGGTACGCCAGGGGCCTACGGCCTCCAAACCAACAATCCCGATCGGTCCATGACAGTAGAAGCCAACGGAACGAGTGTCAGCTCCACAGATGTTCGCATTGAGGGCGTTCCAGCGCCCGATCCCTGGGTACCCTACTTCTCATCACTTACACCATCTGTAGAAGCGATTGAGACTGTGAGCATGGTCACCGGGAGTGCGGAAGCGGACCAGACGGGGGCCAGCGGAGCCACCATCAATGTCCAATTGAAGAGTGGTACGAATCACTTTCACGGTAGCATCTACGAGTTTCATACCGATAACTTTCTTGCCGCGCGCCCATACTTTTCGGCACCTACCGATCCGATGGCGCCGAACGTCGACAACAACTTTGGAGCCACGTTGGGTGGGCCTATCCTGAAGGACAAGCTGTTTTTCTTCGCGAGCTATGAGGGAGACCTCGACCATACGAGCTACGTCAGCACCCAGACCGTGCCCACCGCAGCGATGCTGACCGGCGACTTCACGGGCACCAATACAACCCTCTACGATCCAAATACCGGAAATCCGGACGGTACCGGGAAAGTGTCATTTCTTGCGGAGACTGGACGCAATGCGATTCCTGCCAGCCGAATAAGTCCAAACGTCGCACCGCTTTTGGCTCTCATCGCCCAAAATAAGCCGACAAATAGCGCTTCCTCGAACAATCTTGTTGGAGTCGTTGGGAACCCACAATCGCTCCATAAAATCGATACAAAGTTCGATTGGAATGCATCGGATAAACTGCGCGTGACGGGAAGATTCAATCTTCATCCGTATCAGATCCTCTCAAAGCCTACCTTTGGAGATGCGATCAATGCTGGTGATCCTGCGAACTCCAGTGGCCATACCTATGCTGTAACCATTGCGGCAACTTATGTTAAGTCGCCACATTTCGTGATCGATGGGTCATGGGGATTTACGCGGACGATCCAGAACATCATTCCATTTTTCGATAATGTTAAGTATGGTTCCGATACCATGCATATCTCGGGGGTCAATCTCCCCGATCTTCCATACGGTGGCGGTATGCCGCAATTCAATATCAATGGATACAGCGGCTACGGCTACCAATATCCTTACCTGGGCTACAACGATCCCATTTTGGGCTACACCGGAAATGCAACCTGGACTAAAGGTTCCCACACCGCCAAATTTGGCTTCAACTTAAGCCAGCAGCATATGAACCACCATGAGATTTTTCCCGACGCTCTCGGTTTTGGAGGCAATGCTACAACGCTTAATGGGGGACCCCAGGTCAATCAATATAACGGCTTTGCTGCTTTCCTCTTAGGGATGCCGGACTCGTGGAATAACAGCTATCAACCGTTTGGCGTAAGCCGCCTACGTAGTTGGCAATACAATCTGTACGCAAAGGATACCTGGCAACTTCGGAGGCAATTGACTCTCAGTTATGGCACTGGGTGGACGTATATGCCTGTTCCAACCCACGGTAGCTACGGACTGGAAAATTACAATCTGGATACGAACCAGTACGAAGTTTGCGGCTTCGGAGGTATCCCAAAGGACTGCGGCATCGATGTAGGAAAGGGCTTATTTAGCCCAAGCGTGGGGATTGCCTATCGGCCCTTCAACAGTTGGGTCGTTCGCGGCGGCTTCGCTATCGCAGCGGAACAATTCAATGTAGGCCGAGAACTCATGTACAACTACCCGGAGAATATCGGTTACAGCGCATCCGCACTGAATCCTTATGTCGCAGTGGGATCGCTGAACGACGGAGTGCCAACAATCCCCGCGCCTGACTACTCCAATGGCGTGATTCCACTTCCCGCAGGTGCCAGTTTCTATGCTCTGCCTCAACATCTCAAGCACGGATACGTTGAATCTTACAATCTGACTACTCAAAAGCAGATTGGGTCGTGGCTGGTCCAGGTTGGATATGTAGGTAATTTATCCATACATCAGCACCAGCGCTACGATATAAACTACGGAACCGTCGGCGGTGGCGTTCCAAGCCAACGCTTCTACCAACTTCTCGGAACATCTGCTCCGGAAATAGCAATTGAACCCTACGGGCATTCGAAATACAATTCCCTGCAAACAACTGTGGAGCACCACTTTGCTAATGGATTTCTGCTTAAGAGCAGCTACACCTACTCTAAGTGGATGGCGGTCTGCTGCAATACGGACGGATTCGGTCAATCTGCAATCCCGATTCCGGAATATCAGCGGCTAAATTACGTGCCTAGCAGCATGGACCAAAGACACATCTTCAACATATCGGGTATCGTCGAGTCTCCATTTGGCAAGCAGAAGCGCTTTGTAAAAGATGGCATCGGTGCTGCTATTCTTGGCGGCTGGCAGTTGAATGCGGTTGCAACGATGTACTCGGGAAGTCCTTTTGGCATTAGCGCAAACGGAGCCTCTCTCAATGCACCCGGAAGTTCGCAACGGGCAGACCAAGTCAAATCTCACGTCGCAATCTATGGAAGGAAAGATGAGTATTTCGATGTAACGGCGTTCGCTCCAGTCTCGGCGGTTCGTTTCGGTACAGCGGCTTATAACTCTCTCGTTGGTCCAGGCGCAAAAAATCTGGATGCCTCCCTCTTCCGCACCTTTAACCTTCTAGATAATTTATCAATGCAGTTTCGTATTGAATCATTCAATGTCACCAACACTCCGCATTTTGCAGATCCGGGCAGCAACGTTTCGAGCGCTCAATACGATTCGAATGGCAATATCAGCAACCCTAACGGCTTTGGTCAGATTACGAGCACCACAACTGTCAGCCGGTTTATTGATCAACGGTACTTTCGATTTGGGCTGAAAGTTATGTTCTAGCCTGAACTATCTAAGGTAGAGACAGTGGCATGGCCGTCGAAAGATCGCCCGCCCTTGTCTCTCTCTTTATTTGTTTTTGAGTGAAATGGCAGCGCCAATCATGAATGTCGCAGAAGATGTGTCTGGCAAGAGTGCATTGGGTATGAATGACAAGGACCTATTTATGTTTTCGAGAAGAAGCTTTATGACGAACGCTCTGGGGACTGTAGCTTATGTGATGACCCGAGACGCGCAGGCAGCCAGCGGATCAATAAATCCGCCTCCCCTTTTTCCGGGGCAGGAGGAGAAATGGAAGCGAAGCTGGGATGTTGCCACATCAACCCTGGCTGAAAATACGTTGCAACTGGGGACGTATGGTCGTCCTGTGCTGATCGAAGGGGCGCAGTACCGGGGTATCTGGATGGAATGCGCGCCGAATGAGGCGCTGGTAAACCTGCAGTGGAAGCAGTATCTTCCTGAGTCGCAAAGGGAGGTGGCTGACAAGGTTGCCATCGCGAATCATATGGCCTTCTTCGATCTGCAGCGGCCGGACGGCCAGATACCCGCGTACGTCTGGGACAAAGAGGTGGGTTTCGGGCAAATCCAGATGGTGGTTCCGATCGCTGCGACCGCGTGGGAGACATCGCAGATTACGAAGAACGAGCGCTTGCTTGAGTCAGCGTACGCGGCCTGTAGCAGATGGGATGCCTGGCTCAGAAAATATCGTGACACACGGAAGACAGGGTTAGTCGAAGGATTCTGCACCTTCGACACTGGGCATGACAATAGTCCGCGGTGGAAGGGCATGCCTAATGACTGTCCAGGTCAAGATGCACGTGTACTGCCGCGGGTGAAGGGATTACCACGCTTGTCGCCGGACCTCTCAGCCACAGTTTATGGCGGGCGTGTAGCGCTGGCTTCGATGGCCAGAGCTCTTGGAAAGAATTCTGAGGCTGACCGCTGGATGCAGGATGCAGAGACAATACGCAAGCTCATCATCAAGAGGCTCTACTCGCCGGAGGATGCGGCCTTCTATGATGTCGATTCGAACGATAAGTTTGTGCGGGTTCGCTCGGATGTTATATCTCGTGTTTTAGGTGAACATGTGCTGAAGTTGGATGTGGCATCTGACCGAAAGATCTTTGAGGATGTATGGAGGAAGCAACTACACAATCCCAGGGCATTCTGGGCCCCATTTCCATTTCCATCGATTGCGTTGGACGATCCTTCCTTTGTTCGGCCAATCCAAGCGAACAGTTGGGGCGGTCCTTCCCAGGCACTCACGGCGCTGCGAGCACCGCGCTGGATGCTGCACTATGGCAAAGGAGATCAGATGAAATACCTGATGCGGCAGTGGACAACTGCCATCGCCAACTCAGGCAAGACATATGAACAGCTAGACCCGCTGACGGGAGAATTTACGCGCGACAAGAGCGGGTACTCGCCAACGGCGCTGGTATATATCGACTTCATCTGTCGTCTCAACGCTATGGGACGCTCGGACTGAGAGTGGTGGAGAAGGTCCCCTTTCGGCCTCGCTATTGTGCATCGCTACTCCCCAATGTCTCTGCTTAATTGTCTGCACATCTCACGGCAGCTACTCGATAATTAGTTTCGATGAAATATGTCGTATTGGGTTCCACGAGAGCGGGCACGCTATCTGAACAGTACGGATGCTTACGCAAATTCTGGAGACACCATAAACAAGGTTACGAAATTCTCCAGAATCGTTTTTCACGCCAGCGTACCTTTTCACGAATTGAGACATGATGAACAAAGTAAATCGTAGACAGGTGGGTAAGAGTATCTTAGGCAGTGTCCTTGCCAGTGCTATTCCTCTTACTCGCGCATCGGCAGAAGTCACCGACCAATCGCGTGGATCTGCGGAGCAGCAGGAAAGTGTCTCACTTAAATGGGATTTAGTATTTCCCGGCATCTGGCGAACAACTCTCGGAAAACCGGAGCAGCACACGCCTGTCCATGACCGGCTCATCCCGCCATCAGAGGCTGCGCTGCATCGTCTCCCCGAGGCCCTTTCCGAAAAGCTTCCTCAGGTTACCGGTCGGATCGATCGGCGCGGAGCGCACTTACAGCTTCCGCTCGAAGCGGACGAATTGATGTATGGATTCGGCCTGCAGCTGATGTCGGTTCAACAGCGCTCAATGAAGCGGACGGTCCGCGTCAACGCAGATTCGAGGGGAGATTCGGGTGATTCGCATGCACCGGTTCCGTTCTATGTCACAACAGGCGGATACGGCATTTTGGTAGATACGTTTCGCCAGGCACAGTTTTACTGTGGGGAGGCGCACTCGAAGCCGGCGAAGGCATCCACTATAAGACGCATAGAAAATAACACTCCCCGGCGGATGCAGGAAGGTGACCAGCAGAAAACGAGTGAAGTGCTGGTGGAGGTGCCGCGCGTAGAAGGCGTGGACGTATATTACTTCTCCGGTCCATCGATGCTGGCTGCGATCCAACGCTATAACCTTTTCAGTGGCGGTGGCGTAGCTCCGCCTGAGTGGGGATTAGGCTTCTGGTATCGGCCACAACTGCACATGAACGAAGAGGCAGTGCTGAAGCTCGGGCAGGAATTTCGGGAACGCAGGATCCCATGTGATGTGCTCGGATTGGAGCCAGGTTGGCAGACGCATGCGTACTCCTGCAGCTTTGTCTGGGAACCAACTCGCTTTCCTGACCCTAAGCGATTCCTCAGCGCGGCCCGGACACTGGGGTATCGCGTGAATCTCTGGGAGCACGCCTTCACTCATCGATCCTCGCCGCTTTTCTCTGATCTGCAACCTCATGCGGGGAACTACGCGGTGTGGCAAGGACTTGTGCCGGACTTCGCCGGCGAGCCCGCACGTCGCATCTTTGGCGATTATCACGGCTCATCGCTGATTGACGCAGGTGTCAGTGGATTCAAGCTGGACGAGTGCGACAACTCCGACTTTACTGGTGGCTGGTCGTGGCCCGATGAGAGCCGGTTCCCCTCCGGCCTTGATGGAGAACAGATGCACGCGGCGTTTGGTCTGCGCTACCAGCACGCCATCCTGTCTGCATTCCAGCAGCGCAAACAGCCGACGTATAGCCTGGTGCGTTCCAGCGGTGCGCTCGCCGCTCCTTATCCCTTTGTGCTTTATAGCGACCTGTATGATCACCGTCAGTTTGTGCGTGGCCTGATCAACGCAGGGTTCAGTGGGTTGCTGTGGTGTCCTGAGGTGCGAGACGCTGTCGATGAGGAAGATCTTGTGCGCCGGTTACAGACGGCCGTGTTCTCTCCTTTGGCGATGGTGAACGCTTGGTATATCCAGAACCCGCCTTGGAAGCAAACCGATCGGGATCGCAACAACCGCAATGAGTTCACCCAGGGATGGGAACAACTGGAGGGGCGCTGCCGCGAGATCATTGAGTGGCGCATGGCCCTCTTGCCCTACCTGCGTTCGGCGTTTGCGGAATATGAGAGCTATGGAACGCCAGTTTTCCGCTCTCCTGTCCTCGATTTTCCAGACCTTTCACTCCACCAAGTCGACGATCAGTACATGGTCGGCGACCGCTTGCTTGTGGCGCCACTCTTTGCTGGCGAGAGCGGCCGTGATGTGGTTCTGCCAAGTGGTAATTGGCACGACTTCTGGACGGGCAAATTGGTGAACGGGAATCAGAAAATTCATGTAGACCGTAGCCAGCGAGAGATTCCTGTCTACATCCGCGAGAATGCCATAGTACCTTGGGCAGAGTCGGCCGGATCGACCGAAGATCCGAAGGCGCGACGTGTCCATGTGCGCATATACGGCAACGGATCGCTGGTATGGCGCGGTCAAGGAGAGGATCTGCAAGGCATGTTGCTATCTGCAGATGCGAAGACCAGCGTGACAGAAGTGGCAAACGCTCCACGAGCCTATGCAATCACGCGGCGGGATCATATCGGCTAAACGTAATCCCTGGAGTGCTTGGTGATCTTTGTACCAGTGAAGAGCGAGACTGGAACAAGGATAGAAGAACCTGATTTTCTGTGCCCAGTTAGATGCTGACAACGAACGTCACCAGGGCGAAAGCCAAACGACGAGCACATAAGCGGGGTAAAGACGTAGTGTTTAAAAGGGAGATACAGTTACTTTGAGTAGACCTTATAAAGCACCTTTATCGGTAGATCGACGGACATTTCTACAGTCTTCCTGCCTCGCCACCCGGGGTGTGGTTATGTATGCTGGAGGTGTGAGGCCTCGGCTGTAGCCTTGAGAGCTACATGGCGTAAAGTTTCAGCCGGACAGTCCGCTGTCGGGCTCTCGATGACCTTAATCGCCCCGGCAGGGGCTACCAGACTGAAAGACACTGCTTGCTCGACAGAAGGTCGAAGTTCGTAGGGAAGATTTTATCCCATGGCAATTCAACCAGAGCGAGGTGGACGATTACCTGGCTAAAATCCTTGAATGGACTAGGGTGTATCGACAATTCACTTTTCGTACTGTTGCGGATTTGGTGCAGTGGAAGATGGGCGTTGGTCGATATGAGTTGACGGAGGTTCAGTGGCGGCGCATCGAACCGCTGCAGTCGGGCGGCCGGCAGTTCGTGCCTTAGGTTCTGCGTTCGGGCATGCGCTGGGCTGACATGCCGAAGCGCTACGGCAAGTATAAGACGACGCACAAACGCTTCACGGTGGGCTTGGACAGGAGTCTGGGACCGGATCTTCGCTGACCTGCTGAAGGATCGCGAGAACCGGTACGTCATGATCGATTCCAGCGTCGTTCGCGCTCACCAACAGACTGCGACGGCGCGAAAAAAAAGGCTTCGGAGACCTCTCTGTGGCGGAGTCGAGGAGGTCTGACCACCAATGCTGGCGGATGAACTTGACTTGTCGCTCGGCTTCATCCTCATCGGCGGCCAGACGAACGACTGCACCCAATCCATTCCTCTGCTGGGCGAACGTCGTCCCCGGCCGCGCTGGCGAACAAGGGCTACGATCCGACCCGATCCTCAGCCATCTCGCCGAACGCGGCATCCGTGCCGTTATCCCGGCGCGTTCCATGCGCAAGGTCCAACGCGATTTCGACCGAACCCTCTATCGTCAGCGGAACCGCATCGAACGCACCTTTGCTCACCTCAAAGAGTTCCGAAGACTCGTCACACGTTTCGACAAACTCAAGCGTAGCGTGTGAGGCAATCTGACTGGCTCTATGTCTCGTTATAGATTGATTGGCAAGTTCAGTCTTACTAAGTTGTTGATTTATAAATGTTATTTGGTGGGCACAGCACGATTCGAACCTATGACTTCCACCGTGTGAAGGTGGCGATCCTAGACCAAATCACTGACGGCAAACGACTTATGATTCGGTAAAACCGGCAAAACCGGCCTAATCGGCGCTATTTGCCACAAAAATGCCACAAAGCCAATGGCACGAAACTGAGTGGGCACGGGAGATCCGCGGGGGATCATCCCAGCTTGGCTTTACCTCATTTCTGAGCAGCAGTCGTGCCGAGTTTTGACTCGAACTCCACGAACACGAAATCAAGGCCGGTATCGACGTGATCGCAGCTGGGCGCTTCCTAAGCAAAAATAATCGCCCTTCGCCTCTTATCGGATTTTCTGATTCGCAATCCGTCGGGCCCCGCAGCCACCTATTCTGGTTCGCTCACCGTATAGGGTAGATACTCCCTACCCCACTCCGCCAGTGTGCCGATCAGGTGCAGTGCGGTGCATCCTCGACTATTACCACGCTATCGAGGTCGGCCTTCCTGGGATGGCTGGGGAATTGGGCTCCACATATGCCATACCGGTCATCTACGTGCCTCTGCTGATGATCACGCACCTGGCTGCTCTCTATTGGTTGGTGCGTCCTCGACCAAGACGGATCGGGCCCTAGCCACTGATGCAAACGCGGCTTGAATAAAATCGGCGCCTGCGGTGGGATAGCAGGACATCCGCATCTTCTAAATGGCACTGCCCTTGGCAAAGTTCGGCACGTCCGGATGGCCGGTCCGTTCAAAGGACTTCTGAGTTGAGCGCGAGGAATTCTTCGCATCGGACTCTGTGCGTCCAACGTTTTAGCGTACGATTTGACGTTTGGTGTAGTGACCCCGAGGGTGGTCTCGCCGAAGATCAAGGCCGCGATAGAAGAGACCTGCTCCCGGTCAGGTCGTTTGTCGGCAGGTTCGACAGTTTGCCGAGGCAACGGGCCAGGTAATCGTTTTCCAGACAGATGGAGAAAAAGGCCAATCATTGTCTGCATGAAGTAGACAGATTGAGTCCAAATTCAACTAAAAGGTTGACAATCAGATGAACTGCTGCCTAATATTCCGATGCAACAGGAAACTGTAATCGGTTACAGCAATTAGTCGTACATAGAGAGCCGCAACCCTAAGCGCAACTTAATGTATGCGCTTACAAATGCGTAGCAGCAGTGAAATGAAACAGCAGCATTTTTTTGGAGGGCATGTGAGCCTAATTCATCAATTTAAACGATTCGTCCTCAGTGGCGCGGCCGTAGTGGCAGTCATTTTTCTTTTTATCGGTTTCGCAGCCGCTCAAACAAACGAAGGCCAACTCTCAGGAAACGTACTTGACAGCACCGGCGCCCAGATTGCCAATGCGATCATCATCGCCAAAAATGAAGCAACGGGTTCCACCTACAACGTCAAATCAAGCAGCAGTGGAGGCTATCGTTTTCCGTCCATCAGCTTGGGTTCCTACACTGTCACCGCGACCGCGACCGGCTTCAGTCCTTCAGCCAACACGGGCGTTATGGTTCGCGTAGGCAGCGTTACTGCCCTCGATATCCATCTCTCCGTCGGATCGGCCACGGATACAATTACAGTTGCGGCGAATGCATCCACTGTTGAAACTCAGTCATCCGATGTTGGCGGCACCGTTACCACGCGACAAATTATTGATCTTCCCCTTGCCCTTGGCGGCGTAGGAGCACTTCGTTCTCCGGAAGCATTCGTCTTCCTGATCCCCGGAACTGCCGGGCCCGGCACCGGAAACAGCGCTAACGGCATCTTCATCTCGAAGATTGGAGGTGGTCAGAACTTCGGCAACGAGGTGTTGTTGGACGGCGCTTCACAGACGCGCTCTGAGAACGGTTCCTCATTCGACGAAGAGGCTCCTTCGGTGGAAGCTATCTCAGAGTTCAAGGTAACAACCAACACGCCAGCCGCCGAGTTCGGACGCACCTCTGGTGGAATTGAGAATTTCGTTACAAAGAGCGGCACCAATAACTATCATGGCACCGCGTTCGATATCTTCCGTAACGAAGCTCTCAATGCAAATACTTGGTTCAATAACGGCTTCAAGGCTTTTTATCAGAGCCAGAACAACCCGGTTGAGTCGCAGTACAACCGTGGCAATGATAAGCAGAATGACTACGGCGGAAGCATGGGCGGTCCCGTCGTCATCCCGCACCTTTATAACGGCCATGACAAGAGCTTCTTCTTCTTCTCATGGGAGCAGTATAGGCATACCCTCGGCGGTCCCATTACGAGTACCGTTCCTACGGTGGCCGAGCGCGGCGGCGATTTCAGCGATCAGTTAGGCTCCCCGAAGTTGGACAACAGCGGCAATCCTATTCTGAATCCCTGCGACGGCCAGCCTCTTTACAACGGCGAAATCTTCGATCCGAATACCACTACAACTGTCGGCGGCGTGCCGTGCCGCATGCCTTTCAAGAGTCCCAGCGGACAACTCAACGTGATTCCGTCGGGACGGATCAATGGAGTTTCGGCAAATATACTTGCCTACTACCCGCTCCCGACTTCGCCTGGTATCGCCAATAACTACACGCTCAACAGTTCGTCTCCTTTGACAAACACGACCTACAGCATTCGTGTCGATCATTCTATCGGTGAAAACGATAAGTTCTTTGGGTCGTATAGCTCGCGCGAAAATACTCGCAACAGCCCACAAAACTTTCAGTTGCCTGCTCCGGTCACGCCAAATGTCCAGACCCAGGATTTCATTACTCACTTCGGCCGTGGCGGATGGGACCATATCTTCACTCCGAACCTTCTGAACCACCTCAATTTCGGATTCAATCGCTCCAATTCGATCAATGGCGCGATTGAAAACCAGCCAGCGTACGCCAGTATCCCTTACGCTCAGCAACTCGGCATTCCGAATATTCTCAGGGGATTTCCAGTCATCAATATTTCTGGGTATATTAATTTGAGCCGTAACCAGAATGACGACAACATCGATAACGGCATTCGCCTTAACGACTCTGTGAGCTGGCAGAAGGGCCGCAACAGCTTCAAGTTCGGCGCTGACTGGCGTTATCAGCAGTACTCGAACATCGCACATGATCAGAACAACGGTTACTTCAACTTCAATGGCAACCAGACGAAGGCAGCCAAGCTGAGCCCCTATCAGGATGGAACCGGTCTGGGCGGCGCGAGTTTCCTGCTCGGTCTCTTCGACTCTGCCGGAGCATCCATCGTGACACACCAGCCACGCTGGATCTCGACCTATACGGCTGCCTTTATACAGGATGACTTCAAGGCAATGAAGGACCTGGTACTCAACATTGGCCTGCGCTATAGCATTGACCAGCCCCGTAAAGAGGCTACGAACAGCACTTCGAACTTCAGCCCCACCGCGATTGATCCGCACACCGGGTTGCCGGGCGCGCTGGTCTTCGGAACGAACTGCAACGGATGCAATGCACGCTGGGCAGATACCTGGTACAAAGATATTGCTCCCCGTATCGGCTTTGCGTACTCACCTTCCATTTGGAATGGCAAGCTCGCGGTTCGTGGTGGTTTCGCCACTCTGTATGCGCCACTTCAATACAGCGACTTCGGTGGATCGGAGATTGCCGGATATTCGCTTCCCATCCAGCAGAACAGCGACGGCTTTACAGACTCGTACCGTATCGATAATGGGCTCAACCCCTACGTCATTGCTCCCAATCTCGATCCGGGACTGTTTAGCAACGGAAACTCCGCGGCTCCGCAAAACTTCAGCAACTACATCAAGCCATCGTACGGTCGTCCCGCTCAGGTCAATCAGTGGAATTTCCAGGTTCAACAAGAGCTTGCCAAAGACCTGATTATGACGTTGGGCTACATTGGATCTTCTGCCTCGCACCTCAAGTCAGGAATTGAAAACGTCAACAATACGTCGCCATCCACCTTCGGACTTGGCGACATTCTGAGCCGCCCCTATTCGGAGAGTGCTCCGGCTCAGGGGACCAAGCTACCTTATGCAACCTTCAATCCCAATGCGCAATATTTCCAGGCACTTCGACCGTTCCCGCAGTATGACTATATTGCGACGGACTGCTGCTTGCAGAACGTAGGACACTCCTCGTATGAAGCGCTTATTGCAACATTGGAGCGGCGCTTCTCTCACGGACTCAGCCTCCAGGCTTCTTATACCTGGTCTAAGTCCATCACCAACGCTGACTCCGCTCTTCCGGGAACCAACGCTGGAGTTAGCCAGGAGCAGGATCCTTCTGACCCGAAGAGCACCAAGGCGCTCTCCATTCAGGATATTCCTCATACGTTTGTGATCAGCTATATTTATGAGCTGCCATTCGGAAAGGGAAAGCGCTTCCTATCTTCGGGCAATCCGTTCTTACGTGCTGCGGTGAGCGGCTTTGAGATTGGAGCAGTGCAGCGATATCAATCAGGTCAACCAACGTCATTTGGTTGTGCTGACGGTATTCCTGGCTATCAAAACTGCATCGCGTTCTCTCGTGTTACAGGTTCCAGTCTCGCGAGTCCGGCGCGCAAGGGACACATCGATCCGTTCCGCAAACTTCGGGAGGGATATCCCAACGTAGGTTCTGATCCGAATGTTGATAGTGAATTCAATGGTCTGACAGACACCGGAAATGCGGACTACTCACGTTACCAGACGGCACCGGCTATTTATAGTCAGAATCAAAGCAACAACCGTCGTGCACGCGCGATTCAGACCGGAGATTGCGCAACCTGCGATAACGGCAATTTTGAATTCGGAAATATTCCTCGTGTCACAGCGGAGATTAGAAACTATAAATATCTCAACGAAGACTTCAGCTTCCTGAAGAAGACACCCATCACCGAAGGCACATTGCTGATCTTAAAGGTAGAACTGCTCAATGGCTTCAACCGGCATACTTTCAGTACGCCTGACACTAATCCGTATGACTATACCTTTGGAGTTCCGACGAACACGATCAATGGTCCACGCCAGATGCAGCTTACGGCGCGCTTCCAGTTCTAACTCACCTTGCTTATGTGATAATTCCGGCGGGAGGGCTCGTAAAGCCTTCCGCCTATTTTATGAAATTCCGACATCCATTTCCTTTCACGATCTTGCTGCTGCCTGGCCTTATTGCCGGCTATTTCATCTCGCCGCTATTTGCAGCAGCGCAATTGGCGAACAACACTTTATCAGCAGAGCGAAATACGTCCTCTTCTAATAATCCCGACGTCCTGGTGGGCCAAGCGCTCCGCAGTCTTCATGAAGGCGATCGATCCGCTGCACAGCAGCAATTGCTGCAAGCTATTGCCCTTAGCCCGAATCATGCAGTTGCCAACAATGCGCTCGGCAATCTTTATTCTTCACAACGACGCTACCCTGAAGCGATGGAACGATTCGAAGCTGTGCTGGCGACTAATTTACATAACTCCGATGCCCGCCGGGGGGAACTTTCGGCAGCCGTCGCTCTTGCATTGCAAGTTCGCGCACAGGATCCCGAAGCTGCGCTTGCGTGTCTACAGCATGCACATGAGAATCTACCCGATGATCCAACTCTTCTCACCGATCTCGGTATCCAGGCACAGGTTATGAACCGTCTGGAACTCGCTAACCGATCATTGAGCGCCGCGCTTGTTCTCAAGCCGGACGATCTCGCCACTCTTTATGCTTTAGCTCGGGTGGAGACGGACCAAATGCATTCAGGCCCAGCGGAGAAGCACTTTCGCGCCTATCTAGCAGCGCGTCCAGACGATGCCACAGCACACTATGGGTTTGGTCATCTTCTCCAGATGCAACTCCGAACAGAAGAGGCGATCAAGGAATTCGGGCGTTCAATCGAACTGCAACCGGTGCAGACCGAGTCTTACTACGAACTCGGCCAGATCGCTCTTGATCGACAACGCGACGGCGAGGCTGAACCTCTCTTCCTCAAAGTTCTAGCCCGCGATCCTAACCATGGCGGAGCGCTCACCGGTATGGGCGTCCTCTCTTACCATGCGAAGGACTACGTCAAAGCAGAGGGCTACCTTGCCAAGGCAATCGTCAGCGCGCCCAACTACCAGCCAGCACACTATTATTACAGTCTCGCACTTGCTCATACCGGCAGAAAACAGGCAGCCGAACACGAACTGAAGATTGCGGCAAGCCTGCAACAGAAACAGGCTATGACACCTCCAATCGAAAAACCATAAGCCACGGCATCGGGATTCGATTTCAATTCACGCAGTTTAAACGATATTTCACATCGCTTCCGTCTTGGGTCCCCGCAACCACTATGCAAGCGCTTACAATGAACTTTCTGCAAGGAGACCTTACCCGTGAGTCGTATCCCCGCTTCTCTGAGAACTTTCGCACAATATGCCTTGTTCACTGGATTCACGGTTATGGCGACCGGTACTCTATCCGCGCAGATTACAAATGCAGCAGCTATTTCCGATGCGCAAATCGAGGTGCACATCACTCGTCCTGCATCGCCCAAAGTAATTCCAGCCTCGGTCTTCGGCAGCTTTCTCGAACCGATCGGGAAGTCGACCTACGGCGGTCTCTGGGCCGATGCGCTCGAAAATCCCAGCTTTGAAGATGGCCTGTGGAGCGCCGGCAACATCGTCAACATGCTGCGTGAGCGTCCCGAGCTGCGGCGAGCATCGCAGCTCGGAATCCCCTTGCCGTGGGAGCCGCTCGACCAGGCACAGGGCACACGCTATCTCCCTGTATGGGGAGATGCAGCGAACTCTACTCGCTCGCTGCTCATCATGTCGCTGCCGGGCAAAGAAGTAGGTATTCGCCAGATGGTGTACCTGCCCGTGCATCGCGAACTCACCTATACCGGAAGCGTCTGGCTGAAGCACATGGAGGGGCCAGCAAGCGTCACCGTCTCCCTCCGCACCCATGACCACGGGGACAGCATTCTCGCGACGCAAAGCCTCAACGCGGCCGCGACTGCGTGGACGAAGTACACCTTCCAACTCGTACTCAAGCCTGGACAAGTCGCTCCGCTGGACCCGGTGGACTTTGTCATCGCGCTCAACAATGACGCGCGCGTCGAAGTGGACCAGGCGTCGCTGATGCCTGCCGACAACGTCGACGGCATGGACCCCGACGTCATCGCGATGGCACGCGATCTGCATTCGCCTCTCATCCGCTTCGGCGGCAACTTCACCTCCGCCTACGACTGGAAAGATGGCATTGGTCCGCGGGACAAGCGCGTCAGCAAGCTGAATCTCTCCTGGGGCATCCCGGAATACAACAGCTTCGGCACCGACGAGTTTCTTGAATTCTGCAAACTCATTCACGCTCAACCGCAGATCGCATTGAACCTCGGCACTGACACTCCGCAGAAGGCCGGAGCATGGGTGCAGTACGTCGATCAGCAATGGGGCAATCACAAAGGCGGCCTGCTATGGGAGTTGGGCAATGAGCTCTGGGGCGACTTCCAGGTAGGCTATCCGAGTCTGGAGCGCGTAGCCGAGAAGACCCGCAACGTAAGCGAAGCCGTGCGCAAGGTCGATCCCACGGCGCGCCTGATCGCCACCGGCGCGGATGAAGACCACTTCCACGACTGGAACGCTGCGCAACTGACCAATCCTCCGGGAACGTTCGATTATCTTTCAACTCATTTTGTCGTCAACGATAGTGTGCAGATGCCCGACTCCACCCCGCAATTCCGCACCATGGCGAGCCTCGCACTGCCCATCGGTCTCGAAAAGCAGATGCATGCCATTCACGAGCAGATCCAGCAGAGCCCGCATCGCGATCATGTGAAAACCGCCTTTACGGAATGGCTGATGATCTCCGGTTCACACACCGGGTTGCACTTCGCCAACATGGGTGGAGCGCTCTTCGCCGGCGGTTTCCTGAACATGATTATTCGCAACTCGGACATCGTCCCCATCTCCGACATGACCGGCATCATGGAGTTCGGCGGCATCTGGAGCAAGCGCGGCCAGGTCTATGGAGCGCCCGCTTACTGGGTCCTCCGTGAGTACGCGAACGCCCAGCCGCGCACGCTGCTGACCGTGCAATCAAACTCCCCAGCCTATTCCGTGACGCAGGGCGTCAGGCGCCTGCCCGAGATCGAAAATGTTCCTTATCTCGACGTCGTCGCAGCAGAGTCCGCAGGTGGAAAGTCCCTCATCCTTCTCTGTGTCAACCGGCATCTCACGCAATCGCTGACAGCAAGCTTTGATTTAGCCAGCCTCGGCTCAAAGGGAGGAAGCGCAAAGGTGACAACGCTTGCCGCAGATAGCATCCTTACCGAGAATGACGCGAAGGATCCAAACAAAGTGAAGCCCGTTACCCGCACGGAAGCTGTCCACGGAGCCTTCACGCATAAGTTCCCCAACGCCAGCGTGACCGTCATCGAAATTCCCATGCAATAGCTTGATGCGCAGCTTCAGAGGTCGCAGAGCTCTTACGGCATAACTTCTACCGTGCCGTAAGAGCAAGTGCCATATAACTAAAGTCAACCCCAGAAGAGCTACACCCTCCAACACTGGCATCTTTCGCCGAACCGAGGTGCCCGGTGAGTGTTCAAGCTCGCTGGGATGGGATGGCGGAGGATTCTGCTTTTGTTATGGACGCGCATAATATTTGGAGCGATTCTACTTATGTCGAAATGGTTACAGATTGACGGAGTAAATCACTGGATTCAACGGCGAGGCTACAACGTTGGGAAGAGGCGGGAAGCAGAACGCGAACTTGCTGTTGCCACCAAGCTGGCCAACCAGGACAATAGCCAGGGGCAAACCGTCTTCGTCTGGTCACGTTGAACGACTACAACCACTGCCCGGAATCTTTGATGCCATCTATATTTAGTTTTCGTAATAAAACGTACAGCACGTTACCTGCCCTGCTCTTCTTCCTGCTGATGGCGCCGCATTCGCCCTTCGCGCAAGGCCAGGAGGAGGGTAACGCGCAAGCTACGCATTTAATGCAACTTGGGGCAGGCGCTATGCACCAGGGAAATGTCGCGGAGGCTGAGAAGTATTTCACGCGGGCAACCGTAGCCGCGCCACAGCTCGCCGATGCCTTTCTGGATCTGGGGTTGGTGCAACTGCGCGAGGGAAAGCCGGAGGCCGCGGAGACATCACTTGCAAAGGCGGTTGCGCTCAATCCGGGGTTGTCGGGCGCGCATATGTTTCTTGGGATCGCGAAGTATCAGATGCATGAGGTGGATGCAGCGAGTGCGGACCTGCGGGAGGAGATACGGCTTCAGCCTCAAAATGTGGAGGCTTTGACGTGGCTTGGCATTGTCGAACTTGGCGCGGGCGATGCGGATAAGGCGGCAGGTCCGCTGGATCAGGCTGCGGCGCTTGCTCCAATAGATCCAAATGTCCTGTACCTGCGCGGGCGGGCACATAGCCTGATTGCGCAGGAGTCATATCAGGCTTTGTATAGTCTGGACCCTGATTCCTGGCGTGTCCATAAAGCTTTGGGAGAGAGTTATTCGGCTTCGGGCCAGCCCGAGAAGGCGGTGGCGGAGTTTCTCAAGGCTGTCGAAAAGCAGCCCATGAACTCCGATCTCTATGAGTCTTTGGGAGATGAATATCAGAAGTTGAGCCGCTTTGACGACGCCATGAAGGCATATGAGCAGGAGGTAAAGCTCGATCCCCACAATGGAATCGCTCTCTATAATCTTGGCAAGATCGACGTCGAGCGTGGAGATCCGCAAGCTGGCATCTCTCTGTTGCGGCAGGCTGTCAGTGCGCACTCCAGTCCTGCTCCAAGCTATTTTTACCTTGGATTAGGACTGTCAAAGGTGGGGAAGAACGAGGAAGCCGTGGAATGGCTCGAGAAGTCGCTGCAGAACGACCCTTCGGATTTCATCAAGCAGAGCGGCTACTATGAGCTGGTTCGGGTGTATCAAAAGTTGAATCGGAGACAGGATTCGGAGCATGCGCTGGATCAGCTGAAAAAGCTCAAGGCAGCTTCTGCGGTTGACAATCAGCCCTGATCGTCCGAACCGCGGTTGGCTGGAGATAACTTGTGGTTTCAGCTCTCTGTTGTGAGGCCTTTTTTTCATGTTTCCAGCTGGTTAAGCGAGGGTGAGCTCTCACCGACGGTTCAACGAATGAAGTACATTTGACCGGAAACTGCCCGCGCAGATAGGTGAACTTGTCATCACGCCATATCGCCTGCAAGCCAAGCTCTTTGCCCTCGACTTGTCCCAGGTGTAGTCAAAGTGGAGCGAGCCGGGATACTGGCTCCGATACGATTCCTCTTTACTCTGTTCGGACTTTAGGGTTGCCGCCTCGGCCGCTTTTGCCGCTGCTGCGTCCTGCTTTACTTTGTCCAACTCGGCGGCGGGGACGAAGACGGGCATCTCAACAAGCTTGTCCTTTGCCGCTTTGTCGCCGGGAGTGATGAAGATTTTGGAATCGAAGTGGGGGTCTTCGTCGCTGGAGACTTCGCGCAACTGCAAGGTGTATTCGTTGCCGTGATCGAAGACGATATGTACGTCCGTCGTGCTGTTCGCCAGCGTTGGCTTGATGCTGATAAAGCGGCTGGCGACATGGCCTCCGTCGAAAACCCAATCCACCGTATCTCCGGCAACCTTTTCCTCCGCGGGGAGCAGGATCAACGTCGATTGCAAGAGTCCGGCGCGGACCACAGGCGGCGTGTCCGCCTCGGACACGGTGATGGTGCGCGGCGCGTGCGGCTGGAGATGCTTTGCGTCGGGAGTACCGGGGCCAGAGGCAGAGGCAGCGGTTGCGGTGAAGGCAAGTCCACAGGCGAAGAAGATGAGGATGGGAGGTTTCATTGCTCGGGTCCTTTCGGTTATGCAGACTCACCCTGGGCGAACCGCGTGATGCCCTGGGTAAGTCCGTACTTGGCAATCAGCTTAGACCGGCGCACCCGGTCCTTGGGTTTGGTGGAGAACGTGGCGTAGCTGCGGCTGTCGAGATTCAGGCCAATAACGTTGGTGAGTCCATCGCGGCGCGTATAAAGCGCCTCGCGGTCCTGCAAACTCTCGAAGAGCGCGAGTTGCTGTTCCGTCATCTTGAACAGCTCCGCATACCGCTTCCGTTGAACGTGGCATCCTTCAGAAACAGGAATGAGGTGCAGGAGTTCACTATGGAGTCGGCGTTCTCGCCCAAATCTTCCGCCGATTGCCCAATCATCGTGACGCCGCCAAGGTTCTTCCGCACAGTCTTGATGGAGGCCAGCGCGCCTTCTAGTAGCTGGCGATTCCTCATCGAAGA
>Ga0193728_1000359_pt1 | contig 21834 bp, 24 predicted proteins | sample U1c1metaG_FD_143037 | JGI IMG/M metagenome (GOLD analysis project Ga0193728, IMG submission 143037) | Soil microbial communities from a riparian zone of the East river system, Colorado, United States - U1c1 | ecosystem: Environmental > Terrestrial > Soil > Riparian zone | place: USA: East River...
ATTTACGATGTATGGGTTGATTAACACAGAGCATCTTATCTGGCATATTCATTGATCAAACCATACATCGTAAATTCATCGCGATGTTAAAAAATTACATCATTGTTGCGTTCAGAAATTTTTGGCGCAACAAAATCTTTTCGCTGATCAATGTTTTAGGCCTGTCTATCGGCATCAGCGCTTCGCTGGTCATCTTTCTGATCGTTCAATATGACTTTAGCTTTGACCGTTTCGAAAAGAACAGAGAACGCATATTCAGGATAGTGAGTGAATTTTCCTTCCAGGGCAATCCTGGCCATACACGCGGTGTGCAGGCTCCGCTGGCCGATGCTGTAAAGAAAGAATTGCCGGGAATTGACCAGGCTGTAAGCTTTCGCTACTATAATGCAGGAAAGGTTTCTGTGCCGGGCGCCCATACTGCCAAGCCCAAGCAGTTTAGAGAACAAAATAACATCATTTTTTCCGACGGACATTATTTTGACATGCTGTCGTATGAATGGCTGGCCGGTTCCGCGCAATCGGCGCTCAACGAACCGGGTCGGGTTGTTCTTAGCGAAAGCAGGGCAAAACTTTATTTCCCTTCGCTTCACTATGCAGAGGTGATCGGCAGGGAAATTGTTTATGATGATACGCTCAGCGCCCGGGTTTCAGGGGTTGTGCAGGATTTTGGTCAGCAAGGCAATACAGATCTTACTTTCAAGGAATTCATTTCCCTTCCGACCGTCCTCGAGAATCGTGGATTGAGAAGCAAAATGGGTTGGGATGAATGGGGCTCTACGACCAGCGATCAGCAATTGTACGTACGCCTCAGTAAAGGGGTATCGGCTTCTTCGGTCGAAGCCAGGTTAAAGACGATCTTTACTAAGTATCGGGGAGAAGATGCAAAAAAGAACCATTATACCTGGAGCTATCTTTTGCAACCGCTCGATGATATCCATTTTAACAGCCATTACGGTAATTTTGGTGACCGTCAGGCGAGCAAGCCAACGCTATATGCGCTGATGCTTGTCGCGGCTTTTCTCTTGCTTCTTGCCAGCATAAATTTCATCAACCTTACGACAGCCCAGGCTGCTCAAAGGGCCAAGGAAATCGGCATCCGCAAAACAATGGGCAGCTCGAAACGCCAATTAATTTTCCAATTCTTAAGCGAGACCTTCCTCATCACACTAATGGCGACATTCCTATCGATTGCATTGACTCCGCTTTTGCTGAAAGCCTTCGCCAGCTTTATCCCCGAGGGCTTGAGTTTTTCATCAGCCCAGGCTCAGCCCGCGCTTGTCGTCTTTCTTGCTGTGCTGATCCTCACAGTTAGTTTCCTCGCTGGGTTTTATCCTGCATTGGTGCTTTCATCGTGGAGCCCGCTACAGGTTTTGAAAAACCAATCCTATTTCAGTGCAGGCAGGAGTCGAAAAACCTGGATAAGACAGGGCCTCACTGTCTCGCAATTCGTCATTGCCCAATTCTTCGTCATGGGCACGCTGCTGGTCAGTAAACAAATCCGTTTTATGCTGGATAGGGATCTTGGGTTCAACAAAGAGGCCATCCTGAGCTTCAATATGCCCAATGCCGATACTTCGTATACTCACCGGTTGTATTTGCTCAACGAGCTAAAGAAAATTCCCGGCATCAACACAGCCAGTTTGGCCAATGATCTGCCTTCTTCATCGGGCTGGTGGACCAGCACAATAGAATACAAAGAAGGGAAAAAGGATTTGCAGCACCAGGTGGAATTAAAATCCGGGGATTCCAATTATCTGAAAATATTTCATATACCGCTGATAGCCGGAAGGGATTTACTGTTTTCAGATACCATCAAGGAAGCGCTGATCAATGAGACGTATCAGCGTGCGCTTGGCTTCCGGCGTCCTGTGGATGCAATCGGCAAAACGCTGTTTTGGGATGGTAAATATGTTCCGATTGTTGGTGTGATGAAGGATTTTAATGCGCATACATTAAATTTTAAAATTGAACCCATGGTTTTTTTCCAGTCATCAGCCAACTGGAATGATATGATCATCGCATTGCAGCCTACCCAAAAAAATGACTGGCATGCTGCGATTTCCATAATAGAAAAGGTCTATAAGAAAGCCTATCCGGAAGAAGCATTCAGCTATGCCTTTTTTGATGAAAGCATTGCCAAATCATATAAAAGCGAACAAAATATTTCAAATTTACTGCAATGGACTACCGGTCTAACGATCTTCATCAGCTGCCTGGGTCTGCTGGGACTGGTCATCTACACCACCAACCGCAGGACCAAAGAAATTGGGGTCCGCAAAGTATTCGGTGCCTCCGTCACGCAGATCGTTTCCATATTGTCGATGGATTTTGTAAAACTGGTGGCCATTGCTTTTATCATCGCCACGCCGCTTTCCTGCTGGGCCATCCTGGCATGGCTGGATAATTTTGCCTTCAGGACCCCGGTGAGCTGGTGGGTTTTCGCGCTGAGCGGACTGGGCATGATGGCCATTGCCTTGGGTACCTTAAGTGTGCAAACGATCAGGGCTGCGATGACCAATCCTGCAACAAGCCTGAGAACGGAATAGCCATACATTCTTCTTACTAAAATCCAGCCCCTCCATACGCTTGCGCCAGTGTCAGCCTAGTCCCAATTGGTATATAATTGTATCTTAGCCAGTCACTAAACACTACCATATAGATATGCATAAAACCATTCCGATTCTTCTATTGGCTTTACTGACCCTTGCAACAGTCCACGCGCAGCCTTTGGGAAAGCTAAAACAAATGGCCTATGCCGATTCGCTGCGCTTAGTGGAAATATTTAAAGATCTCCATCAAAATCCCGAATTGGGTTTTATGGAAACCCGCACAGCGGGCATTATAGCCGCGACATTAAAAGGATTAGGTTATGAAGTCATGACCGGCATTGGAAAAACGGGCGTTGTGGGTATATTAAAAAATGGAGAAGGACCCATCGTGATGTATCGTGCCGATATGGATTGTAACCCGGTAAAAGAAACCACCGGTCTGTCTTATGCCAGCATCAGGACCATGAAAAAAGAAGATGGCAGCGAATCGCCCGTGATGCATGCCTGCGGTCATGATGCACATATCACCTGGATGCTGGGTATTGCCAAAATGATGCTTCAACTAAAAAATGAATGGAAGGGAACCCTTGTGTTGGTTGCGCAGCCGGCGGAAGAGCCCTTGTTGGGTGCGCAGGCCATGGTCAATGATGGACTGTATGAAAAAGGTACACCTGTTCCTGATTTTCTTTTTGGCATGCATACCTTTCCCATTCCTGTCGGCTATGTATATAATGCACCCGGAACCAGGTTGGCAGGAAGCGACCAATTGGATATTACTTTTTATGGAATCGGCGGGCATGGTGCTCATCCCGAAGATGCAAAGGATCCCATCATCATGGGTTGTAATGCCGTGATGCAATATCAAACCATCATCAGCCGCAATATTGCTGCCCAGGATGCTGCCACCCTTACGGTAGGAGCCTTTCAGTCCGGCTCTGTCAATAATGTGATACCACCTTCTGCGTTGTTAAAATTAAACCTGCGTTGGTTCAATGAAAAAAACAGGAATATTTTGCTGGATGGCATCAAAAGAATCAATGAAGGCATTGCGATCGCAAATAACCTGCCAAAGGATCTGTATCCAACCATGGCGATAAAAGCCACGGTCTATCCCCTCGTCAATAATGCAGCCATGGTCAATAAGATCAATGCGTCTCTTACAACTGTTGTTGACCATGAAAAATTAATCAAGGATATTCCTTCGGAAATGGTATCTGAGGATTTTCATCATCTCATTATTCAAAACAAAAAAGGGGTCTATGATTATATCTGGATAGGCATTGCGAATACCGAAGTAGCTGCAAAAGCTGCTGCAGAAGGAAAAAAATATCCATTCTTCAACCACAATGGTAATTACCAGGTTGATCTATCGGCTATTCCTTTGGGGACGCTGATCGGTGCAACGGCGTTGCTGGAGCTGTTTAAAAAATGATAAATTAAATTAAGATGGAAATAAAAAAAGCAAGCTTATCAATCCTGTTGCTTATCATAGCGATGATGGGATTGGGTTTCTGCAGCGAGGCTGTTGCGCAGGATAAAAGCTTACCGTAGCGATTGCTGATCATCCCTTTACTAACAAAAGGGTTTCGTTAATCCATGAAGTAATGGCTTTTCTCAACAAGTAACAATGGACCGTTTAGCGGTGATAACTGTCATGGCGTTCACTTTCATTGCGGTTATTGTCATGATTGTCATAATGCCGGCGATGACTGTTCCTGTATTCAATGGAACAGGAGCTCAATAAAACCATTGCTGCGAACACGGTGCATAACAGGTTAACTATCGTATTTTTTTTCATTTCGCTTATTTATGAACTAACCTAAGCATTTACTATACCCTTCCTCAGTCCGTTGCTTAAATATAGCCGTCGTTTACATGGCAGAAAGGCTGAAAGAACTGACTGATAAACCATTAACATGTTTATCCGCGGTAGTTTATTAAAATAAAAATCAATTCCAAACGGGTTATTGGGAGATACAACAGATACATGGGGAAATTGTGCTACGCCTCATCGCGGCGTTTAAAGAACGATTTTTATGCAAATAGTCCTCCGTTATTGCCTTTTCGTATTCTTCGGCTCAACGGGATAAAGCGGAAAACTGCTTCTTTCCACTCCAATACTGCCCGAGATGGAAAATGTTTTTGCATCGTTGATATACATCAGGCCCAATTCCATCCTCGAATGGATGCCGAGGCCGTATGCATTGGAGAAGTTGCTGCCCGGATAGGATTTATTAAAGGCTGGATCTGTAAAGGAACGGCTGAAGCTAAAAAAAGAAGGTCCCGCAGACACGCCGGCGAAAGCAACCAGGTTATTATTTAATGGCCGGCTTAGTCGCACTCCGACAGGTGCCGATATAACGGTGGCGCTCCCCCCATTGAAAAAACCGAAACCCGCAGACAGGCCGGTATAGGTATTGAGATACCATTTCTGGTTTACACGCCTGCTGTCTCTTATTTGATTATAATCAGGGAACGGAGTCCATTGAATACCGTTCATATTGAAGGCAGGCAAATATGTTTGTGCCTTTGGAGACAGGAAAGATATTAATGCAAGTATCACGAACAGGATGCGCACCGGGTTGATTCCTTTTTGCATATAGCAATTTACTAAATGATAGGGTTTAAACCGAATTGATTTTATAATGCATACATTTAAAACAAATTATCTTTTGTGCGAGGCATATTTTGCTTTTAACGAAAACCCTTCCGTCAACTTTTTTATAAAACATCCACTACTCATTTATTATCGAGTTGTTCTGCCAACCCGATGAGAAGCCCTTCGGTTCCACGAATGTAGCAGAGCCGATACGAGTCCCCGTACTGAACAACTTCGCCAACGAGCTGAGCGCCATGCTTGCTGAGCCTAGATACCATCTCGTCAATGTCTTCAACAGTGAACATGACGCGTAGGTAGCCGAGTGCGTTCACAGGGGCAGTACGGTGATCTGAGATAGTAGGCGGGGTGAGAAATCGCGAAATCTCGAGCCGGCTGTGGCCATCGGGGGTAACCATCATAGCAATCTCTACACACTGAGAATCCAGTCCGGTAACGCGACCAGCCCATTCACCTTCGACTGTGGCTCGCCCTTCGAGCTTCAGGCCTATCTCCGTGAAAAAAGAGATGGCGTCATCGAGGGATTCTACAACGATGCCGACATTATCCATTCTTAGTAATTTGTTTTTTGCCATAGTTTTATTCCCTTATGTATACAAAGTTATTATCTTAATATAAAGTTTTACAGAATTAAGTTGCGAGTAAACGCGCGTAATTGCACTTCATTATGGGAAAAAACCGGGCAAGGCGAATGAGATTTCATCCTGAAATGAGATCTTTATGAAAATTACTGGTCTATGCACGGCATCTTACCATTCTTGCTGGCAATGATAGCAGCCATTGTGCTATTGGAAATGCTGGCGACCAAGCTCCGGGTGGCCTACCCGATCGTCCTTGTGGTGGCGGGGTTGCTGATCAGTTTCATTCCGGGTCTGCCCGCGATCAGGGTAAATCCCGAACTGATCTTTTTCATCGTTCTTCCCCCGCTGCTATCGGAAGCCGCTTGGAATATTTCTTTTAAAGAAATGAAAAAATGGTACCGGATCATCGGCAGCTTCGCCTTTCTGGTGGTCTTATTTACCGCGCTGGCGGTGGCGGTGGTAGCCAATCATTATATTCCCGGTTTCTCCATTGCGCTCGGATTTCTATTGGGCGGTATTGTATCTCCTCCGGATGCCGTGAGCACTTCCGCGATCACGAAATTTGTAAAGATCCCCAAGTCGACCTCGACCATACTCGAAGGAGAAAGCCTGCTGAACGACGCCTCCTCCCTAATCATATTCCGGTTTGCACTGGTCGCCATCGGAACCGGACAATTTATCTGGCAGGAAGCTACCCTGAGTTTTGTATGGATGATCGTCGGTGGCTCAGGCACGGGTCTGTTGCTGGGTTGGTTTTTTGTAAAAATGCACCGGATCCTGCCCACAGACGCCTCTTCCGACATCGCCTTTACCATCATCGAGCCCTATCTGTTGTATTGGGTGGGTGAAGAAATACATAGCTCGGGTGTACTGGCCGTAGTGGCGGGTGGGCTGTACATGTCGAACCGGAATCTGATTTTTCTGAACAGCGCCAGCCGCATCATGGGGTATAACGTATGGGAGGCTTTTATTTTTATTTTGAATGGGATCGTATTTCTGATCATCGGACTCGAACTTCCCGAAATCGTGGAAGGCATCCGGTCGGAAGGAATTCAGTTAAGAACGGCCATCGGATACGGTGTGCTGGTGACGGCTGTGTTGATCCTCGCCAGAATGATCAGCGCATATACGGCTATGCTGGCAACCTTAATTTTCCGGCCCAAGGTGATGCCACGCACCGGATCCAAGAAACGACAATTATTACTTCCATTGTTGTTGGGTTGGACGGGCATGCGGGGCGTAGTGTCACTGGCTGCCGCACTGGCCATTCCCGTGACACTCGCCAACGGACAAAATTTCCCGCACCGCAATCTCATTTTGTTCATCACCTTCATCGTGATCCTGCTTACCTTGCTGGTGCAGGGGCTTACGCTGCCCCGTATCATCAACCGGTCTAAATTATTTGAAATGACTTCTTTCAACTTAGAACCGGAAGAGATCGCTGCCAATAAAATAAGAAAGGGATTGAAAGAACACACCCTTCATTTTCTCAAAACTAAATTCGACGGTGAATGGAACGGTAATCAGCATGTGCAAAAGCTTTTGCAACAATGGGAGGAGAAAGTAAAAACGCCCGACGAGGACTGGCGAAGTGAAAAGACCAAAAAAATGTATTTCGAAATGCTCAATAGTCAACGGGCATTTCTCATACAGGCAAACCAGGATCCCTCGCTGAACGAAGAAATCGTTCGTCACCAGCTCTACCTGATCGATCTCGAAGAAGAACGGATGAAGCTGTTGTAAAAAATCCTGCCAACACGCATGTTATGCCCAAGTGATTTCAAAAATGATTGGATATATGAAAACAGTATTTGACAAAACAAACAGAGATGAATTGATTAACAGAATCAATTCGCTGAACGAAAATAGTAATGCTCAATGGGGCAGGATGAATGTTTACCAGATGTTGAAACATTGTACACTATGGGAAGAGTGGGTATCTGGTAAGAAAAAGTACAAACAGGCATTTATAGGTCGCCTGTTTGGTAAAATGGCTTTGAAAAATGTTCTAAAAGATGAAAAGCCCCTGGGGCGAAATACACCCACTATTCCCGACCTTAGAGTAAACAGAATAGGAGAAAATGGTGATGTCGCATCCGAAAAAAAGAAATGGATTGCCATGATGGAGGAATATGCACATTTTTCAAACCCTGACTTCGTACATGCCTTTTTTGGAAAGATGACAAAAGAACAAATCGGATATTTGGCTTATAAACATGCCGACCACCATCTTCGGCAATTTAATTCTTAGATGATTCTATTTTCCCGGATACCAGTTTTGTAACCGGACATTTATATTCTTATCTCCTGCTACCACAAAAAAATAAAAAATGAGACCAACGAAAGTTATAACAGTAAACCCTCAGGATGGATTGACTTTATCAGTTGTAGGGGATAATTACAGGCTGCTTATCACTGGCAAAGAAACCGGAAATGAGTTCGCTGTAATTGATATGCTGATACCGCCTGGAGGTGGACCAATGCCTCATGCACACGCTGCCTTTCACGAATCCTTCTATGTTATAGAAGGAGAAATTGTGGTGCGGACAGAAACACAAACCTATACAGCTCAAAAAGGAGCATTTGTTAGTGTTCCCAAAGGGGGTGTCATTCACTCCTTTAGAAATGAATCTTCTGCAATTGCACACATTTTATGTATGGTTGTTGCTTCCGGACTTGATGATTTTTTTAAAGAAATCGGGCAGCCTGCTGGTTATGGAGAATTTTTACCACCGCCAGTTATGGATGCAGCAGCAGCTGAAAAATTGAAAGCAGTTGCCGGCAAATACCACCAAGAGATTTTTCCTCCCAATTACTTTGACAAAAAGAAATAATCATTACTATTTAAATTTATCGATTAAGATATGAACGCGACAGCTATCACACGAATCGGCAGGTTACTATACGGATTCAGCCTTGTCGCCGTCGGGATACATCAAATCATGCTGAGAGATTTTCGCCCCGAGATTTTACCTCCGTTTCCGACCTGGGCGCATACCCATATGATATTTCCGATTCTTATCGGAATCGTGCTGATCATCTCTGGAATGCTCATAACCGGGAGTAGCGCGAAAAATATATGCCTTTTTTTAGGATTCTTATTTCTTACGCTGGTTATTACCTGTCACCTGCCATATATTCTTTTCTTAAGTCCCACAAAGGCCACGCATCTGGAAGTCTGGTTTGGGGCAGGTGAGGCACTGGCTTATAGTGGTGGCGCGTTTGTAATGGCGGGTTCGTTTTCACGAAAACCCATACCCATCGGCAGAATTTTCTTTTCCCTGCTGATCATTCTATTCGGCTGCAGTCATTTTGTGTTTCCCGCGGATGTGTCCGCTATGGTGCCTAAATGGTTGGGAGCGCCCCTTTTCTGGACGTATATTGTAGGGGCCGCATTAATTGCCTCGGGTTTCGCGATTATTTTCAAAATTTGGATTAAGATGGCTGCATGGCTGTTGGCTGCCGCGCTTTTTCTTTTTTTTCTTTTTTTCCATTTGCCGGACGCGATACAAAATCCTTCGGAAGGATATGGCAACGAAATTGTACGCGCTATTATTTGCCTGCAATTCTGTGGTATTGCCATGGTGATCGCAGTAACCAATGGTCGTGTAAACAATTGAACTTGATATTATTTGAATAACAGCCCTTTCTCCCATGCAACAAATCATCTTGCAACTTGTCTTTCTCGTGCGAACAGCTCATGCATAAAACATATCATCGTCTATGATAAGGAATTATTTCAAAACTGCCTGGCGCAGTCTCCGGAAAAACAGGCTTTTTGCCTCCATTAATATCGGTGGCCTTTCGAATGGCATGGCCGTTGCCATGCTGATCGCTTGCTGGATCTATAATGAACGGTCCTTTGACCGCCTGTTTAAAAACCATCAGCGCATTGCCCAGGTCTGGGAGACCTGGCCCGGTGGTAAAGGTGCTCAAAGCGTATTACCGATGCCTGTTGCAGACGAACTGCGGGCAAAATTTGGCAATAACTTCAAGCGAGTGGTGATGTCTTCCCGGACGCAGCAGTGTATCCTTTCGCTCGGACAAAAAAAACTGATCAAGGGCGGTAATTTCATAGAACCCGCAGGGCTGGATATGTTTAGTTTACCAATGCTGCAAGGGAGCCGATCCGGACTGAAAGACCCCAACTCGATCTGATTGTCGGCCTCTCTCGCGAAAGCGGAAAAGCCAGGCCATACCTGAAAATTTCTTTTTCGCCGGTATTCTCGACACCAATATTAAACTGCAACTCACTTCTTCCGCCGTCATGAAAGGCGTAATCATCATCTTTGCCAAAAATGGTAGCTTTGGAGAATATTCGATACGTTCTCGGATGATTCAATCCCTTTAATTTTGAGCGAATCAATTGCAGATCTTTGAATCCGGCTGTGGCGGTAGCCAGGACGTTCAAGCGGTGTGCTATTTCAAATATGTTCATAGATTGTGAATTTTGCTTGTCCAAATATACCGAGTCGCGCAAACACAGATAATAGGCGCTAAAGAATGCATATCACGATGATTATTTATGAACCTGGTTATTTATTTATTGCTTATTTTGCTAATAATGCACTGTTTAAAGCTCATTTATGAGCTCAATTAAGTACAATCGCATAAATCGGAATTAGCGGAAAATGAAATATCATAAATGATCAGGTGGTAAGCGGAGCCGTTGAAAGGGTATACCTGGAAGCCAGTGGCTGAAAGATAAAATTGTCAATAAAGGCCGACTAAGAAAAGCTGCCTTAGAAAGTAGTAGAAATGAACTAACTAAATAATCAAATTATACCAATGCCGGATTTGAATTACATTGATCTTTTTGCTGGCGCCGGCGGACTCTCAGAAGGGTTTGTGAAAGAGGGGTTTGATGCAATTGCACATGTTGAGATAAATAAGGACGCATCAGATACCTTGAAAACTCGTCTTGCATTTCATTATTTAAAGCAAAGTCATAAAATTTCAAGTTATTATGAATATCTAAAAAATGAAATTTCGAGAGAGGATCTATGGAATAGTGTTCCTAGAAATTTAATTCAATCAGTAATTAATGAGGAGATTTCGAGCAGAACTATTCAGGATATCTTTTCAAAGATCGATTGTCAACTTAATTCAAGAAAGGTTGATGTAATTATTGGCGGCCCTCCTTGTCAGGCGTATTCGCTTGTCGGTCGAAGTCGTGATCCCCACGGAATGAAATGGGACAAAAGAAATTTTCTATTTCGGTACTATGTTCAATTTTTATTTTATTACAAGCCGAAGTATTTCGTCTTTGAGAATGTTTTAGGTTTACTTTCTGCAGGGAATAGCAAATATTTAATCGAAATATTGGAATTATTCTCAGACGCTGGATACTCTGCTGATTTTAAAGTACTAAATTCGGAGGAATTTGGAGTTTTGCAAAAGCGGAGGCGGGTAATTATTATTGGACGGCGGGGAAGAAAAAAATTTGTATTTCCTGAAATCAAATTTGTTGAAAACGAGTATGGAATAAAGAAGGATTTATTTTTTGATCTGCCATCATTGAATCCTGGTCAGCAATTTCATAATGCCAAATATATCAACCCAGTAAATAAATACCTTTTTGGAGCTGGTATTAGAAATCGTCTTGAATATGTAACGCAGCATATTGCTAGACTCCACAACGAAAGAGATTTGGAGATCTATTCAATCGCCATCGATAAATGGCTAAATTTCAAGAAGAGATTGAACTATTGCGATCTGCCAAGAAGATTAATGACACATAACAATGTTGTATCATTTCTGGATAGGTATAAAGTTGTCGATCCAGATGGTCATTCTCACACAATTGTAGCCCATATCTCGCAAGATGGGCATTATTACATTTATCCAGACTTAAATCAGATTCGATCGATTTCGGTACGCGAAGCAGCACGAATACAATCTTTTCCAGACGATTTTTATTTTGAAGGAGGAAGAACTTCGATATTTAAGCAAATAGGGAATGCAGTTCCACCTTTAATGGCGAGAGGAATTGCTGCAAAAATAAAAGAGCTAATTCAATGAAAATATTATCTAATAAAAATTTTTTTCAGCCAAGGGCCAGATTGTTGTTACAGTTGGGAGATAAATTGATTAAAAATGAAAATATTGCTCTTTTGGAGTTGATAAAGAATTCGTACGACGCGGACGCAAAAAGGGTTAAAATTCGACTTGAAAATGTTGACAAAAAAAAATATGGAACAATTGATATTCTTGACGACGGCGAAGGGATGGATATTAGCATCATAGAAACGGTATGGTTAGAGCCGGGCAGCGACTATAAAGCCAATCTCTTTGCAAAAAAAATACGAACTAAAAAATACAAAAGGCTGCCAGTGGGCGAGAAAGGGATTGGCCGGTTCGGCGTTCATAAATTGGGAAATAGGATTGAATTAATTTCAAGGATGTTAGGGTCATCTACCGAGGTTGTCGTAAAAATAGATTGGAACAAGTTCGGAGAGCACAAATATCTAAAAGACGCAAAGTTTGAAGTCTTTGAAAGAACCCCTGAATATTTTATTAGAAACAGAGTAGGAACGAGAATTACGGTATCGGATTTGAGAACGGATTGGGATAGAAAAATGGTTAGGGAATTTTACAAGTCAGTTTTCACACTTAATTCACCGTTTCAAAAGCCCGGAAATTTCCAAGTACAACTTGAAATAGATAACAAAGACCTTGTAGAGGACTTGCCAAATTGGGAGGATGTTAAGGAATTTGCTTTATGGCATTTTCAATGCAAATTGTCCGGGCACGAAATTAAGGAGTTCACCTATGAATTCATACCGTGGGAATCAATGGATGGGTTGCAATATAAAAGGTTCACCGAGGAAGATGATTTTATCATAAATAACAATACCCTGCTTAAAGCTAATAGGGAGAATCCGAAGGAAGAGATTATTATAAATTTAAATAAAAATTATGGTGAGAAAGGAGAAAATAAAACAATTGGTGAGGTAAATTTTGAAGGGTACATATTTGACAGAGATAGGGCGATACTTGAACTAAGCGGACAACAAGGACTTGCACTATTAAAGCAATACTTAGATGAGCAAGGTGGCATAAGGGTTTATCGCGAAAATGTCCGAATAAACGAATACGGTGAAAAGGGAAACGATTGGCTTGGGTTGGATATCCGACGAGTTAACCTTCCTGCAAAAAGGATCAGCAATAACATTGTCTTGGCAGTTATAGATTTAAAAATTGAAGGAAGCACGGCCTTAATTGAAAAAACTAATAGGGAGGGCTTTATAGAAAATGAAGCATTTCATGATTTTTCTGAAGCGATACTATTCGTATTAGGTTTGATTGAAACTCTTCGTAAAATTGACAAAGATCTTATCCGGGAGAAATATAATCCTACTGAAAAGGAAGAGCCGGTATTGTTTCATTTAGGAGAACTTAAGCAGCTAATTGAAGACAAAATAAAAGATGAACCCTTAAAAAATCAGATAATAGGCCATCTAAATAAAATCGAATCGGACTATAACGAAATTAACGATATTTTATTAACCAGTGCGGGAGCAGGACTTACTTTGGCGGTTGGAGTTCACGAAGTGCAGAAGATTATTGAGGAGCTTAATCAGGTAATTAAGTTGGAGACAGTTCCAGACAAAATATTAGCATTGGTGCAGCATTTGGATAAGTTGATAGAAAATTATAGCGATCTCCTAAGGCAAAGCGATGGCAAGGAAGAGAATATTTTGAAGTTAATTACAGGTGCTATTTTTAACATAGAATACAGGTTGCAGGCGCACAATGTAAGCATTGTTGGACCCTTTCAAAATTATAAAGGAAGCAATCTTATAAATTGTAGTAAAAGATTAGTATTGGGATCAATTATTAATATTATTGACAATTCTATTTATTGGTTGGAAAAAAAATATAAAAAATTGAAGGAAGTCAATGAAGTGTTCGACAAAAAGATATTTATCGATGTTATTGAGGATAAAAGCGGCTTTCTTGATGTTGTTATTGCTGATAATGGTTTTGGATTTAACCTACCGACACAACAAATCGTTAAGCCGTTTATTTCCAATAAACCAGGAGGAATGGGACTAGGCCTCCATATTGCTAAGGAGGTAATGAAGGTTCAAGGTGGCTCAATAATCTTTCCTGCGCCAAAAGATTATGATATACCCTCTGAATTCAAAAAAGGAGCAATCATCGTGTTAAAACTTAAGCGTGGTTAAAATGATTTTACCGAATAATGGAAAGGTTGTTGTTTTTGATGATAAACAAAAAGATATTGAAAGTCTCTTAAAGGCCTTGTCGAAAGAAAAAATTCCTTTTTTGTATTATCAAGACGAAACTGGTTCCGATCTTCCAGCGGACCCTGTTGAAAATGTTCGACTTGTTTTTCTTGATCTAGAACTTGTGGTTAATAATCCCACCTCTCACAACATCATTTCGACTATTGCTGGTAGATTTAGAAGAGTGCTCACCACGAATAATGTTTATGTATTGCTTTATTGGAGTACAAAAGAGGACAAATATCGAGTAGATCTTGAAAATGCTTTTGATAATGGCCTTAACGAGTACAAACCAATAAAAATTATTAGCTTAAATAAAGCTCATGCTCTTGCGGATAATGATCCTATAGAATATATTACGAAAGCTCTTCGGACTGAAATGAGGGGATTTAGCTCACTTATTGGATTTATGCTTTGGGAATCAAGTGTGAATGATGCCGCTGGGAGGATTACGAATGAGCTTACTTCTTTTATTATGAGGAAGGAGGTCGATAAAGGCATGTATGGGCTTTTATATAGACTTTCTAAAGAGCAGGCTGGAGCTGTCGCTGTTGCCGATCAAGATAATAATCAGAAATTAAATCTTGCTTTCGAGTTGATTAATAACTCTTTAGTTGAAACCACAGAGAGGTTGTTCGCAGAGAGGTTACCAAAAGTGGAAATTGGCGATATTAAAGAGGGTGGAAGGGAATTACAAGAGGGTGAAAAGGTGATATTAAATACGAGACTACATATTCTTTCTAGTGAACACCTTCAGCACTTTTATTCTGGGAATTTATATATTCTAGAAAATAATGGATTGGCGAGAGAAATTGTGCTGAGAAACTGCGAAAAGAGTAGTCACGAATTGCTTGACACTGACACAACGAAATTAATTTGCTTGGATATTACTCCGTCTTGTGATTATGCCCAAAGAAAGTATTATACGAGAGTTATATACGGCGTGAAATTAAAAAAAGAGTTTAAAAAGAATATTTCGAGGGGGGATCATGGATATAAAGAACACCCTATTTTCGAAATTGACGGAGAGTCAATATTAATATTTGACTTTCGTACCGTGAGATCCTTCACGAGAGAAGAATTTTCATATAGATTTTCTGAGAAGCCAAGATATAGATTAAGAAAAAGCATTTTGTTGGATATCCAAGCTCAGCTGTCAAATCATATTAACAGGCCGGGAATCGTGAACATAGATTAGCTGGATTGTTTTTACAATATTCACACTATAGCCGCCCGAAGATGAGGCTGAGGCAGACGGGAAATTTGAGATTTGTTCCTGAGATTGATACTGGGTGAAAAAATAGCTCTGTGTAAAGAAGGAATACTACTCTGTTGCCGCTATTACCTTTTTTTCTTGAATTAATAAATTTCTCCTCTCGAGGATGATAATTTTGGTAAATAAAATATCTATGTCAGAAAATAAAGTTACAGCGTTAGAAAATCAAATTTTGGAGCGCGGAAAAGAAGTTCACACTGAAAGCTATTCAATGTCCATTGGTGAGATTAAGAATCTTTACGAGGAGGGAGATTTAGATTTATATCCTGAGTTTCAACGGTTTTTTAGATGGGAAGATGATAAAAAATACAGATTAATTGAGTCCATATTGCTTGGTATTCCACTTCCAAGTTTTTTTGTCTACCAACGACAAGATGGGGTTTGGGACGTAGTGGACGGACTACAGAGATTGTCGACAATCTTTGAATTTATGGGGGTTTTAAAGAATGAAGATCGGGAAACCCTTCCACCCCTTACCATGCAAGCCACAAAATATTTGCCCTCTTTAGCGAATTTATCATGGCACAACCCTGACCACCAAGAGCTGGAAATTTCGGAAACAATAAAAAGAGATTTCAAAAGAAAAAAATTGGATTTCAATATTATTTTAAAAACTAGCGACGAATCAGCAAAATATGAATTATTTGACAGGCTGAATACGGGTGGCTCAACTGCTACTTCTCAGGAAGTAAGAAACGGCATTTTACTACGAGAAAACAAGGAAGTGTTTATGCTGATTGATAGATTGTCTGAGAATGAAAATTTTGTAAACACAATAGTACTTTCAGACAGCAATATTGAGGAGAGGTTTGATCTAGAACTAATATCGAGATTTATTATCCTAAGAAATCTTGATTTGTCGCTTTTAAGTGGGACCACTGCGTCTGAGTATCTAACTGAGGAGCTTATCAAAAGAGCACAGGCAGATAAATATGACTGGAGCGGTGAAATACAGGCTTTTGAAAAGACCTTTGATATGATCAATAGTCAACTGCAAAGTGATGCTTTTAAGAAATATAACTTGAAAAAAACCAAATTTGAAGGCGGATTTGTAGCGTCGGCATTTGAAGTCATTGCTCTAGGAATTGGTTTCAATCCACAGAAAGTAGACCCTTCTAGTGTACGAGAAAAAGCGATTAGTTTTTGGGCCGCCAAAGAACAAGGTAGCATTAAATGGGCAGGAAGAAATACGACAAGTAGATTGCAAATCACGATTGAATTCGGAAGAAATTTGTTTCAAGAATGAAAATAAGAACAGATCACGAATTGTTTGACAAGATTGACACAGAATTGAGTTGGCGTCGCTTGGACATCCTGAGGCTTCGGAAGGTTATTCTTGAAACTAGAAGCAGGGACGAGTTATCCTACAAGACATTGTTGAGATCCGCGATTCCGCTAATCTATGCGCACTGGGAAGGCTTTATAAAGGAATCGTCCTTAGCCTTATTTAATTTTATCTCAATGCGCAAACTTAGATATCGATCTTTGAATAAGGGCTTTTTTTCATTGTATTTGCAAACTCAGTTTTTATCAGATCAGGGATCAAATGATTTTGAAAAAGGAGCAGCTATTGTCGAGTTTTTTCAAAATAACCTTGAAGATAGAAGTAACATTAAGTCGATACCTGAGCCAATCAAGACACGATCAAATTTGAATTCTTTAGTTCTGAAAGAAATTTTCTTTGTACTTGATCTTGACTATGAAATGTTTCGCGGATTTGAAGTATTTATTGATAATCGACTTTTGGAATCAAGAAATAAAATTGCACATGGGGAATATAGGGAAGTAGATTGGGCTTTTTATGATGAAATTCATACGAATATTATTCAGTTGTTATCCAACTTTAGAGATCAGATTCAGAATATGGTCGTCCAAAAGAAATACTTTCGTACTCCTTTGTAATTAGTCTCAAGATTATTTTATTTTTGATAATAGCATTTAGTTACGACCGTCAATTGGCCTAATTCTGAAAATGGTTATTGATTACAAATCGAGAGAAATGTTCCTGCTAAGATGAGTTAGTCACAATTGTTAATATTTTTTCTAATTAAAACTAATAAATTTAGTATTTTAGTATTATGTATTTTAACTGAGTTATTAAAATGGGCTGATTATGAATTACTTGGAAACAATAGACAATCTTAGGCCGAGAATCATTCGAAAAGAACTTGTTTTGGATTTGTTTGCGGGTTGCGGTGGATTGTCATTAGGTTTTGAGGCGGCTGGGTTTAAGACCTTGGGCGTTGAAATGGAGGGAAATGCGGTTGCCACCTATAATACGAACTTGAACGGTAATTGCATTCATCGAAAATTAGATAAGTCGTTTATTTATCCTGATGCACAAATTGTTATTGGAGGGCCCCCTTGCCAGCCATTTAGCGTAGGCGGCCATCAAAAAGGAGATGATGATGATCGAAACGGCTTTCCACTTTTCATCGACGCGGTTAAAAAGACAAAAGCCAAAATGTTTGTGTTTGAAAACGTTAGAGGTTTATTATACGCGAACAGGTGGTACTTTGAAGAAATTATTGAAGAATTAACAACTTTGGGGTATAACATTGATTATAAGCTGTTGAATGCAGTTAATTATGGCATTCCACAAAACAGAGAAAGGATGTTTGTTATTGGTCATAATTCGTCATTTGAATTTCCTAAAAAGAGTCTCGTTAAAGTGACTGTAGGAGAGGCGATTGGTAATATGATGAAGAAGGCACCCAAAGAGAGTAAATTTCTTACGGCCTCACAGGATGCTTATATAGCTCGATATGAAAAAGCATCTTTCTGTATAAACCCGAGAGATCTTAGTGTTGATCGCCCTGCCCGCACGCTTACTTGCAGAAATCTTGCCGCCGCCACGGGTGATATGCAGAGAGTCAAACTTCCGGACGGTAGGCGCAGGAGATTGCTTATTCGAGAGGCTGCTAGACTACAGAGTTTTCCTGACTGGTTTGAATTTACGGGAAATGAAACGAGCCAGTATTATCAGATAGGAAATGCAGTTCCACCATTGTTGGCGCATAAAATCGCATTGTCTGTCAGTAAATGTTTAGATTCGAAGATGGCTAATAGTGAAGATAGGAAAAAGGTTGTGAACGGGCAGATCGCCTTCTAGTATGAAAAACTATATTACCAACTCTTCTAAATCCAGGTTAAATCAACAGTTAATAAACGAAGCGCTTTATATCCTCGAATCAGTTGGCATTCCACTGGACAAGAAAACTTCTAGGAGTCTTGAAAATATGGCGATGGCTTTTCTCGCTGTTGCAGGCGTTACAAAATCGTGGAAAGAAGCTAAAGGGCAAGATGATAATCGTCATCTTAAAACTCGGGATATAATTCAATTTATAAATCAACACTTTGAGGAAAATAAATCTCCAGGTTCATATGATGATATTCGACGTAAAGATCTAAATTTATTGGTATTAAGTGATCTCGTTCTAAACAGTGCTAATAATCCTTCCGCTTCGACGAATGATCCAACTCGGGGGTACACCCTACAATCTGGTATTAGAAATTTAGTACGGTTTTACAATAGCGATCAATGGGAAATCAAACTTAAGCTTTTTTTAAAGAATAAGCCGTCCTTAGCTGAAATTTTAAAGCATAAACAAAATCGCCCCAAAATACCAATTCAAATTGCGGTTGATGTCAGGTTGGAATTTTCACAAGGAGAACATAATCAGCTTCAACGTGAGGTAGTAGAGGAATTTCTTCCGCGCTTCGGATTTGGAGCAAGAGTTTTGTATATCGGTGATACTTCGAACAAAATGCTGTTTCAATTGTCAGCGGAATTGATGGCTCTCAACATTTCAAAACTTTCGCATGACCAGCTTCCTGATATAATTGCATATCAGCAAGAAAGGAATTGGTTGTATCTAATTGAGGCAGTTTTTAGTTCGGGCCCGATGAGTGAAGAAAGAGTATATGAACTCAGGAAACTTTTTAGCAATTGTAATGCAGATTTAATTTTTATTACTGCCTTTATTTCTAAGGCTGATTTCCGCAAATATTTGTCAGAAATTGCGTGGGAAACTGAGGTGTGGACAGCAGACAATCCTGATCACTTAATACATTTTAATGGCGATAAATTCCTAGGTCCATATTTAAGCCGACAAAAATAACTAGAAATGCCCGACGTTCATACAAAAGCAGTCAGAAGTTATAATATGAGTCGTATCAGAAGTGTCGATACTAAACCGGAGTTACAGGTCAGAAGATTTCTCCACGCTCGAGGATTCCGCTACCGTCTGCATGACAAAATGTTGCCAGGCAAGCCTGATATCGTCCTCCCAAAGTATAGAATACTTGTGTTTATTCATGGATGTTTTTGGCACGGACACAAGACGTGCGGAAATTTTACCATTCCGGAAACGAATAAATCTTGGTGGTCCAATAAAATTGGACTTAATATTAAACGAGATGGTCAAAATATCAAAACTCTCAGGAAATTAAATTGGCGAGTTATTGTGGTGTGGGAATGCCGATTGAAAAAGTGCTTATTAAGTGCGACTCTTCCCAAGATTGCAGAGAAAATATTGACAATGAAATCTTCCTTTTTTGAAATTTGATGAATAGTGACCAAATCGAAAATAACATGATCGGTATTTGTGATCGCAATTTGTGATAAGTGTGATTTATTCAATTAGGCCTAAATCGGTTTCGTTTATGCTGAAAAAAATTGAAGGCTATGAACAGTGACCTTCTCCAATTTTGCTGTATTTTCTGGATGGTAGACATAATGCTTAGGCTGATGTGTATATTCTGATATAGCCTTAAGCTTTGACTTATACATGTGCATTTATTTTTTTCATTTAGTTTTATCAAGCCTTTGCGAAAAATCGAGGTTTTATGCAATTACGTAAATTTTACACGCCTAATGTGGATTACTGCGAATAAAATGGCCGTCTCGCCTTGGCTCGGACGCAACGAGACAAAGACGAGAACGGCCCTCACTTACCCTCATTTGTCTATGGCACAAGGACTCACTTTACATCACATTCACCACCCCCAAATACAAACTCTCACTAACCCACTTTCCATCCGCCGAAATAAATCCCAGCCAGCTGTGCACGGACTGCCCACTAAATGAGCTTACATCCAGCACAGCATGACCTTCACTCCTGCTGGCTGCATCCAGGCTATAGATCCATTGGCCGAGTGACTCACAATAGACAGCAACAAAGGCTTTGTCGTTTTGCCTGGCCAGGGTTCTCCTGCATTTGCGTTTCCAATGCCATTCCACCTGACCTGCCATTACAGAACCGCAGTTGGCAGATGATGGATTGGGCAGGTTCCCCTGGCTCAGCCTCACCATATTGAAATCGATGGATAAATTTGGGTATGTGCCAGACACGGCTTCATTCATATGATAGGAAAAGGCTTTGTTAAATGCGGTCATGCCTACGGCCAGCCTTGCATAAGTCAGTCTGAACAAACCCGTGAGCGGCTGTAAAAGACGGGTGCACAGGAGAAATTTTGCCTGCTGTGGCAAGTGATTCGGGTGAGGCTTATAGCGCTTCCTTTTTTTTGGTCTTCTCCGTACGACGTTGACGCCATTCATTTCGTAGAAAACCATTGAACCCACGGTTCCCCGCAAAGCGGAAAAAATGCCGTTTTTTAATTTTGCCATGATAATAATATTTTAGTTTTTAAAAATTTGGTTTAAATAATTAAAATGAAAAAGGGCCGCCCGTCCTGTCGTCTCAAACGAAACGAAGACAAGACGGCCCTGAAAAATGAAACGTCCCACTGGTCCTGTTACAACACGTTTACCGTCCCCGTGTAAACGCTGTTCGCAACGAACCGGCCATCTTCAGAAATAAAACCTAACCAGGTTTGCACTGGCTTGCCAGCGAATGCAAGGGCATCCAGCTGAACGGTTCCGGCATTCCGGGGCGCCACGTCCAGGCTAAAGATCCAGTGGTCGAGCTCTTCTGAATAAGCGGCTACAAAGGCCTTGTCCGTCGCCCTGGCTTTTCCTTGTCCGCTGTTGTCGGTCCAGTTAAAAGCCAGCTTTCCTGCTGCAGGTGAAGCGCATGAAGGCGCTGCCGCATTCGGAAGAACACCACGGCTCAACAGTACCATGGCATAATTGACGGTGAAAGCAGGATAAACACCCGTGACCCCGTTCAGCACGTTGTATGAAAAGGCTTTATTAAAGCCCGACATACCCACCGCGATCTGGTCAAAGCTCAGGTTCAGCAGGAGCGTTAACGGCTGCAGAAATTTCATGATCAGTGAAAATTTCGCCTGCTGTTCCAATTGCTTTTGGGTGGACCCGCCTCTTCGCGGTCCTTGTTTGCTGCGGATCACGTTGATTCCTCTCCAGGTAGAGCCGATAACAGTACCGACTTTTCCGCTGAAGCCACCAAGGATGCCTTTTTCAAATGTTCCCATGGGTAAGGGTTTTTCAAGGTTAAAAAATTGGGTTTTCCGCCAAACCGGTTTATGCATGCATCCCGGCGATCATGAGCAGTCTATTGTTGACCGCAGCCGCTCATCTTCATCCGGGAACCCCGCCGTCGCGGGATTTCTTTTGCAATCTGGGGGTGGAAATGAAAAA
>Ga0193728_1000360_pt1 | contig 21833 bp, 8 predicted proteins | sample U1c1metaG_FD_143037 | JGI IMG/M metagenome (GOLD analysis project Ga0193728, IMG submission 143037) | Soil microbial communities from a riparian zone of the East river system, Colorado, United States - U1c1 | ecosystem: Environmental > Terrestrial > Soil > Riparian zone | place: USA: East River...
CCCGCGTACGTGCGGCCGCTGTTCTGCGAGGGCAAGGGCCCGTTCCGGTGGGCCGCGCTGTCGGGCGATCCGGACGACATCCGCGTCACCGACGAAGCCGTCCTCGACGAGATCAAGGACGACGCGATGCTGCATCGCTGGATGAAGCTCGCGCGCGAGAAGATCGCGTTCCAGGGCCTGCCGGCGCGGATCTGCTGGCTGGGCTACGGCCAGCGCCAGCGCGTCGGCCTGCGCTTCAACGAGCTCGTGCGCACCGGCAAGGTCAAGGCGCCGATCGTGATCGGCCGCGATCACCTCGATTGTGGCTCGGTCGCTTCGCCGTACCGCGAGACCGAGGCGATGAAGGACGGCACCGATGCGGTCGCCGACTGGGCGATCCTGAACGCGCTCGTCAACACCGCCTCCGGCGCGACCTGGGTCTCGTTCCATCACGGCGGCGGCGTCGGCATCGGCTACTCGCTGCACGCCGGCATGGTCGTCGTCGCCGACGGCACGCCGCGCGCCGCGCGCTGTCTCGAGCGCGTGCTCACCAGCGATCCCGGCATGGGCATCATCCGTCACGCCGACGCCGGCTACGACGAAGCGATCAAGGCCGCCGACGAGCGCGGCGTCGTGATCCCGCGCCGCCGCTAGGAGTCTCATGAGCTCGATCGTGATCAGCAACGCGCGCGTGATGACCTGCGCGGGACCGGAACTCGGTGTGATCGAGCGCGGCAGCGTCGCGATCGTCGACGGTGCAGTGGCGTGGGTGGGCGAGGGCGCGGTGCCGGCGGCGTATGCGCACCTGCACGGCATCGATGCAAAGGGCGCGCTCGTCACGCCGGGCTTGGTCGATTGCCACACGCATGCGGTGTTCGCGGGCGACCGCGGTGCAGAGTTCGAGCTCCGTGCGGCGGGCAACAGCTACCAAGCGATCCAGGCCGCGGGCGGTGGGATCAACGCCAGCCTGGGACCGACGCGCGCGGCGCTCGCGACCGGCACGCTCGACGACATCGTGGTCGCGCGGATCGGCGCGATGCTCGCCGGCGGCACGACCACGATCGAGATCAAGACCGGCTACGCGCTCACGACCGAGGGCGAGCTCGGCCTCCTGGACTCGATCGCTCGCGTTGCCGAGCGCGTGCCGGTTCGCCTCGTCCCGACATTGCTCGCGCACCTCGTGCCGCCGGAGCGCCGCGCGGATCGCGACGCGTTCGTGCGCGAGATCTGCGAGCAGTGGATCCCGCGTGCGGCGGCGCGCAACACGGACGGCGCCACGTTCGTCAGCGCGGTCGACGTGTGGTGCGAGGACGCCGCGTTCACGCTTTCCGAGACCCGCGCGATCCTCGCCGCCGCCGCGGCCGCTGGGCTCGCGGTGCGCGGTCACGTCGGCCAGCTCTCGGATGTCGGCGGTGCCGAGCTGTTCGCCGAGGCCGGCGCGCGATCGGTCGATCACCTCGAGTACGTCAGCGATGCGGCGATCGCGGCACTCGCGCGCGCCGGTACCGTCGCCGTGATGCTGCCCGGTGCGTGCGTGCAGCTCCGCTTGCCGCCGCCGCCGGTCGCGAAGCTGCGTGCCGCCGGCGTCGCGATGGCGGTCGCGACCGATCTCAATCCGGGCACGAGCTGGAGCGAGCAGTTGCCGCTGCAGATGTGGCTCGCGACGACGCACTTCGCGATGACCGTCGAGGAAGCGTGGCTCGGCGTCACCCGCCACGCTGCGACCGCGCTCGGCCTCGCGGACGCCGGCGTGCTCGCATCCGGTGCGCGTGGCGATTGCGTGGTGTGGAAGCACGATCGCCCGGTCGATGTCTGCTATCGGATGGGCGCGTCTCCGGTCACGTACGCGATCGTGAACGGCTCAGTGCATTTCGGGTAGGCCGTAGTGGCCGACCTCGCCGGGCTCGAGGATCAACACGACGGTCGAGTCGACGCCGGCCTGTTCGTAGCTCGCGCGGTTGAGCGCGCGGACCTGAGGCGGCAGCCGCTCGTCGACGACGACCTCCTCGTGTGCACCGAGCCGCCACATGTGGCGCGCCGCGTAGCCCGCCGCACGCGCGGCGCTCGCGACCTCGCCCGGTGGGGTCTCCGTCAGATCGACGACCGCGTGGAACACGAAGCCGAACTCGTCGTGCCCGTAGAGGCCGAGGTACCTCTGGCCGGTGATGCTGATCCACGCCCAGCGCCACGGCTTGCCCCCCATCGCGTCGATCATGTCACGGATGCGTACCGGCGCGACGCGCGGTTTCGAGCAGCGACCCGTCGTCGATCAACGCGCGCACCGCCGCGATGTCCGGAGAGAGCGGCCGGTCTGTCATCATGGCGGGCACCTTCGCGCGGATCGCGGCATGCACCGCTTCGAGCGGCTTCGTCGTCGCGAGCGGCCGGCGCAGATCGAGGCCCTGCGCGGCGCACAGGAGCTCGATCGCGAGCACGGTGCGTACGTGATCGTGGATCATGTGGAGCTTCAACGCCGCGGTCGCGCCCATCGAGACGTGATCCTCGCGGCCCGCGCTCGACGGGATCGAGTCGACCGACGCGGGATGCGCGAGTACCTTGTTCTCCGACACCAGCGCGGCGGCGGTGACCTGCGCGATCATGAATCCGGAATTGAGCCCGCTATCGGGCGCGAGGAACGGCGGCAATCCCGACGACAGGTGCGGGTTGACGAGCTGCTCGACGCGGCGCTCGCTGATGTTCGCGAGCTCGGCGACCGCGATCGCGGCGGCGTCGAGCGCGATCGCGACCGGCTGGCCATGGAAGTTGCCGCCGCTGATCATCTCGCCGGTATCGACGAACACCAGCGGGTTGTCGGTCGAGCTCGCGGCCTCGCGCTCGAGGACCTGGCGCGCGAACGCGAGCACGTCGCGCGACGCACCGTGGACCTGCGGCATGCAGCGCAGCGAGTACGGATCCTGAACCTTGCCGCAATCCTTGTGCGACTCCGCGATCGGCGAGTCGGCGAGGAGCTCGCGCAAGAACGCGGCGACCACTTGCTGGCCGGGATGCGAGCGCGCTGCGATGACGCGCGCATCGAACGCACGCACGGTGCCCTTCAACGCCTCGAGCGACATCGCGCCCGCGAGATCCGCGATCCGCGCCGTCGCGTCGGCGTCGAACACGGTGAGCCCGCCGACCGACGTCATGTGCTGCGTCCCGTTCAACAGCGTGAGGCCCTCTTTGGCTTCGAGCACGAGCGGCGCGATGCCGGCGAGCTCGAGCGCCTTTAGCGCGGGCATCGTCTCGCCGCGCAGCTCCGCCAGCCCTTCGCCGATCATGCCGAGCGCGAGGTGCGCGAGGGGTGCGAGATCACCGCTGGCGCCGACCGAGCCACGCGCCGGGATCACCGGATGGACACCGGCGTTGAGCAGCTCGCACAGCCGCTCGCAACAGACCGGGCGGGCGCCGCTGCGGCCGGTCGCGAGGACCGCGGCGCGGAGCAGCATCATCCCGCGCACCGCGTCGCGCGGCAGCGGCTGGCCGACGCCGGCCGCGTGCGACCGGACCAGATTTTGTTGGAGACGCGCGACTTGGTCAGCGGAGATGCGGACTTCGGCGAGGGCGCCGAACCCCGTGTTGACCCCGTAGACGGCCGGGGCTGCATCGCCGCCGCGGACGACCTCGTCGACGACCGCGCGTGCCGCCGCCATCCGGGCATGGGCGGCGGCGCCGATCTCGACCACACGCCGACCACGAGCCACCTCGGCGAGTGCTTCGAGGGTCAAGTCGTCGTCACCGAGCCGAAACGAAGCGGTTTGCACGTCGGATTTTGTACCACCTAATGCACCGCCAAATGCGCGATATGACACTCGCTCGCGTTGACACCTCGCGTCTGGAATGATGATCTTTTTGAAGGTTGGGAACACCTCCCGAAGATGAGGCGGGTGGCTCGGACGCGACGTCCGATGCCATCGTCGAACCGGCATCGAGCGCCGAGAAGAGCCAGCGCGTCAGTGCGCTCGCGGCGCGGATCGATGCGGCCATGGGAGATGACAACGACGACGAGGCGACGTCGAAATCGAACGGCGATCACCCGAAGCGTCTGCAGAGCGAGCCGATCGAGCTATCGGAGGCATCGCTCGATGTCGAGGTGCTCGACGACAGTGACGTGCACTCCTCGCCCGTCACGATCCCACCGCCGATGTCCTCCACACCGCGCGCGATCTTGCCGCCGGTGAAACCGCCGCTCGCGAGTCGGCCGCCGCCGCTGCCGCCGCGCGTGCCGGGTCTCGGGAGTGTCGCCATCCCGCCGCGTCCGTTGCCCTCGCTCGGCCGTCCGCCCGCGATCCCGCGCACCGGTCAGATCCCGACGATCGCGGTCCCGCCGATCGCACCGCCGTCGCCGAGCGACACGAGCGACTCGAGTGGCGAAGGGCGGCGCCCGCCGACCGAACCACCGGCGCTGCCGCGCACGAAGACCGGCAATCCGCCGTTGCGCGCGATCGATCTGCCGGAGCGGTCGCGCCGGCCGTCCGCGCCGCCACCCGCGCCGGGATCGATCCTGCGCGAGGCGCTCGCCGAGCACGACGACCACGACATGATGCGCGGCGGCGACATGGCCAAGCTCGACGGCGGCGTCGAGGTCGGCACCGTCAAGCCGAACATCGTCGTCGATCAGCCGCTCGACGCGCAGATCGAGCATCCCACCGTCGTCGACAAGGCGATCGAAGGCCTCGGCGACGCCGGCGGTGAAGCGCGCGCCGAAGCGATGACCAGAGAGCTCGACGAGCTGGTGATCGGCGAGCCCACCGCCGCCGCGCAGGTCGCGTACGAGCTCGGCGAGCTCTACGAGCGCCGGCTCGCCGACGAGGCACGCGCCGTCAAAGCGTACGGCCGCGCACTCAACCTCGATCCGTCGCTGCGCCCGAACCTGTGGGCGATCCGCCGCGTGTTCTACCGCCGCGGGTTGTGGCCGAACCTCGCGAAGCTGATCGATGCCGAGGTCGGCTACGCGCGCGACGACTACGAGCGCGCCGATTTGTTGCTGGAGAAGGCGCGGATCGCCGCGTATCGCATGAACGACCCGGCCGACGCGCGCGCGTCGCTCGACGAGGCCGTGCGGATCGCGCCGACGCATCAAGGTGCACTGCTCGAGCTCGAGCGCGTCGTCGCGAAGGCCGGCGATACCGCGGCGCTGCTCGACGTGTGGGAGTGGCTCGCCGACGCGGTCGAGCAACCGGCGCGCAAGGTCGCCTACTGGCTCGAGGTCGGTCGCGCCGCCGGCCGCGCAAACGACATCGAGCGCGCACAAGAAGCGTTCGGCAAGGCCGGCGAGCTCGCGGGCGCAGGTGCGAACGGCGAGCGCGTCGCGCGCGAGCGGCTGCGCGTGCTCGAAGAAGTCGGCACACCGGCGGACGTGTCCGCTGCGATCGACTCGCTCGCGACGGTCGTGCTCGCCGCGTTCGGTCCCGCTGGGCCCGGCAGCGAGGCGGGCAACGCGACCAGCCCCGAGCGCAGCGACCGCGCGACCGCGCTTCGCCTCGAGCTCGTGGCGCTGCGCCGGCGTCAAGCGCAGCTCGTGCGCGCGGACGCGCCCGAGAAGGCGTGGGAGCTGCTGCAACAGGCGAGCGCGCTCGCGCCCGGTGAATCGATCGTGCTCTCGGATCTGACCGAGCTCGCCGAGGAGCTCGGCCGCTACGACGATCTCGCGGAGCTCGTGCAGAGCTGGCAAGCGGTCGAGGCCGATCCATCGCGCGGGCTCGCGCTGTCGATCCGGCGCGCCGATGCGCTGTTGCGCGGCGGCCAGCGCGACGAAGCGCGCGCGTTGCTCGCGTCGCTCGAAGCGACCGCACCCGGGTTCGTCGTGCTCGCGTCGGCCGCCGAGCGTGATGCGCTCGGGCGTGGCGATGCGGCCGAGCTCGCGAAGGTCTACCTCGGCGCCGCGAACGCGAGCCTCCTCGGCACGTGGCTCGGACCGGGACAACCATCGCAACCCGATCCGGCAGCCGCCGCGGCGCTCTACATCCAGGCGGCCGAGCTGATCGCGTACGAGGTCGGCGCGGCCGACGCGTACGACGAGGCGAAGTCCGCACTCGGCAAGGCGCTCGAAGCGGTGCCGAATCACCCCGGCGCGATCGAAGCGCTCACCGAGCTCGACGATACGTTCGGGCACGTCGATGAGGCGCTGCAACGGCTCCGCACCGCGGCGAGCGTCACGGAGTACAAGCGGCCGATCCTCGAGCGCGCGATCCGGCTCGCGCGCGGCCACGGCGATCTAGAGGCGGTGCTCGCCCTCGAGCGCGAGCTCGTCGAGCTCGGACCCGACGAGCTGCCGCTGAAGTGGCGGCTCGAAGCGACGTTGAGCCAGCTCGGCAAGGACGACGAGCGCGCCGACTTGCTCGTGCGCATCGCCGGCGAAGAGACCGAGGCCAATCGCAAGGGCACCGCGCTGTTCGCCGCCGCGCGCCTGCGCGAGCGCGCCGGTGCGGTCGAGGCCGCGACGGAGCTCTATCGCCAGGTGCTCGCGGTGTGGCCCGGCGATACGTTCGCGCGCGAGTCGCTCGTCGATCTGTTGCGCGCGCAGGAGCGCTGGCCCGAGCTCGTCACCGAGCGCCGCGCCGAGGCGAAGGCGTTGCCCGATGGTCCGGCCGCGCGCCGCGCGCTGCGCGAAGCGGCGTGGGTGCTCGAGGTTCGCCTCGACGACGCCGCGCAGGCCGCCGAGGTCTACGACGAGTGGCTGGTTCGCGTGCCCGACGATCGCACCGCGTACGAAGGCCAGGCGCGCACGCGTTCGAAGCTCGGCGATCGCCGCAGCGAGGTGGCCGCGCGCGCCGCGCTCGCCGATCTCGACCGCGCGACGCCAGCCACGCATTACCTGCACGGCCGCGCGCTCGAGAAAGCCGCGCTCGCGACGGAGAGCGCCGACGCGGGCCCGGAGATCGACGAAGCCGCGGATGTCTATCGCAACGTGATGGCGGCCGATAACGACGCCGAAGCCAGCGTCGCGGCGGTCGCGTCCGCGCTCGCGCTCGGTGATCTCGCGGTCGCTCGCGGCGACACGATCATGCGCGTCGAGTCGACCGCCGCGCTCGCCGGCAAGACCTCCGACCCGCGGCTCGGCGCCGCGCTCGCCGAGGACAGCGGCTGGATGTACGCGCTCGTGCTCGAGGACTTCGAACGCGCCGCGCAATCGTTCGAGGCCGCGATCGCGCTCGATGCCACGCGCCGCGGCGCACAGCTCGGCGCTGCGCTGGTCGCCGCGCGCCGCGCCGAACCCGCCGCGCTCGCCGCCGCGTTCGAAGGGCTCGCGGCGACGATCCAGATGCCGGAGGCCGCCGCCGCGCTATTGTTGCGCGCGGCCGCGATGGCCGCCGCGAACGGCGACGTCGACACCGCGAACCAGCGCGTCACCGCCGCCCGGCTCGCCGCGCCCGACGACGCGAGCGCACTGCTCGTCGTCGCGGAGACCGCCGCGTCACCATCGGTCGATGCGGGCGACGCGTTCGCCTCGGTCGATCCGCTGCTCGCGCGCGCCGAGGTGCTCGAGATGCGCGGCGCGCTCGCCGACGATCCGAAAGCGCGGTCATCGTGGGAGCTCGATCGCGCCGAAGCGCTCGAGCTCGCGGGCCGGTTGCGCGAGGCCGGTGTTGTCGTCGCGGGCGTGCTCAAGACCGAGCCCGATGATCTGCGCGCGCTCGGTGCGTTGCGCCGGATGGCGACGCGCGCCGGTGACAAGGCGACGCTCGCCCAGGCGAGCTTCGCGCTCGCTCGCGTGCTCGGCGATGCCGCGGCGAAGCTCGAGCTGCTCCGCGAGGCTGCGAAGATCTTCGACGGTCCCGGGCTGCCGTCGAACAGGGACTACGCGGTCGCCGCGTACAAGCGGATCGTCGCGATCGATCAAGGTGCGCCGGAGCTCGATCGCCTGCTCGAGCTACTGCGCGAGCGCGCCGACGTGCGCACGCTGATCCACGTCGTCACCGAGCGCCTCGTGTGGCTCGAAGCCGAGGGCGGTGCCGAGCGCTACGTGCGGATGGCGCCGCTGTTGCTCGAGCGCGCGACCGTGCTGCACGGGCTCGGCGATCAGCCGGGTGCGATGGGTGATCTCGACGTCTTGCTCGACGGCGTGCCCGATCACGTCGAGGCGCTGCGGTTTCGGGCCGAGCTCGCGCTCAACGCCGGCGATGTCGAGACCACCGTGATGTTGTGGCGGCGCTACCTCAAGATCGAGAAGCGCCCGGCCAAGCGCAGCGAGATCGAGCTCCAGCTCGCCCAGGTGCTCGACGAGAAGTCCGGCGATGTCGCGGGCGCGATCGAGCAGCTCGAGCGCGTCGTCGAGGCGAACCCCGACGATCCACACCTGCGCGAGCGCCTGCTCGGCCTGTGCATTCGCGTCAACGATTGGGAGCGCGCGCTCCGCGAGCTCCGCCAGATCATCCGACTGCGCCCGACCCAGCCCGAGAAGGCGCGCGACGAGCTCCGGCTCGCCCAGCTGTTGCGCGACAAGATCGGCGATCGCGTCGCGGCGCGGATGTCGCTCGATCGCGCGCGCTCGCTCGATCCGCTCAACCTCGAGGTCGTGCGCGAGCTCGCCGACATCCTCGAGCCGCCGGCGCGCGCGCAGATGCTGCTCGGTGCGGCGACCAGCCTGCGCGCCGCGATCGTCCAGAACCCGCGCAACGGCCAGCTCTACGAGCGGCTCGCGCAGATCAACGCGTGGCAGGCCGACGTCGACGCGCGCTGGGTCGCGCTCGTCGCGGTCGAAGCGCTGGCGACGCCGACGATCGATCAGCGCCAGGTGCTCCAGCAGGGCCGCCAGCAGCTGGTCACGCCGGTGCGCGTGAAGCTCGACGAGCTGTCGCGCGCCGCGCTACGCGGCTCGTTCGGTGGTCCGCTCTCGGAGCTGTGGCGCGCGATCGCGCCGGCGGTGCAGGTCGCGACCGGCGTCGACATCGTCAAGCTCGGGTTCGCGCGTGGTGACAAGCTCGCGATCAAGAAGCTCGCCGACAAGTACCAGCCGGTCGCCGACGCGCTCGTGTCGTTCGGCCTCGACGACGTCGACGTCTACATCAGTCCTGGCCGCAGCGGGTTTGCGCGCGCGCTGGCCGGCGAGACGCCGATCCTGTGCCTCGGCGCTGATGTCGCGGCTGCGACGATGCCGCAACATCGCTTCGCACTCGGCCGCGCCGTCGCGAGCATCGCGGAGGGCGTCGCGACGCTACCGGAGCTCCACGGCAGCGAGCTCGAGTGGACGCTGGTCGCCGCGCTGCGCGCTGCCGACGCGCCCGTTCCGCCGGTGCTCGGCGAACAAGCCGCCGATCAGGACACGGCGATCGCCGAGCGCGCGAAGGTGTTGAAGAAGCAGTTCTCGCGCAAGGCGCGCGCCGCGGTCGTCCAGATCGCGACGCAGCAGAAAGCCGGGCTCGGCGATGTCGCCGGGCTGCGCCATGCCGCGACCGCGGTCGGGCATCGTGCGGGCCTCGCGTGGGGCGGCGATCTGGCGGTCGCGCTCGCCGTGCTCGACGTCGGCAAGGGCGGGCGCACGCTCGTCGACAGCGTGCCCGCACTCGAGCTCGTAGCATGGTCGGTGTCCGAGGATCATCTGAAGTTGCGCGAGAAGCTCGGCATCGCGCTCAAGGGCACGCGATGAGCGAGAAAAAGCCACCACCGAAGGCCGGCCAGAAGCCCTTCCTCGGCGACGAGGAACTGTCGAACGAGCTCGACGCGTGGGACTCGATGTTCGACAACCTGCACGGCGGCCCCGAGGCTGCCGCGACGCCCGCCGACGAGCCCGTGATGGCGTGGCCCACGCCGGCGCCGCCGTCGAAGCCGAATCGCGTGCCCGAAGCGGCGCTCACCGCGCCCGATCGTACCGACGAGGATCTGCCGTCCGCGCTCGAGGACCAGCTCACGCTCGATCGCGATGCTTCGCCCGACGCCACCCACATCGATCTTCATGCGGCACCGGCCGCGCGTGCATCTTCGTTCACGAAGGACACCGCCGACGCCGATCCGATGGAGGCCGACTTCTCCGACATCGGCGCGGCGGGACCGCCGAGCGCGCTCGGAGACTTCCTCGGCGCGGCGCCGGCGAAGCGGCCGAGCACGCAGGACGGCTACGACGTCCCGGTCGACGAAGAAGACGTGTACACGTCGGCATCGCGGCCGAACGTCGCGGCCGCGCCCGACGATTACGAGCTCGCGATGGACGAGCCCGCGCCGCCGCCGCGGCCGATGCCGCCATCGCCGACGCGCCGCACCGGTCCCGCGATCATCCGCCGCGCGACGCCGGTCGCGGTGCCGCTCGCGAACTACGCGCCGCAACCGTCACAAGTCCAGGAGGACTCGCCGTTCTCCGAAAACACGCGCGTCGCCGACATCAACGAGATGGCCTCGGCGCGCGCCGAAGCACGCTCGAAGGCACCCACCGCACCGCCGCCGTTCGCGTTGCACGAGACCACGCCGCAGCCGCTGATCGACGAGGACGATTACGCCGACATCGAGATCGGTGCCGACGCGAGCTCCGGCGAGGTGGAGACCACACCGCCGCCCGCCGAGACCGCGGCGCCGCGGCGCACGGCCGCACACGTCGTGCGCCGCCCCGAGAAGTCGACGAAGCAACCGGTCGCACCGCCACGTCGCGAGTCGCAGCCGGTGGTCGAAGTGGCCGACAGCGTGCCGATCGAGCCGGCCGGCGAGGACGACTTCTCCGATGTCGCCGCCGCGGTCGGCGCCGAGGACGATCTCGCGATCGGCGAGATGATCCCGCGCCGCCGTCCCGAGACGCCGCCGGGCGGGACCGACATCGTCATGATCACGGCGTCGCCGACGCGGCTGCCGAGCCTGAACACCGCGCTCGAAGACATCGATGATGCGGGCGATGACGCGCACGAGACGATCAACATGTCGGTCGACGACGTGTTGTCGGAAGAGGACGTCGACGAGCCGGTCGCCGCGCCGACGCGGCTCGATGTCCAGCGCGCGCGCACGCCGGATCCGAGCGCCGACGACGACATCGACTTCGGCGTCGAATCGAGCGAGCCGGCCGAACCGGCGGTCGAGATGGACGCCAGCGATCCGACGCGCACGCTGTACGGGCTCGGCGCCGTCGGTGCCTCCGCGCGGCCGACGCCAGTGCCGGAGAACATCGGGCGTTCCGGCCGGGCGTCGCGGCCGCCCGCGCTCACCGACGTGCTCGGCGGCCCGCCCGCGCCACCGCCGCGGCGCAGCCAGCCCCAGTTCGATCAGTTCGAGACGTTCGACGGCGTATCCGCGCCGCGGCCCGGCCGCCAGCACCCGCGGCTGCAGACGCCGCTGCCGATCGCGGACGATGGCGCGGTCGAGCCGTTCTTCGATCTCGAAGCGATCCAGCTGCCCGAGCAAGTCCAGCCGCTGCCGACGAGTCAGCTCGACGAGGATGCCGCGCGCACGCTCGAGATCTTCGAACGCGAGCTCGCGACCGTCGACGAGACCGCGACCTCCGCGGCGCTGCGGATCGAGGCGGGCCGGCTATGCGAGCGGCTCGGGGAGATCGACCGCGCGCGCGCACACTACGACGCCGCGCTGCTCGCCGATCCGCGCGCGACCGCCGCGTTGCGCGGGCTGCGCCGGATCGCACGCGCGAGCGGCGACCTGATCGAAGCGACGCGCCAGCTCGACGCCGAGCTCGCGGTCGCGGGTGCGCTGGAGCGCCGTCCGCTCGCTCACTACCGGATCGATCTGTTGCTCGCGAGCGGCGAACAAGACCTCGCGCGCGTCGCGGTTGGCGAGATCCTCGATAGCGCGCCGTCCGACGTGCGCTCGTTGCTCGCGCAGCTCGAGCTCGCGTTCCTCGACGGCCGCGCCGACGAGTTCGGCAGGGCGCTCGAGCAGCTCGCGCATGCGGTCAGCGACAACGAGCTGCGTGCGGCGGTGCAATCCGCGCGCGGCGTGCTCGCGGCGCACCAGCACGACAGCGCCGCGGCCGCGACGTGGTTCGCATCGGCGGCCGAGTCCGATCCGGCGTCGCTCGGCGCGCGGCTCGGTGCGATTCGCCAAGCCGTCGCGCTGCTCGATGGCGAAGCAGCGGCGACCGCGCTGCTCGATCTCGGCCGCCAGGTCGAGACCACCGATCCCACGACCGCCGCCGCGCTCGCGATCCGGGCGCAGCGCTGGACCGCGTCGCCAACCGCGACCGCCGCCGCGGAGCTCGCGACCACCGTGATGCCGCACGAACCGCTCGTGCTGCGGATCGCCGCCGAAACCGCGAGTGCCGCCGGCGAACCGGTCGCGGCCGGTAACGCGTTCGCGGCGTGGGCCGCCAGCGATGCCGCCGCGCCGACAGAACGGTCGTACGCCGCCGCGCGTGCCGCCGAGCTCGATCCCGCGCGAGGCGCGGAGCTGTGGCGCGCCGCGATCCAGCACGATCCCGGGGACGACTACGCCGCGCAGCAGCTGCGTACCGCGCACGTCGCCGCGGAGGCGACGCAGCTCTCGATCGATGTCGACCTCGAAGTCGCCGCCGACGGCGAGCGCGAGCGCGCTCGGTTGCGCGCGGCATTCCAGCTGATCGGTCAGGGCCAGCTCGAGGCGGCGATCGAGCTGCTCCACAAGGGTCACGCCGATCGGCCCGAGTCGCTCGCGCTGACCGAGGCGCTCGCCGAAGCGCTCGCCGCGGCCGGCAAGTGGGGCGAGCGCGCGAAGCTGCTCGCCGAGCTCGCCGCCGATCCGGGTGAGCGGCTCGATCGCGAGGTCGCGCAACTGCGCAGCGCGCTCGCGTGGGAAGAAGCGGTCGGCGCCGCCACCGCGGTCGAACCGCCCGACGCCGAGGATCTCCAGCGCACCACCGCCGCGGCGCTCGACGCGTGGGGCCACGTTCTCGACGGCGCGCGCGGCAACTCGCCCGCCGCGCACGCCGCCGCGATCGTCCTCGCGCAACGGCTCGGCGACCGCGACGTGATCAACGAGGTGCTGCAGCGCGCGCAGCAGGCCGAGGCCTCGCCGTGGGGCGCTGCCAGCCTCGGGTTGCGCCGCGCACGCGCGATCCTGGCGAGCGCGCCCGATCAGGCCGACGCCGCCGAAGCGATCCTGCGCGAGACCAGTGGTCTCGACGACCCGCGGCGCACGACGTGGCTCGTGCTCGGCGCCGCGCGGCGCAACGAGCTCGGCGATGCGTCGCTCGCGCTCGAGGAGCGCGCGAACCAGCTCGGCGCGACGCCCGAGGCAGGCGCCTTGCGCCTCCGTGCCGCCCAGCTCGCGCTCGACGGCGGTGACGCCGCGCGGGCGACCACGTTGCTCGCCCAGGCCGAGCGCGCGTTCCCGACGGTCGGCATCATCTCCGACTTGCTCGCCGCGGCGCGCCGGCGCTCCGGCGATCGCCCGACGACGCGCGGTCACACGCCGAGCGGCATCCACGCCGCCGTGGGCAGCGCCGCCGCGAAGGATGCCTTTGCGCGGATCGTGCGCGACGGCGATCTCGCGGCTTCGCACGGCGACGGTGCGGGCGCGCTCGGGCTCTACCAGCGCGCGCTCGAGCTTCGCCCCGGCGATCCACTCGCTGCGCAGCCGCTGGTCCGGCTCGCGAACCAGATCCGCGAGCCCGGTCCGCTCACCGCGCTCGCACTCGAACAGCTGAAGACCGCGGAGACCGCAGGCGACAACGCGGCGAAGGCCGACGCGTACGAGCTGCTCGCGCACATCGACAAGGAGCTGCGCGCCGACGCCGGCGCGGCCCAGATCGCGCTCGAGAGCGCGTCGCAGGCCGATCCGACGCGCATCGATCTCATGCACCGGCTCGAGCGCGAATACGCGGTCAGCGATCAGATCGCGGATCTGTTGCGGCTGCGCCGCCAGGAGCTCGAGCAGATCGCCACCGAGGCCACGCGCGATCGCGCCGCGATGATCATGGACACCGCGGGGCTCGCCGAGCGCGATCAGCGCCCCGACGCGGAGCTCACCGAGCTGTATCGCAGCGCGCTGGTGTCCGATCCGCGGCACCGGCTCGCGTTGCTCAAGCTCGAATCGATCGTGCGGCGCGGCGGCGGCTCGGCGGATCTCGCGGCGCTCGAAGAGCAGATCGCCGCGTACTTCGATGGCGACCCGCGTACGCAAGCGACGTTCTTCACGCGCGCCGGCGAGACGCTGGCCGAGATCGGGCAGATCGACGCCGCGGTCCAGAAGTTCGGCAAGGCCGACGAGGTCCAGCCCGGCCACGTGCCGGCGCTCGAAGGCTGGCGTAACGCCGCGCTCAAGGGCCAGCTGTGGATCGACGTCGCGCAGGCGGCGACGCGCCAGGGCAATGCCGCGAGCGAATCCGACGCGAAGGCCCGGCTGCATCACTTCGCCGGCGTCGTGTTGATGGACAAGGCGCTCGAGGGCGGTCAGGCGATGGCCGCGTTCCGCCGCGCGCTCGACGCTGATCCGAGCCACAAGGATGCGTTCCTGCGGCTGCGCATCCTGCTCGAGGAAGACGCGAACCACGACGAGCTCGCGATCGTGCTCGCGAAGCGGCTCGAGTTCGAGACCGACGAGCGCTTGCGCACCGAGCTCCACCGCGCGGTGGCCGAGCTCCACCGCAACTTCCTCGACGACCGCGAGACCGCGAAGCGCCACTACCGCGAGATCCTCGCGTCCGATCCGAACGACCTGCGCTCGCACGCCGCGGTCGCCGACATCGCCTGGGAGCAGGGCGCGTGGCAGGAGGCCGCCGATGCGCTGATGTCGCGCGCGCGGCTCGAGAGCGATCCGAAGGTGCTCACGACGCTGCTGTACCGGCTCGGTATGCTGTATGCGGATCGGCTGAACGATCCGAACATGGCGCTCCGTGCGTTCCAGCGCGCGCTCAGCTATCAGCCCGACGACGAGAACACGCTCGTCCGGTTGGCGGACCTCGCGACCCAGACCGGCGAGTGGAAGCTCGCGCTCGGTGCGTGCGAGCGGCTAGTCAAGGCGACCGAGGATCCGGAGAAGCGCGCGCAACACCTGCACCGCGTCGCGAAGATCTTCAAGCTCGGCTTCGGCGATGCCAAGCGCGCCGAGCGGGCGCTCAACCTCGCGCTCGACGGTGCACCGACCAACGACGAGGCGCTGCAGAAGCTCGTCGAGTTCTATCGCGAGGCCGGCGACATGCAGTCGGTGCGCGTCCACCTCAACCGCGTCACCGGCACGATGCGCGTGCGCGTCGCGAACGATCCGAAAGACGGCGTCGCGTATCGCGTGATCGCGCGTGCAATGACCGCCCGTGGCGCGGCCGGAGTCGACGGCTCGATCCCGATCGCGCGCGCCGCGGCCGAGCTCGCGACGTTACTCGGCGCTGCCGGCGAGCCGGAGCGCGTGCTGCTCGCCGAAACCCGGCGCATCGACCTCGCGTCGCTGTCGCTCCCCGACGCCGACGAGGTGCTGTTCCCGCGCACCGTGCAACCGGAGCTGCGCACGCTGTTCACGTTGCTCGGCGACAAGCTCGCGAAGCACGTCGGCATCGACCTGCGCGCCATGTACGGGGTCGGGCGCGGCGATCGGCTGCGCGCGAAGGACTCTGCGGTGGCCGCGCACGCACAGGATGTCGCGACCGGCCTCGGGTTCGGCGAGATCGACGTCTACGTGTCGACGCGCCAGCCCTACGCGATGGTCGCGGAGCCGACGTCGCCGGTGTCGCTCGTGATCGGTGCCGAGATCGCGAAGAGCGAGGCGACGCGCGTGCGGTTCGCCGCCGGCGCCGCGTTGAAGCTCGCGCAAGCCTCGCTCGCGATCCCGGCGCGGCTTTCGGAGACCGACCTCGGCGTGCTGGTCGTCGCGCTGTTGCGCCAGTTCCAGACCGACTTCCCCCAGGAGGGCCTCGACGAGGCCGCGATCGCGACGCAGATGCAGAAGCTCCGGCGGCTGATCCCGACCGGTCTCATGAACGAGCTGCGACCGCACGCGCTCGCCGTCGACGCGCCGCACTTCAAGCACGAGCAACTCGCACGCGATCTGCGCGTCGCCGGGTTGCGCGCCGGGCTCGTCACGTCGGGCTCGATCTTGGCCGGGTTGGGCATCCTGGCGGCGGCTGCAGGCACCGACGCCCCGAGCTTCCTGGCGGATCCAGTAGCCCAAGGGCTGATCAGTTTCGCGCTGGGCGAAGATCACGCCGCCGTCACGCGCTGAGCGTTTTGGCGGGCTTGCCCTCGGATCCCGGCCATTTGCGGCGCCTCGCGACGTGGCCCGACGGTTGCTGTAGGGACCGGCATCCGACAGCCATCGGACTTGCCCCGGAAGGACGTCATGCGCTTAGCCAACCTCACCATGCGCCAGGGTCTCGCGACCCCCGCACGTACGATGACCACTCTCGCTTCGCTGGCTACTCTAGTAGCCTGCACCGGCGGGGTTCCTCCGGAGCTCGACGGCCTGAGCGACCAAGTCGCGCAAGTCGGGACCGAGCTGAAGATCGACCTCAACGGCAGCTCCACCGACGGTGGCAAGCTGACCTACGGCTATCACGTGGCCGACCTGATGGACCTCGATGGCAACGCGCAGGTGACGGTGTCGCCGAGCGGTGCCGGCGTGTTCCGGTGGACGCCGCTCGCAGCGGACGTCGGCCAGCACCCGTTCGACTTCACGGCCTCGAACGGCGGCGAGACCACGACCGTCACGATCACGATCGACGTCAAGTCGGCGATCGGGTCGGCGACCGCGCCGGTGTTTCGCCAGCCGCTCGGCACGGGCACGACGATCGACCTGTCGAAGCAGATTTGCGTCGAGCTCGACGTGGTGGTCGAAGATCAGGACACCGCGATGGTCAAGCTCGCGCAGGAAGCGCCGCTGATCGACGGCGCGACGCTGACCCCCGAGGACGGCCAGAGCGCGAAGTGGAAGTGGTGCCCGACCAAGGCGCAGCAGGCCGAGCAGCGCTACACGCTGATCCTGTCGGCCGACGACTCGGATAACCCGAAGACGCTGAAGCAATACCTGGTCGTGCTGCGCGGCGGAAGTGACGGCACGAGCTGCCCCGGCACCGCGCCGGTGATCTCGCACACGCCGGCGAACCAGACCACGCGCCTCGACCTCGCGCCCGTTGCGACGATCACGGACGACAAGGGCCTCAAGGACGCGCCGCTGTTCTACTACTCGACGACGAACCCGGGCGCCACGCCCGACCTCTCGCACATGACGCAGCTGTCGATGTCCCGCACGTCGGGCTCGACGACGAACGGCCAGTACACCGCCGCGGTGCCGAACCCGGTGGCGTCTGCGACCGCGGGCACGACGGCGACGCTGTACTACGTGATCGTCGCGGACGACGACGACGACTCGATGGGCACCTGCGATCACACCACGCAGTCGCAGGTCTACTCGATGGTGGTGACCGCAGGCGGCACGACGACCGCGGGGCTGTGCGAGGCGTGCTCGGCGGACTCGCAGTGCGGCACCGGCAACGAGTGCGTGTACGTCGGCTCGCTCGGCGATTCGTACTGCCTGCAGGCGTGCGGCAGTGGCTGCCCGACCGGCTACAGCTGCTCGGCCGCGGCGATCTACTCGGTCGACGGCGCCGAGGCGAACCAGTGCGTCCCGCAGAGCGGCACGTGCACCGCGCCGACCGGCCAGTGCGCGGACGACACGTGGGAGGCGAACGACGATCGCTCGGCGGCGTCGCACAACCCGACGATGGGTCCCGACATCTACGACCTCGTCAGCTGCCCATCGACGACCGATACGACGCGCATGAACGACGACTGGTACAAGATCGTGCTGAGCGCGAGCGAGCGCCTCGACGTCCAGATCGCCGGCGACGGCGCGTCGGACCTCGACCTCCACCTCTATCACTCGGACGGCACGGTCGTGACGAGCTCGACGAGCTACACGCCGAACGAAGAGATCAACACCTGTCTGCCGGCCGCGACGTACTACGTCAAGGTCAACGGCTACGGCCATGCCCGCAGCGAGTACCTGCTCGACTACGAGCAGACTGCCGAGACCTGCAACACCTCGTGCGTCGACGACGCGAACGAGGACGACGACACGTTCAGCCAGGCCCGTGCGACCACGTATCCGACGTACTCGTCGACGGGAAACAAGATCTGCCCGAACGACGACGACTGGTTCAAGACGACGCTCTACACGGGCGAGACGCTGACCATGGACCTCACGTTCACCCAGTCCGACGAGTCGGGCGACCTCGACCTCCATTTCTATCAAAACTCGGTCGACCTGTGGCCGTGCGACATCAACAACGTCGGCTCGTGCTCGCCCGAGCATGGCCAGGGCGCGTCGTCGAACGAGCACGCCGTGTTCACCGCGCCCGCGGGTTGCGATAGCGGCTGCGACTACGACGTCGTCGTGCGCGGCTTCAACGGCGCGACCAACTCGTACAGCCTCGCTCTCGGGATCCAGTAATGCGGGCCCCCGGGCCGAAATTGTGGCTCGCTCCCGTGGCGTTGGCCGCGGGCTGCGCGACATCGACGGCACCAGACCCGGGGCTCGAAGGGCTCGCGCTCGCGAAGGTCGCGCCCGCGACGATCATCCCCGGCACCAAGCTCGCGATCACGGGCGACTCGTTCGTCGATGATCAATGGGGTGCGACCACGCTGCACCTCGTGGGCACGGCGAACGGCGCGGACGTCGACGTGCAATGGCCGGCGAAGTTCGTGGATTTCGGATCGCTGAACGTCGCGATCACCGGCGGCAACCTCGACGAGGTCGGCGGTGACGTCGACTTCGCCGGCAGCGCTGAGATCGATGTCGTCGCGACGAGCGACGGCAACACCTACTCGAGCCAGCCGCTGGACGTGAAGCTGAGCTTCCGCAACCACCTCACGCCGACCGCGATGTCGGTGATGGACGGCGTCCACTTCGTCAACGATCAGATCGAGGTCGATGGCGACGGTTTCTTGCTCGGCGGCGACGAAGGCACGACGGTCGCGCGGATCACCGGCTGCTTTCAACCCGATGCCGGTGGCAGCTGCCAGCCCGTCGCGAGCCAGGACATCGCGATGCAGTCGATCGACGGCATGTCGCGCGTGAAGGCGACGTTCCCATTCGCGCCGAAGCTCGCCGGCATCAAGCCCGGGCAGTTCACCGGCAAGGTCCAGATCGTCAACAAGCAGACCGCGCAGACCGAGATCGCGGCGACCGCGACGACCGCACAGTTCACGCTCGTCACGTCGCAGGTGTTCTCGGTCGATCCGCCGGCGGCGTCGCTCGGTCAGTACGTGTTCGTCCACGGCGGCGGCTTCGTCGGCGGCGAGGCGAACGCGGTGACCCAGATCGAGCTGTCGGGCACGTTCAACAAGACCGGCGGCAACCCGGCGCCGGTGCTGATGGACCTGATCCCCGAGTGGGTCGAGGGCAAGCTCGTCCGCTACGTCGTCAACACCGACGACACGCTCGGGCAAGCGATCGATCTGCGCAAGGACACCGGTCACTTCACCGGCACGATGACGCCGATCGTGAGCTACGGCGCCGACACCGTGCGCGGCGTCGGGCTCAGCGTCACGTTCGATATCGCGCCCGTGAAGCAGGTCGTGTTCCTGCACTTTCAGAGCGCGTACGTCGAGGAGCTCCGCGACTTCGGCATGCGCGCCGTCGACAACAAGATCCGCCAGCGCATCCTCGCGGTGTGCAACAAGGCGTACGAGGGCGTCAACATCGAGTTCCGCTCCGATCCGGTCACCGACTTCGCGCTCTACGAGAACGTCGAGCTCGTCGGCGTCGATCCGAACAACATGGGCCTGTTTGGCTACGACAACTCGCCGGGCAAGGACAACGGCAACCTCCGCCTCTACGACAAGCTCGGCGGGGTCAACGCTGTCACGCAAGAGGACGGCTATCCCGGCTACGGCGGCGTGTTCGTGCGCTCGCTGATGGGCTTCTCGGAGCACCCGGGCGTGTTCAGCCCGGTCGTGCCCGGCTCCGACGAGGCGTTCGACCAGATCTTCGATCCGTTCCGCAGCGATCGTGGCGGCTCGCCGGTGGTCGCGAACGACCTCGCCGATGTGCCGGTGTTGACCGACGGCACGTCGTGCCCGGGGACCGAGCGCAAGGATCAGATCGCGTGTGCGGTGTTCGTGATGGGCGACCTGGTCGGCGGTACGCTCGCGCACGAGATCGGGCACTCGCTCGGGCTCGCGAATCCGTTCGCCGATGGCTTCCACGACTCGGGCGATGCACCGAATCGCCTGATGGACGCCGGCGGGGATCGGCCGTTCCTCGAGCGCGCGGAGCTGCAAGGGCAGGGGCCCGGCGTGTTCTGCGACGACGAGTACGATTACCTGCGCCAGGTCTTGCCGTCGTCGACGCCGCCTCCGGCCGTGCAGCGCCCGGGCTGCTACTAGATGCGTTAGGCTCGGCGCGTGGCCGCGCGCAGGGAGCTTCGCCCGTATATCTACCTCGGGCTCGATCAGCTCGCGGTGATCATCTACGCCGTCGTGATCGTGAAGGCGGTCCCGACGTGGATGACGAGCGCGAAGATCCACCTGTGGTCGATTCCGATCGCGCTGCAGCTCATGGCGCTCGGCATGGCGTCGGTGTTCGTACCGAAGTACCGCAAGCACGGCCGCTGGGTCGCGATCGCCGGCGGCTCGCTGATCCTCCTCAGCACGATCCTCATCATCGTGCGGCTGCTCGCGTCGGCGGCGTTCCTCGCCGGCGTCTATGGCGCGTTCGGCCAGGCCGCGGCTTCGGGTGCGCTCGTCGCGGTCGCGCTCGTGATCGAGGTCGTTGCGCTGCTGCCGATCGTGCAGGTCAAGTGGCTGATGTCGCGCGCCGGTCGCCGCGTGTACGCATGAAGCGCGGCTGGTGGTTGCTGATCGTGTGGACCCTGCCGAGCGTCGTGTTCCTGGCGGTCACGGCGATCGTTTACAGCGCGTATCGCATCGCACCTCCCGAGCGGCTCGACGACGGCGAGCGCACGCGCGTGATGGCGACGCTGCGCGCGGCGCTCTCGGATCAGGATCCGCCGCACTGCGATGTCCATCGCCCCGCCGACACCGTCGCCGTCACCGTGTGGAGCGACGGCCGCACGGCGATTCGCATCGATGGTCGCGGCGCGGATCTCGGCGCGGCGGTCGACGCGGCGGCGGTGTTGCTGCGCGCGCGGCCCCAGATCAAGACGATGCCGCGGATCACCGACGCGCGGATCCAGGTCGACGTGATCGCGGGCCATGCGCCGCTCGGCGATACCGAGATCTTGATGAGCGCGCTCGCGCTGCCGGGGGTCGCGTCGCTGCTCGCGCTCAACCCTGGGGTCGATGGCATCGGCGCGACTGCCGGTGACAAGACCGCGCTCGTGTTGCCGCACGAGCTCGTCATGGCGAAGCTGCTGTCGACGAAGCGGCCGAGCGAGACGATGGGCGACTTCGCGATGGGCGTCGACCTCGATCGGATCGCCGCGATGGTCGGTGCGCGCGCCGGCGGCAGGGTCGGGCGCGAGGCGCTGTTCCGGTTTCGCACCGACGCGTTCGTCGAGCAGCCCGCCGCGCATCGCGACCTCGCGCCGCTCCAGCTCTATCGCGGCATCCCGCCGGCGCCGAAGCTCTCGGCCGATGCGCTACGCACCGCCGCACTCGCAGGCGCGCACTACCTCGTCGCTCACCTCGCGCCGAACGGGCGCTACGTCTACGAGCACGACCTCACGACCGGCGTGAAGTCCGATCCGACACGCGCCGGCGCGTACTCGATGCCACGGCACGGCGGCACGACGTACTTCCTCGCGCAGGTCTACCGGATCACGAAACAGGAGTGGCTGCGCGAACCGATCGAGCGCGCGTTCGCGCACCTCGTCGGGCTGATGAAGGACGGTGGCTGCGCGACGACGCTGCCCGACGGCACCGAGGTCGACTGCGTGATCGATAAAGGCGAGCACGACGCGCAGCTCGGCTCGACCGCGCTCGTCGTCGTCGCACTCGCGGAGTACGAGCTCGCGACCGGCGACCCACGCTATCGCGCGCTCGCGACGAAGCTGACCAACT
>Ga0193728_1000361_pt1 | contig 21815 bp, 19 predicted proteins | sample U1c1metaG_FD_143037 | JGI IMG/M metagenome (GOLD analysis project Ga0193728, IMG submission 143037) | Soil microbial communities from a riparian zone of the East river system, Colorado, United States - U1c1 | ecosystem: Environmental > Terrestrial > Soil > Riparian zone | place: USA: East River...
ACCGTTCACGCTCCATGCCTGAAATGGCGTCTGGCTCGGGTGTTATCATCAGCGATGATGGCTATATCGTGACCAACAACCATGTCATAGATGGTGCGGATGAGATTACCGTTACGTTAAGCAATAGAAAATCATTCAAGGCAAAGGTAGTGGGCACCGATCCGAGCAGCGATCTCGCCGTCCTCAAAGTGGATGCAAAGGGCCTTCCTTTCCTGTTGTATGGTAATTCAGACGAAGTAAAAATAGGCCAGTGGGTATTGGCTGTGGGCTATCCTTTATATCTCGAAACGACGGTTACAGCCGGGATCGTGAGCGCCAAGGGCAGGTCCATAGAAATCAACAGCCGCCAAAGCAAATCTCCTATTGAATCTTTTATACAAACTGATGCGGCAGTGAATCCCGGCAACAGCGGTGGACCGTTGATCAGCACAGAGGGACAATTGATCGGAATCAATTCGGCCATCGCCTCTCCCACGGGTTCTTATGCCGGATATTCCTTTACCATCCCGGTGAATATTGTAAAAAAAGTGGTGACTGATCTCATGAAATATGGCACGCCACAACGAGCTTATCTGGGCATTGAATACGCAAGAGATAATTTGAGTGACGAAGTAAAAAAAGAACAAGGAATCACCAATGATGAGGGTGTATATGTGATGAATGTTACTTCGGGCGGCGCAGCAGCGCAGGCCGGTCTTCAAAAGGGTGATCTCATCACTAAGTTGAACGGCATCTCCGTTAATTCAGGATCTGAAATGGTGGGACAAATAGCCACTTTTCGTCCGGGTGATAAAATCAGTGTGACCTATAAAAGAGATGGCAAAGAGTTCAACCAGCCCATTGTACTGCGCAATTCAACAGGAACAACTGACGTAGTCAAGACTTCTTCTTTGGATAAACTGGGCGCTGAGTTGCTGACACTGGAAAAGAAAGATGCAACAACATTGGGTGTTAAAGGAGGCGTATTGGTTAAGTCAATTGACGAGAAAGGACTGTTCAGCAAAACGAGAATGGAAGATGGCTTTGTGATACTGAAAGTAAACGGAAAGGAAGTGCTTACAAAGGAAGAGTTCAGAAAAGCGCTCGAGGTAGCCGGCAGCGGTTCTGTTAAATTAGAGGGTGTATATCCAGGTTATGATGGCGCCTTTACCTATCCATTAAAGTTAAACAGCGACGAATAAAATCATAAAATAAAAAATATTAAAACCCTCTCGTCTCGCCTAAGGCAAGACGGGAGGGTTTTCTATTTTTCAAAAACAAGGAAACTCCAGGGCGCAAGGTCAAGGGTCCTGGTTCGGTCGGCATCAAATGGTTCATTGGTAAAACTATTTTTAAAGATTCCTCGTAGCGCTGCATCTTCCAAATTACAGGAGACATGATCCGCAGATAAATTCAACAGCACGCAAAGTTGCTGCCCTTCGCAGCTGCGTAGAAAGGCAAATACGCGGTCATCTGCACTCGTTGCCAGCCGATTGGTCAGAACCGATGGGTCTCCCGCGCGCAAAGCCTTATTTTTCTTTCGGAGTTCCAGCAAGACCCTGTAAAAATCATGCAGTTCGTTGTGACCCGTCCATTCTATATAATCTTTGTCGAAGAATTTCAAACGCTTCCTGTTGGGCAATTCCTGTCCGCTGTATATCAGGGGAAGGCCATTCCATGTACAACACAAAACAGCAAATGGTTTGGCCGCATCGCCCATGCGTTCATACTCGCTTCCGCTATGAGAGTTTTCATCGTGGTTGCTGGTAAAAAAAGCATGAAAACCATCGGATGGAAAATGCTCCTGATAAAACCGGAGATCTTCCTCGAGTCCCGCAATGTTTGTTTCCTTTCTCCAATAAGCTTCCATCCTGTGCAAAAACCTCCAGGTGTAGCTGGCATCGAATACACTATGATACCCCGTCTCTTCACACTCCGCCAGCCAGAATAGTTTTTTTGTTTCATCCAGTTCGGTACGCGCCTGCATCCAGAAATCAAGCGGCACCAGCATGGCCATATCGCAACGAAATCCGTCAACATCACATTCCACAATCCAAAACTTCATCGCCGCAATCATGGCTTTTCGAAGATCGGGATTGTCGTAATTCAGATCAATGACATCTTCCCAACCGTTAGCATCATAAAAATTTCCATGCTGGTCCCTCCTGTAAAAATCGGGATGCTCATAAGTCCAGCGATGACCCCATCCGGTATGGTTGGCAACCCAGTCGATCAGTATTTTGAAACCAAGTTCGTGTGCGACCTTCACCAGGTTTCTGAAATCATCTACTGTTCCGAATTCCGGGTTGCTGCTGGTATAATCAGCGCAGGCATAGTAGCTCCCCAACGTGCCCAATCTTTTTTCCTCACTGATGGGCGTGATAGGCATGAACCACAAGATCTCCACACCCATTGACCTGAGCCTGGGAAGTGATGCAGCGAACGCCTCATAAGTGCCTTCCCGGGTGTATTGTCTCAGATTAACTTCATAAATATTGCTGTCATAACTCCATTCAGGCGCCTGGAAAAGAGAACTCATATGGTGAAAATGCTTGAGGAGGGAAGATACGAGAAAGTTCACAGTTGACAGATGGCAGTTGACAGTTCACAGACGACAGATGACAGACGATGATTGATAAAATAATAATTCTATAAACTATTTTTCCTGGCAACTGTCAACTGTCATGTGTGAACTGCTCGCTGTTAACTGTCAACTTTTCCTACCTTTGCATACCATGAAATCTTTCCAGGTTCCGATCATTTACAGGAGTCCGTTGATCACTGCGGTTAAGAACCGGCGCAGGCAAATGGATAAGATGAAAAAAGATTTCACGCCCACCCTGCTCGATTTCGGAACATTGCAAATTTATCTGGCGCGGCATTTCGGGTTTTGCTACGGTGTGGAAAATGCGATAGAAATTTCGTTCCGCACGGTGGAAGAAAATCCAGGGAAAAGGATCTTCCTGCTGAGTGAAATGATTCACAATCCGCAGGTCAATGCAGACCTGGAAGAAAAAGGAATCCGGTTCCTCCAAGACACTTATGGCAATCAATTGATCCCGTTTGAGGAACTGGAGGCGGAAGATATTGTCATCACACCTGCTTTCGGCACCACCCTTGAAACCGAAAAAAAGTTACAGACAATCGGCATCCACACGGAAAAATACAATACGACCTGCCCCTTTGTCGAAAAGGTTTGGAACCGTTCCGCTCAGATCGCCGACAAGCATTATACGGTCATTGTTCATGGTAAGCCCAACCATGAAGAAACAAGGGCAACATTCTCACATGCTGCATCCGCAGCGCCGACCCTGATCATAAAGGATATGCATGAAGCGCAGGAACTCGCAGGATATATCAGGGGAGAAAAGCCGGCGACAGATTTCTATGAACAGTTCAGCAATCAATACAGCATTGGGTTCGATGTGCAAAAAGACCTGCAGCGGATTGGAGTGGTCAACCAGACCACGATGCTGGCCAGCGATACACAGGCCATCGCAGATTTGCTGAAAGAAACGATGATGAAAACTTATCGCCTTTCCGAAAAGACGATCGGGGAACATTTTGCGGATACGCGCGATACCCTTTGCTATGCTACCAATGACAACCAGTCTGCTGTATCGGCGATGCTCTTGTGCCCGGCAGGACTGGCCATCGTACTGGGAGGGTATAATTCCTCAAATACTTCGCACCTGGTTGAATTGTGCGAAGAAAAACTGCCCACTTATTTTATCCATTCAGAAGAACAGATCCTCTCTGCACAACAAATCCTGCATTATGATCTGCATCAGCGGAAGGAAATATTAACTGAACATTATCTTCCTGCGGATCAACCGGTAAAAATCCTGATGACGAGCGGAGCATCCTGTCCCGATGCCCTGGTAGAAGGGGCGATCCAAAAAATCGCGGGGTTTTTTCCCGGGAATGTTTCGCTGGAAGAAATGATTAAGCAATTTTAGACCTTATTGCATCCTGAACCCTTCAAGAAATTTTGTATTGAAGTCCCCGCTGCGGAAGCGTTCATCCTTCATCAATTGCAGGTGAAACGGAATGGTTGTCTTAATTCCTTCAATCACGTATTCGATCAGCGCGCGGTGCATGGTATCAATGGCTTCTCCGCGCGTGCGGGCGACGGCAATGATCTTTCCGATCATGGAATCATAATAGGGAGGGATAGTATAACCGGCATATACATGCGAATCAAGCCGGATGCCATGTCCGCCCGGCTGGTGCAGCACCGTGATCTTGCCCGGTGAAGGCCTGAAATCATTGTAGGGATCTTCGGCATTGATGCGACATTCAATCGCGTGCCCCTGGGGTTCGTAATTCTGTCCACTGATGGTTTCACCCGCGGCGATCTTGATCTGCTCTTTAATAAGATCGAAATTGACGACTTCTTCCGTTACGCAATGCTCCACCTGGATACGCGTATTCATTTCCATGAAGTAAAAATTGCGGTGTTTGTCTACCAGGAATTCAACGGTGCCCACACTTTCGTAATTGATGGCAGAAGCTGCCTTGATGGCGGCGTCACCCATACGTTGCCGCAATTCACGGGTCATGAAAGGAGAGGGTGATTCTTCCACCAGTTTCTGGTGACGGCGCTGTATGGAACAATCCCTTTCACTGAGATGACAAACCGTTCCATACTGGTCGCCTGCAACCTGGATTTCAATGTGACGGGGCTCTTCCACAAACTTTTCCATATATATTCCGTCGTTCTTAAAGGCGGCGCCAGCTTCGGCTTTGGCCATATTGTACGCCCGCTCTATTTCTGATTGTTCCCAAACAACACGCATTCCCTTGCCACCTCCTCCTGCTGTCGCTTTCAAAATGACCGGATAACCAATCTCCATGGCCATGCCCCTGGCCTGGTCTACTGTTTCCAGCAATCCCTGACCGCCGGGAACAACCGGCACGCCTGCCCTGATCATGGTTTCTTTGGCCGTGATCTTGTCGCCCATGGAATTGATCATGGATGGTGTTGGACCGATGAACTTGATCCCATGCTCGCCGCAGATTTCCGCGAACCTTGCATTTTCTGCTAAAAAACCATAACCGGGATGAATGGCATCTGCATTGGTAATTTCAGCAGCAGCCATGATGTGAGGAATATTCAAATAAGAATCCGAACTCGCTGCCTTACCAATGCAGACGGCTTCATCTGCAAAACGCACATGCAGGCTGTCTTTATCTGCGGTGGAATAAACGGCAATCGTTTTAATCCCCATCTCCCTGCAGGTCCTGATGATTCGAAGGGCAATTTCTCCACGATTGGCTATCAATATTTTTTTGAACATAAAAAATTAATGTGTCTCGACTGAGGCGAGACAAATCCGCACATTCGCACATTAAAACTATGCTGGTTCAACTAAAAATAATGGTTGATCGTATTCTACCGGTGATGCATCCTCGACAAGCACCTTGACAATCTTGCCTTTTACTTCGCTTTCAATTTCGTTGAACAGCTTCATGGCTTCAATGATACAAACCACTTTTCCATGGTCAATTTCGTCTCCAACATTGACAAAAGCCGATTTATCCGGTCCCGAACTGCGATAGAATGTACCAATCATAGGACTTTTTATGGTTACCAGGTTGTCTAAGATGGCAGATTCGGCGGCCCTTGCTTTCTCAGCTGCCGGAGCAGCGGCAGCTGGCGCAGCGTGAACCTGGGCAGGTCCCGGCTGCATGACAGGCATCACCTGGGCAGGTGCAGCCATCACATGCTGAACAGGTTCTTCTTTTTGCTTAACAGTGATCCTAAATCCCTTCTCTTCAATGGTCACTTCTCCTATGTTCGACTTGTTGATCAGTTTGATCAACTCCTGAATCTGTTTAAAATCCATTTTTGAGCATTTACAGTTAGAAAATGGAGGACTAAGATAAGGATAAGAAGATAAATATAGTCTATTTCACTCTTTCCACGTATTCACCGGTCTTTGTATTGATCCTGATCAGCTCGCCTTCATTGACAAAAAGCGGCACATTCACTGTAGCGCCTGTTTCGACGGTGGCAGGTTTTAGGGTACGCGTAGCCGTGTCACCCCGTAGTCCGGGCTCAGAATAGGTTACGGCCAGGACGATCTTATCGGGTAATTCCACGCCCATGGGTAGTTCTGTATCCGTATTCACCAATACAGAGACTTCCTGCCCTTCCTTCAGGAACTGGGGCGCATCCACCATGGTTTGCTGTACGGTAACCTGCTCAAAAGTTTCTGCATCCATAAAGCTGTATCCCGTATCGTCTTTATACAGATACTGGTACGTTTTTCTTTCCACGCGAACGGGGAAAATAGCATCTCCGCTGTTCCAGGTTTTTTCAATTGACCGGTTATTGTCTACTCCTTTCAATTTGGCCCATACCTTGGCAGCAGCCCTGGCTGTTTTATTTTCTCCAAATTCCACAACCGAATACAAACTGCCTTCGAGCTTGATGATCATGCCCCTGCTGATGTCTGAAGTACTTGCCATAAACTATTTCGCGATTTTAAAATTCAAGATGAATACATGCCAACCGGGTTTCGGCAAAGGCGGGGGCAAAACTACGCCAAAATCACTTTATTAGCTTTATTTTGTTAAAGATTGCTGCATATTTCCGAAGCAAATCTTTTACTATTATTTTTGAAAAAAAGCATCCCCATGAAAAAATGGCTCCTGGGCCTTTCCCTGGCCTTAAGTTTACTCACGCTGCATGCACAAACGACCGCGGCTGTACAACCGGCTGCGCCTTACCTGCGCTTTCCTACCGTGCCTCCTTTCAAGATCCTGAAAGTGGACAGCTCAGGTTATTATACCAAGGACGATCTTAAAAAAAACCGGCGCACCCTGGTCATGTTTTTCAGTCCGACCTGTGAACACTGCAAACACCAGACGGAAGATATATTGGCCGCACAGGATCAGTTTAAAGATGTTGAAATCGTTATGGCTACCTACCAGCCCTTTGGAGAGATGAAAGATTTTTATACCTATTACCGCATTGGCGACCATCCAAACATCAAGCTGGGCCGTGATGAAAAATATACGCTTCCCGGTTTTTACAGCAATATCACAAGCCTGCCCTATATCGCCTTATATGACAAGAAAGGAAATCTCATCACGACGTTCCAGGGCAATCAAAAAGTCACGACCCTCATGACGGCTTTTCACTCAAAAGATTAAGCGCAATTGCTTTGATAAGTTCATGTTGCTCATTTACCTTTGCCCCTGCCCGGATGCGGTTCGGGATTCAACTATTTTTCAACCCATAAATATTTTTTGATGAAAGTAACGGTTGTAGGCGCCGGGGCTGTTGGGGCCACCTGTGCCGATAATATTGCCCGTAAAGAACTGGCCGAAGAATTGGTATTGCTTGATATCAAAGAAGGTTTAGCCGAAGGAAAGGCCCAGGACATGATGCAAACCGCTGCTTTGCTGGGGTTTGACACGAGGATCACCGGTAGTACCAATGACTATTCCAAAACGGCAGGCAGCGATGTGGTCGTTATTACCTCGGGTTTGCCCCGAAAACCGGGAATGACCCGGGAAGAATTGATCGGCACCAATGCAGGTATTGTAAAAGGCGTTGCCGAAAACATCCTGAAACATTCCCCTAAGGCCATCCTGATCATCATCAGCAATCCAATGGACACCATGACCTATCTGGCCCTCACGGCCACCGGCCTCCCAAAGAACAGGATCATTGGAATGGGCGGCACGCTGGATAGCGCAAGATTTAAATACCAGCTCAGCCTGCAATTGGGTTGCAGTCCGGCCGACCTGAATGCCGTTGTAGTAGGCGGCCATGGAGATACCACCATGATTCCTCTGATACGTTTTGCAACCTGGAACAGCATACCCGTAACGAGATTGCTCAGTGAAAACCAGCAAAAACAGGTTATTGCGGATACCATGGTCGGGGGCGCCACCCTGACCAAACTGATCGGTACTTCTGCCTGGTATGCGCCTGGGGCAGCCGGAGCCGCACTGGTCGAAAGCATTTTAAGAGATGAGAAAAAATTATTTACCTGCTGCGTTGCCCTCGAAGGGGAGTATGGCCAAAAGGATATCTGTCTTGGCGTACCTGTGACCATCGGTAAGAACGGATGGGAAAAGCTGCTTGATTTTGGGTTGAATGAGGAAGAACAGGCCTTATTTAACAAAAGCGCCGAGGCAGTGCGCAGCATGAACGACGTATTAAAGACCCTGTGATCGGCAGGCAAGCAAAAAACCCTGCTATGATTGCAGGGTTTTTTGTGCCAAAAATTTAGAAATACGAATAACTATGTTTACTTTTGTGCCATCGGGCATATTATTCTCACTCTGATCTCATATCCCTTCCGAAAAGTCATCGTTTTAATCGTATCGCTATAATAATGTTACAACCCTATTTATTATGCGAAAACTTGTACTTTCCGGCCTCTCCGCCTTTTTCTTGCTTTGCACCAGCTCATCATTCAGTCAGCAATACGTAGTATTTAAGAGGCATGACCCAAAAAAGGACTCCAACCTGAATCCTTTTATGAATTCAAGGATCAATCCCGACAGCAATTCATCTATCAATCCCGCCTATAACTGGAACGTCAATCCCATTCGCAACAATGAGGTGAATCCCTTCAGCAACAGCCTGATCAATCCTGGAAATAACATGGAGCTGAATCCCAAATCCAACGACATCCTTAACCCGGGCGTCATGAAAAGCCTGCTTCCCGCCAGTCCGACCTGGGATGGGCTCTATCTTTTCAACGGCGACAATGAAATGCTCGGATATGTGTCAAGGGCCACGCAAAATGTGATGGTTAGTTTTGACAACAGCGGCAGCTGGAACGGTTTTTTTGTACGTGCCAACAGCTCCATGTACAATTTCTTTAACACAGCGGGTGTTTGGACGGGCATGTTTCTTGTTTATGACAATTCAGCCGGTTTTAATTTGTTTGACAAGACCGGAAAATGGACCGGCATGCATGTCAAATAACCACAAAAAAGTATTGATGAATAAAAATTTACGCCTTGCCATCTTTTGTTTGCTTGCATTGAATAAGGTTTCCTGGTCCCAGGGATTGGATTGCAAGCACGATCCAAAATGCGATAACAACCTGAGCCCGACGCTGAATGCGAAAATTAATCCCGACAAAAATTCCAACATCAATCCAAAGTTTAACTGGAACATCAATCCATCGCACAATAACGATGTAAATCCCAGTTTCAACAGTACCATCAATCCGCTGAATCATTTTGAGTTCAACCCGGATGTCAACAAGAATCTGAATCCCATGTTTCATAATGAATACCATCCCAAAAATCCTTCATGGAAAGGTTTATACCTTTTCAATAAGAACGATGAAGTGGTGGGATATGTGTCCGTGGCTACCCAGGTATTGATGTTGTGTTTTGACAGCCAGGGCGAATGGACGGGTTTTTTTGTAAAAGCCGGAAATGGCATTTATAACCATTTTGACACCAAGGGAGAATGGTCAGGAAAATACCTCTGTTTCGATTCCAATATTGGCTATAATCTCTTTGACAAAGACGGGAATTGGACCGGCCAGCACATCAAATAACCTTATTTCGGATCCTTTGATCAATTTTATCCAGGATGCTGTTCGTTGTAATCAGTTCCATGCACTTGAAATGTCCCTTCGGACATTTATCATAACCGATTTTGGAACAGGGGCGGCAGCTGAGGTTTTTAATCTCCAGGATATCAAAAGGCGAGGGATGTTGCGATAAATAATTTTCTCCATAATAAGGATACATGCCAAATTCCGGTACAGTGTTTCCCCAGAGCGAAATAACCGGTTTTTTAAATGCCGTGGCGATGTGCATCAGGCCGGTATCATTGGATACAATCAGTTTTGCACGCCGGACCAGGTCGGCTGATTCGTTCAGGCTAAATTTTCCGCAGGCATTGTAGATCTTGACCGGGTCGACGGCGGCGATTCGTTCGCCTTCATCGGCATCTTCCAATCCCCCAAGCAGGATGATGGGATGATCCAGGGACTCGCATAATGCCCTTGCTTTATGAAAAGGATATTTCTTGGTGTTCAATGCGGCGCCGATGGAAATCCCAATATATCCTGCGGAATGGGAAGCAGGAATATCTTTTTCTTTTACATATTCATCGTCAGCAATAAAATAGTCCAGCCCTGCGCCATCATTTTTCACACCAAAGGATTCTACCGTCTTCATATATCTATCGACAATGTGAATATCGGGCAGGCTGTTCCATTTGAAATTAACATAGATCCATTTTTCAATATTCAGCTTCTCGTACGAAAAAGCCTTCTTATCGAGCGCCTTTTTTATGGTAAGCGTGCGCAAGTTATGGTGCAGGTCAATGATGTAATCGAAGTCCTCATTCCTTAATTCGCTGACCAGGTTATTGAGGTTTTCTTCCAGGAAATGCAGTTTGTCTACATAAGGATTGGGCGCCAGGATAGCACTGTAATTGGATTTGGTGAGGTAATGAATCTCAGCGGTCGGAATCTGTTTTTTTAGACAGCGTACAACGGGAGTGGTTAACACAATATCACCGATCGAAGAAAAACGAATGATTAAAAATTTCATGCGATAAAAATTCTTTTAAAAGCCTTATTCTTCCACATAATTCAAATCCTTTCCAAAGGTTTCGTCTGTAAGTACTGCTGCAACGATCGTGATCGACATCACGATCAAGCCGGTGATCCAGCCTCCCTTAATATACCCGTTCGATACCCGCAACCATTTAAACAACAAAATGATCAGCGGCAGTGCGCCCCGTACCATATTAGGCGCGGTGATGGCCGCGGTAGCGCGCAGGTTGGTACCGAACTGTTCGGCCGCCATCGTAACGAAAATTGCCCAGTAACCGGTTCCGAATCCAAGGCCCGCCGCAATCCAATACATCGTCGCATCGGTACTATTGCCGTTCTGCGTAAAAAATAATATGCCAAACAGAATATTGATGACATAAAAAATATATAAAGCCTTTTTCCGGCTTTTCAGCCATTGGCTCAGCAATCCGATCAGCACATCTCCCACGGAAATTGCCGCATAGGCATACATGATGGCTTTGCCGGCTTCGATAGGTTGCCGGATGCCGAATGCTACGCCAAATTCCCTGGAAAAGGTGACCAGCACACCGATCACATACCATGTCGGCAAACCGATCAGGATGCAAAACAGGTATTTCTTAAACCTTTTTCCATTGCTGAAGAACATGAAAAAATTCCCCCTGCTGACGTTCATCTCTTTTACCTGTTGGAACATGCCCGACTCAAAGACCGAAATACGCAGGAGCAGGAGGATCAGGCCCAACCCGCCGCCAATAAAATAGCAAACCCTCCAGTCGAATTCTTTTGAAATAAAATAAGCCGCCACGGCACCGGTTATACCGATACCCGCCACCAGCGAAGTACCGAGCCCTCTTTTTTCTTTTGGCAGCAATTCACTGACCAGGGTAATGCCCGCTCCCAATTCGCCAGCAAGCCCAAGGCCGGCGATGAAGCGGACCAACGCATATTGCTGTACCGTATGTACAAAACCGTTGGCAATATTGGCCAGCGAATACAGGATGATGGAACCAAAAAGTACACTGATCCTGCCTTTTTTATCTCCCATAATGCCCCAGATGATGCCACCGATTAATAGCCCTGCCATCTGAATGCTGATAATAAATTCTCCGCTATCCCTGACCTGGGTGGTGTCCAGTCCCAGGGAAGTCAGGCTTTTCACCCGGATGATGCCAAATAACAGCAGGTCGTAAATATCTACGAAATATCCAAGCGCAGCCACAATAACGGTGAGACTAAAAAGGGATGCGTTCCTTGATTGCATGTTTATTTTGTTTTTCCTGACTGGTTCGTTTCGTCGGAAGGAGTTGCTCTTTTGCCAAAGAATAATTTGTATAAAACAGGCAGGGTGGTGATCAGCACAATCCCGATCACAATGATTTCGAGGTGCTGCTGCATATCAAAACCAAATCTTTTGATGAAGAATTTATTGAGGTAATGTCCTCCGACCAGCATAGTAAATACCCAGGCGACGCAACCCAAAACATTGTAGTAAAAGAATTTCTTAAAATTCATTCCCACAACGCCTCCGATGATCGGGGCGAATGTCCTGATGATGGGCAGGAACCGGGCAAAAACGATGGCCTGGGCACCATGTTTATCATAAAAGGCTTTTGCATCATACAGGTATCGTTTCTTGAACAGGAGGGTATCTTTCCGCTTGAAAAGAAAGGGGCCGCTCTTTTTACCAAACCAGTATCCCACCATATTGCCGGCTATACCGCATGCAGAGGTCAGGATCAACAGGATCACGAGATCGGCGACATCACTTCCGGTGCCGCCCGTGATCAATTTGTCGACAAGGCTCTGACTGTAGATCCCTGCAACAAAAAGCAGGCTATCGCCGGGCAAAAAGAATCCGATCATCAGTCCTGTTTCGGCAAACACAATAAACAGCAAAACCCACAAACCGCCATTATTAATGTAAAACTCCGGATTCAACAGGTCCCGGAAAGTAATCTCCAAAAGTCCAATCATAACATTGAATATAGTAATCATTATTTTTCTGCCGGGCCCAGGGCATTTTCCATTTTGCTCACCACCGCGGTGGCAATGCTGTTCCCCACGACGTTGGTCGCGCTACGAGCCATATCGAGTATCTGGTCAATTCCTAGCAGCAATAATAAGCCTTGTTGGGGAATATTGAACATGGAAAGTGTTCCGGCAATAACCACCAAAGCAGCGCGCGGAACGCCGGCAATGCCTTTACTGGATAGCATCAACACCAGTAACATGGACATCTGCTGTCCGAAATCCAGCGGAATGCCATAGGCCTGCGCGATGAACAGGGAAGCAAAAGTCATGTACAGCATGCTGCCATCGAGGTTAAAGGAGTATCCCAGCGGCAAAACAAAACTGACAATTTTAGACGGACAGCCAAAACGTTCCAGTTCGTAAATCAGCCTGGGAAAAGCCGCTTCCGAACTGGCCGTACTAAAAGCCAGCAGGACGGCATCCTTCACCCTGCCGATCAAATGAAATACTCTTTTGCCAATGAAGAGTGAAGCGATCAGCATGAGTAAAATCCATAAACAAAGGATACTGGAATAAAAGACCAGGATAAACTTTCCATAGGTCAGCAGCACCTCAGGGCCTTTGACAGCCAGGATCGCCGCGATGGCTGCGAAAGCCGCAATGGGCGCGAAGTTCATAACATAGCCGGTCATTTTGAGAATCACCTGTGCAACGGCATCCAGTGCTTTGATGACGATTTTACCTTTTTCGCCAATCGCAGCGGTGGCGATGCCAAAGAAAATGGAGAAGACCACGATCTGCAAAATTTCGTTGTTGGCCATCGCCTCCGCGATACTTCTGGGAAAAACATGTGTAATAAAATGCTGAAAAGAAAGCGCTGATTGCTCTATATCAGACGAAGCACTGACTTGCGGCACGGGCAGCTTCAGGCTATGACCAAGATTGGTTATGTTCATGACCAGCATCCCCAGCAAAAGAGACAGGAACGAAGCCCCAATAAACCAGGCCAGGGTCTTGCCTCCTATCCGGCCAACGGCTTTGATGTCGCCAAGCTTTGCAATGCCAACAACAAGCGTGCAAAAAACCAGTGGCGCGATGATCATTTTGATCAGGCGGAGAAAGATATCCGTGAAGATCGAAATACGCGAGGAAAAATTTTCAAGCCATGGAGGGGATGCATTATAGTGCACAAGAAGCCCGGTAATAATACCCGCGATCATGGCAATCAATATCCATCCGGTAAGACCGATCTTTCTCATAGTCAGCGGGAATCAGCATGCAAAAAATCAAAAAATATTGACTTGGCAAAACTTTCATAATAAAATCTTGCTTTCCAAAAGAATTGAAGGCAATATTGATTATTTGTTTATTTTACGAACTGTAACAGCCTTCATTCTAAACCAATAACCCAGTATTATGAGTTTGTTCCGAAAAAAAACACTCGCTACACTCCTGTCCCAGGCGGCAGATTCAGAAAAAGGTTTGAAAAGAACGCTTGGCGCGTGGAGTCTGGTGACATTGGGTATTGGAGCCATTATTGGTGCCGGACTCTTTGTAAGGACCGCTGCAGCAGCAGGGGGCCATGCGGGCCCGGCAGTAACCATTTCATTTATTATTGCCGCAGTGGGCTGTGCATTTGCGGGTTTGTGTTATGCTGAGTTTGCTTCCATCATACCCATTGCCGGAAGCGCATACACCTATGCTTATGCAACCATGGGAGAATTGATCGCCTGGATCATTGGATGGGCGCTGATACTGGAATATGCCCTGGGTGCGGCGACCGTCGCCATTGCCTGGAGCGAGTTCCTGAATAATTTGCTGGGCGGCGCCATTCCTTATGAATGGTGCCATTCGCCATTGCAATCACAGCTCGATGTCAATAACGTGATGCATCATGGCATCATCAACGCGCCTGCATTGTTCATCCTGATCCTGCTTACCCTGTTGCTGATCAAGGGCACACAGGAATCTGCGCTGGTCAACAGCGTGATTGTTTTTATCAAAGTAGCCATCGTACTCGTGTTCATTGTCATTGGCTGGAAGTTTATCAATCCCGCCAACCATACGCCTTATATGATTCCTGCGGATGCAAAACCCGCGATGCAGGGAGATGGCACATTATATTCCTATACTGATTTCTTCAATCATGGATGGGGCGGTGTGCTGAAAGGCGCAGCTATCGTCTTCTTTGCATTCATCGGTTTCGACGCAGTGTCGACGGCAGCACAGGAGGCAAAAAATCCGAAAAAGGATATGCCCATGGGTATCCTCGGTTCCCTGGTCATATGCACCATCTTGTACATCCTGTTTTCTTATGTGCTGACCGGCGTCGCCCCGTATACCGATTTTGTAAAGGCTGGTAAAGAGGCTTCGGTCGCTTATGCCATTCAAACTTATATGATTGGTTATGGATGGCTTTCCAAACTCGTTACCATCGCCATTCTTGCTGGTTTTTCTTCCGTGATCCTGGTTATGCTGATGGGACAAAGCCGGGTATTCTATACTATGTCCTCAGACGGATTATTGCCCAAGGTTTTTTCGCAGTTACATCCAAAGTTCAGAACGCCATATAAAAGCAATATGATCCTGTTTATTTTTGTTGGTCTGTTCGCGGCGTTTTCACCCGGCGACATTACAGGCAACCTTACATCCATCGGCACGCTGCTTGCCTTTGTGCTCGTCTGCATGGGTGTGATCATTTTGAGAAAAAAGGATCCGGGATTGCAAAGGCCTTTTAAAACGCCCCTGGTTCCATTGGTTCCCATACTCGGTATAATCGTTTGTACCGCAATGATCGTGAGTCTTTGGGGCCCTACGCTGCTTAGTGCATTTATCTGGATGATTGTCGGACTATTTATTTACTTCGGTTATAGTAAACAGAGAAGCAAATTGAATCAGCCATAAAATCGCGATCCATCAAATGATATCAACCGCCTTCATGAAGGCGGTTTTTTCTTTGTATACATATTCGTAAATTTGCGTCCGCCGTCAGCAGGGGTAGATGGTCTGTTCAGTTCATCATCAAAGAATATCAATAAGTATGGGAAGGATTTTTGAAGTTCGTAAAGCGACCATGTTTGCCCGATGGGATAAGATGGCCAAACAGTTTTCCCGCATCGGAAAAGAAATCGCGATTGCGGTGAAGACAGGCGGCCCCGACCAGGCAACCAACCCTGCCTTGCGCAGGTGCTTTCAGAATGCGAAGGCTGTCAATATGCCCAAGGATCGCGTAGAAGCAGCTGTCAAGAGAGCCATGGGCAAGGAAATGGCGAATTATGAAGAGATCCTGTACGAAGGGTATGGTCCGCATGGTGTTGCCATCCTCGTTGAAACCGCCACCGATAATCCTACGCGCACCGTCGCCAATGTGCGTGCTTTGTTCAATAAAGGCAATGGCAACCTGGGCACCAGCGGAAGCGTGAGTTTTCAGTTCAGGAAAATGGGCACGTTTAAATTAAAAATGGAAGGATTGGATACAGAAACGCTGGAACTCGAACTGATTGATTTTGGCCTGGAGGAAATGGGAGAAGGCACGGGAGAAAACAATGAACCTGTTTTAATCCTGCGTACCGCATACGGCGATTTTGGACATATGCAGAAAGCCCTGGAAGAAAAAAAGATCATTCCCCTCAGTGCTGAAATGGAGTGGATCCCGACCACCACGGTCGAACTACCCGAAAGCCAGGCCGAAGAACTCCTAAAGCTGGTGGATAAAATGGAGCAGGATGAAGATGTGCAGAAAGTGTTTCACAATCTGGTTTGAGAAATTCCCATAAAATTTTATTCCGCCATCATCTCCATAATCACTTCAACAATTTCTTCCGTATTGGGTTTGCTGAAATAGTCGCCGTCACTGGCGTAGGCCGGACGATGTGCTTTGCCGGTAATGGTCCTGGGCGCCACATCAAGATACCGGTAACCGCCCTGTTCTTCCGTCACCTTATTGTACATGTATCCTGCCGCTCCGCCGGGCACATCCTCATCAACAAAGAGAATGCGGTTGGTTTTCCTGAGCGAATCCAAAATGCCATGGTGAATATCAAAAGGCAGGAGTGTTTGAATATCTACGATCTCACAACTGATCCCGCTTTGCTCCAGTATTTCCGCTGCTTCCTGCACAATGCGCAGGGTTGAGCCGTATGAAACAATGGTTATGTCTTCTCCCCTGCTGATCACTTCGGGTACACCCAACGGTACCGTATATTCGAGCAGATTGGATGGCAGTTTTTCTTTGAGCCGGTAACCGTTCAGGCACTCGATCATCAGGGCGGGGTCCACGCCTTTCAATAACGTGTTGTACATGCCCACGGCCTGCACCATATTTCGCGGCACACAAACATGCAATCCGCGCAGCGCATGGATGATCATGCCCATCGGTGAACCACTGTGCCAGATCCCTTCCAACCGGTGGCCCCTCGTCCTGACAATCAGCGGCGCCGTTTGCCTGCCAGCCGTGCGGTATTGCATGGAAGCCAGGTCATCGCTCAGCGTCTGGATGGCGTACAGAATGTAATCAATATATTGGATCTCGGCAATCGGCCGAAGACCCCGCATCGCCATACCGATGCCCTGACCCATGATGGTCATTTCCCTGATCCCGGTATCGAAGATCCGTTCCTTGCCGTATTTGGCTTGCAGGCCTGCGAAGCCCTGATTCACATCACCGATCTGTCCGACATCCTCTCCGAAAGCCAGGATTTTTGGATTTTCAGCAAAAAGCGCATCGAAGTATCTGTTCAGCACTTCGTAACCGTTGATCGTGGGCGCATCCTCATCGTATACAGGCTTCGTCTCTGTCACATGCAAAAGATTTTTTGATCCTTCGTGGTAGAGATGCGAGTTGTACAATAGTTTGTTTTCCGCCAACAGGTCAGCGTAATAATTTTTCGCAGGCTGAAAGCCATTTGATTTATTACTGATCACAAGGGCCTGGTGCAGGATCCGCATCACATCCCTGCGGTTGGGTTCGCGGTTGCCCGATAATTCAGCAGAAAGCTTTTCCAGTGCACCTGTCTGCTCGGGCATCGAAGCCGCCATGTCGCCGATCAGTTCAACTGTACGGCTCACCTGGCTCCGGATGGGCGCTTCATATTTTTGCCAGGCCTGTATCTTGCATTGCCTGATCAGTTCCTTGGATTCGATCTCAATATCATTCAATTCCTCTTCAGATGCCAGGGCATTGTCGACGATCCATTCTTTCATCCGCTTAATCCCATCCCAATCCCTTTCCCATTCCAGCCTTTCCGGAGATTTATACCGTTCATGACTACCCGAAGTAGAATGGCCCTGCGGCTGGGTAACTTCCTCCACGTGAAAAATGGCAGGAACATGGGTAAAACGTATTTTCTGAATGGCCGCTTCAAACAGTTCGCACATGCCCGCATAATCCCATCCCTTCACTTTATAAATATCCAGACCATTGGTTCCATCCTTCTTCTGAAAACCCTTCATCACTTCAGAAACAGAACCCTTCGTGGTCTGGTATTTGGTGGGCACAGATATGCCATACCCGTCATCCCACACAAAAATGGCCAGGGGTACCTGCAACACGCCTGCGGCATTCACCGTTTCCCAAAAATGTCCTTCACTGGTTGAGGCGTCACCGATGGTGCAAAAACAAACTTCGTTTCCGTTATTAGACAATTGGTCGAATGCCTTCAACTCCTTTACTTCCCGGAAAACTTTGGATGCGAAGGCCAGGCCGAGGGCCCTGGGCATCTGAGCCGCCGTGGGCGCAAGACCTGCGGTAAGATTTTTCCTGTTGACCAGGTCAACAAATTCGCCTTCTTCATTGATGAATTCGCTGGCGAAATGAGAATTCATTTGCCGGCCCGCACTGTGGGGATCGTTGTTGACATCGGGATCCGCATATAGTTGAGCAAAAAATTCTTCCAGGCTGGCTGCGCCCGTGGCAAAAGCGAAGGTCTGATCACGGTAATACCCGGCATAAAAATCACCCGGTTTAAAGAATTTCGCCATGGCCACCTGCGGCACTTCCTTACCATCTCCGAAAATACCGAATTTGGCTTTGCCGGTCAACACCTCTTTCCTTCCCAAAAGGCTCGCTTCCCGGCTCTCACAGGCAGTCCGGTAGTCTTTCAAAACTTCCTCCCTGAACCGTTCAAAAGACAATTGTTCCATTGTCATGGCTTCATTTGCGGAGAGATTTTCCATATGACAAAAATATGTTTATCTGTTTACCAAACAGGCATTGCAAATCAATTGTGAAAAAATTAAAAAAGCGACTAAAATTTATTGGTTAAGGAAGCGTTACTATGTAATTTTAGTCTGCATTTTAATTGAAAACTATGAAAAAGCCCTTGATTTTAACGGGATTTATGTTTCTGGCGCTTTTCGGCATGTCCCAGGCAGGCCTGGTCGCTTCTGGAAGCGCAAATCAGGCCGTCCCTGTTGCGGCCAGACCCGAAACGCTGGTTTTAAAAGAAACCGGGCATAATTTTGGCAAGATTCCGCAGGGCCGCCCTGCTACGTATACATTCGAAATTGTCAATACCGGCAAGGAGCCCCTGAAGCTCGACAATGTGCAGGCATCCTGCGGATGTACTACACCGGAATGGAGCAAGGAAGCGATCGCACCGGGTGCTACGGCCAATATCAAAGTGGGATATAATGCGCATGCAGAAGGTGCTTTTGCTAAAGTAGTGACCATTTTTTACAACGGAAACCAAACAAAAACGTTAACGATTTCAGGAGATGTATACAAAACGCCGGCCGCTTCTGCTCCGGAAAATGCGTCGGTTCAATTTCTAAAACAAACAAACCAATAAAATGAAAAAGTTATTGTTACTCGCCAGTGTGCTGGTTTTGTCAGCGGGATTATTTGCACAGCAAAAGAAGGCAGAAGATGTAGTCAAGTTCAAGGAAATAAAATATGATTTTGGCAAGATCAAGCAGAACGTTCCTGCCACGCATGAGTTTAGCTTTACGAACATCAGCGATGCACCGGTTGTGATTGAATCTACCGTCGCTTCCTGCGGTTGCACCACACCGGTAAAACCTGAAGGCGCTATAGGTAAGGGAAAATCAGAGAAGATAACGGCTGCTTACAATGCTGCAAGTCCCGGCCCCTTTAACAAAACCATTACGGTAAAGATTGCAGGCATCGACGCCCCCCTCCAATTAAATATTGTTGGTGAAGTCCTTACGCCGGATGCTTATACCAAATACGAATCGGAGAAAGAGAAGTCGCCGAAGCCGGGAAGCAAGTAAGAGAATGTAAAATGTAAAATATTAAATCTAAAATGTAAAGGGTAAGAAATCCTACTTTTACATTTTAGATTTTACATTTTACATTGATTATTTTCACGTCATGTTACCCATCAGTCATCGCGGCCAGCAAATGCCCTCCTCCCCCATCAGGAAGCTGGTGCCCTATGCAGAAGCTGCGAAGAAAAAGGGCATCATGGTATATCATTTGAATATTGGTCAGCCAGATATTGAAACGCCCCCCTCCATTCTGGACGCCGTTCGCCATTTTGATTTCAAAGTGCTGGAATACAGTCATAGTGCGGGCAATGAGAGCTACCGCCGCAAACTCGTCAAATATTATCAGAAGGTCGGCATTGACATCAATTACCATCAGATCATCATCACAACCGGTGGATCCGAAGCCATCTTATTTGGTTTTATGGCCTGCCTGGATGCCGGAGATGAAGTCATTATACCAGAGCCTTTCTACGCCAATTACAACGGGTTTGCCGTAGCCGCCGGCGTGGTCGTAAAACCCATCACTTCTTATATCGAAAATGGTTTCGCCCTGCCGCGCATGGAGGAGTTTGAAAAGGCGATCACGCCCAAAACCAGGGCCATCGTGATTTGCAATCCAAACAATCCCACCGGATACCTGTATAGCCGTGCAGAAATGGATACCCTCAAAGAAATTGTCATGCGCCATAACCTCTATCTTTTTGCGGATGAGGCTTACCGGGAATTTTGTTATGAGGGCGCGCATACCAGCGCCATGCAGCTTCAGGGAGCGGAAGAAAATGTGGTGTTGATGGATACCATTTCCAAGCGTTACAGCGCCTGTGGGGCCAGGATCGGCGCCCTGGTAACCCGGAACAAAGCGGTCTTTGACACGGTGATCAAATTCGCCCAGGCCCGCCTGAGCCCGCCATCTTTTGCACAGATATTAGGGGAAGCGGCGGTGGACCTGCCGGATAATTATTTTGATACCACCAGGGCTGAGTACAAACGGAGAAGGGACCTGCTGGTCAGGAGACTAAACGCCATTCCGGGCGTGTTTTGTCCCAACCCGGGTGGGGCATTTTATGTGATCGCCAGCCTGCCGATCGACGATTCCGATGACTTTTGCCAATGGTTGCTTGAGTCGTTCTCTTATCAGGGTCAAACGGTTATGCTCGCACCCGCCACTGGCTTTTATGGAACCCCTGGGTTGGGTAAAAAAGAGGTTCGCATTGCCTATGTCCTCCATACAGAGGCGCTGAACAAGGCCATGGACTGCCTTGAAAGGGCGCTGGAAGCCTATCGCTCAAAAGAAAATGCTCCTATTTATCTGGAAAAGATAAATTAGTTATTTTTACAATGTTTATAAATTGTAATAAATACACTTAAAAAACTCGATAGTCTTCGCGTATTTGCTTATTTTTGGGATCGAAACAGCCGATTATAATGTATGTGAATTTTTTATTATAGTCTTTCTCTTAAGAAAAGTAGTTGTTTCCATTTACTCCCGATATTCCGACTAAGATTTTCATATGGCAAGCAATCGTTAGACGGCCTTCTGTTTCTACAGAGGGCCTCTTTATTTTAGTTACTTTTTCCCCACCGGTGAAATCGTGAGAGGCGCAATTCGAATGCTGCATGTTTAATTTTTTTTATCCGGTAGCGCGTTCAGCAGAGCGAGGGTGGCCCAGTTGGTAGCAGCGGCCGAAATATATTGGTTTTCATCGTATGGAGGAAAATCTGAATTAAAAAATGGTTGTACGGGAAACGACCTGGTTTCAACCAGCCAGGCGCCTGATTCATCTTGCGTTTTCAATAAATAATTGAGGCCGTTTTGATAGGGTCCATCGTCAGGTTGCACAATTTTGCTTTCATACAAGGCAAACAGCGCCTGGCCCGTTGCATACGCATCGCTCTTCATCGACGGCAGTTGCGACCAACCCCCGTCAGCATGCTGCAGGGACTTCAATTCTTCGGCTATTCTCATTTTTTTGTCGTTCGTGCTGCCACACCACTGCATTCCCATCAATTGAAAGGCAAGGTCCTGCTGCGTATCGGCATGTGCATTTTCCAACCATTGCCTTGACCGGGATACCAACTCACTTACTCTGGCCTTTCTCGCGGATG
>Ga0193728_1000362_pt1 | contig 21801 bp, 20 predicted proteins | sample U1c1metaG_FD_143037 | JGI IMG/M metagenome (GOLD analysis project Ga0193728, IMG submission 143037) | Soil microbial communities from a riparian zone of the East river system, Colorado, United States - U1c1 | ecosystem: Environmental > Terrestrial > Soil > Riparian zone | place: USA: East River...
GAGATGGCCGGTGACGGCGCGCCCGGTGGCGACGGCATCGACGAGCCCGGCTGGGACTAATTCTCGAGCGGGAGACCCTTGTCGCCCGCGTTCCAGGTCTGCGCCGGGATCACGAGCGCGTTCGCGGGCATGTAGCTCGGCGCGACACCCGTCGCGCCGCCATAGGTCAGGAGCGACATGTCGATGGCACCGAAGTCGACCGTCGCGCGGTCGAGCGCGACGATGTGCTGCAGCTGAGACGCAGTCTTGCAGTAGGTAATTCCGTGGATCGGGATGGATCCATTGCAGTTGTATTGGATCGCTCCAGGCGGGGTCCCGGTGTAGATCCCGAACGTGCCTGCGGTCCATTCGGAGTTCAGATCGAACACACTGCCGACGCGCAGTGCATTGATGCCGCCGACGACGAGCCTCACGCGATAGCCGTGTGCGGGCTGGTTCGCAGCGCGCGGAGGGATCGTGCAGGTAAGATTCAGCGCCGTCGCGGAGCAGACGGTCGAGTCATCATTGCCGTCGAGAACGACGAAGCTCCAGGTCGCGGCCAGCGGTGCCGTCGATGGCGTCGACGAGGTCGAGACCACGGCCTTGTCGCACGCGGTCGACGTGCTGCAGTCTCCGCCGACCACGGGTGTACTGCCGATGGTCACCCACGTATCGACGGCCATGGTCGACACGGTCCCGGTCGGCGCTGGCGCCGAAAGCTGGAGCTTGATCGGCTCCGCCGTCTGCTGCGTGATCTCGTAGGTCGCGAACATGACTCCGGGCGTCGAGATCACGTGCGAGATCGGGTCGTCGTCCAACAGGCTCAGGCCGAACACGTCGCCGCGATCCGGCGCGCCGATCAGGATCGGTGCAGCGAGCGGGTGGTTCACCCAACACGCCTGCTTGATGATCTCGTTGCCATGCAGGTCGTGGAAGCGGACGTCGAGGTGCAGCGTCCCCTCCGTCGTGCCGAGCGCCGCGAACCCATGCGCGCCATCGCGATAGAGCGTGATCGCATACTGGCCCCCCGTGCCCGCGGTCGCCGCGGTCCAGTCGAGCAACACGTGGTTCGCGTCGTCGAGGACGCGATAGGACGTCTGGCTCGGATTGGTATCGCCACCGGCGATCTGCCACGCGATCGGGTTCACCGCGTTCTCGTGGCCATACATCGGCGGCAACGCGGACATCAGATACGCGTACTTGTAGACGTCGGCGCAGCTGCCCTCGGTGAGCGCGATCGCCGCGCCGCCGTGCGTGTGGAGCGGCTCCCCCGACGAGAAGTCGATGGTGTCGTTGCGCTCGTCGAGCACGTGGCCCGTCAACGCGCCGGGCGGCTGGTCTTGCGTGCCGCTGCCGCTGCCCGAACCACTTCCGGAGCCACTGCCATTGTCGGAGCCCGAGCCCGAACCGGCGCCCGAGCCGTCGCTCGTGCCACCGTCGGTCGGCGTCATCGCCGATCCGGATCCGGTATCGGAGCCATCGTCATCACCGGTCGCGGAGGCCGGCTGTTGCACTGCACCGCAGCCCGCAGCTGCGACGATCACACACGCGAGGAGCTTGTTCGTCATGCCGGCGTTATCGACACGCGCGGTTCGCGGTTGCGCCGAAACGAAAAAAGCCGCCGATCGCTCGGCGGCTTCACGCGATGACGTCGCGACGCGGCTAGAGGCCGTCGTCGCCGCTGTCCCACGACAGCGCGCCGATCTGGAGATACGACGAGGGCACGTTCGCCGGCGTCGCGAACGTCGCGGTTGCCGTCGGCGCCGTCGTGACACCGAACGAGTAGGCCGGGAAGTCGAGCTTCGCTTCCTTGATCGCGCTGACGTGCTCGTAAGTCGCCGTGTCGTGGCACTCGAAGTGGTAGTCCGGCTGGCCGAACGTGCCGACACTCACCTGCTTGGCACACGTTACGATCGCGTTGGTGATCGGAGCGGCCGCCGTGAAGAATTGCGTGCCGACGGTGTAGCTCAAGAGGGGGGGGATGAACGGCGGCGCGAGCTCGTCCGCAAAGAACAGGAAGATGCCGACGTGATAGGCGTGCGGTGCTTCGTTTGCCGCGCGGCCGGGCAACACGCATGCGATGACGTCGGAGCTGCCGGTCATCTCCTCGCAGATCGGCTGGTTCGCTACATCGTCGATGACGACTGCGGCCCACTGCGACGAGACCGTGGCCACATTCGGTGACAGCACGTTCGCGTACACCGGCGCGGGCACGGGAGTCTGCGCGCACGGACCTGTAAGGAAACCACCAGGACACTGGAGCGCGGTCGTCGAATCCGCCGTCTTGACGTACGTATCGGCCGTCAGGCGCGTCGCGGTGTACATCGTCGCCGGCACGTGCACCGTAATGGCGACGGACTCGGCGGTGTATTGCGTGATCGGGAGGTCGTACGCGCTCGGCCCGGTGAAGTTGAGGAGCTGCGAGATCTTGCTGTGGCTCGCGAACGAGTACGAGAACAGTGCGCCACGCTCGGTGGGGGCGATCGAGAGCGGTGCCGCGAGCGGGTGATTGTCGAAGCACGCGCTCTGGATCATGTCGTTGCCACCGACGTTGCGAAATCGCACGTCGACCTGGAAGTGCCCGGTCGTCGTGCCGAGCTTCGCGATCGCATCGCGATACAGCCCGATGTGGTAGATGCCCTGGCCGTCCGCGGTCAGCGACGTCCAATCGACGATCACGGTGTTGCTCGTATCGCGCACGCGATACGCGGTCGCGCTCGTATCGAGCGTGGCGCTGTCGCTGCGGATCTCCCACGCGAGCGGGTTCGCCACGTTCTCGTGGCCGAACACCGGCGCGTGCTGATCCATCAGGTAGGCGTACTTGTAGACCGCCGGGCATCCGGTCGACAGATCGATCCGCGTGCCGCCGTGCGTGTGCACCGGCTGACCGCTGCCGAAGTCGATCACGTCGTTGCGCTCGTCATAGATCGAGCCGATCAGCACGTTCGGGGGAATCGAAGAGCCCGAGCCCGAGCCCATCCCCGATCCGGATCCGGATCCCGAGCCCGAATCCGATCCGGATCCCATATCGGATCCGCCGGCATCCATCCCGGATCCCGTATCGCTTCCACCGGTCGCGGAACCCGGCGCAGTCACCACACCGCAGCCCGCCGCTGCAGCGATCACGAGAACGAGGACGTTGTTTGCCTTCATACCGCGCGTATCGGCACGTCGATTCGCGGGTTGTGCACAGCCGCAAGTGCGCGGAGATCTGGCTATTCTGCGCCCCGTGCTGACCTCCGACGACCTGTTCCTGTTCAACCAGGGCACGCACTACCGGCTCTACGACAAGCTCGGCGCGCACGTCGTCGCGAACGGCACGCACTTCGCGGTGTGGGCTCCAAACGCGCGTGCAGTGAGCGTGATCGGCGATTGGAACGGCTGGCGCACGGGCGCGGATCCGCTGGTGCCGCTGGAGTCGAGCGGCATCTGGACCGCGACGATCCACGGCGTCGGGCACGGCACGCGCTACAAGTTCTCGATCACCGGGCCGGATGGTCACACGCGCGACAAGGCGGATCCGTTCGCGGCGCGCGCCGAGCATCCGCCGGCGACGGCATCGGTGGTGTGGAACGCGCAGCATGCGTGGGGCGATGGCGAGTGGATGAGAACGCGCGGCGTGCGGCAGGCGCGGACGGCGCCGATCAGCATCTACGAGCTCCACCTCGGCTCGTGGCGGCGCAATCACAACGAGGTGCTCGGCTATCGCGACCTCGGCAAGCAACTCGCGCATCACTGCAGCCAGCTCGGCTTCACGCACGTCGAGCTGATGCCGGTGATGGAGCATCCGTTCTACGGCTCGTGGGGCTATCAGGTCACCGGGTTCTTCGCACCGACGACGCGCTACGGCGCGCCCGATGACTTCATGGCGATGGTCGACGAGCTCCACCAGCGCGGCATCGGCGTGATCCTCGATTGGGTGCCGGCGCACTTTCCGACCGACGCGCACGGTCTCGGCTACTTCGACGGCACGCACCTCTACGAGCACGCGGATCCGCGGCGGGGCTTTCACCCGGATTGGACGAGCAACATCTTCAACTACGGCCGCCACGAGGTGCGCTCGTTCTTGATCTCGTCCGCCGTGAGCTGGCTCGACCGCTATCACGTCGACGGGCTGCGCGTCGACGGCGTCGCGTCGATGCTGTATCGCGATTATTCGCGCAAGGAAGGCGAGTGGTTGCCGAACGAGGACGGCTCGAATCACGATCGCGACGCGATCAGCTTCCTGCAGCAACTCAATCGCGCGGTCTACGGCGCGTACCCCGACGTCCAGACGATCGCGGAGGAGTCGACCGCGTGGGGCGGCGTGTCGCGGCCGCCCGAGCACGGCGGCCTGGGCTTTGGCTTCAAGTGGGACCTCGGTTGGATGCACGACACGCTGAAGCACCTCGAGCGCGAGCCCGTGCACCGCAAGTATCACTACGACGAGCTGACGTTTCGCGCGATCTACGCGAGCAGCGAGAACTACGTGCTGCCGCTCTCCCACGACGAGGTCGTGCACGGCAAGGGCGCGCTGCTCGCGAAGCTGCCGGGTGATCCGTGGCAACGCTACGCGACGCTGCGCCTGTTGTACGGCTACCAGTGGACGCTGCCCGGCAAGAAGCTGCTGTTCATGGGCGACGAGATCGGTGTGTGGGGGGAGTGGCATCACGACACGCAGCTCGATTGGGCGGTCGGCCACCATCCGGCGCACGCGGGCATCGCGAAGTGGGTCGGCGATCTCAACGCCGCGTATCGCGCGCACCCGGCGCTGCACGTCGGCGACTGCGAGCCGATCGGGTTTCGCTGGCTCGTCGGCGACGATCGCGAGGGCGGCGTGCTCGCGTACCTGCGCACGGGCGGTGACGCGGATCCGCCGATCTGCGTGGTCGCGAACTTCACGCCGGTGCCGCGCGACGGCTATCGGCTCGGCGTGCCGCGCGCGGGGTTCTGGCGCGAGATCCTGAGCTCGGACTCGGTGCATTACGGAGGCGGCGGCGTCGGCAACCACGGTGGGATGCACACGGATGGCGTCGGGTACAGCGGCTTCGAGCAATCGCTCGTCGTGACCGTGCCTCCGCTCGGCATCGCCGTGTTCGTGGCACAATAGGGCGAGTGACCAGCAGCAAGTGGGTGTGCATCCACGGCCACTTCTATCAGCCGCCCCGCGAGAACCCGTGGCTCGAGGCGATCGAACCGCAGCCGAGCGCGCATCCGTATCGCGATTGGAACGAGCGCATCACGGCCGAGTGTTATCGGCCGAACCTGGCCGCGCGCGTCGTCGACAACGACAACCAGATCATTCGCATCGTCGACAACTACCAGCGCATGAGCTTCAACGTCGGCCCGACGTTGATGTCGTGGCTCGAGCTCCACGCGCCGGATGTCCACGCGGCGCTCGTCGAGGCGGATGCCGCGAGCCAGCTGCGGTTCTCCGGCCACGGCTCGGCGATGGCGCAGGCGTACAACCACATGATCATGCCGCTCGCGTCGCCGCGCGATCGCGCGACGCAAGTGCGCTGGGGCATCGCCGATTTCCGCAAGCGGTTCGGGCGCGCGCCCGAGGGCATGTGGTTGCCGGAGTGCGCGGTCGATACGGCCTCGCTCGAGGCGCTCGCAGCGGAGGGCGTGTTGTTCACCGTGCTCGCGCCGCATCAGGCGAAGGCGTGGCGGCCGCCGGGCGGCGAGTGGCGCACGAACGCGGTCGATCCGGGGCGCGCGTATCGCTATCCGCTGCCGTCGGGGCGGTCGATCGATCTGTTCTTCTACGACGGTGCGGTCGCACAAGCGGTCGCGTTCGAGCGCTTGCTCGCCGACGGCCACAAGATCATCGAGCGCATGACCCATCGCGGCAACGCCGAAGGCGGCGAGCCGACGCTGTGTCACATCGCGACCGACGGTGAGACCTACGGCCACCACCACCGCTATGGCGACATGGCGCTCGCGTGGGCGCTCGCCCAGGTCGAGGAGGGCTGGCAAGGCACGCGCCTCACCAACTACGGCGAGTTCCGCGCGAAGGTGCCGGCGACGTGGGAGTGCCAGCTCGTCGAGAGCTCGTCGTGGAGCTGCGTGCACGGCGTCGAGCGCTGGCGCGAAGACTGCGGCTGCAACAGCGGTGGCCACCCCGGCTGGAACCAGCGCTGGCGGCGCCCGTTGCGCGACGCGCTCGACTGGTTACGCGACGAGGTCGCCGGCGCGCTCGACACGGTCGGCGGGTTGTTGTTCAGCGATCCGTGGGCGGCGCGCGACGCGTACATCCACGTGCTGCTCGCCACCTCGGCAGGGGCATCGCGCGACGAGTTCTTCGCGAAGCACGCGGCGCACGTGCTCGCCCCGGACGAGCGAGTCCGCGCGCTGTCGCTGATGGAGATGGCGCGCCACGCGATGCTGATGTACACGAGCTGCGGCTGGTTCTTCGACGAGCTGTCGGGGATCGAGACCGTGCAGTGCATGCAGTACGCGGCGCGCGCGGCCGAGCTGCTCGCGGAGGTCGGCGGTCATCCCGTCGAGCCAGAGCTCGTCGAGCGGCTGTCGGTCGCGCACTCGAACCTCGACGAAGAAGGCGATGGCCGCAAGGTCTGGGCGCAGCGCGTGCGCCCGGCGCGGATCGATCCCGAGAAGATCGCGGCGCACATCGCGGTGCGCACGCTGGTCACGCCCGCCGCGCTCACGCACGCGGTGCCCGGCTTCACGATCGAGGTCGCCGATTCGCTCGAGCGCCGCTCGGGGCGCGCGCGGATGATCGCGTCGCGGGTGCACGTGCGCTCGACGCTGACCGAGGCAGCGACGACGTGGTGCTTCGCGGGGCTCTACCTCGGCGAGCAACACGTCACGGGAGGCGTGCGGCCGCCGCCGAGCACGCCCGAGTGGGCGGCGATCTGCGAGGAGCTGAGCGCCGCGTTCAAGACCGCCGACGTGTTCGCGGCGCAGCGCGCGGTCGAGCGTCACTTTCCGGGCGCGCAGCTGTCGCTCGGCGCCCTGTTGCCGGGACGGCGCGAGCGCGTGATCGCCGCGGTGCTCGGCGAGGCGCTCCGCAATGCCGAGCAGCAACTCGGCGACGCGTACGATCAACAAGCGCCGCTGATCCGCTGGCTCGTCGCGCGCGAGCTCCCCGTGCCCGAGGTGCTGCACGCGATCGCCGAGGGCACGCTGCGCCGCCGCGTGCTCGCGAACCTGCGCGCGGAGCAGGCCAGCTTCCAGGCGTTGCGCGATCAGCTCGCCGAGGCGGCGGAGGTCCGCGTCAGCCTCGATACGCCGGAGATCGCGTTCGCCGCGAGCGAGGGCCTGCGCCGGTTGATCGATCGCGTCGCGGCCGACGGCGAGCTCGATGGCATGGCGCTCGAGACGGTCGCGCGCGCCGCCGAGATCACGGCGCGGATGCGCAGCGTCGTCGATCTGTGGTTCGCGCAGAACGCGACGTTCAAGCTGCTCGATCGCCTCCCCGAGCTACGTGCGCGCAGCCATGCGGGCGACAAGATCGCGGCGAAGGGCGCCGAGGATCTCGAGCGGCTCGCGCGCGCGCTGCGCCTCGCGGTGCCTTAGAGCTTGGTCCCGAGCACGGCGAACACCATCAGCGCACCTGTCGCCGCGACGCCGATGCTCCACATGCTCGAGCGCAGGTTTGGCTTGTCGCCGATGTACGCCCAGACGTAGATCGTGCGCACGGCGATGAACGCGATGCATACGTATGCGACGAGATCGACGCGCGGCAGCGACACGCGCTGCATCGCCGCGAGGACCGCGACGCCGAACGGACCGAATGCTTCGATCGCGTTCTGGTGCGCGCCGAGCGCGCGGCGCGGTGCACCCTCGAGCGTCGCCTGTTGCGCGCGCGGATCGGCGTTGTTGTAGCCGCCCGGCTGCGCGGCCATCGCACGGCCCACGACCCCGATCCGCGGGATATAGATCAGCGCGTAGGCCGCGAGGATCGCGAGGTACGGGACGTAATGCATGGCAGGATTAAGCCATGGCGTCGCCTTTCGCGCAGCTTCCCGCGCCGATCCGCGCGCATTTGGGATCGCTCGCGGACGATTGGCCGGATGAACAGCGCTCGACCTGCGGGGCGTGCCCGCTGGTCACCGAGGGCGAGGCCGGCGTCGCGTATCCGTTCAGCATGGCGCGCGACGCGCGGTGCTGCACGGCGCAGCCAAATCTCGCGAACTTCCTCGTCGGTCGTGCCGGGGATGTCGCGGTGGTGCGCACGCGCCTCGAGGATCGCGACGGCGTCTCGGCGTGGGGCATCCGCGCGGCCGCCGGCTACGACGACGCGTTTCCGGTGCGCGCGAAGCAAGGCTTTGGCCGCGACGTCGGCATGCGTTGCCCGTTCTGGGTCGGCGGCGATCACGCGTGCGGCGTGTGGCTCGGGCGTAGCGCGCGCTGTCGGGCGTTCTTCTGCCGGCACGATCGCGGGCTCGCCGGCGCGCTGTCGTGGTCGCAGGCCGCGGGGCTGGGCGTCGCGATCGAGGCTGCGATCGCCGAGCACTTCGTCGCGACGCTCGGCGGCGCCCCGGCGAGCGATGCCGGCGCCGACGAGCTACTCGCGTGGTACGCGCGATGCGCGCGCGCGGCCGACGCGCTCGGCGAGACCGACGCGCTCGCGATCGTACGCGCGGTGCCGCCGCCGGTCCCCGACGCGGCGCCCGATCGGATCGTGGCGTCGCCGCGCGGCCGGCTGATCGCGAAGCTGCGGGTCCACGGCGCCGCGATCGCCGACGTGCTCGTGCCGGCGGTGTCGGCGGTGCAGCACCACGGCGGCCGCGTGCTCGTCGCCGGGTACTCGACGTTCGACGCCGTGTCGGCGCCGCCGTCGGTGTTCGCGCTGCTCGCACGCCTCGACGGCGCGACGCCGTGGCGAACCGCGCTCGCCGAGCTCGCGGACCCGGCGCTCGACGAGGCGCTCGTGCGCGAGCTCCGGCGCGCCGGCGCGCTACGCGATCCCGCAGGCAGCGACGACCCGCCCGAGACCGAGTAGTGTTCGGCCATGGCAGCTGACCTCGCGCACGACACGGCGGTACGCGCGGATCCGTCCACGCCCGGGCGTTACCACGTGATGCTGCCGTCGCACTGGGACTACATCCTGCCCTCGGGTGGCGTCGCGATGACCGCGGCCTTGCGCGCGGCCGAGGCGCACCTCGCGGAGCCGCCGATGCGGCTCGCCTCCGCGACGACGGTGTTCACGACCCCGATCCAACCCGGCGAGCTCGTCGCGGACGTCCACGTGATCCGGCGCGGCCGCAGTGCGGCGCAGGTCCGGGTCGCGCTCGCACACGCGAAGGCTGGGGCGAACGACGACTCCGGCATGGAGCTGATCGCGACGTTCTTGCGCGAGCGCCGCGGCCCCGACGTGATCGCGAGCGCGCCACCGGCGTGGGCCGCGAAGCTCGCCGACGCGCAGCCCGTCGAGGACGCGCAATCGAACAACCCGCACGCGCGGTTTCCGTTCTTTCACCAGCTCGACTGCAAGCTCGCATCGGGCGAAGCGTTCTGGCGCCCCGGCTTCGCGGCCGGCCCCGCGAAGTTCGCGCGCTGGTTTCGTTACCGCACGCCGCAGCGCGATGCCGAGGGCCGGCTCGATCGCCTGGCGCTGCCGCCGATGATCGATACGATGCCGACCGCGCTGCACCGCGCGATCGGCCCGGGCACGTTTCGGTTCTTCGCGCCGAGCCTCGACCTCACGGTCTACACCGTCGACGATACGCGCCGCGACTGGCTGCTCGTCGCGACGACGCTCAAGCGCGCGCGCGCCGGCTGGGCCGTCGCCGATGCCGAGGTGTGGGACGACGAGGGCCGGTTCGTCGCGTACGGCACGCAGGCGATGTATTTACAGACGCTGTCGGGCGAGCCTCCCGTCGTCGACGCGAGCGGGCGCTGATGAGGATCAGAGCCAGCCGCGCTTCTTGAACAGCCAGAGCTGCGCGATCACGCCGGTCGTGAACGCGACGATCAGGGTCCAGAACGGCCACGCGTCGTGCTGCATCGGCACGGCGAGCAGCGAGCACACGAACCCGAGCGGCAGGAAGATCGCCGTGATCAGCGACAGCAAGTAGAGGCGCTGGTTCGTCGCCTCGCCGACCCGCGACGTGAGCTCCTCCTGCGTGACCGCGGCGCGATCGCGCGCGGCATCGAGCTCTTCCACGGTCCGCGTCATCCGATCGGCGGCCTCGACCATGCGCGCGCGCTGCATCGCATCGAGCCACGGCAGGCTGATCGTCGCGAGCTTGCCGAGCGCCTCGCGCTGTGGTGCGAGGAACCGGCGCAGCTGGATCGCGCGGCGGCGATGGTCGGCGAGCCGCGCACGCATGTCGGCGCCGTGCTGGCGATCGATCACCTGATCCTCGCAGCCGGCGATCTCGTCGCCGAGCACGTCGACCCGCGTGACGACGAGATCGAGCGTGCGCTCGACGAACCGCACGGTGAAGTCGCCGGCGCTCATCGGCCCGGTGCCGGCCGCGATCTCGGCGACCAGCGCATCGAGCGAGCGCGACACGCGATGCCGCAGCGTGACGATCCGGCGCGGCTCGATGAAGCAGCGCACCGAGATCATGTCCTCGGGCTCCGCGCCCTGGTTCAGGTTGATCGCGCGCACGATCATCAAGAGATCTTCGCTGTGTGCGACGGCGCGCGGGCGCGGATCCGGATCGACGAGCGCGGCGAGAACGAGCGGATCGATCCGCGAGCGGTCGCGCAGCCAGCTCGCCACGTCCTCGCTCGAATAATCGAGGTTGAGCCACAGCACGCCATCGTTCGGGTGCCAGGCGACGACCTCGTCCCAGGTCGCGAGCGGGCGGCCGCGGCCGGCACCGTCGAGCAGCAGGGCTTGGATGAGTCCTGTGGCCATGGGAGCCGGTTGTACTACGCTCTACGTGTGCTTCGCTGCCTCGCGCTGCTCGTGGTCGCGACCTCGGTCGCCCGCGCCGACAAGCCGGACGACTTCGTCGAGGTCGCGCCGCTCGTGCCCGATGCGGTGATCGACCTGCGCTACGCGACCGAGCACAACTTCACCGGTACCAAGCTCTATCCCAAGGCCGACTGCAAGCTGCGCCGCGCCGTCGCCGCAAAGCTGGTCAAAGCCGCGAAGGCGCTGCGCGCGCAAGATCGCCGGCTCGTGATCTGGGATTGCTACCGGCCAAGCTCGATCCAGAAGGTGCTGTGGAAGCGCGTCCCCGACGAGCGCTACGTCGCGAACCCGGCGAAGGGGTCGCGCCACAGCCGCGGCGCCGCGATCGATGTCGCGCTGGTCGACAAGGACGGCCAAGCGGTGGTGCTGCCGACCGAGTTCGACGACTTCACCGAGGCCGCGCACCGCGACAAGGCGCTCGAGGGCGACCATGGCGCGGAGGCGCGCCGGCTCGACCAGGCGATGCGGGACGCGGGCTTCGTCGGCATGCCAACGGAGTGGTGGCACTTCGACGATGCGGGTGCGTCAACATATCCACTCGCGGACGACCCGCTGTAGCATCCAACGCTGGTGACGGTCCCGCACTATCCAGTCAACGACTTCGGTCCGTTGATGAAGGGCATGGTGATCGGCGGTGTCGGCATCGTCCACGTGTTCCTCGCGCAGTTCGCGATCGGCGGCGGCATGCTGCTGTGGTACTTCGAGCGGCTCGCGCAGCGTGGCAAGGAGCGCGACGCGCGCGCGTTCGTCGACGGGTTCTTCCCGATGCTCGTGCTGGTCAGCTTCGTGCTCGGCGCACTGACCGGCGTCGCGATCTGGTTCACGACGATCGAGGTCGGTGCACGCACGATCGGCCTCATGCTCGACGAGTTCCATTGGCTGTGGGCGACCGAGTGGGTGTGCTTCTCCGTCGAGGTCGTCGCCGGCTATGCGTTCTACAAGGTCGGTCACCGGCTGACCGATCGCGCGCGCCTGCAGCTGCTCGCGCTGTACGCGGTCGCGGCGTGGCTCAGCCTGTTCTTCATCAACGGCATCCTGAGCTGGCAGCTCACGCCGGGGAGCGAGCCGGCGAGCGTGTGGCACGGCTTCTTCAACGCGAGCTTCTGGCCGTCGCTGTTGTATCGCACGTGCGTCGCGATGGCGCTCGCCGCGCTCGCCGCGTGCGTCGTCGTCAACACGATGGAGCTCGATCGCGAGCGCCGTGGCGCGCTGATCCGCCGCGCGTCGCGGTTCGCGGCGCCGATCGCGATCATGCCGCTGCTCGCGGGCTGGTACCTCGTCGTGATCCCCGAGGACAGCCGGTCGTGGCTGCTCGGCGGCTCCGCGCCGATGATGATGTTCGTCGGGGTCGCCGCGGGCGCTTCGTTCTTGATCGGCGGTTACGCCGTCGTCGCGCTGATCATCAAGCGGGTCAACGTCAGCGGTGCGACCGCCACGCTACTGCTCGCGCTCGCGTTCGGCGCGACCGCGGCCGGCGAGTTCGTGCGCGAGGGCGCGCGCAAGCCGTTTACGGTGCGCGGCGTGTTGTACTCGACATCGATCACGCCCGGCGAGGTCGCGGAGCTGCGAGTCAAGGGCGTCACCGCGGACGATCCGTATCCGCTGCGCGACGACGCGCGCTACGCGAACGATCAGCTGCGCCGCGGCGCGAAGGTCGAGCGCGCGCTGTGCGACGCTTGCCACACGATGCGCGGCGGCAACGCGCTCGTCGAGCTGACCCGCAGCTTGACCGACGATCAGCTCCGGCTCGACGTCGCGAAGCTGCAGCACACCAAGGCGTTCATGCCGCCGTTCGCCGGCAACCCGGACGACGTCGAGGCGCTCGTCCAGCTCGTGCGCTGGGAGACCCACGGCGCGCCGGCGACGTGGCCGGTCACGACGACGCCGCCCGAGCTCGCGCTGTGGCTCGACGAAGCGGGGACGAAGTGATGTGGCCGTTCGATCGCGGTGGCCCGGCGCTCGCGCTGTACCTCGCGACGCTCGCGCTCCACGCAGTGTTCGTCGCGTACGTCGTCGCAGGCACCGCGTTCGCGCTCGTCCGGCGCGCGGACCCGATCGCCGCCACGGTGCGCGATCGGCTGCCGTTCATGCTCGGCTGCGGCATCACCGCCGGCGTCGCACCGCTGTTGTTCGTGCAGCTCCTCCACCAGCGCCGGTTCTACACGGCGAATCTGCTGTTGGGCCCGCGCTGGATGGCAGTCGTGCCGGCGTTGATCGTCGGGTTCTACGCGCTCTACCTCGCGAAGGCCGACAAGTGGCGGCGCGCGACGCTGACCGTCGCGCTCGTGTGCTTCGCGTTCGTCGCGTGGTCGTGGAGCGAGCTCCACGAGCTGATGCAGGCCGACCCGGAGTGGGCCGCGTTCTACGCCGCCGGGCATCGCGTGTTCACCGCGGCGACGATCGCGCCGCGCTTCGTCCTCGTGCTGGGCGCGATGGCGACGCTGTTCGCGACGGTCGCCGCGTGGTCGACGGACCTCGCCGGGCGCCGGCGGCTCGCGGTGATCGCGGCGGCTGGGCGCGGCGTCTCGATCGCGGGTGCGGTGTGGTTGTGGCGCGCCGGGTTCACCGTCACCGGCCCCGCGGTCGCGTGGTTCGGCATCCTCGCCGGCGCGACCGCGGTCGACGTCGGTGCGTGGCTCGCGATGGTGCGCTGGCCGACCGATCGGCTGCTCGCGGCCGCGACCGCCGCAGGGACCGCCGCCTTGCTGTCGGCGGTGGTCGTGCGCGAGGCGCCGCGCGTGGACCTGATCGAGCTCCAGGCGGCACCCTCGGGAGGCGCCGTCGCGTTCGCCGTCGCGCTCGTGCTCGGGACGGCCGCGATCGCATGGGTCGTGCGCCAGATCCGGTCGTGATAGCGTGGCTGCGTGGCGGTTCACTTCGAATACGCGATCGAGATCGCGAAACCGCCGGCGACCGTGTTCGCGATCCTCGACGATGTCGCTCGTACCCCGGAGTGGTTGTCGCGCTGCACGAAGATCGAGAAGCTCGACCCGGGGCCGAACGCCGTCGGGACAAAGCTGCGCTACGACTATCTGCAGGGCCGGCGCCCGGGCACGATGGAAGGCTCGATCGCCGCGTATGCCGCGCCCGATCACATCGCGTTTCGCTACAGCGACAAGCAGTTCGACGTCACGATCGACTTCAAGCTCGCCGCGGTCGCTGCCGGGACGAAGCTGACGCAGCTGGTCGATATCGTGCCCCGCTCGTTGGTCGGCAGGCTGTTGCAGCCGCTGATCCGGCGCGTGCTGCCGAAGCAGACGATCACGGATCTCGAGAAGCTCCGTGCATTAGCGTGAGCAGCTCGCGCTCGCGTGCCTCGCGGTCGTTGCGGTCGTGCATGCGCGTGATGCTGGCGACGCAGGTCGCAGCGATGCTCGCGAGCCAGATCGCGTAGCCGACGTCCGGTTGCATGTCACTCGCGTCGTAGCCGAACAACGTGAGCGCCGCGACCAGCGCGGTTACCGAGAAGATGATCGCGACCTCGTGGGCACGCAGCGCGTTCGCGATCACCGCGAACAGCAACAGCGGATTCGCGTACCAGGGAATCGTGAACATGCCGAGGAGCAGGCACGCGATCCCGGCCTCGCTTTGCGTCCCGCCGCCGAACAGCTTCTGCCCGATCACGCAGGGCGTGACGAGCGACAGCAGGTACAACCCGAGCGCGAGCAATCCCCATTGAAAGCGTGGGCGCATACCGGCGAGTAGTGCAACGCGAGTGCCTCGCGAGATGCCGGTGGTTGCCAGCGTTGGCCGCGTCTTGCGTCGCGCGCGCGCCACGAGCCACGGCAGCGGCGTCGCGATCGATGCCGCGATCACCGCAGCCACGATGGGCTCGCGCAAGCGATAGGCTCGATGGATGAGACGCATGTTTATGATAGACTGCGTCTATCGTGGAACGTCCGTCGATTCGCCAGCTCGAGAGCCTCGTCGCCGTCGCGGAGGCGAAGAGCTTCCGCAAGGCCGCGGTCGTGCTTGGCCTCTCGCAGCCCGCACTGTCGGCGTCGGTCGCGGCCGCGGAGAACGTGCTCGGCGTGCAGGTGTTCGAGCGCGATCGCCGCGCGGTGCTGATCACGCCGGCGGGCGAGGAGATCGTCGGGCGCGCGCGGCTTGCGCTCGCCAGCGTCGATGCGGTCGGGGAGGCGGCGCGGCGGCGCGGCGAGCCGCTGGTCGGCCCCCTGCGCCTCGGCGTGATCCCGACGATCGCGCCGTACTGGCTGCCGTCGCTGCTGCCCGGCGTGCGCAAGCAGTATCCGCGGCTCGAGCTCGTGCTGCGCGAGGATCAGACCGCGCGCTTGCTCGTGCAGCTCGATGCGGGCCAGCTCGACATCGCGCTCCTCGCGCTGCCGGTGCCCGGCGACTTCACGACCGCGGCGATCGCACACGAGAGCTTTCTCGTCGCGGCGCCCCGCGGTGCGGCGTTGCTGCACGGGCACCGCACGCTGACCGAGCGCGACCTCGACGACCAGACCGTGCTTCTGCTCGAGGACGGCCACTGCCTGCGCGACCAGGCGCTCGCGGTGTGCGAGCGCAGCGGCGCGGTCGAGGCGATGCAGGTCCGCGCGACCAGCCTGCCGACGCTTGTCCAGATGGTCGCAGGTGGGCTCGGCATCACGCTCCTGCCCGAAGCCGCCGCCGCGTCGCTCGTGCAGCCGCGCGGGCCGGTCGAGGTGCGGCCGCTCGCGAAGCCGCAGCCCGGCCGCACGGTCGGGCTCGCGTGGCGCACGTCGTCGGCGCGGCTGCGCGAGTTCAGGCTGCTCGCCGAAGTCATGCAGGCAGAAGCGGCGACGATGTTGGCGAAGCTGCGCCGCTAGCGGAGTGAGCCGGCGAGCACGAGCCGGATCAGGGCGAGCGCGGTCATATGCGCTCTCCGCGGGTCGTGACGAGCGGGATGATGCCGGCCCAGTAGGGCAGGGCGGCATCTTCGGGGTTGTCCTCGGCGAGTGGGCCGCCGGTGCGAATCTTGGCCGACGCTTCGGTGAGCGGCAGCGCGATCACGCGGGTCATCTTGAGCTCCTTGTCGTTCGGCAGGCGGCAGGCGCGCGAGCGGCCGCGCTCGATCTTCTCGAGCAGCGCGGCGAGCGACGCGAGCTTGTCGTCGCGGTTCTCGACGACGCGCCCGCGGCCGAACGCCACGACCGAACGGTAGTTTGCGGAGTGATGCAGCGCGGTCTTCGCGAGCACGAGGGCGTCGAGCAGGGTGATCGTCACGCAGGCCTGGCCGTGTTCGGCGAGCGCGGTCAGCATCGCGCTGCCGACCGAGCCGTGGATGTGAAGCTCGGAGCCGATGCGGACGAACGTGGTGGGGATCACGACGGGGCCGTGCGGGGCGACGAACCCGACGTGACAGATCAACGCCTCGTCGCAGATGCGCTCGATGACGTGGCGGTCGTGGCTGCCTCGCGCCGGTTTGCGGCGGAGCTCTGTGCGGTCCATGCGCTTACGATGCGATCGAGACGGACCAGGAAGTAGGTCCAAGTTGAATAAATCACCTAGTCCATCCATTGCCGGTCTGTACCGGTCGGCGTCATCATGCAAGGCATGCGGCGCGGCTCCGGATCCGATGCGGCGTTCGTGCGGATCGCGAACGCACTGACCACCGACATCCGCCGCGGCGTCCGGCGCGCCGGTGATCGGCTACCGAGCACCCGGACGCTCGCGAGCGAGCTCGGGGTCAACCGCAACACGATCGTGGCCGCGTACGACGAGCTCCTCGCGCAGGGCTGGATCGTGTCGCAAGGCGCCGCCGGCACGTTCGTCGCGGGCGAGCTCCCCGATGTCCACGCGCGCGCGCGCAGGCGCGCCGAGCCACCGCCGGGGTTCGCGCAACGCGCCGGGTACGAGCTTCAGGTCGCACCACTGCCGGCGCTACCGCTCGCCGCGACCGGCGCGCGCTATCAGCTCTCGGCGGGCGTCCCCGATCCGCGGCTGTTCCCGCATGACGTGATGGCGGGCGCCTATCGCCGTGCGTTGCGCTCGCGCAGCGCGAAGACCACGCTCGCGTACGCGAATCCGGCGGGCCTGCTGCGGCTTCGCCAGGCGATCGCCGCGATGCTCCGCGAGGCCCGCAGCGTGCCGTGCGGCCCCGAGCACATCCTGATCACGCGCGGCAGCCAGATGGTGCTCGATCTCGCGGCGCGTGCGTTGCTCCGGCCGGGCGATCTCGCCGCGGTCGAGCACATCGGGTATCAGCCGGCGTGGCGCGCGTTCGAGGCCGCGGGCGCGAAGCTCGCCGGGATTCGGCTCGACGACCAAGGGCTCGTCGTCGACGAGCTGCCCGCGAAGCTGCGCGCACTGTACGTCACGCCGCACCACCAATATCCCACGACCGTGCTGCTCACGCCCGCGCGCCGGATCGCGCTCCTCGAGCGCGCGCGTCGCGATCGGTTCGCGGTCCTCGAGGACGATTACGATCACGAGTTTCACTTCGATGGCCGCCCGGTCGCGCCGCTCGCGAGTGCCGATCCGCATGGCAGCGTGATCTACATCGGCTCGCTGTCGAAGACGCTCGCGCCCGGCCTGCGCCTCGGGTTTCTCGCCGCGCCGGTCCACGTGGTCGAGACGCTCGCGACCGTGCGCTCGGTGATCGATCGCCAGGGCGATCACGTGCTCGAGGCGGCGGTCGCCGAGCTCGTCGAAGAGGGGGAGATCCAGCGTCACGCCAACAAGCTGCGCCGCACGTATGCGGCGCGCCGCGAGCGCTTCGCGACGCTCTTGCGCACACAGCTCGGCTCCGCGGTGGAGTTCACGCTGCCTCCAGGCGGCATCACGATCTGGGCGCGCGTCGCCGCCGACATCGATCTCGATCGCTGGCTCGAACGCGCGGAGGAGCGTGGCGTCCGCGTCGTCGCTGCGAAGGAGCTCGCGCTCGATCGCAAGGCGCGTCCGTTCATCCGCCTCGCATTCGCACAGTACTCCGAACCGGAGCTCGCCGATGCGGTCCGACTCCTCGCGCGCGCTCTGCCTCGCCGCTCGTGATGGACCGAGTGCGACTACTTCGCGGCCGCGCCGAACGCGGCGATCGGAAGCTTCGCCGTCACGGTCGCGGAGGTCGGCGTCGACTTGATGTCGAACCAACTATCTTCGAGCTTGACCCCGTTGCCCCGTGCGGCCTCCTTGAACGCCTCGACGACCCGCGCAGCCTCGACACCGGCCTCGTCCTGCGTCATCGAATCGAACTGGAGCGTGAACTGGAACGTATCGGAGAACAGATCCAGCCACGCGACGATGTTCTTCATCTTGTACGCCGGGATCCCGACCGACGCGAACCAGCCCTTCGCGGTGCGCGGCACCTTCGCGAGCAGATCGAACATGATCCCCGGTGGCTCGCCCGCGTGCGCTGGCTCCTTGCCCTCGGTGACGAGCGCGAGGTCGCCCTGCCACTGGAACACGACCGGCGTCGTCGTTGTGTCGAGCTCGAAGCCGGTGCCGTGGTCCTTGACCGTCAGCCCGGCGCGCGACGCGAACGCCGTCACGCAGGCACGCGTCGCCGCCGGGTCGACGCCCGCGACGTAGCCCTGCCAGGTCGCGCCGCTCTGGGTCACCGCGCCGAGCCGGGCGGTCTGCAGGATCGTCCGGATGCACGGTGGATCGGCCGGCGCCAGGGTCGCGAGGTTCGCCGCTTCGAGCCCCTTCAAATCGATCGCGATCGCGAGCCCGACGTTGCCGATCTGGTTCGTGATCGAATCGGGGAGGACCGGCAGCTTCGGCGGCGCCGGTGCGTCGTGGTGCGTGCTGCACGCGACGAGCGCGATCACCACGACGTGTCGGAGCATCCGGCGATCGTAGCACTAGCGCTCGACGTGGACGTACATGCGCAGGCCGAGCGGTAGCGCGTCGCCGGGCGCCGCATCGAACGTGCCGATCACTTCGAGCACGCGGGTGTCCACGCGCGCGCGCGGGTCGTCGTCGCGCACGGTCTTGCGGCCGAGCTCGCGCGTGATCCGGGTGACGTGGATCGGGAACTGCTTTGTCCCGAACGCATCGGCGGTCGCATACGCTGGCTTGCCGAGCTTGATCGCCGCGACATCGGCCTCGTCGACCTCGGCGCGGATCTCGAGCTGCCCGACGTCCGCGACCGTGACGACCGGCAGCGGGGTCAGCGTTCCGACCAGCGTGCCGACCTCGGCGAGCCGGCGCAACACGAGGCCGTCGCGGGGCGCTTTCAACAACGTCTGGTCGAGTGCGACCTTCGCAGCCTCGAGCTCTGCCGCTGCCGCCTCGACGGCTGCCTGCGCTTCGGCGATCTGCTCGACGCGCGTGCCGCGGGCGAGCGATTGATAGCGCGCGCTCGCTGCCGCTGCGGTGGCCGACGAGACCCGCGCGGCGGCGCTATCGGTATCGACCGAGGCACTCGCGATCGCGCCGACCGCGCCGAGCCTCACCGAGCGGTCTTGCTCGGCCGTGCGATGCTCCGACTCGGCGGTTGCTGCAGCGGCGTCGGCCTTCGCCGCCTCGAGATCCTCGTGACGCGGGCCGCGGCGCGCGAGGTCATGACGCGCGTGCGCTTGTGCGAGGGCCGCCTCCGCGCCGGCGACGCGTGCCTTCGCGAGCCGATCGTCGAGATGAGCGACGATCTGGCCGGCCTTGACGGTATCGCCTTCGTCGACATCGATCGACACGATCCGTCCGCCGGTCTCGAACGCGAGTGCGACCGGATCGCGAAATGGCTCGACGCGACCGGGTGCGACGATGATCGCGGGGCGCCCGATCTCGGTGTTGGCCGAGGCGGTCGGCGTCTTGTGGCCGATCGCCAACCAACCGGCGGCGACGGCGACGGGGAGCGCGAGGACGAGAGTGGTCTTGACGTTCATGACGATTTCCCTTCGATCGAAGAAATCCGGCCGTCCTCGACGCGGACGACGCGGTCTGCAAAGCGCTCGAGGCGCGGATCATGGGTGACGACGACGACGGCGCGGCCGTGCGAGCTCGCGAGCTCGCGCAGCAGCTCCATCACCGACAACGCGGTCTTGGTATCGAGTGCGGCGGTCGGCTCGTCGCCGACGAGGATCGGCGGATTGCCGCCGAGCGCGCGTGCGATCGCGACGCGTTGCTTCTGGCCACCCGACAGGTCCGCCGGCAGGTGGTGTGCGCGCGGCGACAGGTCGACGAGCTCGAGCAACCGCTTCGCCTCGCCGCGCGGGTCCTTCGCCTTCGGATCCTTCATCTGGATCGCCATCGCGACGTTCTCCAGCGCGGTCAGCGCCGGGAACAAGTTGAAGCCCTGGAACACGAACCCGAAGTTGCGCGCGCGCAGGCCGGGCAACTGGCGCTCGCCGAACCCGGAGACGTCCTGGCCTTCGACCCAGACCTCGCCCGAGGTCGGCTTTAGAAGCAGACCGAGGATCGAGATCAGCGTCGTCTTGCCCGAGCCAGACGGGCCCTCGATCAACGTGACCTCGCCGGGTCGGATGTCGAGCGTCGCGTCGGAGAGCGCGGCGACGGCGTTCTCCCCGCTGCCGTAGATCTTGCCGGTGCCGACCAAGCGCGCGAGCGTCTTCGGCGCGGGCGCGGACAGCACGAGGGTGTCGGAGAATGCGAGTGCGGGTTGCATGGTTAACCTTTGAAGACCGACGCGGGGTCGAGCCGGAAGACCTTGACGATCGACAGCAGTGACGCGAGCGCGCACATCGCGATCGTGATGAACAGCGTCGCGACGTAGAGACTGGGGAACAGCGCGACCGACAGGTTCGCGTGCGCCATCGCCGCGCGCATGCCCACCGCGAGCACGCCGCCGACGACGAAGCCGAGCGCGGCCGAGATCATCGCCTGCGACAGGATCACGCGGACCACCGCGGAGTTCTTCGCGCCCATCGCCTTGAGCGTTCCGTACTCGCGCAGGTACTGGAGCGTGCCGGAATACAAGATCTGCCCGACGACGACGAAGCCGACGATGATGCCGAGCACCGCGGTCGTGAAGAACCCGGCGCCGACACCGGTGCGCGTCGACCAGTACATCCGCGTGCGCTGCGACATCTCCGGCGTCGTGTACGCGCTGAGGTGCGGGATCGCGTTGATCCGCGCCTTGACCAGGTCGGGCGACACGCCGGGCTCGCACTTGACGAGCACGTACGTCACCGCGTCGTCGCCGAGGCCGCGCAAGAAGCTGCGGGCTGAGCGCAGGTCGGTGAACACGATCGGCGAGGTCGTGAACGAGCGAATGCCCTGGGTCAGCGCGACGACCTGCGCGTGCACGCCACTGATCTCGGTCTGGTAACCGACCGTATCGATCTTGAGCTTCGCGTACTCGCTCTTGTCGATCACGATCGCGCCGGCTTCGGGCAGGCGCTGCGCGTCGCCGGCGATCACGTTCCACGGCGCGAGCAGCGGGTCCTGACCGGGCACGTGCTCGATGCCGACGATCTGCACCCCGAGGTCGCCGCCGCCGCCGAGCTTGAACTGCGCGAAGTTGATCAACACGCGCTCGGCGCGCTGTACGCCGGGTACCGAGGCGACCTTGTAGTACGCGCGCTCGTCGAACGGCGACGCGAACTCGAACGACTCGCTGCCGGTCTTGCCGACCCACAGGTCCGCGGAGCTCGCGTCGATGATCGACGACGCGGTGTCCATGAAGCCGAAGTACAGGCCGACCTGGACCAGCACCAGCATCACCGAAACCGACACGCCCGCGATCGCGACGGCGAACCTCAGCCGGTCGTGCAGGAGAAGCTTCCGCGCGAGAGTCCACATGGACGAGCTGTTCAGCATGGTCCGTGCCGGCGATCCGCCGAGTAGTCTCGCGAGGTTGCGCGGTCCGCCGCGGTAACGGAGCTTTGCTCGGTAACGAGTTGTTACTCCACCCATGACTGCACCTGCACCCGGCCTGCATCCGGCCCTGCACCCATGCACGCGCGCCATTGCTGGCAGCGCGGCCACCGCTGGCTGCACGTGCGGCGTCAGATCGCGCGGGTACGCAGGCACGACGTTTGATATAGGGGCACGGCATGAAG
>Ga0193728_1000363_pt1 | contig 21789 bp, 27 predicted proteins | sample U1c1metaG_FD_143037 | JGI IMG/M metagenome (GOLD analysis project Ga0193728, IMG submission 143037) | Soil microbial communities from a riparian zone of the East river system, Colorado, United States - U1c1 | ecosystem: Environmental > Terrestrial > Soil > Riparian zone | place: USA: East River...
CTTATATTGGTTTGAATATAAACCCGGAAAAACGCCGGCTTGGATCCCACATCTTATCGATGAAGATTCCGGCGTAGGATTACAGGTAGTGGTCAGTGATATGAATGGAGATGGATTGGCCGATATTGTTGTGTGCAACAAAAAGGGCTTGTTCTTTTTTGAGCAAATGGCGCCATAATAGAGGAAGAGGGGAATGGCGAGTGATAAGTGGTGAATGTGGTTCTGACTCTCTCCGCTGAGTCACCGCTTCAAGGACCCGCGTAATCATGCTCATTTGCGGGACTCAGCGGACTGCTGGTTGCATTCCTTCTCTGCCACGGCGGGTCCCGTCATACATTCCTGATCTGATGAGCTTCTGCTCCGGTGACTCGCCTGAGAGGTTATTCACTATTCACTATTCACTATTCACCATTCACTATTCACCACTTACCACTAGCCACTCACCACTCGCCCTACATGTTAAATGAATCCATGTAGAATTTTATCTATTGGCGGTTCATATCACTAGTCGGAATATTGCAAATGTCGTACTGAAAAGAATTCCTTAACAGAGCTGGCTTGCAAGTTCACTAAACCTGTAAATAAAATGGTAAACAACTCATTCCAATTACATTCTGTAGCGGCTGAACTGGTTAAAAAAGCATGTGTATTTATTGTCAGAGTTGATATGCCCATAGAAACTCTGCAGCTTATCCTTCGGTTATTGTCGCACCGCAAAATTGTAATTGAATCGCTCCAGATGCACGCTGAAGGCGGTGGTGAAGCCACCCTGATCTTGCATTGCCAGGTGGAAAGGGACAGGATAAAATACTCCCAGCAAATACTCCGGAAAACCCAGGGCGTCATCGGCGTGGAAGTCCTGGAATCCAAAGGTTCGCACACAGCCGGAGTGTTTTAATGTTGCCCGGCAGCAACCACGACATGGATCGAGTAGGAGCATCAACTTACCAGCCATAGAACCTACCACTGGAGGATCGCCTTGTCTTTAATTACCGTAAAAGAATATTTTTTTCCGGTTGTAGCCGCTGCCTGCGACACCGCCTGGGTCGCATCGAGCAGGCTTTTTTTGTTACCTGATTTGAAATCAAGGGAACCGGTTAATTTGCCGGCCCTGACTGCCGTTTTTTTGATCGGATGGAAAGCATTTTTTTCCAGTTCGAGCGATAGTTTCGCATAATCAGTTTCGGTTGCTGCGAGGAGTTTGACGGAGGTGATGAATTTAGGCATACTATGAAATTAAACAGTGATGGATTGATCACCCAAATATAGTTCCAATACATTATGGCAAAATTACCGAGATAGCAATTTTCTGTTAAAGAACGGTTATTTCGATTTACGGGCCTGCTGCTTTTTCCCCGCTGAAGACGATTTTTTTTGAAGCGGGTAATTAAATTACTGTAGCATCGCCTGCTTCAATTTCGCCAGGAGGGTAGTTGCCTTTATTGCAGGGTCTCCATCGCCAAGGGTTTCAATCGGCAGGTATCCCTTGTAATCCGATGACCTGATGATGCCGAGTAATTTGTTCATATCGGTTTCTATTTCCAAACCGTTGACGAAAACTTTTTCTTTGATCTGCCAGTTGACCACATGTTTGATGGACTTTGCAATTTCCTCATATGGATCGAACACCCGGTAGCTTCCCGTATCCAATATCAGTCCTAACCATTCTGAATCGATCGTTTCAATGATCTGATTGACCTGGCTTGCCGTTTGTATAAAATCATTGTGGTTCTGCAAACCGATAACAATGCCATATTGTTGCCCATGTTCCACGCAGGCCTGGATATCTTTAGTCATCCAATCGGTAACCTGCTCTTTCGAAATGCCATCATTTTTTTGGTTGCCGGCAAAAATCCTTAGCACCGGCGCCCCAATCTTCGCAGCCACTTCTATCCATTTTTTTACATGGCCCAATTCCAGGTCACGTTTAGCCTTATCCGCGATCGTAAAATCATTCCGTACTCCCGTGCCGCTGATGCCCAGACCAAGGCTGAACGCTTTTCTTTTTATATGAAACAGGTAGTCGTCTGAAGGAACCTGGGGATAGCCTTTAAAATAATAACCGGTCAGGTCAGCTCCTTCGAAACCGCTGCATGCAGAAAACTCAAGCAGATCATCAAGTGTCATTTTTCCCGATGACAACGGTTCATTAAATGAGAACGCATTCAAGCTTGTCTTTAAGTGGTTAACAGCTCTGTCGATTTCCTGGTCATTGCCGGGACGCGTTTTAGATGCCAGGCCTGAACCGGTTACCGCAGGCAGGGCGAGCATCGCCGTTAAAAATTTTCTCCGGTGGAAATGGTTGTGCATGGGTGAAATGGGTTTTGATGCAGCACCGAACATCTTGTGTACCGAAACCGTACAGTATGATAGGCTTAGCCAAAGATAAATGTTTGATTCTTAAAGCCGATTAATCCGGCGTTTTATTTGATCGAAAATAGAGGCTTGTAGTTTGCGGCATGCATTCCCTAAAAATCTTGCAACAATGCTTAAGAATTACTTCAACATTGCCTTACGCAATCCAGGCCATTACGGCAGCCTTCGCGAATCCGGTAAAGAGCCTACGCGCTGAATAGTAAAATAAATATATTACCATGTTTAAAAACCATCTCAAAATTGCCTGGAGAAATTTAGTAAAACATAAGGTCAATGCAGTGATCAATGTATTGGGCCTCGCCATTGGCCTGTCCACCTGTCTGGTGATTTACCTGCTAACGACCTTCGAATTGAACTACGACAAGTTTCATCCCGATAAGGAAAGGATATTCCGGATCGTAGCCAGGCTAACGGAGCTCAATGGAAGTAAAAATCCGATGGGATTTATAAAGGGGCCCATTCCGGCAGCTATGCGGAGGGAATTAACAGGTTTTGAAACCGTGGCGGCTTTCCATAATTATTACGCCAAAGTAACCATACCCAATGGAACGGAAACGCCGAGGAAATTTGATGCCATGAAAGGCGGAGCAGCGTCACCGATCATCGTGGCGGAACCCCAGTATTTCGAGATTTTTAAATACCGATGGCTTGCCGGAAGCGCCGCGCAGGCACTGAAGGAGCCATTCAAGGTAGTGCTGGCAGAAAGCGAAGCGCGCAAATATTTCGGAATGCTGCCATTGGAGCGCCTGATCGGCAAAGAAGTGATTTATAATGATTCTCTGCGTTTAACCGTTTCAGGTATAGTGCAGGATTGGTCACAGAACAGCGATTTTAATTTTAAGGATTTTATTTCCATGAGCACAGTGCCGCTGAGTTTCGTGAAAGGGGATATTGGTTTGGAGGACTGGGGATTTTGGAGTTATTATTCCCAGGGATTTGTGAAACTGGCAAAAGGAGCTACGGCTGCCGGTGTGGAAGCCCAGTTCGCTCCATTCATAAAAAGACATTCGGGCAGGGATGAAAAAACCTTTCCTGAGCTGAGCCTGCAACCCCTATCCACGATTCATTTTAATGAGGAATACCAAGATGCCTATTCGCGCAAGGTTCATTTGCCTACCTTGTACGGCTTGGTTGGCATTGCGTTGTTTATCCTCGTGATTGCCGTGATCAATTTCATCAACCTGGCCACTGCACAATCCATGCAAAGAGCCAGGGAGATCGGCATCCGGAAGGTTTTGGGAAGCAATAAATCCAGCCTGGTGATTCAGTTCCTAAGCGAAACTTTTATACTCACCGTCATTGCAGTATTGGTTTCATTGCTGATCACGAAGCCCGTACTATTTATTTTCCATTCATTTCTTCCAGAAGGACTCTCGCTGGATTTATACAATCCACGGACCCTGGTTTACCTGGCGATCATTACGCTGGTCACCACCTTATTGGCCGGCTGGTATCCCGGCAGGGTATTGTCGGCATACAAACCCTCACTCACGGTTAAGGGGCACAATGCGCTTAGAGGCGGGGAGAAAGGCCGTTTGCGAAAAGTGCTGATCGTATTCCAATTCAGTATTTCTCTCATATTCATCATTGGCACCATCATCATGGCCAACCAGATCCATTTTATGCTGAACAAGGATATGGGTTTTATCAAGGACGCTATAATCAGTATTCCGACAGAGTATAATTATTCCCCCGACCAGGTTAAAATATTAGCAGAAAAAATCAGGCAATTGCCAACGGTTGACCAGGTGAGCATCAGCTCCGGCACGCCCGCCTCGTCTGGACATAACGGCACATCCATCAAATATAACGGTATCGAAATAAGCTCAGAATTGCAGACGGGGGACGAACATTTCATACCGCTTTATCAACTCAGGATCACCGAAGGCAGAAATATTCAGCCAAGCGATACGTTGAAAGAATTGTTGGTCAACGAGACCTGCGCGAAGGCGCTTGGTTTTAAAAAGGCAGCAGACGCGATCGGCAAATTTGTCGAGATCGGGATGAGTAATGGAGATTACAAGATGCAGCTTCCTATTGTGGGTGTTCTCGCCGATTACCATTCCAATTCCATGCACAAGGCCATTGAAGCGGGATTTTTTACGATGGTTAAAAAATTTTCGAGAACCGTCAATGTAAAATTGCAAACCAGAGGTAAAGAATTGGTGCATTTCCAGGCAACGATCGCCTCGATCGGGAAAATTTGGAAAGAGATCTACCCAAATGAAAAATTATCTTATAGCTTTTTTGATGAGACCATCGCAAAATTTTACAAGAAGGAAGAACAGGCCTCCGAGATCATGAATACCGCGATGGCCATTGCCATTTTCATATCCTGTATGGGTTTGTTTGGCCTGGCGGCATTTACTGCTGAACAAAGAACCCGGGAAATCGGCGTCCGCAAAGTGCTGGGTGCTACCGTGGGCAATATTGTAACCATGTTGAGCAAGGAGTTTATCGTATTGGTCACGATTGCCGTGTTGATTGCTTCCCCGGTCGCCTGGTATTTTATGCACAATTGGCTGCAGGACTTTGCTTACCGGGTCATCATTAGCTGGTGGGTATTTTTAGCGGCAGGATTTTCTGCCCTGCTGATTGCAATGGTCACCGTAAGTTTCCAGGCAATTAAAGCAGCCCTTGCTAATCCGGTAAAGAGCCTACGCGCTGAATAGCGCGAAATATAAAATCTAAAATTTTACATTTTAGATTTTATATTTTTATTTGATCTTCGTTTTAAGCGTCTTCGCCATGGCCAGGTGTGATTCAACCACAGGTACTGTACTATTGATCAGCGATAACAGTGCGGTATCCTTGACGTCTTTTTGGGAATTCTGTAATTTGCTCAGGAGATCACTATGATCGTCTACCATCTTATTTGTCCAGGCCTTATCCCACTCAGCCCCCTTCTTGTCATTGATGTCAACCACATTTGTAGTGTCTACTGTTGGAGCGTTCAGGTTCCTGTGGTTATCGAGATACTGTTTCACCGCAGCATCCAATTTCTTATGATCGGTCAGCATCATGTCGGCATGCTGCTTTAATTCTTTGTTGTGGCCTTTGTGGATACCGGCTTCAAGCCAAATGATCTCTTTGGTATTTGCAGGTACCGCGTAATCGATAAAGGTCTGTTCAGCGACCGAATTGTTTTGAACCATTTTACTGGTCGTGTCTGTCTTGGTGGCCATCGTCGAAGAATCTGTAGTGCTGTTGTCTGTATTACCTCCACATGCAGCGAATAAAATCAAACCTGGAATCAGCAATGATTTAATAGTGCAGTTCATAACCTGGATTTTAATGATGAATAATTTCCGTAACGCATTAAATTATTGTGCCAGCACCCGTTAACGATCAATATTTGGCTGATTGTCCATTGTGAAAAAAATTCCACAATAAACTTCCTTCTGGCATGAAATTTTAAGCCTATGCATAAAACCATATGGCAGACAAGAAATTGATAACGAATATAGACTTGCAGGATTCTAAACATGACAAAGAGCGTCTTAAAGGCGACCAGGGCACACTTGATCTTCCGGATGTGCAGGACATCCCCGGTCAGGAACATATAAAACCACCAGCCCTGAGGGAATTCGCCGACACAACCATTTCTTCTGATGATGAGGAAGGGAAGGATGTCCTGGAGCAGAATACCAGCAACTCGGACATCGATCCCGAGGAAAGAAGACTGATTGACCAGGCTTTTGAACCGGGTGATTCGGAAGATGAACCGGTTGGCGCATTGGCATTGGATGACCGGGACGATGAAGGTGAACAGCTTAACGAAAAGGGGCTGGACAAGGATTTGTTCGGTGAAGACCTGGATTCGCCATTAACCAGCGAGGAGGAAGAGGAGGACGAGGAAGCCTGAATGATATTCAACCCAGGTTCTTGTTTATTGCGAGCGTTGTAGGCTACTTGCCGGATTTGCCATAGCCGGCTTCAGTGCGCGAAAACTTAAGGTCACCAAAGCCGTGACCATGACGATAGCTCCCGCCAAAGCAAACATCCACCAGCTTATGTTAATCTGGTAAGCAAAATGCTGCAACCATTGATCAACGGCATAGTAACCGGCCGGCACGGCAACCAGGAATGCAAGCCCCGCCAGCAGCATAAAATCCCTTGAAATAAGAACGGCAATTCCTGCAGCACTCGCCACTTGCCATTTACCACTCGCCATTTACTAATTTTGAACATCGATTCGAAGGGAAAATGATGCGGTAAACATGCAGATAAATACATTCAGTGCTTTCAGAAGTCGTAATTACAGGTTATATTTTGTCGGACAGTCTATTTCATTGATCGGCACCTGGATGCAGAAAACAGCCGTCAGCTGGGTGGTTTATTCGCTTACGCATTCTAAATTCATGCTGGGCCTTACCCTGTTTGCCACCATGTTCCCATCCTTCCTGTTGTCATTTATCGGAGGAGTCGTCTCTGACCGCTATGATCGCTATAAGGTTCTGCTGGCAACGCAGGTGATATCCATGGTGCAGGCTATTCTAATGACCGCTCTGATCTTTTTTAAACACTATTCAGTATGGGAGATCATGGCCCTGAGCGTTTTGCTCGGTATGGTCAACGCGTTTGATGTCCCGGCCCGCCAGTCCCTGGTGTATGAGATGGTGGAAGACAAGAAAGACCTACCCAATGCCCTTGCATTGAATTCATCCATGGTCAATTTATCGAGGTTGATCGGCCCCGGCCTTGCCGGACTGGTCATAGAAAAATGGGGAGAAGACATTTGTTTCGGATTGAATGCTTTAAGTTTTGTTGCGGTGATCATTTCATTGCTCATGATGAAACTGCCCAAATATATCGCCCGGGCGCATGCGAAGAATGTGTTGGCCGAATTGAAAGAGGGCCTGGTTTATATCAGGAAGACACCGGATATCGCGTTTGTATTGGGCATGCTCGCACTGGTCAGCCTGTTCGTTTTGCCTTTCAGCACCTTGATACCCGTGTACGCCAAGGATATCTTTCATGGAACAGCATCTACATTCGGTATTATTGACAGCGTAATCGGATTGGGCGCCTTTTCCGGAGCGATTTTCCTGGCCTCACTAAAACCCGGCACAAACCTCAGGAAAATCCTGGCCATCAATACCTTTGTTTTTGGAAGCGGGCTCGTTTTGTTTTCACATGCAACTTATTATCCACTCGCGTTGCTGTTTGCCGGTATCGGCGCTTTTGGCATGATGTCACAGATCACGGTCAGCAATACCCTTATTCAAACTTCCGTAAACCCTGCCATGCGCGGAAGGGTGATCAGCGTCTATGCCATGGCGTTCTTTGGCATGCAGCCACTGGGCGGTTTGATCATCGGGTTTATTTCACAACATATCGGCGTTGAAAATACTATGCTCTCTCAAGGCATTATTGCTTTACTGATCGGATCACTGCATCTTCGTTTCCTTCGCAGGAATCAGTTCAAAAAACCGAGCGAACCGATGACAGAGGTACCTATTGAAGCAAAAGTGCCGGCGTAGGGCGAGTTGGGGATTGCGAGTGGCCAGTATTTTTACTGGCCACTCGCCACTACCTACTCGCCTCTATCTCCAAAAAGGAAGTAAATTACATCAGCTGAAAATATTACGAACACTAAATCATCATAAAATGAAAATCGTGCAGGTAACTTATACCACAAAGCCTGAATACACCGCACAAAACAAGGAGAATATCCAGGCCGTCATGAATGATTTGAGACAAAAGGCGCATGCCGGCATAAACTATCATGTATGCCTGAGCGCAGATGGTAAAACATTTATTCACAGATCATTTTTTCTTTCAGATCAGGACCAGCAATTGCTCAATGATTTGCCTTCTTTCAAATATTTCCAGGAGCAACTTCGGTCCCGCGGCTTGGAAACGCCTCCCAAACAGGAATTGCTAAGCCTGGTCGGTTCTTCGGTGGACATTTTTAACGCTTAATCACTTCATTGACTTACAAGATTGGGACAAAAGAAAAGCCGCGAAATAACGCATTATCTGCCACTATCCGGCTGGGGAATGATCGGTAGGCTTTCGTTACCGGTTTCAGACAATGACTGGACTGCAAAAAAATAATTGTCCTTTGAATAAGGGAGTATGATTTCCGGTTGACTCGTAAAAATCTTTTTTTGCCAGCATGCACTGGTGGTTTCGCGAATCATGACATAGTATCCCTTCGGCTTCCCTGATTTGGGGGCCTTCCAGGACAGGTGGGTCAGGTTGCTCAGGTTCTTCACCTCAATTTTTACAGATTCCGGCATGGCGGGCGCTTTGGCAAGATTGGCCAGGTTGCAGAGGTTAAGTGCCGTGTTCTTGCGCAGGTATTCAAAATCCACGAATTCCGGAAGATCACCGAATTGAATGCCATTTTCCTTGCGCACATCCTGGTGCTGGTGGTTGTAATTCTCATTCATCTCGGTAATGCGAACAGCCGAAAATCCATTTTCAATATAGGATATATGATCGCCGCCGCGCAGGAAACGATCACTCCGGTAGATCATGACCACTTCCAGGTTGTCTACATAGCGTTCGCCAATTTCTTTGACATACCGGGCAAGCTGTCTCGATGCGCCATCATTCTCTCCGCTGAGCTGGCGAATCTGCTTTGCTTGTTTGTCCAGCTCATAATAAGGGAGACCCTCACTGAAGACGCGCACCTGTGTGTTATTGATGATATCAGTCTGGCTGCTGTTGTTACTCCCCATGATATCATTATTTAATACGGCTTCTATATTCCAGTTTTCCGCTTTTGCCTTTTTGGCCATATAGTATGCGCCCAGCAGGCCCTGTTCCTCCCCGCTTACTGTAACAAAAATAATTGTCGCCGGATACCTGTGCCGGCTCATTACGCGCGCGCATTCCAACACTGCTGCACAGCCGCTTCCGTCATCGTTGGCGCCTGGCGCATCTCCCCTGCGATCCATCACATCGGTTCGTCTTGTATCCAGGTGCCCGCTGATCAGGAAAATTCTTTTGTCTGCCGGATCTGTTCCTTTAAGGGTAGCGACCACATTCGCCAGTTGAATGGCGGAATCCACTCTTTTTCCATCGGGTTTATAGCTGCTGGTATCCAGGAATACAGTCAGGCCCCCGTTTGATGATGCAATGAAACTGTTGAATTTTGCAAGCACCCAGTTCCGCGCTGCGCCCATGCCATGCGCTGGATCCGACACACTGCTCAATGTATTCCTTGTTCCGAACCCTGCCAGGCTGTTGATATAGGAACGCAGAGAATCTGCATTCACTTCCCTTACCATGGCTTCAATAGCCGCATCTTTTTGAATAATGGTTTGCGCATGAAGCAAAGGGATATATCCGGTCCATGCGAGGAGGAGGAGAAATATTTTCATAAAAGCGTTAGTTGTTTGAAGGGGAGCGGCGAGTAGAAAATAGAGAGTAGAAAATAGGAAGAAAATGCCGTCTTGCTAACCTCTTTCTATCTTCTATTCTCTGATCCTCACTCGCCACTTGCCACCCCCACTAGCCTCAATGCGGTTGAATATCCTTAGCCAAAAAAAGAGACTGATTGACGATACCCGTAGCCGTGATTTGCTTACCGACGAGCTTATGCAATTCAGGATCATGGAAAGGGTTTCCGCCCATTCGGCGAAGCACAAAAGAACCTTCACCGCATTCAAGGTATACGGCATCGTGTTCACTCTTGGAGCCCGGGGCAAATTTTTTGAGAACGACCTTGCCCGTCAATTGCTTTTCTTTAGTTCCTGATCCGGAATTATCTGCTTTCATAAACCCTGTAGCCCAAAATTTGTTCGCTGTCTTCTTTGACAACAAGCACCCGGATGTTAAAAAACTTCCTGTTTTCCGGTTGCTGTATAAAGGTACGGAACCTGGTGTTCTTTTTGATCATACTTTTTTGCAGACCGGCTAAACCTTTCGCGGGACTCACAGAGTAAACAATTTCCTTGTGTACATTCCTGATATTGGCATTTTTCAGCAGCTGGCTGATCTGTTTTGGATCGGTTTTTTTGGGCGGCGTTTTTTGTTTTTTGGATGGCACGATGGAATCTTTCAGGCTCATACCTTTCATGTAGAGATTCGCGCGGCTGTTAGCAATCGTATTTCCTGTCTTGGCTTTCGGCGCCTCCACTTCTTCGCAGGTAGCCGGCTGAACGGAAGGGTCTCCCAGCAGGTAAAATTGTGCAAGGGTCTTGAGTTCATAGGGATCGAGCTGGGGGCCACTGACTGAGAGGAACTGTTGCCGCGCTTCGAGAAAGGCCCTGCCCGTGGATGCGCCATCGAGAACCGATTTGATAAAGTACTGGGTGATGAGGTCAGCCAATGCATTTGAATCGGAGGGCCCGTAAGCGATCGTACTGCTGCCCAGTAAGCCAATGGCGCCATTGCCGAGATAGCGGTTGGCAATGCTTTCGTTGGGTGGTTGCAGTTGGCCTGGTGAAAACAGTTGTGCACCGTAACAGCATTCCGAAGCAATAACGGTTCCGGGAGAAAGGTTGTTGACCAGGTTGGAGGACTCCAGGGCTACCGGGTAGTTGTTCCTACGTTGTCCGTAGTAAGAGGCATCGATGGCTGCGCCATGACAGTTAAAAAAATGTGTCAGCGGTTTAAGTTGCGCCCTGGTATACTTTGCCTGAGTATTTTCGGCCTTCAGGGGCGACAGCCTGAGGTTGGTGGAATTGGCAAAGAGGCTCTCCATATTTTGTTGGGTGGATTTTTGCCAGACCTGTGCACTCACCGCAAAATAATTCCTGTATTCATCCGGGTCCTTCGCCCTATGGTTGATGGCATTCATGATCAATGTTCTGATGTAGTCGATATTGGGCTGAGTACCCGGAATATCCGGTATTCTGCCAACAACCCTTGTTGGCCCTGTGAATGAATTAATGCTGCCGCTATAGGGCGCATCACAGGCATAGGGCAGGTCAGAAGGAACTTTTACATCATCGTCTTCAGCAGGGTTGTTGATCTCCTGGAATGGGATGATATCCTGGGCGCCGAGGATGACGATATAAGCAGGACTAAATTTTGTGGCCAAAGCATCGATCGCCGCTTTACAATCTTTCATGTCCTGGTTTTTGGCCACGCTGATCCCTGCCGCCTTTGCAGAAACCGGATCGTCGATATATACAATCCGGGTATCAAGCCCCTTTTTTTTATCAGCAGCTTTCATCTTCACCAGCAAGGGAGGTATACCTGAATATTTCGTTCCATATTTTACCTGCAGCTTATGCTTACTTGTCACGATCAGTTTAACTGGATTTTTCATTTAACAATAGTTTATTATTCAACGTTTAGATGCTCCATAAGAAGCTATTAAGAATTGTTTCAGGCTGATGGATGTCGCGGGATGCGCGATCACCGCTTCTGTGAATTTTTTCCATTTGGCGGATGAGATCTTTTTATAGGGCTTGTCTTCATGATCGATGATCGCAGACAAGGCGGGATAGTTGAATACGAGTTGCGCGAGTTCCATATTGTACATGGCCAGCGTTTTGCCTGGCGCAGCTCCTGGTTTTGCTTTAAAGATCGTGCTGAGTATTGGGAAAATGGGGATCTCATCCTCCGGCGTTTTGAGAAGCGATCGATTGACGGAAACAGCCAGTGCATCGCTTGCCTGAATGATGCCATTTCCGAAATATAATGCATAAGGATCTTTAGGCGGCTTTCCTTTTTTGGATGCGGAAACAAACAAGGCATGCCGTATGGCTTCCACCCTTTGCCAGGGCTGAAGTTGATCGAGCAGATCATGGTATTTTTTGTAATAGATCGCGGCAGCAGCTGCCACCTGGGGCGTGGCCGAAGAAGTGCCTGCACCCGCGAAAGAAATTTCCGAAGCATTTCCTCTTGCCCATGGCATGTTTGGCGTAAAAGCGGAAATTGCCTTTTTCATGTGGCGGACAGGGCCATAACAACCTTGCATTTCCCCCAGTTTTGTAGTATGATAAGGTTTGAAATCATTCGTGACGCCGCAGGCGGCGATCACCCGGCCGAAACGCGCAGGATAGATGACATGCTGGGTGGGCAAGCCATTGTAGTTATTGCCAGCAGCAGTGACCAGCGTGATGCCTGCTTCATAGGCTGCATTCACTGCATCCGCCCATGATTGGGAAGGCGCACCACCCATACTCATCGAAACGACATGCACCGGTATGCCCGCATTACAAAGCCCGGTAAGATATTGAAGCGCTTCGGCAAATGAACTTGTTTTAATCAGCACCACGGAGGGGGCAATCCTGCAACAAATGACGTCGGCAAACCAGGCACCGCCCAAATAATCATGAAAGACACCGTTATCGGTCGCTAAATTTATTTTTGTGCCCGCGAGAATGCCCAATGTGCCGGTTCCATGCCCCGGCATGCGCAAAGGCCCGGTAGTATAGGGGTCATGCGCATCCAGGGATTGTTCACCGTCAACGAAATTGCGCTGCAGGGGATTGACCCTGATCCTGTCAGCAACGACCTTGTGCGTTTTATTGTATCCCGTATCGAGATGACCGATGCGCACGGTAAAGTCCTGGGCCTGCACCGCTTCCCTTGCTGACTTTAACTGCGAATACTGGTCACCGAGATGCCAGATGACGTTTTTGTGTGGCGGCCAGTCCGGGTCGTAACCTATATCAGGCACAGATTTGGGCGCGATGCCTTTTTTTGATCTCTTATATGTTGTATCAATATTGCGGTCGATGGTGAATTCATGAAACAGATCCGGTTCTATATACGTGAAGGATCCCAACGCGTTGGAAGACTGGTGTGCCAGATCCCAGGGATTCATTTCGGTATCTTTGACCGCCGACCTGAGGTAGATCTTTTCTTTGCCGGCAGCAGCCGGGAATGGTTTAGTCCTGTTTTTCCTGTCGCCTGCCGGGAGCTCCGCTTTTTTTTCGATGATATCGACGAGGATGCCAGATTTTGCCAACTGATCCCGGATATCAGACCCGGCCATTGTTTTTGCCGATGATGCGGGCGCATCTGCGATCAATTCAACAGGCTGGTTATAGATCCTCATTACTGACAGGTTTTATAAACTGATCTTGTTAAATTTAAAATTAAGTGGGGTATCGATATAGTTGAGTTTGGGGTAGCCAGACATGGGGAAAATATGGGACAAATAAAGCTATCCACTCTATTTGTCTTTATCAAAACCATTTTCGTGTTATTATCTGGGTAAAGGGAAATCATTAGGAGGTTTTTACATCATTTTATTATTTTTGTCCCCATATGCATGTCCCCATCCGACTGACCATAATTCCTCTTCTGTTAACTGCTCTTTCTCTCAGAGGGCAACAAAACGCAGTTGATCTATACCAGCTGGCTCAAACAGGCGGCATCACCGTTCAGCATCGCGTGGGTACTCCTTTGAATGATGGTAAGATGAAAGGTCTCCGGCTTTCTGCGCAGGAAGGCGATGGGGTGGCCTGGCTGAGTGGGATCAGTTTTGCCAATGGCACAATTGAACTCGACATCCGCGGGAAAGACGTGCTGCAGCAGAGTTTTGTCGGCATCGCTTTTCACGGGGTCAGCAGGGATTCCCTCGAAGCGGTTTATTTCCGGCCTTTCAACTTTCGTTCAACCGACTCCGTGAGAAAGGCACATGCAGTAGAATATGTCTTTCATCCGGATTTTCCATGGGAAAAATTACGAAGGGAGCATCCCGGTCAATATGAAAAACCCATTGATCCACCACCGGCTGCTGATCAATGGTTCCATGTAAAAATTGTCGTTCATCATCCCGAAGTGAAAGTATATGTCAATGGAAACGCTACCCCTTGTTTAGTTGTGCAGGAATTAAACATGCGCAGGGACGGAAAGATCGGGCTCTGGGTCGGCAACAATTCGGATGGAGATTTCTCTGGCCTGACCATCAACAATCAACAATAGCCGCTTCCGGGGCATAAGATTTGCACATTCCGTGACGTATACTTCAACGTTATGGAAAAATTCTCCATCCAGTATCAATTCCAGAACAAAAACTTTAATGCCTCCGTTGAACTGATGGAAGCCAATCCAAATGATCCGTTTTACCGGGTCACGACGGCAGGCGTCATCCTCGATATTGCTCCGGTTGTACATCCCGATACAGCAGAAATATGTTGGAAAGAACGTAGTCCCGATGTTGATGAACCCAGGGAAGCCAGTGTTTCCGACCTCGTTCAGGCCATTGGCGAAGCCATCTACCAGGAAAAGCTGTAGGGCTGGCATGTTTTTTTCATTTTCATCATTTTGTTCATCTGGTCATTGTTTTTCGGAGGAAGAAGTGTTTGAACGAACGGTGCGAGTCAAGGGCTGATGGCTATTTTACTTTTTGGAATGAATACCTTCCTTTTATTTTCGTATTGAGAAAACTGCCCTTTGAGCCCGATTGTTTCATTTGACGGAACAAGTCTGCGGGCACTTTTTTATACTCGTACACCGAACCGGAAACAAAAATCACTTTAAGTATTTTCCTGGCGGGATCATAATCCATATGGGCGATGACTGAAGATGGCATGGCAATCATAGATAGGATGTGATTTAAATTATTGTGCCATCCGGCCAGGTTTTTGTAGTCGGTCTGCAAACAACCTGCAATGAATTGGATGGATATTTTATTTGGACATGACAAGGACCTGGATGCCCTGCAAATGAGTTGCCGGGCAGTGGTTATTTTCGTGATCGCCCTTTTGTTGCTGCGCATAGCGGGTATCAGGACCATGGGCAAAAAGTCGGCATTTGACCAGGTCATCATCATCATGCTTGGCGCTATCCTCAGTCGCCCGGTGGTCGGCGCGTCTGCTTTTTTACCTACGGTTGCATCTTCCCTGACATTTGTATTAGTTCACCGTATACTCGCCGTGCTCGGTTTTCATTCGCAGGCGTTGGGCCGCATGATTAAAGGTGAGCGTATATTATTATGGTCGGCGGGCGAGGAGCAGAAGGAAAATATGAAAAAAGCACAGGTGACCTTAGAAGACAAGGAAGAAACGCTCAGACTAAGTACCGGGGAAGAAACCTTTGAAAAAGTACTGCGGATTTTCCTGGAAAGAGATGGCGAGATCAGCATTATCAGGAATAGTTAATCAGATAAAAAAAGAGCTGTATTTACGAGAAAATACAACTCTTTGAACGAAACTTTGCAGGTTGTCATGATTCATTGAAGAAAAAAACGTGCTGAAAGCATTACTCGTTCCTGTTTACATATATCGCTTACATATATTATAACTAATACAACTATTCTAAAACTGTGCCAGGGTTTTTTAGCGGGATTGTTTCATCTATGCAAATAAATGCCCAGGAACTGGGTAATATTATGACCGGATGTGGAAGCCCATTCGCAACAGAGGGTTCAAAGCCCGGCTTCTTCAATGGCTTCGCGTAGATTTTCCATCTGTTCTACAGAACCATTGTTTATGGGGTTCATGGATTCAACCCATTTATTGTTTTCGTCCCTGTTCAATTCAACCGCAACGATGCCATCGTCGGATCCCGGAAATGTCGCTGCATATTTTGTATAGTGCTTGACGGTCGACTCCATCGGCCCACTATAGGAAGTAACCTGGAAATGGCTGATCCTCACGGTAATTTTTTCGCCGGTCTTGAGCAAGATATCTTTCATAATAAAAAAAATTAAAGCTGCAGAACAGTTGACAGTTGACAGAAAACAGTTGGCCGTTGGCCGTAGGCAGCAACGGCAATCTCTATAGCCTGTCAACTGTCAACGGTTCTTTGTCTCTTTCTCCATCTCGCCATCGGCTGCGCCTGGTATAGCGGCGTTCCTTTTTTATCCAGCAGGCCGGTCGCCTTTGAGATGGCATTGCTTAACCTGGTCACCGTCCGGTCATTTGAACCCGGGGCAGCCTTTCTCTTTCCCTTTTCGAATGTTCGGATGGCTTTGGAGATGATGGCGGATTCCTTTTTGTGTTGTTTTGTTTTTCGGTAAATAATCATCAGGCGCTCGTATGCTTCTTCCTTTAGCGGATGCGCCCGAATGATCTTCTGGTATTCGGCTACGGCCATTTCCGGGTCCTCGCCCGACTCCATTTCCCGGGCTTCGCGAAGCCAGGCTGTGATGTGTTTATCCGTTGCATGTACCAGGTTGCTATTTCTGTGAGCCACTTTCATAATCCGGGATGTATTTTTTGATGATCGCCGTGACCTTTTGCTTCAGATCCTGTGGGCAATTGGTATTGAAAAGCAGGTGCGGCGGGTTGGATCCAAAATGATAACATTGACTTGCTTTGAGCTGTTCTCCGTGAATGTCCAGCGCGTGGTTGTCCAGTTCAAACAGATCCGCATAAATCGAATTGATGGTTGATAGGGGGAGTTGCTCCATGTTTTAAATGATCCATGAATAAAAAATTGTGCCTGCAAAATGCTTTCTATTTAAAACCATACAAGGCACAGCTTTTGAATGAATACGATATGAGAAAAAAAGTAGTTGTTGCGGAAGATGATCCCGGGTTGCAGGATGTGCTGAAAATTATTCTGGAAAATGCGGGCTACGATGTGCAGATCTTTTCAAAGGGGGAATTGATCATGCAAAGGAAATTCTCTATCCCCGATCTTTTTTTGCTCGACAAGCAGTTGTCTGGAATTGACGGCATCGACATTTGTAAATTTCTCAAAGCCCATCCCACCACGCGCCACATTCCAGTTGTCATGATCTCGGCAAATCCCAACATTGCAGAGCTGGCTACAGGCGCCGGCGCCGACAATTGGATTGAAAAGCCTTTTGAGGTCAAAACCTTGTTGGAAATGGTCAGGAACTACAGCCTTCCCATTAATCATCACCTTTAAATATCCTGATCAAAAAGAGGATGACCCCGATCACCGCAGAAGAATAGATCAGGGCCGCATTGCCTGAAAAAACGCTGAAGTACGCCAGGGCAAAAAAAACAATGATGAACAGGTAAAGTATATTGCTGGCCGTCATGCGTGTATTTTAGATTTTGTACTGATGGGTTTCTTGTTTTTCTTCCATTCGATTTTCACCAGGTCACTATGTGCCGGTGCTGTCACCACCCTTCCATCCACATCATACCTGGAGCCATGACAAGGGCAGTCCCATGATTTTTCTGCGCTGTTCCAGTCAACCGTGCATTTCAGGTGGGTGCAAACAGGTTTGATGATATGAACCGTACCGGCATTATCCTTACTTCCAGGGCCAGGAATCTCGCATCCGTATTCTTCTCATGTCCGGTCTTGTGGTCTTCGCCTCCGGCGATCAGGTAATTTCGATCGTTTACCCGCTGGCTTCGATAATAATGATAGGGATCATACATGTCATAGACCAACCCTTCGGGATAATCCGTTTTATCCAGTTCTACCGCCATCGAATAGCTGCGATAAGGAGCGCATCGCAGATTAAACGAAGTTACCCCTGGGGGAATATGCGTGGCAAAGACCAGGTTATCACAAAGAATATTGCCTTTTTCGCTGTGTACCGTGATCAGTCCATTTTCTTCGAAACCCCTGACACGGCAGGCCTGCACGATTGTGCCCCCTTTTTCTTCAAAGGCTTTTGCGAGCCCATAAACGTATTTGACCGGATTGAATTTGGCCTGCCTGCCGATCTTTATTGCCTTACCGAAGGGAATGCGGACCGGGATGTTGCTGCTGTATGCAATTTCAAGACCCAAAGAAGAACAGACTTCATATAATTCATCCAGTTCTTTTTCCTGCGCTTTGCTTTGGGAGAACATAAATGCGATCGCGTCTTCGAACTCGCAATCGATCCGGTAACGCCTGATATTGTTTTTTATCAAGGCCACAGCATCCTCGGCGGCCATATGCACGAGCGCGGCATTGTCTTTCCCAAATTTATTGATGATGGTTAGATAAGGCGTATCCATCAGCGTATTGATATGCGCTGTGGTACCACCGGTTGTACCGAAACATATATTGCGGGCCTCGACAACGACACATTGTTTTCCGGCTGACTGAAGAGCTAATGCTGTACTGAGACCGGTAATGCCACCGCCTGCAATACAGACATCAAACAGCTGACCCTTCTTCATCGAACGTCTTGCGATATACGCAGGCATGTCTTGCCAAAGACTGATGTTGGCGCCGTCTCTTGAAATCATTTTGCTTATTTAAACTAAAAATCCGGTTAAATCTTTTGAGCAATTTGCATGCCCTGCTATTTATAGTAGTCCTGTTCAGGCACAATTTTTTTAATAGATAAATAAATCCATTCACCAGTTAAAATCAATCATATGCCAGACGTTACAGAAGATAACCTCACCGGTAAAAACAATGAGGCTTTATTCGCCAATACGCCGCTCCAATACCTGACCGCATCCTCCATCATCGGGGATAAAGTGCACAATAACGACAATGAACACCTGGGAAGCATCAAGGACATCATGCTGAATATTAAGACGGGCAAGATCGAATATTATATCATCGAATTCGGCGGGTTCCTCGGTATCGGCATAAAATATTTTGCCATTCCGTTCCGCCTGCTTAAAGTGGATGCGGAGAACAAATCTTTTGTTTTTGAGCAATCCAAAGAGGTGCTTAAAAAAGCACCGGGATTTGATATCGAGCATTGGCCCGATACCAATATTCATCTGGACGAAATGTACGGTTATTGGAATTTTATGGGTCAATAGAGGCTTGATGAGTAAAGACCAAAAGGCCAGGAAGTATTTCAATGCGATTTCTTCTTATTTTCTTTGATCATGCCGATGACTGTACCGGGAGAGAGATGCGCCAGTATTTTAAAGGTCTTTCCTTCGAGCTGGTTGTAATTCACAAAAAAATATCCCAGCTCACTGACCAGCTTGGTGGGAAGATCTTTAAGGGTCTCCACTTTTTCAAATATGCTGGAACAAACCGGTACGGCTATGAAGCGGTCGTTTCGAAATGTCTTTTGTTTGCCTTTTTCATTAGCCTCTGTTTGTTCTCCGGCTATGCCCCCGATAACCCGGCATTGGTAGATGCATCCGGGAAAACTCTGGAATTCCGAGATGACAACGATATCCATGGGATCTCCGTCCTCGGCTTTGGTTGCAGGGATAAATCCGAAATCATAGGGGAAGGCCATACCAACGGGCATGATCTTATGCATCCTGAATAAATGGAACTCGGGGTCGAAATCGTATTTTTGCGTGCTTCCTTTTGGCGTTTCAATGATCACATCAATGCAGTGCATTGTTTATTTCATTGTTTCTAAAATATAATGCCAGCATGCCGCAGCGATAGCCTGGCTGGCATGCTTTTTAGAGCATTCAGGTTAAATGGACGATTATGGAAACCCTTGCCAATCAGGCGATAAAAGCCCTCAGCAACCTGATCGTTGTCAACAACGACCGGATCGACGGATACAAAAAAGCCATCAGGGAATGCAAGCGGCCTTACCAGGATTTGATTGCCGTATTCAATAAAATGATCGATACCAGCGTAGAAAATAAAGCAGAATTGGAAGGACTAGTGACCGAAATGGGTGGTGAAGCGCCAGCCACCAGCGTAATGGAAAAAATTTACTGGATCTGGATGGATGCTGAAGAAATAAACGAACGTTCTGACCGGCAAAGCCTGTTGGCCTACTGCGAAAGGGGAGAAGACGAAGTAAAAAAAGCCTATGAAGAAGAGTTGTCGGCTCATGATCTGCCAGACTATATTTACGATATCGTGCAGGATCAATACCGGCGGATGGTCTCGGATCATAACCGGATTAAATTTCTGAGGGAACGGGCAAAGGTTTTTGGGTCGGGAACCTAATCCAGGCAGAACGAGACAATAAGCTCCGCGAAAATCCCGATCGCACTGGCAAAGATTTTGATGTTCATATCAATATCAATTCTTCATCTAAAAATTGCCATCATGCCATACATCAAATCTCAAAAAGACAGCAAAACACCTATCCATCTATATTACGAAGATTGGGGAACGGGGAAACCTGTTGTCTTAATTCACGGCTGGCCCGTGAGCCATGAAATGTGGGAGTATCAATCGGTTATCTTACCCAGACATGGATTTCGTTGCATTGCTTACGACAGGAGGGGATTCGGCCACTCAGACAAACCCTGGAATAGCTATGATTATTCCACCCTTGCAGCTGACCTGAAATCCATACTGGATGAGCTTGACCTGCGGGATGTCACTCTTGTCGGTTTTTCCATGGCAGGGGGAGAGGTCATCAGGTATTGCAGCCAGTATAATGCCGAACGCATATCCAAAGTGATTTTGGTAAGTTCCATCATTCCCTATATGCTTAAAACCGATAGCAATCCGGATGGAGTGGGCAAAGAAATCTTCGATGAAATGATTGAACAATTGCTCAATGACCGCCCCGCTTTTCTTAGTTCCTTTGGCAAAACATTTTTCGGCCAGACGCTGGTTAATCGCGCGGTCAGTGAAGAAGTGCTGCAATGGATGCAAGGCCTGGCATTGCGTGGATCAGGCAGGGCGACCATTGAATGCCTGAAGTCCTTTTCGCAAACTGATTTCAGGACTGAATTAAAGTCACTTCAATTGCCTGTGCTGCTGATCCACGGCGACGGCGATAAAACGGTTCCCATCAAACCGACCAGTGAACAGGCGGCGAAAGAGATCCCCAATGCGACCTACAAGATATATAAGGGCGCACCTCACGGATTGTTCATTACGGAAAAGGAGCAACTGACCGCAGACATCATTCAATTCATTAATGAAGGAACGGTAATACGCAGTTTCCAAGACGAGGAAGAAGTGCCCGTATTTTGATCAGATGAACCGATCCGGGAAAGTGGAAAAAATTCTACAACATCCCGGGACTGATCAGGCTTTTTTAACCTTGACAGCCTGGTATTGATTTAGCTCTGATGCCCAGTCGGGACAGATCCTGTTTCGGATTTGATCACCCAACTGAGTTTACATGGCGAAGAAAAAAATCAATAAAAAAAGAAAAATACTCCTGATCATTCTGGGATCAGTTTTGTTGTTCCTTATTGTCGGGCGACTCCTCCTGCCAGGTATTTTGTTGCGCTTTGTAAACAGGGAATTAACTAAAATTCCAGGCTATACAGGACATGTGGAAGATATCGATGTTGCCTTGATTCGCGGGGCATACAAAATCAAGCAACTGAAGCTGGACAAAACAGGTGGTAAGATCCCGGTTCCGTTCTTTGCTGCTGATCTGGCTGATCTGTCTATTGAATGGCGCGCACTTTTCCATGGACGTGTGGTCGGCGAGATCGTCGTAGAACATCCCACGCTGAATTTTGTGAGCGGTCCCACCGAAACCACTTCCCAGACGAAAATTGATGAACATTGGACTGATGTTGTTCACGACCTAATGCCCCTAAAGCTGAATCGTTTTGAAATCAACGACGGCGAAATTCACTACCGGGATTTCCATAGTTCGCCCAGGGTGGATATTTTCGCCAAACAGGTACATATCGTCGCAGAAAATCTTTCCAATGTGAACAGGAACAAAGAAACCCTTCCTTCCACGGCGGAAGCGACCGCCATGGTTTATGGTGGTCA
>Ga0193728_1000364_pt1 | contig 21732 bp, 28 predicted proteins | sample U1c1metaG_FD_143037 | JGI IMG/M metagenome (GOLD analysis project Ga0193728, IMG submission 143037) | Soil microbial communities from a riparian zone of the East river system, Colorado, United States - U1c1 | ecosystem: Environmental > Terrestrial > Soil > Riparian zone | place: USA: East River...
AACGCGGCGAACCGGCGCGTCGAGGTCCTCGAACGCCTCCTCCGCGATCGTCGCAGCGATCTCGCCGCCGAAGCCTCCGGTGCGATTGTCCTCGTGCAGGACGAGCACCTTCGACGTCTTGCGCACCGACTCGAGCACCGCTTCCTTGTCCCACGGCATCACCGTGCGGAGGTCGACGATCTCGACCGACACGCCGTCGTTCTCGAGCTGCTGCGCAGCCTCCTCGGCGGTGTAGACCATTGCGCCCCACGTGATGAGCGAGATGTCCTTGCCCTCGCGGTGCGTGCGTGCCTTGCCAATCGGCGTCGTGTAGCGCTCCTCCGGCACCTCGCCCTTGATGCGGCGATACAGGTGCTTGTGCTCGAAGAACAGCACCGGGTTCGGATCCTCGATCGCGCTGATCAACAGCCCCTTCGCGTCCTCCGGGGTCGCGGGGCAGACGCACTTGAGGCCCGGGATGTGCGCGAACGACGACTCCGGGTTCTGCGAGTGGAACGGGCCACCGGAGAAACCGCCGCCCGAGGGGAGCCGAACCACAATCGGAACAGGAGTGCCGACGCGCCAGCGCTGCTTCGCCGCGATCGTGACGAGGTGATCCCAGGCGCAGGAAACGAAATCCGCAAACTGCATTTCACAGACGGGACGCATGCCCATCATCGCGGCACCGGTTGCGCCGCCGACGATCGCGGTCTCGGCGAGCGGCGCGTCGATGACGCGCCACGGCCCGAACTCCTCCTGGAAGCCGAGCGACACCTTGAATGCGCCGCCGTAGACGCCGACGTCCTGGCCGATCAGGAAGACGCGCTTGTCGCGTCGCATCTCCGTCCGCAGACCGTCGGAGATCGCCTGGAGGTAGGTCATCTCGGCCATCTATTTGTGGTGCGGCGTGTCGAGATCCTCGGGCGTTGCGTACACGCCCTCCAACAGGCTCGCTGGGTCCGGCTGCGGCGAAGCCTCCGCGCGCATGAGCGCGTCGTTCAGCAGCTTCTTCACGCCGGTCGTGATCTCGTCCTCTTCGTCGTCGGTCATGCCGGCGTGCTCGCGCAGCCAGTGGCGATACCGCTCGATCGGGTCGGACTCGGCCCACTTCTCGAACATCACCTTGGGGACGTAGAAGGCGTCGTCGTGCACGGCGTGACCCTCCATGCGAAGCGTCAGGCACTCGAGCAGCGTCGGTCCTCCGCCCTCACGCGCCTTTTCGATCGCGCGCTTCGCCTCGCGGTACACCGCGAGCACGTCGGTGCCGTCGACGACGACGCCTTCGAAACCGTAGGCCTGTGCGCGGTCGGCCACGTGCTCCGTTGCGAACTCGAGATGCGACGGCGTCGAGTACGCCCACTGGTTGTTGTCGCAGACGAAGATCATCGGCAGCTTGCGTGTGCCGGCGAACGTCATCGACTCGTGCGTGTCACCGCGCGCTGACGCGCCTTCGCCGAACCAGCCGAGTGCGACGCGGCGCTCCTCGCGGATCCGGAACGCGAGTGCCGCTCCCGTTGCGACGGGGAGCATCGCGGGTAGATGGCTGACCATGGCGATGAGCCCGAGCTGCGTGTCGGCCATGTGCACGTTGCCATCGCGGCCGTGCGTCGGGCCGTCCTGGCGGCCCATGTACTGCGCGAAGATCCGCCACGGCTCGACACCGCGGACGATGTGCACGCCCATGTCGCGGTGCAGCGGCGCGCCGACGTCCTCGGACGCCATCGCGGTCGCCACGCCGACTGACGAGCCCTCGTTCCCGCGGCCGGTGTAGAACGAGCCGGGGACCTTGCCCTGGCGGTACAGGATGTGCCCGCGCTCCTCGACGCCGCGCGTGATCGTCATGTTCCGGTAGATGCCGAGGAGGTCCTCGCGGTCGAGGCCCGCTTCTCTGACCTCGCTCAGCGAGCCGGCTGGCTCAGCTTCCCGTGCAATTGCCATGGGCGAGCCGAGTCTAGCGATCCCACTCGTAGGCATCGCCGATCGCGGCCAGCCGGGCCTGCGTTTCCTCGTCGCACAGCGCCCCGTGGACGCCGGCCTCGTAGAAGGAGCGTGGGTCGAGGCCGAACGAGGTCGCAGCCTCGTAGTCGCGGCCCAGATCGGTGTCGAACATCGCGGGGTCGTCGGTCGAGATCGAGCAGCGCACGCCGGCCGCGGCGAGGCGGGGAAGCGGGTGGTCGGCGAGTGAGCGCACGGCCCCGGTGCGGAGGTTCGAGAGCGGGCAGATGTCGAGCACGGTCCCGCGCGCCGCGAGCTCGCGGACGAGGCCCGGATCGTCGTCGGCGCGGATGCCGTGGCGCAGCCGGTCGGCGCCGAGCGCGTCGAGTGCGCCGCGCACCGACTCGGCGCCGGCGACCTCGCCCGCGTGCGGGACCGAGCCCAGGCCGAGCGACTTCGCGAGCGTGAACGCCGGCGCGTACGGCTCCGGCGGGAACTCCGTCTCGAGGCCGCCAAGCCCGACGCCGACGACGCCGCGGTCGCGGTAGCGCGCCGACCACTCGACCGTCGCGCGCGCCTCGTCCTGTGTGAAGCCGCGCGTGATGTCGGGCGTGAGGCGGATCTCGACGCCGTGCAGCTCCTTCGCCTCCTGCGCGCCGTTGCAGACGCCTTCGAAGATGTCCTCCCAGGTGCAGCCGCGGCGTACCCGCTCCGCGGGGCTGAAGATCCCCTCGAGATAGACAGCGCCGTGCGACGCGGCCTCGGCGGCGTAGTCGACGACCATCTGACGGAAGTCCGCTTCCTTCTGCAGCGCATTTGTCGTCAGGATCCACACCTCGATGAAGTGGCGGAAGTCGGTGAACTTGTAGAGCGACGCGAGCCCTTCGACGGTGTCGGCCGGCAGGGCGTAGTCGTTGCGGTGTGCGATCTCGAGCAGCGTGTGCGCGCGGACCGTGCCCTCGAGATGCACGTGTAGCTCGATCTTCGGATAGGGAGCGACCACGACAGCGACGTTAGCCGCAGGCGTCTGCGTAGAAACGGAGGTACTGGGCCATGTGGCGCTGCCAGTACCCGCCGCCGTGTCCGCCCGGCCACACGTGGAACACGACCTGCTCGTCCTGCACCTGGAGGCGGTGTGCGAGCAGCGCGTCGGCAGCGCGGAACGGATCGTCTGCCCCGACGTCGATCCAGACGCGTGTCGCGTAGAGGGCTGTTCGGTTCGCAGCAGCGAGGAGGTCGTTCCGGCGGAAGTCGGCCGCGTCGTCGAACGCTCCCGGGGCCGTGTCGGCTGCGCGCTCCCACAACGCCGGCGAATGGCCGCCGACGGCGCAGAACCGGAGCGGCTGACGGGCGCCGAGCTCGAGTGCACCGAAGCCGCCCATCGAAATGCCGCCGATCGCCACCTTCTTCGCACCGGTGCGGGCAACACCGGCCGGAATCGCCTCGCGCAGCACCATCGTCCCCCAGCGGCCATCCCGTCGGTCGTGCCAGTAGCTGTGGTCGCCTCCGTCGAGCAGCAGCACGGTCGGCGCGCGGCTGCCGAGGGCGGCGAGGCCGTCGAAGAACTGTTGGTTGAGGAAGCTGTCGGGCTTCGACCCGCGGCCGTGCAGCAGCACGAGCAGGGTCCTGCTGCCGCCGCGAGCTGGGTGGACGAGGAGCTCGTGGAGGTCCTTCCCGACCGCGCGGCTGCGCAGCGTGAAGTGCACGAGCGTCGCGCCGTCGGTCGAGCGGTAGCCGCGCCGCACATCCCGCAGCACGACGAAGCCGATGACGACCGCGCCGACGAGGAGTGCTGCGAGGAGCGCCCGGCGCATCGCCGTAGACTAGAAGCATGGGCAAGGCCTCGGACTGGCTGCGCGAAGAGCGCCGCAAGGTGCTCGGCGACTGGGTCGCCGTGTGCCTCGGCTGCGGCGCCGGCCGCCGGTGGTTCGAGCCGTACGAGGACGAGATGCCGGACACGTGCGCGGCCTGCGGCGGCGTGCTGCTTCGCCGCTGCCCGTCCTGCAACGCGCCGTTCTCGTCGATCGCAGCGGTCGACTGCGAGGAGTGCGGCGAGGCGCTACGCGACAACGAGCTGTTCGGCTCGCCGATCCGCCGCGAGAAGAAGAAGGCTTAGCTAGAAGAGGTCGTTCTCGCCGCGGAACCCCTGGACGACGGGGCCGTTGAGGATCTGCGAGAAGCGGATCACCGTGACGAGGTCGTTCTCCGTGACCTCGCGGTTGTAGAGCTGGCTGAGGAAGCGCGCCATCTCGTCGGTGCGGCGGATCTCGGGATTGTCGTGCTCGATCTCGCGCGGCGACAGCTCGGCGAGGTTCTTCACCTCGACCTTGTCGATCACGGCCTCGAACACGCGCTCGCGGGCGCCGAAGCGCACGCCGCAGAGCACCTGCACGACCATGCCCTTCTTGTACTTGCCCGCCTTGTCACCGAGGCGGATCGTCGCCGACTTGCGACCGCTCCGAAGTTGGTCGGCCACCATCGGTGAGTAGAAATTCAGGGCATACATAGGCTCTTGCAGACCGGTCAAGCCCGTTGATCATACGGGACCGCGGGCTGAACGTGGGTCCGGCGCACCGCGTCGGGCCGCGTGCACCCGAGCAGGCCGAGTGTGAGCGCGATCTCGTCGCGCAGGAGCGAGAGGACGTGGCGCACACCGGCCTCCCCGTCCGCAGCGAGGCCCCAGATCGCCGGCCGCCCGACGAGGACGGCCTGCGCGCCGAGCGCAAGCGCTTTCACGGCGTCGGTGCCGCGCCTGATGCCGCCGTCGAAGAGCACCTCGATCCGGCCGGCCGCAGCCTCGACGACCTCCTCGAGCGCGTCGAGTGATGCCGGTAGCCCGTCGAGCTGCCTGCCCCCGTGGTTCGAGACGATGACCCCGGCCGCGCCGTGCTCGACGGCAAGCAGCGCGTCCTCCCGCGTGAGGATCCCCTTCAGCACGACGGGCAGCTTCGTCGAGTCCGCAATCCACTCGAGGTCGCGCCAGGTGACGGAGGCGGAGAAGATGCGCCCGCTGTGTGTCGACGGGCTGTGCGCGACGCCGCCGATCGCCGCCGCGACGTACGGGACGGGGACGTCGGGCGACACGCTGAACCCCGAGCGCAGCTCGCCTTCGCGGCGGCCCAGGAGCGGCGTGTCGACCGTGAGCACGATCGCCGTGCAGCCGGCCTCGACCGCCTCGTCGAGGTGCGCGCGCGTCGCTCCGTCGTCGGTCAGCACGTAGAGCTGCGCCCATTGCGTGAGGCCGGGCACCGCGTCGGCGAGCTCGCGATGGGTATACGACGTCATCGTCGAGACGCACATCGGAGTTCCCTCCGCCGCCGCGGCACGAGCCGTGGCGAGCTCGCCCTCGGGGTGATAGAGCCGCTGGAAGGCAATCGGTGCGACGATCAAGGGCGACGAAAGCGTCGTGCCGAGCACCGAGGTCTCCGTCGACACGACGTCGACGTCGACGAGCACGCGCGGCCTGAAGGTCCAGCGGTGGAAGGCCTCGCGGTTCGAGCGCAGCGTGTGCTCGTCCGCGGCGCCGCCCATGAGATAGGCCCACGGTGCGGGCTCGACGAGTGCCTCGGCGAGCGTCTGATACTCGTCGCAGTTGAGCGGGGTGCTCACGCGCCGACCCTATCGCGCGCCTTCTTCGCCATCTCGCGCTCGCCGCCGTACGAGAGCAGCCGCGGCGCCTCGTCGAGCGGCAGCCACCGCGCTTCCGCGACCTCGACGCGCATCTGCTCCTCGATGTCCCCGAGCCGGCCGCGCCCCGCCCGAAGCAGGTAGAAGCTCACGATCTTGAAGACGCGTGGCCCGCCGCGCCGGGTGTACGTGTACTTCACGTCGCCGAGCTTCTCGACGAGCCGGCCGTGGACGCCGGTCTCCTCGAGCACCTCCCGAACGGCCGTTTCCGCCGGCGTCTCGCCGGGGTCGAGGTTCCCCTTCGGGAGGGCCCAGGTCCCCTCGGGCTTCCCCTGCGGCCGGATCGCGGCGACCATCGTCTCGCCCCGGATCACCTTGACCAGCACGCCGCCCGCCGAGAACTCCCGCTCCACCTCTCTGTTTGTAACAGGCGGCCGCCGATCGTGCGCCTCGATTTGCGGAGGTGCCTGATTGCTCGTACAATGGCTCAGCACTCTCCGGGTGAGAGTGCCAGAAGGTGTCACGAACACCGCACTCTGTAGGCAAGTCAGGAGGCAACTGCATGAATCTGAAGCCACTTGGTGACCGCTTGATCGTCGAGGTCCTCGAAGAGGAAGAGACGACCTTCAGCGGCATCGTGCTTCCGGATACGGCGAAGGAAAAGCCGCAGCGCGGCAAGGTCCTCGCCCTCGGACCGGGCAGCCGGGACGAGAACGGCAAGTTCGTTCCGATGGACCTGGCGGAGGGCGACGAGATCGTCTTCTCCAAGTACGGCGGCACGGAGATCAAGGTCGGCACGGAGGAGTACCTGATCCTTCGCGAGTCCGACGTGCTCGCGAAGGTCGTCGGGGCCGGCAAGTCGGCCAAGAAGACGCGCGAGCCGGTCGGCGCAAAGTCGTAGTACCGAGTTTCTGAGGAGGAAGAAAACCATATGGCTCACAAAGAGCTGAAGTTCAACGAGGATGCACGGCGGGCTCTCGAGCGCGGCGTCAACATTCTCGCCGACGCGGTCAAGGTCACTCTTGGCCCGAAGGGTCGCTACGTCGTGCTCGACAAGAAGTTCGGCGCACCGACCATCACGAATGACGGCGTCACCATCGCCCGCGAGATCGAGGTCGAGGACGTCTTCGAGAACCAGGGTGCGCAGCTCGTGCGCGAGGTTGCCACGGCGACGAACGACGTTGCAGGCGACGGCACCACCACGGCGACCGTGCTCGCGCAGGCAATCGTGCGCGAGGGCCTGAAGAACGTCGCTGCCGGTGCAAACCCGATGGGTCTCAAGCGCGGCATCGAGGCGGCAGTCAACGCCGTCGTCGAGAACCTGAAGACGCAGTCGAAGGACGTCTCGGGCAAGGAAGACATCGCGCGCGTCGCGACGGTCTCCTCGCGCGAGCGCGAGATCGGCGACGTCATCGGCGACGCCATCGAGAAGGTCGGTAAGGACGGCGTCGTGAACGTCGAGGAGGGTCAGGGTCTCGACCTCGAGCTCGAGTTCACCGAGGGCATGCAGTTCGACAAGGGCTACCTCTCGCCGTACATGATCACCGACGCCGAGCGCATGGAGGCGGTGCTCGAGGATCCGTACATCCTCATCGCCAACCAGAAGATCGGCGCCGTGAAGGACATCCTCCCGGTGCTCGAGCAGGTCATTCAGGCGGGTCGCCCGCTGGTGATCGTGGCCGAGGACGTCGAGGGCGAGTCGCTCGCGACGATCGTGGTCAACAAGCTCCGCGGCACGTTCACCGCCGTCGCCGTCAAGGCGCCGGGCTTCGGTGACCGCCGCAAGCGGATGCTCGAGGACATCGCCATCCTGACGGGCGGCGAGGTCATCACCGAGGAGATGGGCCTCAAGCTCGAGAACACGAAGCTCTCGCAGCTCGGGCACGCCCGCCGCGTTGTCGTCGACAAGGATTCGACGACGATCATCGACGGTGCCGGCGAGACCGACGCCATCAAGGGCCGCATCAAGCAGCTCAAGGGCGAGATCGAGAACACCGACTCCGACTTCGATCGCGAGAAGCTCCAGGAGCGCCTCGCGAAGCTGTCGGGCGGCGTCGCGGTCGTGAAGGTCGGAGCGTCGACCGAGACCGAGATGAAGGAGAAGAAGCACCGCGTCGAGGACGCGCTGCAGGCTGCACGGGCCGCCCTCGAAGAGGGTCAGGTTCCGGGCGGCGGTGTCGCGCTCATCAACGCCGCGGACGCAGTCCGCGAGAAGGTGCTTGGCGAGCTCGAGGGCGACGAGCGCACGGGTGCGCAGATCATCCTCAAGGCGCTCGAGGAGCCGCTCCGCCAGTTGTCGGCGAACGCGGGCCTCGAAGGCTCCGTCATCGTGCAGGCCGTGCGCGGTGCCAAGCCGGGCTGGGGCATCAACATCGAGACCGGTGAGCTCGAGGATCTCCTCAAGTCCGGGATCGGCGACCCCACCATGGTCACCCGCTCGGCGCTGCAGAACGCTGCGTCGATCGGCAAGAACATCCTCACCACCGAGGCGATCGTCGCGGAGGCTCCCGAGAAGAACGGGGGCGGCATGGGCGGCGGCATGCCCGACATGGGCGGGATGATGTAACGAGCCCTTACGGGCTTGGCAGTACTGCGAAGGGTCGGCTCACGCCGGCCCTTCGCGTTTCCCTGCATCGATCTCGGCGTCCAGGTGCGCAAGCCATGCAAGCAGGTTCTCGCTGAGTGCCGAAGGAGATCCCTTAGCCGCTTCAGCGAGGTTGTCCGCTGTCTTTCTCGCAGCAGCGGCGAGAACTGGGTTTGCCCGTATCTCCTCGCGCGCTAAGACGATGGCAGCTATCGCACGCAAAGTTGGATCCTTTGCGCCTTCGATGGCCTCGCTGTAGAGCTGGCGACCCACACTGAGTTGTCCGCGACGGAACGCGACGAGGCCCTTGGTCGCGATGACAACAAGCCGCAACTCGTCCTCCACCGGGCGGGCTCCAATCAGGCGCAGGTGTTCTTCTGCCTCGTCTATACGACCAGCGCTCGCGAGCGCGAAGACGAGGTTGTTGCGCAGCAGAGTCTTATGCGGATTAGCCACCAAACCAGCGAGCGCGAATGCGGCAGCAGTGTCGTAATGCCGCGCGAGGGCAGCTTCGTGAGATCCGAAGATCGCCGGACGACTTGAGAACGGCTCCGCGCGTAGCCAGTCCCATGCGTTCTGTATCGCCGTCTCCAGATCTCCCGTTTGCGCTGCGGCTTGCGCCCTCGCTTCCCATGAGTCATGGACATCGAGAAGTCTCTGCTCAATCTCGACGCGCGCCCCGTGACGCGACGCCCACTCAGCCTGCGCGAGCGCGTTCTCCGTTGGCTCGTCAAGCGATGTTGCAAAGAACGTTCGGGCGTTCTTCGTGCCAGCCGCAAAGGCTTCAGTGGCGAGCGCTGAGGCAAGCTCGCTGATCGCACGCGGGTGAAACTGGTGCGACTCCACCAGGCGTCGCCCTTGTTTCAGAAATCGCGATGAATGACCGGCAATCGGCGCCGTTGCAATCTCGCCGGCCATAAGCCACGGGTCAGATCGAGTCGAGGGAGCTGAAGCCAAGATGTGATGGGCACGTTCCGCGTCACTGAGATGCAAACTGAGGCGCGATGCGCTCCGAAGCACGAATCGGTCGGCTGGCGACAGCGCCAAAGCTTTATCCATTGCCTCACCTGCCGATTTCTTCTGTCCCATCGCGGCGTAGCGGCGGGCGAGTTCCGCCCATATGAGCGCTGCACGCGGATCTCGATGAAGCGCGCCTTTGAGATCATGTATTCGTTCCCGCGCTTCGGCTTGCGCCAATGGGTCGAAGTCGTCGTCGAAGATCGGCCCTTCCGATCCAAGCAACCGCTTAGCGAGCATTGCGCGCAAACCGCGATCTTCCTGCGAGAGGAGATATTCGGCAGCGTCCCGAGCTTCTTCCGCACGGAGCACAAGCGCCGCAGCGACGTAGTCCGCTGCGAAGGCGGGCGAGCGGTTCTCCTCCCAGTCATGGCGGAGCCGTCGGAGAGCGTTCGATTGAATCGCTCTATCCTCGGGCCGCTCGACGTCGCGACGAATCAGCGCTGACCCTGTTTCTCTCTGCCTCGCTGCAGCGGCAGGGCTGTGGAAACGCGGAATGACCTTGCGGTCAATCTCTTTTCGCTGCGTCGTCAAGCCGCATCTCGAAACGTGCCGATCTCAGCACGACGAGCGAGGAGATCGAACTCCGTGCGGTAACGCTCCAGGGAGTAAGGATTCCCATGGCGCATCGCTCGCGTGTTCGGATGCCCTCTCAGCTCAGGATCCGGGTCACAGAGCTGTCGAATGATTGGCATGAGAACGTTCGCGATCTTCGGAGGAAGGCTGACTTCCAACACATCCATCGCACGGTCGAACGCCACGCGCACATACGGAAGCACCACTGAGTAGTGCTCCTGCCACACGTCATAGTGCTGTTGCTCGTCGAGGAAAGTCAGGATCGCAGAGGTCGCCGTTGTCTCCGAGAATAAGAACATCGCGAGGCTCCCGAGCAGATACATGTCGCACGCTTGGCGTCGAGCTCGCCAGTCAGGCGACACCTGCCCATAGAGCAGTTCGGGGGGCGCGTATTGCGGATCTCCAGCACAGGGCGCCTCGTCATGCGGGCCCGCCGTGCTTCGGCTTGAGGCTCTCCCGAGATCACCGAGCTTGGATAGCGTCGGCCCGAACGTGAGCACGTTCGAGGGTTTCACATCCTGGTGCGCGACGTTCTGGGTATGCAGCTGAACCAGGCCGGTGGCTGCATGGTGAAGTGTTCTGAAGGCCCAGGCGTAATCCACAGCGGCGCGGTGCGCGTCGAGGGCATTGCGAACATCACCGTCCGCGAGTTCGAAGATGAGGTAGCTGACGTTCTTCACGTCAGCCGCCTCCGCCACAACGACCTCGCCGGTGGCCAAAGCCCGAACGATCCGGTCCATGCGCGAGGCAGCACAGCGCTCCAAGATCTGCGACTCGAACACATAGTCCCGCGTCATGGTCTCCAGCACGAAAGCCGTGTTGCCTACCAACTCGAATGCGAACGAGTAGTCCAATGCTTTAAGGAAGGCTCTCTCACCGTTTCGCTCGACGATGTAGCCAACAGAGAAGTTGGAGCCGGTGCTGTCTCTGGGTCGCGTCAGCTTCTCCAGGACGACCCAGCCGCCTTCAAGCTGTGTGCCTTTGAGCATGTGCGCTGCCACCAACGAGGTGTCGCGTTCCTCCATGAGCGATGACGTTAGCCGAGTCATTCGCTGGTCTCCTGTCACTCTGTTACGCCCGTGCTCCATCGAGCGCGGCGAACCGGGCCCCCTGAGTCCGCGCCAGCCGCTGAGGAGGCGCCATCCAGGAACGGCACACACCCTCACACCGAAGCTCCGACGCCTGGGCCGACGGGAGCGGAGAGCTCATCTCGATTGCTCGGTAATTCGCATTGGCATCAAGCAGATTCCCACTCTGAAGCCGAATGAGATCTGAGAAGAGAAGCAGGCCGGCCATCGCAGACAAGAAAGGCAGTGACGCGTCTGCGCGAACGATGCGGCCGACCTTGCCGGTCGCACAGACGAATGTCGGATCTGTCGTAGGCATCCGACATGTGACGCAGCCGTCGCGCCCGGCAACATGGCGGTGGGCCTGTGCCTGCCAGTTCGAACTCGTTGTTCCGTGTAGAAGCACGGTTTGCGCCCGCGCTTGAAGCAAGGCGCGGACGCCGCGTTCGTTAGCGAGCGGGAGAACAACGTCGTATCGCCCAGCGACGACGTCGGAGTCGTCGCCATACCAGTGCGGCGAAGGTACAAACGGACTACCGAGTCGTTCCGCGACCAAGTCTGCTTTATTCGAGCACACGCCGTTAGGGAATCCGGCATCCGACGCGAGAAACATCAACTGTCGGTTGAGATTGGAGACATCTACGCCGTCTCCGTCTGCAACGCACCACCTCCCGATGAGGCCGTGGAAATAGGCCCAGTAGTCGAGCGCACTTCCGACGGCGCCAGCACCAACCTGAAGAGCATCGCCAACGTCAAGCGGGCCGCCGAATGTTGGCCCCTGCGCGTCGGAGCGCGCTCCGTAAGCCCAGAGCGAGTAGTCACCAGTAGGTAACTGCGGGTCACCTCTGAGCCGGTGAAAAGCAGTGCTAGCGGCCATCACTGAGGCGAGGAATGCGCCGAGGAATGAAGTGGCGGACGGATCGACTCGCGCACCGGGATCGAAATGTGCCACCCAACCGTCGCACCCGATATTCAGGTCACAACCCACAGTTCCAATCCCTATCGTCAGTAGCGCCTCAGCAGAAGGGCGGCTGGGCTGCAGATCAGCGCGCATGAACGGATTGATTCGGGTCGCTAGCCCTGCGCACGCATCTCCAAGTGCGCCTAGAGCGAAATGATCAGCGCATAGGAGCGGCTGTTCGAAGTCGCCGACGAACACTAGGCGGCGATGAGCGCGCGCAAGCTGATTTGCCAACGAGACGAGCAGCGCATGGCCAACCGGCGACTGCGCGCTGTTGTCGAGCACCACGACGATGGGCCGATCATCGTCGCGGAACTCGGGATGAAATGCGAGCGTCCGCGAGCTGAACTCCGATTCGAAGTCGATTTGGTTCATCGCAGATCAATCGCGGTCGGCATGACCTGGAATTGGGCTGCAACCGACTCCGCACGCGCGAGAACCCATCGACCGTCTTGGAACTGATGGATACCGAGTCCGGCCAACGGCATCAAGTCGAAGTGCGCATAGTGCGGAACAACGATGGAGAGCATTCCCTCGAACGGCATCAAGACCATGCGGTCGTCACCTTCGGAGTGCATCGTGAGGCCTGTCGGGTGACTATGAACTTGTGCCAAGAGTCCGAGTCCGTAGCGGCGCGCGATCTTCGAGACCGCCGCGACCTGTTCTTCCGAGCAACGAACGTAGCCCGTTCTGTGGTCGGACTCGGGCACAACAGCTGCCGTATAGAGCGTCACGTCAGGTAGTTCTCGGCCACAGAGGAAGGCGATGCCTTCATGACTGCCATCCGCGCCGCGAAACGTCGGAAGTGCCCGCTGCAGAGCGGCTAATGCGGAATCAAGAATCGCGAAACGGCCCTGAAGCGGACAGATCTCAAGTTTCCGAATCGCGCGCTTCATGCCGCTGACTGCGATAGGTCGAGGGACGCCAAGCGACCTGCGCTAACGAGCACCTCCGCGCGAATCCGGCCAAGCATGTCCGGGATGATCAAGGCTCGTGTCCTATCTGTCGCAGTCGTTTGCCAGCTCGCGATATCCGTCCAATCGCTGTGTGGGCCGCCTTCGCTCTGGTAAGCGAGGCGGCTCCACGGCGCGCAGATCACACCATTGGGATGCAAGATGGAACCCCCTTCGAACGGCCCAGGTGCCGGATACGCCGCTCGTCCGGCGTCGCTCGCATCGCGAGGATCAACGAACGTCCATACGGGGGGCAAGGCCCGGTAGTCATCGAAGAAGCCCTTCAACAGATAAGCCTCAACAACATCGGGGTCGGCGCTAGGCCCCGACAGATGCACGGTTAGCGTTAGGGCGTCCCGGTCCCAGTCGTGCCGCAACTTGTGATGCTCCAGCCACCGAAGGGCGCCAGGGATCTCATCCTCGGCTGACAAGTAGGCAAGAACGTCTTGGCGGTCGAGCGGGGGCACTAAACGCCCCCGCCCGCGTCGATGATCTCCAAGATGTCGTCGTCGCGAACCCCAGCGGCCACCAGCTGCTTGCTGCGGTCAAGAGCCTTGCCGTCCTTGGCGAGCGTCGGCTGGCCGCCCTGGTAGCCGAACTCGAGAGCGGCAGCCGCTGCGGATTCGCCAACGGTCAGATGCTTTGACCACGAGAAGGGGCGTCGATCAGCCGGATCGCGCGGGGCGAAGACCAACACCTCGTATGTCTGCTTGTCGTCCTGTTCGGTTCCCACTGTTCCATCTCCCGTCTGTCACATGGGTCTAGGTCGTTTCGGCCGGAAGACCCAGCCGGACCAGGGCCTGTTGCTATCTATCCCAACAGTTTACCAGGCAAACAGTTGGGGTGTCAAGCACAACCTTGGCAGGACGTGCAACAATGAGCGCGTGGCGTTGTTCTATGAGGAGTTGGGTCGCCGGATCCGTGAGGCGCGTGCTAGCAAAGCGCTGACGCAAGCGGAACTAGGCTTGGCCATTGGCCTCAGCCGCGCATCAGTCGCAAATATCGAGCGGGGTTACCAACAGATCTCGCTGCATCATCTGACGCTCGCTGCAGAGGTCTTGGGCACCGACGTTCAAACTCTCTTGCCCCCCGCGGCGTTGGCGCCACAAGAAACCAATCCGGGTCTTGCCTTGGCGGGCCTTACTGACGCCCAGCAGCGTTCTGTGTTGAATGTGATTGAAGCCGCACCCTCTAAGTCGTCTTCATGAAACGTCCGGAACGTCGCGCGCGCGAGGTGCTGGCTGCGGCAGACATTACGGATCCGCCCACTCCTATCGACGAGTTGGCAGTATCACTTGGCGCCGAGATCGCCTACGAACCGTTCAAGGGCGGGATCTCGGGGATGCTCTTTCGCAACGAAGGCCGGGTCGTTATCGGTGTAAATCCCCGTGACGGCGAAAGGCGCCAACGCTTCACCATTGCACATGAACTAGGTCACCTCCTCTTACATGAGGGCAGGTCTCTCATCGTCGATACACACATCCGCATCAACCTCCGTGATGCTGCTTCCAGCATGGGCACTCGCCGCGAGGAGACGGAGGCCAATGCATTCGCTGCTGAGATCTTGATGCCGCGCGAGAGTGTCGAGGCTCACGCGAACAGGGAACTGTCCGAGCGTCCGTCACTGACTGCGAACCAACTCATCGAAGGCTTATCCGACATCTTCCAGGTCAGCTCACAGGCGATGAGTGTTCGTCTAAGCGCGCTGGGCATCTTGTCTCCGCTCATAGCCGAAGGCTAGGCGCCTAAGCGACTCGCCTGATTTTTTCAGGAGAAGCCTCACGCGCTCAATGATTCGGAAGCCCGGTCGCGGCTAAACGACAGAGCGTTCCTAGTTCCGTAGTCGATCAGCGAGTTGCGATTGCCGCGATGACCGTGATGCACAGAACGATGACGGCTACGACGAGCAAGTTGACGTCCATGTCTAATTCCCTTGCCACCTGCGTTCCGCCTCCTCCTGGCAGAGGCGGACGGCGGCGTCAGTTCCCGGGCTCCTAAAACCGGCACGGACCAGAGAAACGGCGCCGGGGAGGCGCCGCTTCGATCCACTTGGGGAGTGGGAGGGTGGGGACTAGAGGTATCGGCAGATTCGCCGCCTGCTTTAGCCCTTCCAGGCCTCAGAATCCGTACCGCTGCTCCTGCCAGTAGTCGGCCTCGTTGTGGTATCCGTAGCGCTCCCAGAAGCCGGGCTTGTCGGAGGCCGAGAGCTCGATCCCGCGCAGCCATTTCGCGCTCTTCCAGAAGTACTTTGAGGGCACGAACAGCCGCACCGGCCAGCCGTGGTCGGGCGTCAGAGGCTCGCCGTCGGCCTCGTAGACGACGAGGGCGTGCTCGTCCTCGATCGCCGCGAGCGGCACGTTTGCGGTGAAGCCCTGCTCCGCGTGCGCGATCGCGAAGCGCGCGCTCGGTTTCGGCCTGCATAGCTTCGCGAGCTCGCTCCAGTGGACGCCCTTGAACTCGGCGTCGAAGCGGCTCCAGCGAGTGACGCAGTGGATGTCGGTCGTCACGTCGGTGGCCGGCAGCTCGCGCAGCTGGTCGTAGGTGAGCGACAGCGGCTCCTCGACCTCGCCGGAGACCTCGAGCGTCCACGTCGCCAGGTCGACGTCCGGCACATCGCCGGCGTGGAGCACCGGCCACTTGTCGGTGAGGTACTGCCCGGGCGGAAGGCGCGCGGGGTCGTACCCGGCCTTGCGCACCTTGTCTTCCGCCTTGCTCCGGAAGAGGGCCATGGGTTCCTAGACTAGTCGTATGGACGTTGCTACACGAGAGCGCGCGTCGCTACGCGTGGCGGGGCCGGACGCGGGGGACTATCTCCAGCGGATGGTCTCGAACGATGTCGAGGCGCTCGCGGTCGGCGAGGCGTGCCCGGCGCTGCTCCTGACGGCGAAGGCGCGGGTGATCGCGCCCGTCGTCGTGCTGCGGCGGGGCGAGGATGACTTCCTCGTGCTGACCGAGCCGGAGCTCGGCGAGACGGTGCGTGCGCTGCTGACGCGCATGCGGCTGCGTGCGCAGTGTGAGATCGAGCCGGAGGAGCACTCCTCGGTGCTCGTCTTCGGCGGCGGCGACGGCTTCGTCACGGACTTCGACGGCGCGCGCGAGTTGATCGACTCCGGGCTCGCGCCTACGTTCGACGCGGAGGAGCTCGAGCGTCGCCGCATCGAGGCCGGCGTACCGCGCTGGGGCCGCGAGATCGACGACAGGATCCTGCCCGCGGAGGCGGGCCTCGATGCGACGCACGTGAGCTTCGGCAAGGGCTGCTATCCCGGCCAGGAGCCGGTCGCGCGTCTGCACTACCGCGGTCATCCGAATCGCGGCCTGCGCGTCCTCGAGCTCGGGGAGCTCCCCGGCGCCGATGCGGAGCTCGTCCACGACGGCAAGGCGGTCGGCCGCGTGACGAGTGCCGCGCGCCGCGCCGACGGCTCGGTCGTGGCGCTCGCATACGTTCGCACCGAGGTGCCGGCGGACGCGCAGTTCGAGCTCGCGCATGCCCCGGCTTGAGCCGGCCGACTGGTGGGCGATCCGTCGGGCGCAGAGCCGGAAGCCGGCGTCGTACCGCTGTCCGTTCTGCGGCTACCAGCTCCACGCGATGAGCCCGCACGTGCTGATCGCCCCGGAGGGTGACACGACCCGGCGGCGCCACGCCCACGCGGAGTGCGTCGAGGCGGCCCGCCGTGGCGGGCGGCTCACGAGCTATGACGAGTGGCGCAAGACTCAGCCCCGCCCGCCGGGCCTCATCGCGCGTCTTCTGGGCCGCGACTGACCGCGGCTACACTGTCGCCTCCCCGCGCCCGTAGCTCAGGGGATAGAGCGCTGCCCTGCGGAGGCAGAGGTCGCACGTTCGAATCGTGCCGGGCGCATGGCTCAGCCAAGCGGTGTTTGGACAAGCGATGTCCCCCATTCGGGGTCGAAGTAGATCGCTTCACGCTTCACTCCGAGCAACTCAAGACCGATGCCAAGGGCATGAGGGTGAGTGGCAAGCTGGCAAGCGGCATCGTGGTGGTCCTCCTTGCCGCAGTCACTCCTGCCGCCGCTGCCGCCGCGAGCAAGCAGATTTGGACGAGCGACACGCTCAACGGCGTCGCGAACGACGTCGCAGGCACCACCGACATGAGTGTGCTGAGCGAGGACGACGCAAACGAGTGGGCAACGTTCTTCCCAACCGGTACCGATTCGGAGAACGTACTCGGGTTCGTAAGCCTCCAAACCCCATTTCTCTACCACAAGATCGTCCTTGCCCCGTTCGTCTACTCGGCCTTCAACTCGTGGTTCTCAGCAGGCACGCAGCAGGGCAACGAGTACGCCTTCTCCGTCGCGGCGATGTCGCTGATTCACGAGGCGTTCCATTGGCGGCTGTTCTCTGGCGACGAGAGCACGGTTAACGCCTGCGCGTTGAAGTACTTCCCCTACTACTTGGCGAAAGACTTCAACGTCGCTGAGACGACGACCCAGACGACGACGCAGGACGTCCCGGTGACCACGACCACAACGGTTCCCCTGACCCACATCAAGGTGACCAAGCGCCGCGTGAAGATGCATGGGACGTGGGTCATTCGCACGACGCGAAGCAGCGTCACCACATACAGGTCCGAAACGACTACCAGCTACGTCTCGCAGCCGGTCACAACAAGCGTCGCGAACCCGCTATTCCAGACACTCGTCGCGGACGCCTCAGACTTCTACACACACCAGCCGCCCCCCTACAACGCCGGAACGTGCAGCGTCTGATTCCCGGCTAAGGGATTCGCGCAGCGGGCGATCGCCTGCCGGCCCATGTCCAGCCCGGAAGCTATCTAGCCGCTGCAGGAGGCGCCGACGGCGCCCCACGAGCGCCACGTGCCGCCGTCGTGCCTCCAGAGGAGCCACGCCCGGTAGAGCTGCTCCTGCGGCGACGCGGAGAACGGCGTCCCGGGATGCGTGAAGGCCGGATCGGCCTTGCCGCCGACGCTGCGCCAGGTGTTGGCTGAGAACTGGAAGCCGCCGAAATAGCCGTTGCCACTATTCGCGCGCCAGCCGCCTTCTTGCACGTGCACGCAACGGGCCTGCGCCATCCAGGCGGCCGACGGGCTCCAGCCTGCGCCGGCGGCCGGGGCCGCCAGCACAAGGGCGACCGCCGCGGTGAGGAGCGCCGCGCGCATGCGCTATTCGTAACAGGTATTCCGGCCGATCGCAGGCAAAGGGGCGGGGCCGGCATGCGCCCCGCCCCTCTTTGCGACCTAGCCGGCGAGCGGCTTGCCGGTCTCGAGCAGCGTCTTCAGGCCGCTCACGATCCACGGCCAGCCGCCGGCCACGTGCTCCGCGGTCTTGGCGCCGAGCTCGCTGTGGACGGCCGTCAGCTTGCAGTGGCCGCCGTCCTGCAGCTCGATCTCCCACGTCACGTGGCTCGGCTCCTCCGCCGCGAGATCGGGGTCATAGAGGAACCGCCACGACACCGTCAGCCGCTTCGGCGGATCGGACTCGAGCACCTCGCCCTCGACGAGCAGCTCCTCGCTGTCGCCTGCGCGGTAGAGGAACGGCGAGCCGATCGCGAGATCGGACTCGACGCGCGTGCCATAGAAGTACCTCTGCGTGAACTCCGGGCGCGTGAGCGCCTCCCAGATCTGCTCGGGCGTCGCCTGGATGTACACCTGGTACACCTGCGTGATGTTCTGGGTCATCGTCGTCATCCTGTCTCCTCCAGCTTCGTCTTGAGGTCGGCGAGCGCGGACACGTAGCGCTCCGTGTACTTGTCGATCCACCGGTCGTGGATCAGCCGGATCGGAACCGGGTTGAGAAAGTGCAGCTTCTCCCGTCCCGACCGGCGCGTCACGACGAGGCCGGCGTCCTCGAGCACCTTCAGGTGCTTCATGACGCCGAACCGCGTCATCTCGAGCTCCGATTCGAGCTCCGTGAGCGTTCGGCCGTCGCGCTCGTGGAGGCGGTCGAGCAGATGCCGGCGGGTCGGATCCGCCAGTGCCCGGAAGACGCGGTCATCGTCGTGCATGCCGGGGATAATAGGTGACCAAATAGTCACATGTCAAACGGAGGAGTGAACAGCGGTTCTGCGAACCACGGTTGATGGCCGACCAGCCCGACGGGATCGTCCTCGGCCGCCACCGCGACCTCGACGGACGCGACAACCACCCGGCGATCCGCCGGACGCTGCTCGCGCTCGTCGGAGTGCTGCTCGTGCTCGGGCTCCTCAACATCTTCGGCCAGTTCCCTTCGACCTCGCGCGCGGCGACGCCGGCCGCGGTGCTCTCGGTCTACTCACCGTCGCGCGTGCGCGGCGGCCTGCTCTACACCGCGCGCTTCCACATCACTGCGCGCGCCGATCTGAAGAAGGCGATGCTCGTCCTCGACTCCGGCTGGTTCGAGGGCATGCAGGTCAACTCGATCGTCCCGCAGCCGGTGCAGGACGCGAGTCGCGACGGCCGCCCGGTCTTCGACCTCGGTCACATCGCCAAGGGCCACTCGTCGATCCTGTGGATCCAGTTCCAGGTCAACCCGACGAACGTCGGTCACCGGTCGCAAAACGTCGAGCTCGACGACGGGCCGAGCGTCATCTCGACCATCCACCGCTCGATCACGGTGTATCCATGATGGCTGCCGCTCCGACGGTGCACGTCTGGATGGTGGCTCAGGCGCGGCGCCGTGCGGCCGCGCCAGGCTCGGCAAGGCAACCAGCCTTGCCTTCGCCTGTCACGACCACACGGCTTGGCCTGAGCCATCCCCAGCCGCACCCCGCCGAAGCGACAACCATCTAATGGACATCGTCGTCCGCGCCATCCTCGGCTTCGCGTTCGTCTTCCTGCTGACGCGCATCGTCGGACGCCGCGAGCTGTCGTCGCTCGAGCCCTTCGACCTGATCATGCTGGTGATGCTTGGCGACCTCGTGCAGCAGGGCGTCACGCAGAGCGACATGTCGTTCACCGGGCTGATGCTTGCGGGCGGGACGCTCGCGGTGATGACGGTGCTGGTGTCCTACCTGAGCTTCCGCTTCAAGCGACTCCGTCCGCTGCTCGACGGTGAGCCGATCGTGATCGTCCAGGACGGCAAGACGCTCGACAAGAACCTGACGCGCGAACGGCTGACGGTGGACGAAGTGCTGACGGAGGCACGGCTGCAACAGATTGCGTCGCTCGACGACGTTCAGTGGGCCGTGCTCGAGACGACCGGCGCGATCAGCTTCATCAAGAAGTAGAGCTACGGCTTCGAAGCGAGGAACTGCCGTGCCGCGTCGACGTCCTGCTCGCCGAGCGCTTTCACGACCTCGGGGCGGTCGAGCAGGCGGTTCTGCTGCTGCGGTGTGAGCCGGTTCTGGATGTACCGATCCTGGAGGATCTCCGAGACGCGGCGCCCGCGTGCGTGCTCGCGCGTCAGGTAGGCAATGACCTGTTCCTCCATCGAGGTGGAGGCGAACAGGCGCTTCCAGAAACTTCCGAGCGAGGCCATCGGCGCGATTGTATAGTCGAAGCAGTGCACGTCTCGTCCGACCGCGGCAGGTTCGCGGAGCGGGTGCTCCGGGGACTCGACGACGCCGGAAACGAGGAGCACGTCGTCTTTTGGATCGAGCGGAAGGCAGGCGCCGTGTGGGCCGTCGGCCGCGCCGTCAACCCGGAGCAGCGGAACGGCAAGGCTCCGCGCGCCGACGACTACATCTTCGAGGGGTTCGAGCTCGAGGACGCACTCGATCAGGCGAACGCCGCGCTCGAGGACGATCTCACCGTGTCGGAGGGCGACGGCCGCGGCGATCACTGCCTGCCGTTCACGCGCGACGAGTGCCTGAAGCCGCTCGAAGCCTGGTTCTTCGGCCGCTGAGCTAACCGCTGGCGGCGTGCGGCCAGCGCAGGTTCGCGTCGGGGATCGGATCCCCGTGCGGGTCGTGCGTCGGGAAGCCGAGCGCCTTGTCGATGCGTGCTTCGAGCTCCTCCGAGATCGCGTGCTCGAGCCGGTCGGCCTCGTCGTGGACGTCTTCGACGTCGACCCCGAGCGTCTCTGCGAGGTAGAGCTCCAGCAGGCGATGATGCCGGATCACCTCGAGTGCGACGCGTTCGCCTGCGGCCGTGAGCGACACGCCGCCGTAGCGCGCGTGATCTGCGAGACCGAGTGCCGCGAGCTTCTTCACCATTGCGCTCGCCGACGCCGGCGAGACCCTCTGCGCACGCGCGAGCGCGGTGACGGACACAGGTTCGTCCTGGTCCTGTCCCAGCTTGTAGATCTCGCGGAGGTAGTGCTCGATCGCCTCCGTCAGCGGCACCTGCGGCATGCGCACATTGTAGGCGGCTAGGGTCCCGCCCCATGCTCATCCGCGTCGGCTTCAGTGCGGATCCGGACGACGCCTTCATGTTCTGGGGGCTCGCCTCCGGGTGGGTCGATGCGCGCGGCTATGAGTTCGAGCCGGTGGTCGAGGACACGCAGACGCTGAACGAGTGGTCGCTCGAGGGCCGGCTCGAGGTGACGGCGGTATCGCTCGCGACCTATCCGCTCGTGCAGGATCGGTATCTGCTGCTCCCGCACGGCGGCAGCATGGGCTCCGGCTACGGCCCGATCGTCGTCGCACGCGAGAAGCTGACGCTCGACGAGCTGCACGAGACGGAGATCGCCGTGCCCGGCAAGCTGACGACGGCGTTCCTCGTGTTGAAGATGGCGCTCGGTGGTGAGTTCGAGTGCCGTGTGCTGCCGTCCGACGAGATCCTTCCTGCGGTTGCCTCGGGCGCCGTGTCGGCCGGTCTGTTGATTCACGAGGAGATGCTGACGTACCTCGACTCCGGCCTCGAGAAGTGCCTCGACCTCGGTGAGTGGTGGTTGCTCGAGACCGGGCTGCCGCTTCCGGTGTCCGTCAACGTCGTTCGCCGCGATCTCGGTGACGATGTGGCGCGCGAGGTGTCGTCCATCCTGCGCGAGTCGATCGACGCCGCCCTCGCGCATCGCGCGGAGGCGCTCGAGTATGCGCTCGGGTTCGGTCACGGAGTCGACAGCGAGCGCGGCGATCGCTTCATCGGCATGTACGTGAACGAGAAGACGCTCGACTACGGCGACGAGGGCCGGCTCGAT
>Ga0193728_1000365_pt1 | contig 21725 bp, 23 predicted proteins | sample U1c1metaG_FD_143037 | JGI IMG/M metagenome (GOLD analysis project Ga0193728, IMG submission 143037) | Soil microbial communities from a riparian zone of the East river system, Colorado, United States - U1c1 | ecosystem: Environmental > Terrestrial > Soil > Riparian zone | place: USA: East River...
TGGGTGTGCTGGTGGTGTACCCGATCGCGATCGCGCTGCTGATCGGCCTGGCGATATCGCGCTCGCCGAGCAAGCCCAAGGTGGCGATCGTCGACGAAACGCCACCCGGGCAGACGATCAAGGTGGGCAGCGAAAGGGTCGATGTGAGCCGCTACGCCGACCAGTTGTTCAACCAGGTACAGCCCGTGCAGGTGTCATCGCGCGAGCAGGCGGTGGCTGACATCAAGTCCGGGCGTGTGCTCGCTGCCGTGGTGATCCCGCGCGATCTCGCCGCGCGGATCTCCTCCGGAGTGACCCAGGGCAGTATCGAAGTGCTGTACAACGGCAACGCGCTGGAGCAGACGCTCGTGCGGTCTGCGCTGAGCTCCGCGCTGGCCCAGGCGAACGTAGGGTTCTCCGAACAGATCCAGCGCGCCGCCGCGCAGGCGATCGGGGTGCTGCTCACGGGCGGGAACCTCGGCGTGCTCGGCGCGCCGCCGAACATGATCGGTCTCGGCCAGATCCCGCCCACGCTGCGCACGATCATTGCGCGCCAGCCGCCGGGCGCCGAGCGAACCCAGCTGGAACGGATAAACAGGTTCGCCGAATTCGCCAACCAGAACCTTGGGTTGGCCAAGAACGCGCTAGCCACGATCGGCCAGCCGATTCAGGTCAAGAGCACGCTCGTGGAGGGCCGGCGCACACCGTTGAACACGTTCGCGGTCGTTGTCGCCGTGAGTGTGTCGCTGATGTTCGTGTGTGTGCTGCTGGCCGCGGGCGGGGTGGCGCTGGAGCGCGAAGAGCAAACGCTCGCGCGGTTGGCCCGCGGCTTGGCCACACGTGAGGGGTTGCTCGCGGAGAAGCTGCTGCTCGCCGCGGCCTGCGCGCTGGTGCTGTCCGTGGCGATGCTCGCCGGAGTTGGCGCGTTCGTAAGCCTGGACTGGGGGCGGGCCGGGCAATGGTTGATCGCGCTCGCGTTCGGCGCCGTCGCGTTTGGCGCGCTGGGCATCGCGATCGGCGCGCTCGCGCGCGAGGTGCGCGCCGCCTCGCTGCTCGCGTTCGGACTGTCGCTGCCGCTCGCGTTCCTTGCACTTGTACCCTCCGGGTCGGTGTCGCATGGGCTATACGATGCGATCGCGGCGATCTCGTTTATGTTCCCGTTCAAGGCCGCCCTGCAGGCGCTCGACGCCGCCGTCAACGGAGCGTCTCCAAGCTTGGGCATCTCCGTCATCCACCTGTTTGGGCTGACCCTGCTGTTCGGCGCGCTGGCGCGCGTGGGGCTGCGACGGCTGGAGTGAAGTACGGCCGCCGCCAACCTGAATCAGCGGGGATGAGATCCATGTTGCGAGCGCGTCGACCGACACACGCGTACGGCGCGGTCGCCTTCCCCGGCGCCGCCCCGCGCATCCGGCTCGTCCCCCCAAATACAACCGGCGTGAGTATCCTCGGAGGCGATGGCCTATCCCCATACGCGCATGCGCAGACTGCGCGCGAGCGCCGGCCTGCGCGGACTCGTGCGCGAGATCGGCCTGCGAGCCGAGCAGCTGGTGCTGCCGCTCCTCGTCGCCGAGGCCGACACCCAGCCCGCGCCCGAGGGCGCCCTGGAGCTGCCGGCCCTTCAGCGATTGTCGATCTCCGCGGCCGTCGAGCGCGCCCGCGAGGCCGCCGAGGTGGGCCTCGGCGCGGTGATCGTGTTCGGCGTCCCCTCGCACAAGGACGCGGAAGGCTCGGGCGCCTACGACGACGAGGGCATAGTCCAGCTGGCGGTGCGCGCACTCAAGCAGGCACTGCCCGACGGTCCGCTCGTGATCACCGACGTGTGTTTGTGCGAGTACACCGATCACGGCCACTGCGGCGTCGCGCGCGAGGACGGCTCGATCGACAACGACGCCTCGCTCGAGCTGCTCGCGCGCACGGCCTCAAGCCATGCGCGCGCCGGAGCGGACATCCTTGCGCCCTCGGACATGATGGACGGGCGCGTGGGCGCGCTGCGCGCCGAGCTCGACTCCGAGGGTTACAGCGACACGCCGATCCTCGCCTACTCCGCCAAGTTCGCCTCCGCGTTCTACGGCCCATTCCGCGACGCGGCCGGGTCCGCGCCCGCGTTCGGCGACCGCCGCTCCTACCAGCTCGATCCCGCCAACGGCGCGCAGGCGCTGCGCGAGGCCGTTCTGGATGTCGGTGAGGGGGCGGACATGCTGATGGTCAAGCCTGCGCTCGCCTACGGTGACCTGATCGCCGCCGTCAAGCGCGAGACCGGCCTGCCCGTCGCCGCGTACAACGTCAGCGGCGAGTACGCGATGGTCCGAGCCGCCGCCGCCGCCGGGGCACTCGACGAGCGCGAGGCGGTGCTGGAGATCCTGACCTCGTTCGCGCGTGCGGGCGCGGACACGATCATCACCTATCACGCGCTCGACGCGGCGCGTTGGCTGGTATGAGCGCTCCCGACGGCATTCTCGCCGCTGCCGCGGCCACACCGAAGCTGCGCAGCCGCAAGGACGGCGCGGCGATCCCGCTCGACGACGTCGATCGACGGCTGCTGAACCTGATGCAGGGGTCGTTCCCGATCGCCCCGCGCCCGTACGCGCACGTGGCTGAGCTGGGCGGGATTACCGAGGATGAGGCGATGGCGCGCGTGCAACATCTGCTCGACAAGCGGATCGTCAGGCAGGTCACGCCGATATTCGACACCCGCGCGCTGGGCTACTCCTCGATGCTGGTCGCCGCCAAGGTCGATCCCGAGCATCCGCATCGCGCCGCGCAGACCATCAACGCGCACCCGGGCGTCTCGCACAACTACCTGCGCAACCACGAATTCAACCTGTGGTTCACGATCGCGACCGAGCCCGACTCCAAGCTCGGGCTGGAGGGGACGCTGGAGGTGCTCGCACGCGAGGCCGGCGCCGAGTCGGTGCGTCAGCTGCCGACGCTGAAGCTGTTCAAGATCCGCATGGACCTCGAGATGGAGGGCGACACACAGGCGCTCGCCCAGGCGACCGAGGTGAAAGAGCCGGTGGAGCTCGATCCCCAGCCCTACGACGAGCTCGACGTCGCCGTCATCCGCGCGCTGCAGGGCGACATGCAGGTCGTGGCGGAACCGTATGCGGATGCGGCCGTCGAACTGGGCATGCCCCAAGGGCGGTTTCTCGAGCATCTTGCGGGCATGCAGGAGCGCGGTCTGCTCAGGCGCGTCGCGGCGATCCTGTACCACCGCCGTGCGGGATTCTCCGCCAACGGCATGGGCGTGTGGCAGGTGCCGGACGAGCAGATCCTCGATATCGGCCGGCGCATGGCGGCCGTGCGTGGTATCTCCCACTGCTACCAGCGCCCCACCTACGCGGACTGGCCGTACTCGGTGTTCACCATGGCTCACGGCCGCTCCAAGGAGGAGTGCGACGCGGTGCTCGACTCGATCGCGCAGCAGACGGGGATCTCCGAGCGCGCGACCCTGTACAGCTCGACCGAGTTCAAGAAGATCCGGCTGCTGTACTTCACCGACGAGTTCAAGGAGTGGGAGCGCCAGCACGCCGCCGGCTAGCTCGATGACGGCGTTGACCGACACCCGCTCGGCCGCGTTGTACCGGCGCGCCCTGGAGGTGATGCCCGGCGGCGTCAACTCCCCTGTGCGCGCGATGGGAGCGATCGGACGCGATCCCGTGTTCATCGCGCGGGGCGAGGGCGCGGAAGTGGTCGACGTCGACAACAATCGCTACATCGATTACGTCTGCTCGTGGGGTCCGTTGATCCACGGGCACGCCCACCCGGACGTGCTGGGAGCGATCACCGAGGCCGCGGCGCGCGGTACGAGCTTTGGCGCGCCCACCGCCGGCGAGGTTGAGCTCGCCAGCGAGGTCGCCCGACGGATGGAGGGCGTGGAGATGCTGCGTATGACCTCCTCGGGGACCGAGGCGTCGATGACCGCGATCCGCCTCGCCCGCGCGGCCACCGGCCGCGAGAAAGTGCTCAAGTTCGAGGGCGCCTACCACGGTCACCTCGACGGACTGCTGGCCCGGGCCGGCTCGGGGTTGGCGACCCAATCGTTGCCGTCCAGCCCGGGTGTGCCCGCGGGTACGACCGCCCAGACAGTGGTTGTGCCCTGGAACGATCGCGAGGCGCTCCTCGCGGCCACTGAGACTCACGAGTTGGCGGTGATCCTCGCCGAGCCGCTGCCGGCCAATATGGGTCTCGTCCCGCCGCGCGCCGGGTTCGTGGAGCTGCTGCGTGAGCGTGCCACCGCGACGGGTGCGCTGCTCGTGCTGGACGAGGTCATCTCGGGCTTTCGTGTCGCTCGCGGCGGCGCCCAGGAGCTGACGGGAGTCACCGCGGATCTGACGATCATGGGCAAGGTGCTCGGCGGTGGACTGCCGGCCGCCGCGGTCGGCGGCAGAGCCGAGCTGATGAACATGCTCGCCCCTGCCGGCGAGGTCTACCAGGCTGGCACGCTGTCCGGCAATCCGCTCGCGGTCGCGGCCGGCCTGCAGACGCTCGAGCTGCTCGACGAGTCCGCCTACGTGCGCCTGGCCGCGACCACCGAGCGCCTGGCCGCCGGCCTGCGCGAGGCAGCCGCGAGCGCCATAGCGGGCGGGTATCCGGTGCACGTCGTCAGCGTGCCAGGTCTGCTCACCGTGTTCTTCACCGACGCTGTCCCCACTGCCGAGGGCCCACCGATCGCCGAGTTCGCGGACGCTCGCGCGTGTGATCTCGACGCCTACGGGCGGTGGTGCAGAGAGCTGCTCGCGCGTGGCGTCTACCCGCCGCCGTCCCAGTTCGAGGCGTGGTTTCCCTCGCTCGCGCATACGCCCGAGCAGATCGAGCGCACGATCGAGGCCGCGGCGGCCGCGTTTGCCGTGCTGGCAGCGCCGGTCAATCCGGGAGACGTCGGATGAACGCCGCCGCCGGTGCGAGCGCCCTGCAGCGACTGGCCGATCTGCTGCGCGAGCAAGGTGGACTGATGGCGACGCTCGTCGCGGCAGACGCTCCTGAGGACCGCGCGTGCCCTGTGCAGGGTCCCGCCCAGACGGCGGCCTCGGGCCCGCGCGCGGAGCGGGCCCGCGATGAATACGAGCTGCTGGTGGAGACGATCTACGAGGGCTATCTCCTGCACTACGGCGCCGGTCGTGTGATCGTTCCCGCAGAGGCCGATCTCGGGCTGCTCGCCGGCGATCGCCTGTACGCACTCGGCCTGGCCCGCCTGGTCGCGCTCGGAGACACCGAGGCGGTGGCCGAGCTCGCGGACACGATCACCCTCAGCGCGCTCGCCCAGGCCGCCGGCGAGCCGGCGCTGGCGCAGGCGGTGTGGGAAGCCGGCGCGCACGCGGTGGGTTGGGGGTCCAGCGACGCCCACGCCCACGCCAAGCGCCTGGCATTCACCCGCGACCCGGAGGCGATCGAGGCGATGCGCACAAGCGCTGCGGGCGTCCCGGCGTCGCCCTGAATCCCGCCTCGATATTGTTGGGGCTAAGTGTCCGCCAAGCACGATAAGCACAAGTCCAAGTACACGCTCGACCGTCAGTACCCGGGCGCGTTCGAGGGCGAGACCGTTACGCGCCGTCGGTTCATGACCGTGGGCGGGCAGGGCGCTGGGGCGATCGCCGCCGCCTCGTTCCTGTTGCCCGCACTGGGGTTTGCGGTCGGGCCGATCTTCAAAAGCACGCCTCACCGCTGGGAAAGCGTCGGCTCGGAGGACCTGTTCAACGCCAACAACTACGTCCCGGTGACCCTCACGCTGAACTCCGGCATCGGCGAGGCCGGCAAGACGACCGCGTATGTGCGCAAGTTCAACGCGGCGATCGACACCGACCAGTACGACCGCGGCGCCGCCTACATCGCGATCTCCAGTCGCTGCGCGCACCTGGGTTGCCCTGTGCGCTGGGTCGATGCGGCCGAGCGCTTCATCTGCCCGTGCCACGGCGGTGTTTATGACCTGCTCGGCCGCCGCGTCGGCGGGCCGCCCGTGCGACCTCTCGACCGCTTTTACACCCGCGTCAACGGCAACCGCGAAGTCGAACTCGGCCCGCGGTTCAGCGTCAACAGCGAGCTGCAGCGATTTTCGCCGCGCGATCCCGGCGAGCCGCTGGATGGCATCGGCCAATACGCATACCCGTCGCGCCCAGGCGCGCAGAAACTGTAGGACTGACCGTGCCCAAGCTGCCCAGACCCCCCGCTCCCCCGCTCCCCTCGGCGCTGCAGGCGCCGCCCCCCCGCCCGGGCGAGGGCAATGGCAAGCCGACGGCGCTCGACCATGCCGCCGAGGCCGGCACGACCGTCGTCGATTGGGTCGACGAGCGTACCTCGCTGAGCGGGGGCGCACGCTGGCTGATGTTCAGAAAGGTGCCCAAAGGCACCAACTGGTTCTACACGCTCGGCTCGGCCACCATGTTTGCGTTCCTGTCGCAGGCTGTGACGGGCGTGTTCCTGGCGATGTACTACCGCCCCGACTCCACCGGCGGCGCGTATGAATCGATCCGGCATGTGACCAACGAAGTGTTCCTCGGCCAGTTCGTGCGCGGCATGCACAAGTGGGGCTCGAGCGTGATGGTTATCCTCGTGTTCCTGCACATGGGCCGCACGTTCTTCTTCGGCGCCTACAAGTACCCGCGCGAGCTCAACTGGGTGATCGGCGTGGTGCTGCTGATCCTGACGATGTTGATGTCGTTCAGCGGCTACCTGCTGCCGTTCGATCAGCGCGCCTACTGGGCGACGATCGTGGGTGTGAACATCAACGGCACCGGCCCGCTGCTCGGTCCCTACCTCTCGGACTTCCTTCGCGGAGGATCGGAATTCGGGGCGACCACGCTGTCGCGGTTCTACGCCATCCACATGCTGCTCGTGCCGGGGCTCATCGCGGCGCTGATCGGCGCGCACCTGTACCTCGTGGCCAAGCTTGGCACGACCGCCCCGCCGTGGCTTAAAGCCGAGCAGAACCCCGAGCTGCGCGAGGCCGACGCGTGAACAGGCAGGAGAAGGAGGAGTATCTCCGCGAGTACGGGATCCTGAAGTCTCAGGGCAAGCCGTTCTTCCCCTACGCGGTCGCCAAGGATGCCGCGATGGCGTGCGTGGTAATGGCGGTCATCATCACGATGTCGCTCGTGCTCGGTGCCGAGCTCGGCTCCAAGGCCAACCCGACCACGACTACCTATGTACCCCGGCCGGAGTGGTACTTCTTCTTCCTGTTCGAGGTCCTGCGTGTGATCAAGCCGCCGAGCCTCGTGCCGCTGGCGACGATCGGCGTGCCGACGATCGGGATGATCCTGCTGTTCCTGCTGCCGTTCTACGACCGCCGCCCCGAGCGTCGTCCTGAGCGCCGCCCGATCGCGACGCTCACCGGCATCTTCGTGATCGGCGCGATGGCGCTGCTCACCTACGAGGGCGCCAACGCCGGGTCGCCGACCGTGATCGAAATGCCCACGCCCAAAGCCGTCCAGCAGGCGGGCGGACAGACGCTCGCCGAATACGAAGCCGGCAAGCTGGTGGTCGCCCAATCGGGCTGCCTGGCCTGTCATAAGATCGGCGACAACGGCAACGACGGTCCCGGCCCCCAGCTCACCCACGTCGCCTCCCGACTTCCACGCCAGGGGATCGCGCGCACGCTCGTGAACCCGACCGCGCCGATGCCCTCGTTCAAGAACCTGCCGCCGCAGAAGTTCAAGGCGGCCGTCGAATTCCTCTCGCAGCTGAAGTAGGCCCGGCATGACTCAGCGAGGTGCCGGCGCCGGAGAGCTGGAGGCGGCCCAGGTGAGGAACATGTTCGACGGCATCGCCTCGATCTACGATGCGCTGAACGGCGCGATGACGGCGGGCCTGCACCATCGCTGGCGCGCCCGTGCCGCTGACCTCGCTCGCGTCGCTCCGGGCAGTCGCGTGCTCGATGTGGCGACCGGGACCGGCGATCTGGCGCTCGAGCTGGCTCGGCGCGTGGCGCCCGGCGGGGAAGTGCTTGGCAGTGACTTCTCGGAGGGCATGCTCGCCCGCGCACGCGAGAAGGCCCACGCCGTGGATATCGTCGCGCTCGACGCCGATCTGCGCTTCGAGTGGGGCGACGGTCTGGAGCTTCCCTACGCCGACAACGACTTCGACGCGGCCACGAACGGGTTCGGGTTGCGCAATTTCCCCGATCTCGCGCGCGGGCTCGCGGAGATGGTGCGCGTCGTGCGGCCTGAGGGGAGGGTTGTGGTGCTGGAGATGACGACGCCGACGCGACGTCCGCTGTCGCTGTTCTTCGCGCTGTGGTTCGATCGCGTCGTGCCGTTGCTCGGCCGGATGGTCGGCTCAAGCGCAAAGCTCGCGGCACGGTTGCGAGGAACTGATCGGCGGGATGGGATCGCAGACGCCTACACCTACCTGCCGAACTCCGTCAAGCGCTGGCCGGGACCGTCGCTGCTCGCGGCGGAGATGGAGCGCGCGGGGTTGGAAGAGATCTCCTATGTCCTGCTCGCCGGTGGGATCATCGCGATTCACGCCGGCACCGTCGCGGCGGAGGGGTCATGATGAGTCCGATGGGAAGCACAGCCGCAGCGGACGGCGCCACCGGCGTGAACGCAGCCGATGTGGATGCCGTCGAGGCGATCATGCGTCGCGGCGGCAGGGGTCTGCGCGAGCGCATGGTTCGCACGGAGCTGCATCTCGAGCGAGTGACGGCCGAGGCCGGCGACCCGCTCGCCTCCCATGCCACCGGCACGGTCCTCGCTGGAGGCAAGCGGCTGCGCCCGCTGCTGGTCGTCCTAGCCGCCGAGTCCGCCGGTGGACCAGGCGACACCGCCGATGCAGAGGCCAGACTCGTACGCGCCGCCGTCGCGGTCGAGCTGGTGCATTCCGCGACGCTCGTACACGACGATGTGATCGACGGCGCCCAGCTGCGACGCGGACACCCGTCGGTCGCCGCCGCGGCCGGGCGCAAGCTCGCGGTCGCCACGGGCGACCTGCTGTTCTCGCGCGCATTCGCCGAGCTCGCGCGCAACGGCGAGGCGACCCAGCTGCGCGCCCTATCCGACGCCAGCTCGGCGCTCGCCGAAGGCGAGCTGCTGCAGCGCGAGGACGCCTATGCGACGCACGTCGCAGTCGCACGGTATCTGCGCCGATGTGAACTAAAGACCGCGGCGCTGTTCGAGGCCGCCTGCCGTCTGGGCGCGCTGATAGCCGTCAACGGCTCGCCGGTGCTGGCTGAGCAGCTCGGCGCGTTCGCGCGTCGGATCGGTCTCGCCTTTCAGCTGCTCGACGATGTCCTCGACGTGTCCGGCCCGGTCGAGAGGACCGGCAAGGCGCGGGGCACTGATCTGCTCGACGGCACCGTGACCCTCCCGCTCATCCTTGCGCGCGAACGCGATCGCCGGCTCGCCGAGTTCCACCTCTCCTCGTTGAACGGGCCCGAGCAAGCGGAGCAGCTGTGCGAGCGGATCGCCGCGACCGGCGCACTCGACGAGGCCCGCGAACGGGCGCTTACGCTCGTCGCTGAAGCGAAGTCCGGGCTCCCGCGATGCCTGCCTGACAGTCAGGATGCCGCTCTACTCGACCTCGTAGCGGACGCCGTGGTCGAGCGCTACCGCTAGACGTCTCAGAAGTCACTGGGGGTGATCAGATCGGCCTCGAGGGCGCGAACGAAGAACTCGACCTCGTCGGTCATGTTGGCGTGCGTGAGTCGCTTCAGATCGCTTAGCAGGGCGCCCGCGCCGCGATCCAGCTCGTCGTCGAGCAACTCGACAACGCTCTGCTCGAACACGCCCTCACGACGCGCCTCGCACTCCGGGCAGCGCAGCACGATGCGCCAGTGCCTCGCGCCTTCTTCGGTCCAGTCGAGCGGGTAGACGAGCTCGCCGGCGCAGTTGAAGCAGACGTGCAACTCCTGCGGTGGACAGACGGGTTCGCTCGGAAGCGACGGATCCAGCCGATAGGCGGGTTCAGGCGCGTATGCAGGCTCGGGCGTATACGGGTGCTGGGGGGCGTGCCGATGGTCGCGATAGGTGACCTCGATGTGCTTGCCGTCCGGCATCTGCACGCGGTGACGGATATGGGGGCTCGTGTCTGACATGGCTTGCCCTGAAGTAATCGACGCCGGCGCCTGTTCCCTTTAGCCCTGCGCCGGCATCCCGGCGAGCGGGGGGCTGCGATGCCGAGGCGTGGGCCGTCCGACCGGTGCTAGGTTCATGTGGACATGGCCACAGCGATCCGCACGATCGGCCACGAAGACAAGCTCAGCCTCGTGGATCATCTCGAAGAGCTGCGCACGCGCCTGATCGTCAGCGCCGTAGCGATCGCGGTCGCATTCGGGGTATGTCTGTGGCAGAACCACGCGCTGCTGGAAATCATCAACCGTCCGCTCGAGCACCAGACCCAGAAACAGGTCAAGCAGGGCAACGGCCCGCTCGGACAGACCGCGCTGGCTCAGCAGGGCGTGCTCGCGGTGGCGCACGACGTGCAGGGGATCGCCGCGACGCTGGCCGATCCCTCCAGCAAGCTTCCGCCCGCGACCCGCGCGGCACTCGCCGCCGAGATCCCCCGCCTGCAAGCCGACGTCGCGAAGATCCCGCGCGTCCCGCAGGGCAACAAGCCAGTGACACTCGGCATCGGCGAGCCGTTCACGACCACGCTCACGGTCACATTCCTGTTTGCGCTGGTGTTCTCGCTGCCGATCGTTCTGTTCCAGCTCTACGGGTTCGTGCTGCCCGCGTTCAGCCCCAATGAGAGACGCATCGCGCTACCGCTGCTCGCGGCGATCCCGTGCCTGTTCGTGATCGGTGTGCTGTTCGGCTACTTCGTGGTGCTGCCGGCGGGTGTGCGCTTCTTTCAGAACTTCAACAGCAGCGAGTTCAACGTGCTCGTGCAGGCCGGCCCCTACTACAAGTTCGCCGCCACGGTGCTGCTCGCGATGGGTCTCGTGTTCCAGGTCCCGGTCGCGATCCTGGCGGCGACGCGCGCGGGAATCGTGACCCCGCAACAGCTGCGCCACAACCGCCGCTACGCGATCGTGGTGTGCGCGACCATCGCCGCGTTCCTGCCGGGAGACGCGATCACGCTACTGCTGGAGACCATCCCGCTGTATGTGCTCTACGAGGCGAGTATCCTGCTCGCGTCGTTTGTCGAGCGCCGCGAGGGCGCGCGCGAACGGCAGACACCGGGTCCCGGGCAGCCGCCGGACGGCGGTACACCCACAGAGCAGAGGACGGAGACAAGCGTGCAACAGATCATCGACCACTTCGACTCAGAGCTGAGCTAATGCTGTTCGACCTGCGTGGACGCGGCCGCCGCCGCACGGTCCGGGTGATTTACGGCGGTCTCGCGCTGCTGATCGGGGCGGGTCTCGTGTTCTTCGGAGTCGGCGCCGGCGTCGGTGGCGGCGGGCTCCTGGATTCCCTGACCGGCAAAGAAGGCTCCAACAGTGCGAGCTTCGCCGGCCAGATCGAGAAATACAAGAAGCTCACCCAGCAGCAGCCGACCAGCACATACGGATGGGAACAGCTGACGCTCGCGCAGCTGCACGAAGCGGCCGGCGAAGCTTATTTCGTCAACCAGCGGCTGACGGCCAAGGGCAGAGAACTGTTCAGGCAGACCGCCCGCTCCTGGAACCGCTACATCGTGCTGAAGCCGCCCAAGCCAAACGCGCAGCTGGCGCTGCAGATGGTGCGGGTGTTTGGGATAGAAGGCCTCAACGAACCCGCCGAAGCCGTCAAGGTGCTGCAGATCGTCATCCCGGCCAAGTCCGAAAGCCCGCCGCAGTACCAAGCATCGTTGTACATCTCGTTAGCGGAGTACGCCTACCAAGCCCATAACACCCGCATAGGCGACCTCGCCTCCGTCAAGGCGCTCGCGCTGGCGCCCTCGGCGCAGCGCAAGCAGCTGAAGACGCAGTTGGCTGCGATCAAGGCGAACCCGAACGGTACCGAAGCCGCGACGAGCGGCACTCAGGCCGCGGGAGGCGCGCCGGGTGCCACCACCACGACGGGTGCCACCACCACGACGATCCCCACGACGACAGGCAGCTCGTCGACGACCACAAAGAAATAGTCACGGGTGGGGTCGTGGATGCCGGGCCCCAGCGCTATACGGCACGCCTGCTGATCGGCTGCGCGGACCAGCCGGGAATCGTCGCGGCCGTATCGGGCTTTCTGCTCGAGCAGGGCGCCAACATCGTCTCCTCACATCAATACTCGACAGACCCGATCGGTGGTCGCTTCTTCATGCGCACCGAGCTCTTCCTGCACGAGCTGAGTGTGGACGCCGGCGCGCCCGAGGTCAGGCGACGGTTCGAGGAGCTGTTCGCCGCCGAGGTGGCGGACCGGCTCGGCATGGATTGGGAGATTCGTTACCAGGGTGAGCGCCGGCGAATCGCGATCCTCGTTTCGCGTCACGATCACTGCCTCCTCGACCTGCTGTGGCGCTGGCGCCGGGGCGAGCTGGACGGCGACGTGGTCGCGGTGATCTCCAACCACGAGGACCTGCGCCGCGAGACGGAGGCCGCGGGCATCCCCTACCACCATGTGCCGGTGCAGGCCGATGGCAAGCCCGAAGCCGAAGCGGCGATGCTCGATCTGCTGTTGGGCAGGGCCGACCTGCTGGTGCTCGCGCGATACATGCAGGTGCTCAGCGGCGACTTCCTGAATCGTGTGGGAATGCCGGCGATCAACATCCACCACTCGTTCCTGCCCGCGTTCGCGGGCGCCGACCCCTACCGGCGCGCACGCGAGCGGGGTGTCAAGCTGATCGGAGCGACCGCCCACTACGTGACCGAGCAGCTCGACGACGGCCCGATCATCGACCAGGACGTCGTCCGCGTCGACCATCGTCAGAGCATCGAGGAGCTCGAGCGCGTGGGCCGCGACATCGAGCGCCTCGTGCTCGCCCGGGCCGTGGCCCTGCACCTCGATGACCGGGTGATCGTGGACGGGCGACGGACGGTTGTCTTTTGAGGCCGCGTGCGTAGGGGCCGCTTGGGTAGAATCAGCGCCGAGTCGGCCGATTCTCGCCGATGCGCTCGCGGGCCGTTAGCTCAACCGGCAGAGCAGGGGCCTCTTAAGCCCAAGGTTCCGGGTTCGATTCCCGGACGGCCCATTTTCGTAATTGCCTGCTAATCGGCGGGCGCAAAGGTCCGTGGGTACCACTCGTGGGTACCAAACGGCGCCGCAAGACTGCCTTCGGGCCGTCGCTGGGCGACCAGGACACCAGGTCAGATTCGCCCAGCCGCATCCGCGCACCGGCGACCGCAGATCCGCCGAGAAGGCGCTGTCCGATCCTCGCCGCTACGCCGCGGCGGCGACGCCGACGGGCACGTAGTGCTCGAAGACGAGATCGGTGGGCGTCGGATTGCCCTGCTCTTCGGCGGCGCACACCAGCGCGAACCTGGCGGCGTCCTCGGCGTGCGCCTGGTCGTAGGCGTCGCCTCCGCCGGTCAGGCCGGGAATGTCAGGCGACTCGAAGCTCCAGCCAAAGCCGGGCTCGTGGTGGTGGAGGATGCGAATGGTGTCCATGACGCTCCTTCAGAGTAGCCGTCGGGCCTCGTCTTCCGCAAGTCCGACGTGATTGACCAGCACACGCCGGACCTCCCCGGGCGCCAGTGTACGTCGATCGTGGAACGCCCAGGTCAACGGCGGTCGGCCGTCTGCTTGCAGCCGTCGGTGCGAGCCGGCCTGGCGAGTGGTCCGGTAGTTGAGCGGCTCAGCTTCAAGGATTTTCAGAAGCCGCTTCGCTTTCAAGGACGGGAACTCGGCCACAACGCAACCCTAAACGAGCGAGCGGTCCCCTTCGCCGGCTGGAGATCAGTTATTCATCCTAAGCGTTGGCTGACTGCCGACGCTGTGCCTCTCCTGGTCACGGGCTGATGACCCGGGTCTGTCGTGTTGAGGTGCGCGATGATGCAAGTCATGGGACAGACGGGCGAGACCCGAAGGCAGGCAGGCGAGGTCCGCGTGCTGATCGCGGGGCGTCCCGCTCGGAGCAAGTCACGACCATTGAGCTGAGGCTCGTAAGCGGCGGATGGCCCTTCGATCCCATCGCGCCTGCGACCGTGTGGACCGACGAGGACCAGCCCGTGGTCGAGCTACACAAGCTGCTTCGCCTGGACGGGGACGCGGCCATGTTCGAGGGCTACGACCTTGCGAGCAGCGCCCCCGAGCCCGGCGGCCCGTATCGAGTGTTCTCTTGGTGGAACCCAGACCAGTTCCGGGCGGCGACCGATCCAGACGTGGAATGGCGCAAGGGGACATACGACAAGGGCGACCATACCCACTGCTTGCTCACCTGGGACGCCATTGACCACGGCGAAACCGCGTATCAGGCAGGACCCGACGCGGGATGGATCACCATAGACGCCTACGAGAAATACATCCGAGACGACGTGCTACGACTTCGCCGAGACTGCCCTCGATGAAGGTCAAGCAATATGTCTACTTCGCAATCGGAAGCGATGTACTCACGCCGGATGAGATCGCACGGCGCGTAGGCTCCCACCGGATCGGGCACTGCTGCGAGGCAGTCGGATCGAGAACCCTCCGCGTCCGGCAATCCACAAGTGGGATATCCGGTGTGACGAGCCAGGGCTGCCGGTCAATGAGATGATCGCGCGCGTTCTGGCTCGGCTGGAGTCATCGCGCAGCGCGATCCGTGACCTCGTGACGACATCCGCCGACGTCTCGGCTTGGCTACAGATAGTTCGCTACTTCAACACCGATGATGGCGAGGAGGAGGAGGAGGAGGAGGTGATCGATGTGACCCCCGATGGGCTAGAAAAGCTCTCCGGTCAGCACCAGCTCTTGGGCTGGCACCTCGATCGTCACGTGCTGAACTTCTTGAGCGAGGTTGAGGCTGAGTTCGATGCCGATGAATATGGCTAGAGCTTCGTCTCGGCTCAGGCGAAACGAAACCCCGGCGGTTTGGCCTGTCCCTCAAAGGGACTGCACAGGGACCGTTCCGGGTCTTCACGTTGATCGTAGCGAGCACGATCGTCGATGGCCAGTGCGCCGCAACCGATCTCCCGTCGGATCTTGAGTGTCTCTTCAGTGTCGAGTAGCTGAGCGCCTATCTCGTACCGTCGTCTCGACTGTCGTGGTCTTCCCCCCTTCCGTGGACAGCCTCTCGCACAGCGAGGGGGCACATCGAAGGGGTTGCGGCGCTGATCTTCATGGGTCTACAGCTCGTTGTCTATCTCGCCCAGTAGCAACCAGGACCGCAACTCAACGAGAAAGGCGTACGCCTCGTCACTGATGCTCCGCGAGTGGTTGACGTCGTTGCGGATGTCATTGAGAGCGACGATCCACGACGTGCGTGCTTTCCAGCCGCCTTTCTTCTCCTCGTCGCCGGGCCTCGTGTACCGCTTCTCGAACCGATCTACCCAAAGCTGATGGCTCTGAGTCAGAATTTCACCGTACTCGATGAGGTACATCATATCCCACGGCTCGACCCGCTCGTTCGGCGCGAGGTCGAGGTTCTTCTCGGTGGCGCGATGGGCGATCTCGCTCCTGACTTTTTTTGGGGTGCCCCTCCGCTCCCAATCGCCACCATACTCGTCTTCGAGGCTTCTCTTGATGTCCGTCTTGAGGAAGTCCTCTATTTCGCCTACGATCTCACGCGCCTCGTTGTTGAATTTTTTGTCCTGAGCTCTTAGCCACTCATCAAGCCCTTTCGGGTTGAACGCGGGCCGCGTCTCGCGTATCGCCTGCTGAAGCTTGTGGTAGTACCTGAGGCCCGCGCCAGATCCGTAGAGCTTCCGGTATTCCTCTCCTTCGTCGGGGCTCAGATTCTCGAGATGTTCGATGAGCGGATCGAGAAAATGGTGACAAGCGCGGATCACATCCTCGAGCGACGATTTCAGCGGGTCGACGTCGTCCCGCTCCTTGATGTGATCGACGATATCGCTCAGAAGGCGGAGATAAGCCTCGACGCCGTTGTTCATAAAGACGAAGCCACCGGCGGCGCTGCCAAGGGACGCTTGCGTCGGGAGTCCCACTTTCAAGTAGCGGAACGCCTCCTCAAGGAATGGGATCAGGCGGTCGGCCGTCGGCTGGTTGTCACCGGCGTAGAACGTCCCATGCGTTTTCGCACCGGTCTTTGTGAAGACGCCGATGAAGTTCCCTCGCATCAAGCCGTTGCTAATCGCCTCGATAGTGATGCATCGGAGATTCGTCCGCTGGTTCTCGCCGATGATCACTCGGTCGTACAGCGGTGAAGACTTCTGCTCGCCCAAGTGCTGCGCCACCCTCAGGCGCAGCGCTCGAGCACGCTCCCTGTAGTCATCGGACGCCCAGAGGAGATCGGAGTTCAGCGTGTTACGCAGGTTCTTTGGGACTGCCTGCTGATTCTCGTTGATCTGCATAAACAGCTTGACCTGCTCTGCTCGCGGAAGATCGACGAAGGCCACCACGGGGATCAGATCCGTCTCTGCCCGGTCCGAGTTTGCGTAGCCGTAGAGCCGGTGCTGGCCGTCAATGACGTACGCTGCCCTGTAGGTTTGCGGGAGATGGAGCATGCCGGCCTTGGCTGCTCCTGGAGCCTTACTGTTCTTACTTGCTGAGTCAAACTGCAAATCTCCCTTTTTCCTTTTGGTCTCAATGTTGAGTATGATCGAATTAGGGAAGAATCCACGTTCCTCTACGAACTTAGCAACCTTCTTTAGGCGCGATTTCTTGATAAGGCGCTGGTACGTCGGCATCAGTTCGCTGTTGGCCTGGTTGCGATGTAGCACGTAGGCCATCTTCAAAAGCCGCGCCGGCTCGATTGAGAACGAGTAATAGGAGTGACCGCCCATCGAGCCGCGGATCGCCGGCACTGTGGGCTCGAGATTGGGGATTTTCTGTTCGGCAAAGAGGGCACCGAGCAGCTGATACTTCGCGGCAGCACCCAGGTGGTCTGCGAGCGTTAGGAAGTAGTCGACTGTGTCCTCGGAGACATGGAAGATGTCTCCGGAGGCGAGCCGATCTTTGGTGTCCTTCGACAGTGTAAAGTTGTTGGTGGCCAGAATGAACTTGACCTTGTGCTGCGGGTACTCCTTATGGATCCGCCTGATGATCCCGGCCTTCTGGCCGGTGATCGCCTCGCTCTCCTTCTTGAACTGCTCGGAGCGGATCTTCTCCGTCGACTTACACTCAACGACGAGCACGACCTCGTCGTCGGCGGCGAAAACATCGACCTGTTGAGTCTGGTTTTTGGTGGTTCCGTACTGCAGCTTGAACCCGCGATCTCGGTTGAGATGGGTGAACTGCAAGCGTGCGAGCGTCGCCCAGACCCGGTCCTCGAAGGCCACGTCATGTCGCTTCTCCCTGCGCATCCGCGTGCGGGTCTTAAGCTCCTTGTCGATGACCCACCCGGCCTGTTCGTACTCTTTGACCTTGCCCTTGACAATCGTCTCGAGGACATGCGTTGCCAGCCGCCGCCGGGTCTCGGCCCGGATCTTGTTGACCGCAATCAGGTGATCGCGGATTGCCTCACCGGGCGGCGTTATACTCCCCCCCGACTTCGCCATTAGCGCGGTAGCTCGAGGTTCGTGAACAGGTACTCGGTCGCGCTTCCTCGAGCTGCGTTGATGCCGCCGATCGAGTTGCGGCGACTCGTCTCGATCAGTATGTCGCCGTTGTCGAATAGGTCTGCGATTGATGCATGCGCGGCGTTGGCGAGAATGTAGTGCGCGTCGCGCTCCTTGATCTCGCCGATGAGTGCGCTCAGTCGCTTCTGATCATCGAATGAGAAGAGGCGTTGGTTGTACTTGATGAAGCCGTTGTGATTGTGGGCGACCGTGTACGGCGGATCAAGGAAGACGAGATCACCCTTGTTGACATGCTTGAGGCACTTGGCAAAGTCGCCAGTCTCGAGCCTTGCTCGAATGAGCCGCTTGGCGACGTCGCGTAGGTGCTCGGCGGTCGGGATCTGCGGCGACGGGCGGTTGCCGAACGGTACGTTGTAGACGCCTTCGAGGTTTACGCGGTAGATACCATTGAACGACGTGTGGTTCAGATAGAGAAATCGTGCTGCTTGCTCAACCTTGTCTTCAGGCACCGAGGCCCGGACCGCGTAGTAGGTCTCTGAGTCGTTTCCGTAGAGCAAGACCCGGGCGGCGACCTCGGCGTAGTGATCACGGATGGCCCGGTAAGTCGCGATTAGTTCGGCGTTTGAGTCCCGGAGGTACGCCTTACGAAATTGCCGTAGGCCAAGGAAGACTGAAGCGCCACCGAGGAAAGGCTCATGGTAGGCCGAGAACTGCCGGGTTCCGACAAGCATCTTGATGGTCGGCAGCAGCCAGCGCTTGCCACCAGCCCAACGCAACGGAGATACAACTCGCAAAACGGGATGGGGAGCTACCACAGCCATGTCACGCCGACGCTACCTAGACGTGCGGACGAGGAGGAAAGGGGATGTCCGATGCTGCTTAGCGGCTTTCGGGCAAAGGGCCAGGCCAGGGAGACTATGGCCGGCCAGCGGCGCCGCAGGGCACATGCGGGTCTGAGCTTTCGTAAGGTTGAGCGCCATCCGTCTGCCTCCTCTTTGCTATGTGGGACCTATGATCGAGGCCACCCGCATGAGCCAGCCGGCGATCACGCTACAGGAATAGTGCTGTCGATCGAAGTCCGCGCAGGGTGGGCCATCCTGTGTTCCGCGGAGATCACCGTCGCCGCAAAACACAAGGCGTCTAACCAGAGAATCCAAGATCTTTGGGGCGACGCTGATCGCGCAGCAGTTGATTAGCGTCGGCGCTTGACCCACTGCTCGACGTCCTCCCGGTGCCAGAGTCGCGCGCCGCGGACCACGACGACTGGCGGTGGGAAGTCTCGGGTCTTCTGAGCGTCCAGGAGGCTCTTGCGCGTCTTCCAGCCGACGAGCTTCAGGATCTCGCCCGCGCCGATGAGATCGGCGGGATCGACCTGCTCTCGCTTGGGCCAGCTCGTCACGGCACGGATTATCGCCGTCCTGGCGCTTCTTCTGCCTGGCCTTGACATGGACTAAACGCCCGTTTAGGCTTAGGAGCGTGTTCGCGTCGATCTTTGACCCCTACAAGTCCAGCTCTGCTGGGCCGCTGACGCTGGCCTCGTTGCGTCTGGCGACGGGACTCAGTCGGCGGGCGCTGAACACGCATCCATGCAAAGCGGCCCGGCGGTGCTATGAACACCCCGGGCCCGGCACCGAAGGACGGACCTTCGGTACACGAGCAACGGTATCCCCTGCAACGGGATCGCTGTCGCGTGCCCCCGAACCATCCTCCCGGTGTCGAGATCCAAAAGGAACCCGACATGAACACGATCACCAGCCCCATCCGCAGCCGAGTGTCGGAGTGGGTTATCAGAACGCTCCGCCGTGCGATCAGGGCGTCCGGGCGGGGTCTGCTCGCTGCGGGCATGAGCCCGACAGACATCAACGCGACGCTGCTGAACAGCGTCGCGGTCGAGCATCCCGACCCTGCTACCGAGCGACTGCTCGTCCTCCAGGTCCTTGAACGGCCGGGGTTGCGTTCTCGCTGCGAACTGGAGATCGCACTCGGCGATGTCGAGCCGGTTACGGCAAGCGATGCGTTCAGCGCGTTGGAGGCCGAGGGCGTCCTGCACACCAGTGGCGAGCAGGTGTGGGCGTCTCGGTGTGTGCGGCATCTCGACACGCTCGGGTTCATCAGCGTATGAGTCCCCATGCGCCAGGTGCCGACTTGGGGCGGGCGGTTCGTCGTCTGCGGAAGGCTCACGGCCTGAGGATCGAAGACCTTGCGTTCGCCGCCGATATGTACCCGACCTACCTGTCCGGTATCGAGCGAGGTCTTCGCAACCCCACCTGGCGCAAGCTCTGTGGGCTCGCCGACGCACTCGGCGTGTCGGTCTTGACGCTGGCGGCGGAGGCTGAAGAGGAGGCCGTGGTCGCGCGCGTGGCGCGGGCCGCGAGAACACGCCTGAGAACCCAATCCGGTGCGTTCGGGACATCCCCGACGCGACAGCGGACGCCCGTTTCAGCACGGCCCGGCGCTTGAACGCGCCGGGCCAATCTCCCTTGCGACGTTCGCTGGACGAACGTTGGATGAAATCTCTTTGCCGGTTTCGGTAGTTCGCGGTCTGTATACGCATGAGACAGAAATCTTTCGTCCCGTTTTGGGGACTCCAGGTGCTTGTGGGTGATGGTGGCGAGTCGAGTTCTTCGCTCCCGTACGTCCAGTTCGTTGTCACATTCTGGGTCTTGCTCGGTTGGATGGGTATGAGCCCAGCTGAGAGTCGAGCAGGGTGAGCCCTCGCCGGCCATCATGCCGAAGCGGCGGGTGATCCGTGGTATGTGCGCGCGATCGAAGGGGTCTCGCACGTCGTGCTCAGCGTGCTTGGGTTTCTGCTGGGGCACGCTTGGCTGCCGGTTGGTCTGTTCGCGGTCGTGGTGCTCGTGGTGTTGGTGGGTCGTGTGTGGGCCGGCATCGTTTGGTGGGGGCGGGTAGCTGGTGGGAGATTCGTCTCGGCGAACAAGTGTCCCGACCGGCGCTTGAGGCATTCATGCAGACCCTCGCGGGTGGTCTTCCAAGGCGGTTGTTCGGTGCGGCGCCGTGGGTCGCTCTGTCGGTGTCTGGCTGGAGGATCGCGCGGTTTGTGGCTTGTTCATCTCGGGTGGTCTGTCCCCGGCGCAGGTCCGCGCGGCGGTCGAGCAGGCCCTCGGCGGTGTCACCGTCGAGATGACAGACGGGTCCTGCTGGACGCTGGCAGGGGCGCGTGTTGGCGGGTTGCGAGTCTCGCGCCGGTCGGTTCGCGGTTCCCTCCGTTGCGGGTGGATCATCGTGTCGATCCAGCGGGGCAGGTGTTGGCTTCGCTGCGCGCGCAGGAGGCAGGGGAGGGTGGTGTCGTCCAGCTCGTGTTGCAGGCGCCTGCGCGTTCAGCGAGCCGCAAAGCGCGCGGGCAGGCGGCGCGGTTGCGTGCTGGTCGAGGTCTCCAGCCGGGCTTGTCCTTGCAGGTGCTCGACGGGGTGGGCTCGATCCTTGGTGGGGTGCTCGACGTGTTCGCGCCGGGTTCGCCGCACCCGGTGAGGTGTCCGGTATCGGCGCGGGTGGCGGACCTGTTCTCGCTGGAGCGCGCCAGGGCGATCGAAGCGAAGGCTGGCGTGTCGTTGTTGGCTGCGACACTGCGGGTTGGCGCGTCGGCGAAGGGACGACGCCGTGCACGCGGCCGGCTCGGTGGGTTGCTCGCGGCGTTCGGTCAGTACCGGGAGCTTGGCGGACTGTATCGTCGGTGGGAGCCGTTCTGTGCGCAGCGTCTCGCGCTCTGCATGCCACCCGTCAAACCGCGGTTGTTGTTGGGTAGCGGGGAGGCAGCGGCGTTGATCGCTGTCCCGGAGGAAAGCGCACTTGCGCCCGTGTCGTTCACCGAGGCACCGTCGCGCAGGATCGCTCCGGTCGCGCAGGCTCCTTCGCGCGGATTGCTGCTGGGTCGCAGCGACCATTCCGGTTTCGACCGAGAGATTCGTGTCGAGCCCGCGCGCGCTGCTTCAGCACACGCATGTTCTCGGGCCGACCGGCCGTGGCAAGAGCACGCTGTTGTTGAACATGACGATCGAGGCGATCCATGTCGGAATGGGCGGGATCGTGCTCGACCCTACCGGCGAGCTGACTGGGCTCATCCTCGCGCGCGTACCCCGAGACCGGGAGGGAGACGTTGACCTGCTCGACCTCGGCGATGAGGATCATCCACCGGCGCTGAACCTGCTCGCGTGTCCGCCGGGGGAGGGGGATGCTCAGGCGCAGGCGATGTGCGGGATCTTCGCGCGGTTGTTCGCGCGCTTCTGGGGTCCGCGCACCGAGGACATCCTGCGCTCGGCGCTGA
>Ga0193728_1000366_pt1 | contig 21717 bp, 18 predicted proteins | sample U1c1metaG_FD_143037 | JGI IMG/M metagenome (GOLD analysis project Ga0193728, IMG submission 143037) | Soil microbial communities from a riparian zone of the East river system, Colorado, United States - U1c1 | ecosystem: Environmental > Terrestrial > Soil > Riparian zone | place: USA: East River...
GCATAGACCCATCCCATCACAAAGCCCCAATGACGCCCCAGAATTGCTTGCACAAAGGCATAGCCACCTCCTGCAACGGGATAGCGACATGCAAGCTCTGCATATGGCAACGCGATGACAACTGCCACAAGAAAGGCCAGCACAAAGGAGAGAAGGGCTCCAAGTGGTCCTGCCTGATCAATTGCCGTACCCACCAAAATAAAGATTGCCCCCCCAACTGCCCCTCCAACACCCAGCGCCACCATTTCTCGCAATCCCATCGTCTGAGCTAATTTCGCTCTCTCTTGCTGGACAGGACCGCCCTTTTCATCTTTCTCTAGTTGCTGTACTTCCATCCATCCTCTGTCTTTCCACTTGGAACCCGCCGGGAGAATATTGCGAACAGGCTCATTCTCACTCTCACCCACAAGGAGTGATGTGAATACTATTTACTTCCCCAACAAATACTTTTTCGTTTTCTTCTTGTTGTGTCACACCTAAAAATTTTGTTTCACTATTCCCTACTCATGCAGTGATGAAGAGTAATGTTTTTTATTATATAGGTGAAAGACAATATATTTCGTTATGACTTGGTAAGGATTTGGTTACAGTTGTGATTTTCAGGTGTAGCTTTTTTCCCTCTATCGTTATATCCGCCGTCGTGAGACTGTGCAATACAGATCATCGCTCAGAAGTGCCAACGCTGTCAGTGCTGTTAACGCAGAGCAAGGACCGGATGACCGGAAGAGGGATTTGAGTCTCTCCTTGCACGTTTATCTTGGCTGCGGGTCTGTGCTCATCTCTCGTAAAACGTTGACGCGTAGCTGTGATGAGCACCATTGGCGGGGTGCAATGCAATAAATGACGCCAATGGCAAGTTTTGTTAGCCTGTCTGCACAAGAGGGAGCAGGTCTCTTCAGATGGGGACAGAAGTGTATGAGATGTCTCAAGAACCCACAGTTATTGCTCCTCAATCGCAATTTATTGCCAGGAGAAGTAGGGACCCGATTTATGACTCTGCTGGCAAATTTTGTGAGCATGTCAGGACAAGAAAGAGGGAGGTTTCTGGGTAGCGAGCGTGTTGCCCCACCCCACCCCACGGACGCGATAAATCGGGTCCCTACACTCGGGCAATGAATTGCCATAGAAAAACGATGTATCGGTTCTTACCTCCTGAACAATATATGCTCTTTCTATGTGATAAATAATTGACCGAAAACAAGGAAAATGGCCATAATGAGAGGTATATTACTTTTTATGCACTTATTGCATAATATATGGCAATTCATTGCCTGTAATGTAGGGACCCGATTTATCGCGTCCGCTGGGGTGGGGCGGGGGCTCACTTGGTTCGCTCTCTTTTACCTATGCTGTTGTCCGTACAAAATTTCCCGTCGGAATCATTTATCGCGTCCGCCACGCAATTCATTGCTCGTGATTCATGCTTGTATATTCACGCCCCTATATTCTGTTTTTGACTTTGCAAAGAGTTAATCTTCCAACTGCCATCGTTACCCCTGAACAGTGTAACGTCATCAGTCTCATTTGTCCCAATCGAGTCCTGATACCTGATGGTTGCAGTTGCCCTAAATCCATCATCGCTGACAGAACTATAGGTACATGATGTAACACTAGCGCTCCCCCACTGGTATACAAAATCCTTCTCCGAACTTTTGTGTTGGTAGCCTAGAGAGAATTGTGTATAGGCAGCATGATAATCGCTCTTTTTCAAATCGGTACAGAAGGCATCGAGCGTCTTAGAGGAGATAGAGGTCGCTGCATTTACTAGTACAACCATGATGATGACAGCTACAAGCAGGACAACGGCCCCCAATGTTATCCGCAGCCAGCCCAGATTAGACTTTAAATCGCGCTTTAAATTAGGCTTTTGGGGTTCAGGAGAACCAGACACTGGCGCTGACGGCGCTGGTGGAATGGGTGACTCTAATGTATCAGACATCGAGTATAGCCTCCATGATGTATGCGTCTGTCACAGCCTACTGAGCAATAAACATGAAAAATATAATAGGAGAGAAATAGCGTACAACCTACTAACCTACTGAGCAATAAACAAAACAGCACGGTATCCAGAACACTTCTCTTGATCGTTGAGAAGCTTACGATGGAGATACTTCCCTTAGGTCACGAGGCTAAGTAAGTTGTACATCTTTTGTTAAGCATAACTAATGAGAGAGGTTTTTTCTAGGGGGAAACAGGGACAACTTCCTACAGATATGACATTCCCACCATATTTGTCTACCCGATAGCGACATGACGGACAGTAACAAAGAAATGTCCGCAACCGTTATACTGTCAAGGAAGTTGATCTGGGGATCACGGAAGTGCTTCCTGCACATCATCCAGAGCTAAGATCTCATCAACCTGTTTGAGCAGGCTCTGTGCGTTGGTAAAGCCGTAATTGACCGCGTGTGCCTTCCCTTTCACATCCAGTAGCACTGTTGTCGGCACGGTTAACACGTGATAATGGCTCGTTAGTTCTGGCGAATTGGATGCATCAATTTCGATGATCGTGACAAGATCGCCGTGTGCTTCCTTGACCCGGCGCAATACTGGCGCTTGCAATCTATGGCACTGATGACAATCCTCGCTAGCGAATGCTAGGATTCGTACGCATGCCGGAGACGTATCTCCTGCTTCACCCAGTTCTTTCGATGCTAGTATGGGCCAAGCTGAGTAGGAGGACAATTGCGAGCCGTAAACCAATTTCTTTTTCAATCTCGATAGAGTTTCCAAACCTTTCCACCTGTTTCCTCAGGATTTATACCACTGACGAATTTGGATTAGGCTCCACAGAGGAAAACACGACAGAAGCGGGGATTATTCCTCATGTAGGCGGTAACAATGCTGCACGCTTCTCACGCAAGAATTGGGCGATCTTTTCTGGCGCATCTTCGTTTAGCGCTTGTTGTTTGAGTTCGCTCAGCACGGCTCCCCACTGTTCTTTTGCTGGCAGATAGCGTGTATCGAAACCTACCAACTCCTCGAAGACATGTCGTTCTAACTCGTGCCAGACTGAGCGATCACGACCGTCTAGGTCACCGTCATCGGGTACATAATCGCGGTCATTGGTGTTGTTGTCAATACGTACATGCAGCGGGTGAAACGCCTCGTGTACCATCTCTTCCATATACGATTGATTGAGGGCTCCAGGATCAAAACCCAACGTTCCAGTTATGGTGATCTGTACGAGGGGACGCTCCTCCGTACCTGTGTATTTTTTACCCTCGCGCTGGCAATACTCTAATAGTTGAGCATATAGAGCTGGAGGATCTTCTAATCCATCTATACGCAGCTCATGCCGTAAAAATGGACGTCGCTGCGTTCTGATGCGAACGGCTCGGTGACGCGGTGCTTTCTGCGTGGGATCGATAAGGAGTTCCGGTTGGTCAGTATCGATCTCTACATAGTAATAGCCACGATCATCCCATTGTATCTCTTCCGCACTGCATGTTTCAGGTGAGCCAGGATTGTATATCCAGCCTTCAAGTTCGTATGGTTTGTGTACATGGCCCAGTGCTAGATAGTCAATGTAATCTCGCAGCAGCCGAAATTGACCCATCGTAGGCAGCCCTTGTACACGAGATACCATGCCATCTATTCCTGTATGCATGGTCAATAAGCGATATTTAACGCCCTGGGCATCTTCCTCTGCACGGGCGGCCTTTAGCGCCTGAGCCATGCCCTCTAGACTACGTGTTATGGCTGCTCCCTGCCAGGGTAGGCCATAAACACGTACTTTCCCTCCTACTAGGTCAATATACGATCCCAGCATATTCTCGGGATTCCAGGGGGTAATCAGCGGTGCACCTTCCTGCATAATGGGCGCCAGGAGAATGATATAGCCCTCGTAGCACAAAAATTGTAGCCAGGAGATGCCATCCCGATAATAGCTACGATCGTGGTTTCCTTCAATTGTGATCACTGGTATGTTATGATCTTTAAGCCTCTTTAATCCCTCGATCGCATGAATAAGGGTTTGCGCATCTATTGCTCTCTTATTGAAAAGATCGCCAGCAATGACCATGAAGTCGATCTTGCGGTCGATAGCGTCATCAATAATCTTCCAGAAACTGCGACTGAAATCATTGAAACGCTCACGTAGACCGTATTGCTCATAGCCCAGATGGGTATCCGCTATGTGAATAAATCCCATAAATTTTTTATCCTTCTCAACCCGGGCCAGTCATCCAGGCACGAACGGCGGCTGCGGCCAAAACCAATGCTGCAATACTATAGATCAGAAGGTCTTTGCGCTGATTCTTGCCATTCGTGGTAAAGCTGAGCCATGTCAGAGGAATACCCAGAGCGACAATGCCGCCATAGACATAGTGTAAATAGTACAGATTTTTACCGCCGCCTGGTGTCTTCCCCGATAAAACCATTATCAGTCCAAATAATCCCTGTAAGACGCCCAGCGCGACTGTGATGATCAAGATGATACGCCAGAGCTTGATCGGTGGCCGCCGTATAAAGTAGAGAACGAGTCCCCATATGCCAGAAATTGCTGCTGCTGCAACTATCAAATAGAAATTATACTTGTGCAGTAATAAAATAAAGTCTGTCAATTCTAACACTCCCTCACGTGTTGTAGTTCCACAACTGAGGGGTACGGCGGGCGCGATAAATCGGGCCCCTACCAATTGGCGATACCCTAAAGGGCACACGGTAAATCGCGTTGAGTAGACCGATTGGTACCTCAGTAGGTACGTTGTAGTTCCACAACATGTCTATAATGACTGTTCTTTTTCAGCGTTCAAGAAATAGAACTTTTCTTGCCTTACTATAGCGTGTAGCGAGCCGACTGGCAAGTGGGAGAACTTCTTTGCAGGCTTTCCCAGAAGTGGAACTGTCCCTGTTTTTCTCTATTGTGGAGGATTATACCTTTTTTCTGAATGAATAAGAGATCCAATATTATTTCAAAATGGATAGATAATGGATTAATTATTGTGATTTTTATCTATTACACTTTTTACATGCTAAATTCATTATTTATCTATCATATTAAGAACCATTAAGACTTTGAAGATTTTTCAAATGTCTTTCAGCTTCGAAATAGGCATTAATATTTTCTTCTTCATTATATCCAGTTTTTATTATTTTTGCCATAGCATGGAACACATTATTGTAAAGAGTATAGGCTTTTTGCTTATTATTAGCGAAATTTTCACTAGCTTTAATTTGATCAAAAGCACTATCTGCAGCAACTCTTAATGCCTGAACGTCCGAGCCTGTGCTACTCCCCATAAGCACCGAAAAAGTAATGGCTACATTCTCGATATCACGACACACAGTGCTATACTTCCAAAGAGAGGACTCTAGATGCCTCAAGATACTAGGACCTTCCTCTCGTTGACTGCTCTCAGTAACCTGAAGATTTTTAAATTGATTAATCAGGGTGTCAAGGAAACTGGGAATCTTGCTCATCTAAACTGAGATCTTGAGCGCGAATCTCATTTCAGATGGATGGGTTAACGGACACCCTGTTAATATATGTTTTAATGTCACTCTGAATAGCGTTAGCTCTGGCTGTACGCTCACGATGATAAGCTTTGGCATCATTCAAAGGACGGACAGAATCTTCATTAAACGCGGCACCAAGCCTAGCCTCATACACTTGGTAATATTCTTGACACCATTGATCGATTGATTCAATTCTGCTACATGTGCTCTCAAATTGTCCTATATACGGAGATAACGGTAGGCTAAAAACCGTTTGTTCAGCTTCCACAATCTTGTTATTCTTCTGCTCTAGAGATTTCTGCATTTCACAAGCACTGACAGCTTGTGCTATGGAAGCATGAATATCCTTATACGATGAAATAATTCGATTGAGGAGTATTTGCTTTTCTTCTTCCATAGAATGTTCATTATTGTTAATATCATTTATAATTCCTTCTGCTGTCTTATCAGCTGTAGCTATCAACGTGGAAAGTGTTCGATAATCCTGTGGGTGGCTCTGCTTCAACCCAATCATCCTTACTCCAAGAACCTTGTTTTCAGCCTTGGTAATAGTATAGTCTCTCTGCCTCGAATCTTCCTTGGGTCCACAAGCTCTCACTGCATCCTTTACAGAACGATTGGCATCTCTGATTATTTGCTTTTCTTCTTCTGAAAGATCATTCTTATTGCTAAGTAGATCATTTTTAGCTTTCGCAGCTTTCTTCGTCAAAGTCATAAGGACTTTATCGTAGGAAGCTACCTCCGGACTATGCATTATCACGTCCCTTACTAATATCTCGATTCTTTGTGCTTTATCTTCATAGGACCTAAAATGATCCGGCAGTGAGCTAATATTATCTGTCTCCGCTTCAGTAATCTGCTGTTCGATCTCAGTAACCTGTTGCCTGACCTTCTTTAACTTTTTCATAAGGGAGGCCTCTTCTGGAACTGTCTCATCAGATGAAGGACCATTTCTAGTAAGCCAGTCCAGATCATCTTTAACTCTTTTCTGTGTGCTCTCAAATTGCTCTCTATTCAGAAATAATTGGAAGCTTTCAACATGCTGCCGAGCTTCTGTGATCGCTTTGTCTCTCTGTTCCCGATTTTCCTGAGATGTACAAATACTGATAATTTGTGCCATAGAATCATAATAAGTATTATAAGATGATCTAAATTTATTTAAGAGTATTTGCACTTCTTCTTCTACATAATTTTTATTGTTAGTAATATCATTTATAATCTCTTTTGCTGCCTCATTAGCTGTAGCTATCAATGGGGAAAGTGTTTGATAATCCTGTGGGTGGCTCTGCTTTAGCCCAATCATCCCTACTTGAAGAATCTCGTTGCTAGCCTTGGTGACAGCACGGGCTCTCTGCATCGAATCTTCCTCGGGTCCACAAGCTCTCACTGCATCCCTTACAGGACGCTCAACATCTCTGATTATTTGCTTTTCTTCTTCTGAAAGATTATTCCACTCACTGGCTACAGCTTCTTTAGCCATCTTAGCTCGCTCTACCAAGGTATTAAGGTCCTTATATCCCTCTGAACTAGATTTTATCACCTCTTCTACCAAACCATTTAATATACTTTTATTCTCTTCATATGACTTAAAGTGCACCAGCAGTGAGGAATCATCACCTAGCTCCGCTTCAGCAATCTGCCTTTCGATCGTAGTAGCTGCTTTCATGGCCTGATCTATCCGGGTCCTAACGGACCGCAATTCTGGTTGTTGGCTATCTGGAGGACAATTTTTATCAAACCAGACCCGCCAATCTGCAACTGTTTGCTTAGTAACCTTATACTTAAGATGCTTAATCTGTTTTTCAGCTTCATCATAGATTTGGTGGACTGTTCTATCTTTTTCTTGATCAGAATCTCCTTTCATACTAAAAAACTCCAAGTATCGCATCATATCATTGTAGGCATTGTTGTAAAGAGCATAGGCTTCTTTCTGATCGGCCTCCTTAAATTCTCTCCCATTGATAAGCTCCTCGTAAGCTTGATCAGCACGATTCCTTAAGGAGAGAGCTGATTGCTTGACATCTTTGTTACTATTCGTAGCTATAAAAATTTCAATCCCTGCTTCCTGGATCTGTCGACATACTTCGCTATAACTCCCAAGCTTGATATCTAACACCCTGGGATCAAACTCACTGGGATCACCTGACCCATCAATGTATTCTTTAATGCTTTCCTCAAGCCGTTGAGCTGATAAAAAGTGTTGGATTGGCAATTCTGGCATAGGACTTTCGGCTGTATAGCTGCTAGCCATACTCTCATACCAATCCTGTAATGATGTTATTCTTTTTTTTGTCATCTGATAACGCTCTTCATGCAAAAAATTTTTAAGGCTTCCAATATACTGCTGAACTTCTCTGATAGCTTTGTTCCTCTGCCCCGATTCTTCCTGATCTGCACAAATTTTGACAGCTTCTACTATAGAATGGTAAGCATCTTGGTGTTGTGATCTAAATTTTTTTAAAAGTGTTTTTTTCTCTTCTTTAGTTACAAGATACTTATTATCGTTAATAGCTTCTTCAGTTGCTTTTACAGCCTTCTCAAAGTTAGAGATCAAACTGGAAAGTGTTTGATGATCCTGTGGACGGCTATACTTTAAAGCATTCATCTCTACTTGCAAAACCATCCCCTGAGCCCTGACGATTGCCTTATTTCTCTGATCTGGATCTGCCTGCGGTCTACAAGCTATCACAGCATCTATTATAGAACTATAGGCTTGATCAAATAATCTAGAAGAGCGGTCGATAAATATTTGCATTTCTTTGTCTGAAAGTTTACCGTTACTATTAATTTTATTGATGGCTTCTTTAGCATTCTCAGCTCGCTCTTTCAATTTATTAAGCTTTTCATGCTCTGGGCTGTGCTTTATTGCTTTCAATGCTATTTCTTCTATTATATAATCTGTCATTTCCTTTTGCCAATTAGATACTTCTTTCAAATCATTTGCAGCTTTTTTTCTTGTTTCTTCATTAATTTTACCATAAATACTCAATACAATAATAGACTGTTCAGTATATTCATAAACATTATCAATTACATCACTGCCACATTGGATCAAAGCTTCTTCTTCCACAAAAGTGTGCTGAAGTAGTTTAATTTTATCAAAAGTTTCCCATATTTTATCTACTGTCCTAAGAGGGTTATCACTTTCTGTGAGAGAATCGTGAGTCTTGCCAAAGGGAAATAGCTGCAAGTTTCTAACATGCTGTTGAGCTACTGTGATAGCCTCATCTATCTGCTCCGAAGCCGCCCCAGGTCTACAAACTTTCATGGCATCCACTATAGAATGATAGGCCTTCTCACGTAATGCATGAGAGTCATCGATAAGTGTTTGCTTTTTTTCCTCTGGAAGAGCATTATCATCAACCACACACTTTGCAACTTTTACATTTCTTTCTGTCTTTTTCATTAACATCACAAGATATTTATGATATTTTACATCTATTGAAGTATATTCTATACTATTCAAGGAAATTTCAACTATTTTATTTGCTTCTTCCTCATATGATTGAATAAGATTCTCTAATGGGGAAATATCATCATATGATATATTATCTTTTTTTGCTGCAATAATATTTTCTTGGATTTTATCAGCATTTTTATTACTTTGAGAAAATCTGTTCCAAAGTTCATTCAATTCTTGTTTTTCACTAGATTTAGGACAATTTTCCTCGAATATTTTTCTACAATCATCAATTCTTTTGTTTATTTTTTTGAGTCTTTCTTCGAATTTATTTCTATAAGCTTCACAATATTCGTAACATTCACGCGCTTTTTTACAAATATCTTTTGCTGATTTAATTGTATTATCTATGATATTTTTATAATTCGCTCTTACTAATTCTCCAGCTTGATTATCGATTTTCAAAGGAGCTTTATTATAACCTGCAAAGGCACTGCTGAAGAGCTTAACTCCTGATATAATTCTTTTTCTATCTAATCCCCCTGCTGGAAGATAGCGTTGATATGTATCGAATTCAGTTAGAACTGTAATTATTTCATTGACATTTCCAATTGAACTATGCATTTTTGTGAGAACATCACCGAGCACCTCAAGCTTGGTGAATGCATCTGGCTTTCTACAATCCGCGAAGGCTTCTTGAGAATAGTCTGCAAAGGCTTTACGCACTCTTCTAAGCTGATCCAGGATTATTTCTTTCACATCTCTTTGGAAAGCTGGATATTTTTGTGAATCTTGAAAAATCGGATTTACTTGTAAGCCTTGAAAATCTCTGAGAATCAAAGTTATCGTATCATTAATACCTTTTGCTACATTTAAACCGCTAGACATTCCCTCGAGATGATCACCAAGCTTAAGGAGCTTGGTGAATGCATCTGGCTTTCTACAATCCTGGAAGGCTTTTTGAGAATACTGTGCAAAGTCCTTTTGCACTCTTTCAATCTGACCCAGGATTATTCCTTTCACATTGTCTTGTAAATCTTGAATAACCGAATTTTGATAAATTGAATTTATTGTATCATTAATACCTTTTGCTATACGTAAACCGGCAGACATTTTTATGAGATGAGCATCAAGCTTAAGGAGCTTGGTGAATGCATCTGGCTTGGTATAATTCGCGAAGGCTTCTTGAGAATACCGTCCAGAGTCCTTCCGCGCTCTTCCAATCTGACCCATGATTGTTTCTTTCACATCGTCTTGTAAATCTTGGAAAGCTGGCTCTTGGAGAATTGAATTTATTGTATCATTGATACCTTTTACTATACCAGGGAGTCCGTGAACCATTCCATCTGAAATGAGATTCGTGCTCAGATCTTGGTTTAGATGAGCAGGGATTCCCGCTTTCCTTGACTCCCTGTATACGTAAACCGACAGACATTTTTATGAGATGAGCATCAAGCTCATGAAGCTTGGATAATGCGCCTAGATTTGCATAATCCTTGAAAACTTCTTGAGAATATGTTTCAAATTCTATTTGCGATTTTAGCATAAATTTTCGTTTTACATCTTCTTGTAGGTCTTTAAAAACCTGGCCATTTATAATAGATGTTCTTTCATTTTTTATACCTATTGCTATATTCAATCGTTCAGACATGCTTCTGAGACGTGCATCATTATACAGTTCACCAAGCTTACGCTCTGTATTTGCTCTAACCTGGTCAGGCTGGTCCTTATTAGAAGGATCTAAGAAATCTTTAAGATGCTGTGCGAAGTTACCAGATATCGCATCTATCTCAGCTTGGACTTGCTCCCTCAGAGGTTGTGGTAAAAAGTCAAGTTTCGTAACAACATTCGGACCTTTGAGAAGCGAAGTTGGCTCAAAGCGGCCGCCAGACGAGTTAGTCTCTGGTATCTCCTGTGGGCTAGGTTGTTCAATGCCCAGACTTTGGTCAACTGCTGTAGAAGCGAGTGGCCATTGTGTATTTGCTTTCATTAAACCATCATATATTACTTCAATGTCTCTTTTAATGGTTTTAAGCTTGATATGCTTTTTAAGCTCTCTTGTTTCCTTAGGAGTAAGCAGGTTAAAACGCCCTGAGGTACCATGAGATTCTCGTGCAAAGTCATTCGTTATCTTTGTAACCCAAGCTGTGATTTTCTCTTGTAGAGCTTGTGGTAAATGGTCAAGATTCACGTTTCCATGCATAGTATTTAGCTGAGCATTAAATTCTCTAATTGCATTATTTACATCCACCGCTCGAGCCGAGCTTTCATCTTTAAGTAGTGGAATCCTCTCCCCATCCAAAGGCTTTAGGTTGAATCCATGCTTTTGCTGACTGATACTAGGCTTGTTAGTCTCGCTATACTCTCCCGAATTTCTTCTTCCTCCATCCATTGTTAAGTCTCCTTCTCTTACCTTTTTGCTAAGTGTTTGTTGTATTGTCCAAGCCTGATCACAGTTCCTCTAAGCTGCAGCTAAGAGACTAGATAACAGCATATCAAGTCGAATATCCAGCTTGACGTACGGTCATCATGTACTGTAATAGTCCTTGAACGCACTTATTGTCTGACAGGTTCCCCTGCAAAGACCTTGGCAAAACTTGAACTGGCTCTTTATCTTGGAGTGAGGGCATTTCGTAACTCCGATAAACAGAGCATTTCTGAGCTGAAACTGGCAAAAAGCCTCGTTTTTTTAGCTCATCGAAAAGTGGCTTTTTTCTTGCTTTTGCTCACTTTATCCAAGCGTGTTTTGGGGCTCACTGAAGAACTTCTTAGGGATTACGAAATGCCCTCATCGGCATTTCAAAACTTATTGGCCGACGTGGCTCATATGGTCAAATGGACGCTCGTTCCAGAACAGACACTTGAGGGCGGTATTCGTCCAGATGGTGTGATGCGTGATGAGTTTAAACTTCGTCGGGGTTATTGGGAAGCAAAAGGGCCAAAGGGTAATCTTGATAAAGAGGTCGAAGACAAAAAGAAAAAGCATTATCCCCTTACAAATACTATTTTTGAGAATACGAAACGAGCGATCCTTTACCAGAATAAAAAGAAGTATGGTGAATATGACCTGCAAAAACCCAATGATGTGGGTGATCTCCTCAAAACATTCTTCGCCTACACAGAGCCGGATATTGCCAATTTTGAAGTGGCTGTGCAGGAGTTCAAAGAGCGCATCCCCGAACTTGCACAGGCGGTACTTGATATTATTGAGCAAGAATACAAACAGAACCGGAAATTTATCACTGCCTTTGATACCTTTACTGATCTATGCGTTACATCACTGGATCCACATATCAGCAAAAAATCCATTAATGAGATGTTAGTGCAGCATCTCTTGACCAAGCGCCTCTTCCGTACCATTTTCGGCAATGCAGCGTTTATCAATCGGAACATCATTGCCTCCCACATTGAGAAGGTGATTGATGCACTTACGAGCCACGCCTTTAATCCCGATGACTTCCTCAAAAATCTGGATCGCTTCTACGTTGCTATTGAGGGAGCTGCTAAAGATATCGAAACTTGGTCAGAGCGGCAACACTTCCTCAACACCGTCTATGAACGCTTCTTCCAGGGCTTTTCCGTGAAGCAAGCTGATACCCACGGCATCGTCTACACACCCCAGGAGATTGTAGACTTCATGTGTGCTAGTGTGGAAGAGGTGCTGCAACATGAGTTTGGCAAGTCCATCGCGGAGCCAGGGGTGCAGATCCTTGACCCAGCAACCGGAACAGGCAACTTCATCGTCAATCTGATCCGTAACCATATCCCCCGCCGTGGTCTGAAATACAAATACCAGCATGACCTCTTTTGCAACGAAATTATGCTCCTGCCTTACTATATCGCCTCACTCAATATTGAGCATGAATACTTTGCCAAGATGAATGAATATGAAGCATTTGATGGTATCTGTTTTGCCGATACGCTGGAGCTGGCGAAAAGGCAACAATTGTCTCTGTTTGTGGAGGAGAATACTGGGTAGTGAGTTATACAGGGAGGATGATCCTAGCTCGCAGGAAGGTGTGAACCCCGATCAAAGCAGGAACTCTGTGGAGCTTCCTGATCCGTCAGATCATCCTCAAGAGACCCACCACCTAGAACTAAGTTCAGGGGTAGTCGCATGACTGCCGAAACAAAAACCACCGAGTAAAAAGGTGGTTTTTGCTCTTCAGGTATCAAAGCAGAAATACTTGATTCCCGTTTTTTTGCGTTCCTCCGGCAATAAATGACAATCAACAAGCAATCTTTTTTCCTTGCGTCCAATTTTCTCATAATAGACCATCATCTTTTAGCACTTTTCCTAGGGATATTTCTCCTTTCTGTCTCTATTGTTCTTTTCTGATTCTCACACTAGCATAGCACATCAATCTGTTGTTATCAAGTATTACAGGGTCGTTTTTCAAGTGCTTCCACCAACTTGACTCTTCAGCAGGATACTGTATTTACATATCTAGTTTCCTCCTGCAATCTATTGCCATGTTGCATCTGAACGTAAACGACCGAATTAAAAAAAAGAATTACTACGTTGCAATCTTATCAAATAGTGGTCATCTCCCCGCCGATTGTCACCGACAGCGAGATGACAAGTTGCAGACAAGTTTACTGGCCTTCCTCACTTTTGCCTTTTAAGGCTGCCTGTCTCCAGTCTTCCAGGAAATTGAGCACCTTCTCATAGTCCTCAATGTGGACGTTCTTGTAGCTGCTCACTCCGAAACGGCGATACAGTTCTGAAAATATTCCCTGATAGTGATTCTTACTGGGGTCTTTGATCGTCATTAGCTCAGAGAGAGCCTTGACCGTCGATGAGATCTCCTCGGCTTGGTTGTCAGTAACGAGTGCTGCAGGACTGAGCTTTTTCTCAACGGTGCCCAATCGACTTTGGAGGTCGCCCACGACTTTAGCAGCTTTGTCGAGACGGTTATGCGACTTATCGACTTCCGTTGAAATGGTTTTTACTTTCTCCTGAAGAATGATTTGCTCTTCTGCCATTTGGGCGACAGCCAAACTTTGATTACGTACAGATTGGAGGATTGCTATTGAGGTAGAAGGCGAAGGCAAAGCTTGCCGTTCGGCATTTGCGTTGAAATGGTCCCAAAGAACCTTAAAACACCTTCTCCGGTATTGTTGTATCTTCTCAACTATTTCAGGAGTAGGCTTTTTGAGTCTTTTGACTGTAATACCAAATAGCCAACCGTGCATAAGTTCAAGAGGCAATGCGACCATCTTACGCTGCTGGTCATCATTAGTTGGTTTAAAAATAACCAATCTTTTTTCTTCATCAAGCACCTCATCATCTTGAATGCGGCGGTACTGAGAAGTCCAGTCAATCACAAGAGCGTCACAAATAGGACGGATTGCCACATAGGGAATACCATCTACCATGGCAATAAGCAGTAAATCCCCTTCAAAATTGACTTCGCGGATTTCTTGAGCTTCAACTTCTTGAGTTGTAGTGGTAAGGGAAATATCCTCTTCCATATACAATCCTTTTCTTATCAAATCTGCGTTGCTATAACAACAACGCAGGTCTTTCTATGCGTGTTATAATTCACTCAGATGGTTTGGGGATAGCGATCAAATCTGTATTCTGTGGTCGGAATGTCAGGACCGCTATCCCTTGCCTAAGCTGCTTCCGGTATCGATACCTCTTTTTCATAGCGTGCTGACTCTTCATCAGACACGATTAAATCCCCAGGCTTGACTCCTAGCGCTTTCGCAATCATGTCTAATTGCTTAAGTGCTACGCTCTCAGTATTGTTGTTCCAATACCTGTTGAGTAGTTGAGCGGTAACACCTGCTTTAATTTGAAGCCTGGATTGATTCAACCCTTGCTTCTTCGCAATTTCCTTGATAATCAGGCGTGCCATTAATGCTCCTCCATTAATTCGTTTAAACAAAAACACTAACATGCTAAGCATAGCTTTCTTATGGAAGTTTGTCAACACGTTAACATTGATGTTAAAAAGCACTGACATTTTACGAAGGCGAGCTTGCAAATTGACGATCATCACATCTGTATCACGTGCCTCACCCAGAATATCGGCCGTTTGCTTCACACTCCGATAGACTTTCTTGGGTAGTGGGTTAGGTGGGGAGGATGGTCGATGATTGTTTCCATAATGATCTCTTCTTCTGAAGCGTTCAGTGATGCTTTCATTTTGCCACACCATCCTCCCTGTCTAACACACTGCCACGAACGCTCATGCACGCTTTCATGCTGTAGAGAATGTCTATGTTACAGGCCCTGCACTTTTCCCTACAAGTGGTTCGACTAACCCGGCACTTACAGGTGTTGCTTTGGCGCGAAGGTTAGCAGAGCACTTGAAATAGGAAAGTGTTTACAAAGCGCGAGGATGCCGATAAGAAAAAAGTGGGAAGAGTTTCTCGATCCATGTTGTGTGTCGTCAAAAAGGAGGATATGAACAGTATGAAGACAGCACCATCACTCAAATACCAGTTGAAGGGGGTTGTATTTGCAGCACAGGCATGTGCTTGTTCTTGCGATCCCTGTACCTGTGGAGATCGCTGTACATGCACTGGAGCAGATGCATATATTGGTCCCCGCTGGAGATTTGTTGGTGATCATATTGAAGCTGGTACTATCAATGGAATTGATGTCTCTGGCAGGACCTTACTCAATCTGGGGCAAAACTCTGCTGAGAAAGCGAATGATTGGCATGAGGTCATCCTGATCGATGATGGGGCCACACCGGATCAAGTGGATGCGTTACTGGAGGTATTTCAGGATCGGCAAGGGAGTGAAGTTGCTCATCTTGATCGCCTCCCTTCTGAACAACGAGTGGTCTGTCTTGTCCCCATGCAGTATCGGATAATTGATGGAAAGGACACTCTCTGTGTCACTTTTGCGCAAGATCGCAGCCGTTTGGTCCAAGGGAACGCATCGGAACCATTCTTCAAAGAGTGGATCTATAATGATCATGTCAAGGTTCAACAACCGCTTGAGCAGTGGAAATAGAGTATTATAGGTCAATTGTCCATTTATAGGATAGGAGCCTGAAAGTGATGGCTCAGCAGTAACAAAGAGAAGAAACGAGAGTATGCTTGTGGAAAAGAGCTTTCTGAACATTCCGGACTGGTTCTCGTGGGAGAATCAAGGGGCGGGTATTGCCGTTGCTCAACTTACCAGTGCTCGACCACGTGATCTGGTAGTCATGATGGTGTAAAATAGATCCTTCCCATCCTGATGTGCTTGATCCAGAGAAGAATCCGTTCCCCGAGCCAAAACTCGCAGTCGATCAGATCCAAGGGAATATCTTGCCAGGGTTCCTCAAAGACTTTGAGATCCTGCTCTTTCTTAAGATTGGTAAGGAGGATGAGAATGTGTCAGCATGTAAATCTTGGCTGAAAGAGATTATTCCGCTGATCGCTACTGCTGATGAGGTACTTCAATTTAATCGCTTATTTAAGGAGATTCGTTTTCGACGCAGACGAGAATCGAATGTAGTCAAGGCAACATGGGTCAACATCGCTTTTTCCTATGATGCCTTGAAACGACTCACGAAGGACACAGATGGCGATTTGGGCAAAAAAGAGGACTTTCACGACCAAGCTTTTAGAGAGGGTTTGGCTGCCCGCCCGATCACAGCAGTTGGGTGATCCAACTGACGAAAATGCTGAGGGCCATCCAAAGAATTGGGTAATTGGTGGTCCGGACAAGGACAATGAAGCAGACATCATCCTGATTATACAAAGCGATGATCACAAAGATTTGCTGGATCAGGTCGAGCAGATCGAAGATACCATTTATGCTTTGCGCCGTGATGGCAAGCATGTTTCTAGTGGTGTACACGTTCTTTGCAAAGAGCACGGTGTGAACCTGCCTAGTGCATTAGCAGGACACGAGCATTTTGGCTTTCTCGATAATGTCTCACAGCTAGGCGTTCGTGGCATTGTCTCTGACAGTCCTACCAATGTCCTCACCCCACGGCAGAATCCACGCGAGCCCAAGGATCAGGGCAAGCCAGACCAGGATCTGCTGTGGCCCGGAGAGTTTGTGTTTGGCTATCAATATCAGGATCCAAAAAAGGACGTAAGTGAGCCATCAGATGACCAAACGCAAACGACCATTCAAGAAACAGACACTGATAAAAGAGTCATACACCAAGGGAAACTTTCTCATGCCGGGCCAGACTGGGCGGAGAATGGTTCATTCCTCGTTTTACGTCGATTGCGACAAGATGTAGGAGCATTCCATACTTTTCTACATGAGCAAGCGGAGAAGCTACAACTTGATGATCCAGCATTTTTTGGTGCAAAAATCGTTGGCCGTTGGCCTAGTGGGGCTCCCATCCTGCGTAGTGCGAAGGACGACAATCCAGCATTAGGTAATAACGATTGTGCTAACCAGGGTGTCAAGGAAACTGGGAATCTTTGCTCATCTAAACTGAGATCTTGAGCGCGAATCTCATTTCAGATGGAAGGGTTAACGGACACCCTGCTAACAATGATTTTGAATTCTTTAAGCGGGATCCTTCCTTAAACAGTCCTCCTGGCCAACAGCCGCCAGATACGGCTCCCCCAGTAGGCAAGGATAATCAATGCATGGGGCCAGGGGAGTTCAAAGCATCCCCCGGTGACCAATTTGTCCAGCCTTCGGTCATATCCGCAAAGCCTATCCACGTGATGATATTACGCCTGTTGGAGAAGGTCAAGCACCAGGGGATGACGGGAAGGAGAGTGATTTGAGTGAACAAGCTACTCAGACGCATCGTTTGCTGCGCCGAGGGCTGCCCTATGGTCCAGTTTCTCACTCAACACTCAGCGCTCCAGTCTTTGATGGTATTGATCGTGGCTTACTCTTTGTTTGCTACCAGACCTCTATTGAGGGCCAGTTTGAGTTTGTCACGCGTAATTGGGTGAATGAGCGAGACTTTAAGGAGGAGGGAGTAGGGTTTGACTTGGTGATTGGGCAGAACAATGAACCAGGCGAAAACCGTGTTCGCAAAGCCAAACTTCTTCTTGGCACCTCTCAAGATCCCGTAGAGGTGGAGACTTCCAAGGATTGGGTCATTCCTACTGGTGGGGGGTACTTCTTCTCCCCGTCCATTGAAGCGCTAAATTCTACCTTGTCGTAATGTGGCATAGTACCCCCTTAGTTGCAGAGGAATAAGGTGATATAATAGTATGAACAATTTCAAATCTGTCGTACTCTTACAAGCCTTTTACAGGCGTGGCAATGCGGGGGTACCCTCTCCTGCCGATCATGAAACTGCCGATTGGTGGTGGGATCATCTTGCCAAGCAAGCTCATGAATTGCGACAGGCTGGCTTTACTACCGTCTGGCTACCTCCTGTGACCAAAGGAGCATCTGGCACAGGATCGGTTGGCTATGATGTCTTCGACGATTACGATCTGGGTTCCAAACTCCAGAAAGGCACACTACCAACCCGCTATGGGACCCGTGAGCAGCTTGAACGCTGTGTGGCCATTATGCGAGCCAATGGCCTTGATGTCTACGTGGATCTTGTTGAAAATCAACGTGCGGGAGGCAGTGGTCCAAAGGGATTTACCTTTCGTTATGTCGATGCTGATGGCCAGCCTGATGGTGGGCGCTTCCCAAAAGATCGCTTGGACTTTCATCCTAATGTTCCGCAAGATCCACACGTCTTTGGCAGTGCCCGTGAGCAATCCTTCGGTTCCGATTTAGCGCCGATCAATGGCATACCTCATCACTATATCTTCGATGGACTGATGGCGAGTGCCGACTGGCTCACGCGGGCCCTCGATATTCAAGGCTATCGTCTTGATGACGTCAAAGGTATCTCAACGGATTTTCTTTTTCCTCTTCTTGAGCATGGGACCCTGCGGGGAAAATTTGCCGTTGGCGAGTTCTTTGATGGAAATCTGGCTCTAGTCTTAAACTGGGTCTCAAACCCGCGAGGTATGCGCGGTCGCAGCAGCGCCTTTGATTTCCCTCTACATGGACTACTTGTCCAAATGTGTAATGATGCTGGCCATTTTGATATGTCTTTTCTTGATCATGCTGGACTGGCTGGCGTCGATCCTCTGCATGCAGTTACTTTTGTGGAAAATCATGATACTGAAGCAAGTCCTAACTTGGGACGCATCACCCGTCACAAACCGCTGGCGTATGCGTATATTCTGACTTCCGAGGGCTTTCCTTGCGTTTTCTATAAGGACTATAGTACCGACCATGGCTGTCTTGGACTGAAGGGTCCTATCGATAATTTGATCTGGATTCACCAGAAAATCGCCAATGGCCCTACTCAGCAGCGCTGGAAAGAGCACGATGTGTTTGCTTTCGAGCGGCTTGGTGGAGCCCATCTGCTTGTCGGTCTCAATAATGATGCCGCCATATCGCGCACAATCACAGTCGATACCGGATTTGGGCCACACACTCCCCTGCACGATTATACTGGACATGCAGGTGATGTACAGACGGATGGGAATGGCAAGGTGACTATCACCATTCCTAGAAATACTGATGGGTTTGGCTACGTTTGCTATTCGAGAATGGGTATCGGCGGTGGTTTTGGAGCCACAAGTCTCAGTGTCACACAGCAGTACGAGGGAGCGCAGGATCTTGATATTAAGCCTGCCGATAACTCAGGCGCTGTGCAGGTTTGTCGGTTGTGGGTAGATACTGATAAGACGATTACCGGGTCACTGCAGTATGATACGGCATCGTGGAGCAATGCGACCAGCATTGAATTAGCTCTCGTTGACCCCTCTGGAGTTCAGGTAGCAGCAAAAGACTACCTTTTGACTACAGCCCAGGGCGATTCCCTCACCGTTACTGCTAAGACAAAGGGCTGGTACACGTTCCGGATTCGATCTTTTAATACGCCTGCTGACAATCAAAAGCCACCATATACTTTGAAAGTAAGGTATACTGCTCCACAGTTACTCATCTAGCGGAGGTCTGGTCACGTCATCAAGAGCCCTCTTTTTGTAGGACTCTTGATTTTCCTTTGCGGCCTACTGGTCATTGAGAATGGCGCTACAGATACCGCTGCGAGTATTCAGTACCCACTCACTGTGTCCAGATAACAAACCATTTCTCGGATCAAGGTTCTACTGGCTAGCCCCATCCGCTGTTGTTCAGTGCAATCAAGAACGGTTGTAGGCTGGTCCTCCAGCAATTCCAGTTGTGACCTCCATCTGGGTAGTGGGCAATGTGTTTGATGCCTAGGGATGCTAATGCATTTGTAAATTCCTGGTTCGCTTGGAAAAGTGTATCCTGCTTCCCGCATGTAATATAGAAAAACTGCAAACCCGCATAGTCTCCGCTGTTGAGCGGAAGCACCGTCCATGGTGTTCTGCTTGGATCAAATTGTGTCTTCAATGCTGCGCTGAAGCTGCCTGTTGCGGAAAACAGATCAGGAGGTTGAAGACCAGCTTCGAGAGCCTGACATGCGCCTTTAGAGATACCGGCAATGGCCCGATGTGTTTTGTTGCTTTGGACTTGCGTGTACACCTTTTCTATCGACTTTATAAGGGGGGGTAGGTCTTTGTGTAACTGTTGATGTTGATGATTCCAATCATTAGTTTTGGGCATGACTACCACCAACGGTCGGATTACATCTTGTTGGATAAGGTTATCAAGAGTGGTTTTGGCATCACCACCGCATTGCGACGATTCTGCCCATGTTCTTGCATCGTCGTGAATACCGCTTAGTAGGTACAGTACAGGATAGTGTCTCTCTTTTGATTCATCATATCCAGGCGGTAGGTAAACACGGCAGCGTTGCTGGATCAGATCCTGGTCATTTTGGGGATGGCATTCGATTCGGCTAGGAGTTTGATTTGGCATAGTACACCTCTATCGCCGTGAAGTAGCCCCTTGCTGTAGTTAGTATAGTAGCTTTTGTTTTTATATCTCTCCTCTCTACGGATCAAGACTGGAACAAAGCGTATCCTTCCCAGGAGTGAGCCTTTTGGCTATCGACGCAACTAAAATGAGATAAGCTCAGATGCGCAGTTCTCGAAAAGGCTCACTCCCTGTCTTTACTGTCCCTGTGGTCCCTGGTCTCCGGGAGGTCCCTGTGGTCCTTGCGGTCCCTGGTCTCCGGGAGGTCCCTGTGGTCCAACTGGTCCAGAAGGTCCTTTGTCTCCAACTGGTCCTTGTGGTCCCTGTGGTCCAATTGGGCCAGGAGGTCCCTGTGGTCCAACTGGTCCAGAAGGTCCTTTGTCTCCAACTGGTCCTTGTGGTCCCTGTGGTCCAACTGGTCCAGAAGGTCCTTTGTCTCCCTTTGGCCCCGCTGGACTTGGTCCGGTTGGTCCGACTGATCCGGTTGGTCCGACTGGTCCGATTGGTCCTGGTTGTCCTGCCGACCCAGTTGGCCCTGGGTGCCCTGTTGGGCCAACTGGTCCTGGATGCCCGACTGGTCCGATTGGTCCTGGATGCCCTGCTGGTCCGATTGGCCCCGGATGTCCTGTTGGTCCGATTGGCCCGACTGGTCCCTGTTGCCCGGCTGATCCCTGATGCCCGGCTGGCCCATGAGCCCCTACTGGTCCACGAACTCCGGCTGAACCGCGAACTCCTGCTGGTCCTGGGGAACCAGGCTGTGCCATCCCAGCAGAGACGAGGGTATTACTTGGAACGGGTGTTCTTGCAATGGGATCTTGATAAACTACCACGGATGAAGCAGAAACATTTCCAAATGCGGAAAATGTAAGACCCGCTTGTTGTACTATCTGCTGTGCAGCGGTCTGGCTTTTCCCTTGGATATCTGGAACAGAGACATTTGCCATGGTTGCCCTTTCTACTCTTCAGTAAAGCTGGTACTGAATGAATCCCTCTCAGTCGTTTAGTAGTTCAGAGGCACCTCTCTTTTAAAATTTGCTAAAGGCTATTCGCCTCCGTTACCTCCTCCATC
>Ga0193728_1000367_pt1 | contig 21696 bp, 18 predicted proteins | sample U1c1metaG_FD_143037 | JGI IMG/M metagenome (GOLD analysis project Ga0193728, IMG submission 143037) | Soil microbial communities from a riparian zone of the East river system, Colorado, United States - U1c1 | ecosystem: Environmental > Terrestrial > Soil > Riparian zone | place: USA: East River...
GATCTCGGCGTGCACCTTCTGGACCCGTTCCTGCGCGTCACCGAGGATGAGGGCCCCGGCGGAGTCGACGACGTAGACACACTGCGCGCCGGAGTCGACCATGATGCGCGCCTGCCGAGCGAGCGCGTCACCGCCGGTGCGATGGGCGAGCATGAGGAACCCGACGGTCTCCATGCCCAGATCGCGGGCCGCGCGGAAGTGCTGGGCGGCCACGTCGGCTTCCGTGCAGTGCGTCGCGATCCGGGCCACCTGCGCCCCGCAGTCGTGCGCTTTCCGCAGGTCCTGAACGGTACCGAGGCCGGGCAGCAGCAGCACCGCGATGCGCGCCTGGGTGGCCTCCTCGACGGCCGCAGAGATCAGCGCGAACTCGTCGGCCAGCGAGAAGCCGTAGTTGAAGGTCGACCCGCCGAGGCCGTCACCGTGGGAGACCTCGATCACCTGCACGTTGGCCGAATCCAGGGCGCTCACGATCGCGCGCACCTGCTCCTCAGAGAAACGGTGGCGCATCGCGTGGCTGCCGTCGCGGAGCGTCGAGTCCGTGATCCGGATCCTCGGCGGCACGGCCGCGGTCTCGCTCATGCGGGCCTGCCAGCTGCGTGGTCGCTCGCCCGCTGCTGCGCCAGCAGCTCACCGATGCGGGTCGCGGCGGCGGTGATGATATCGAGGTTGCCGGCGTACTCCGGCAGATAGTCACCGCGGCCCCGGACGCGCAGGAACACCGCGACGCGGGCCATCCCGTTCCACACCTCCAGCGGCGGATCGAACTGCGGGTCGGACTTGAGCTCGTATCCGGGCACGTACTCCTGGACCCGGGCGACCATCTGGTGGATCGACTCGGTCACGCGGTCCTGGAGGGGCCCGGGCTCGGCGGCCTCGGCCGGAATCGAGCAGAACACGGTGTTCCGCATGATCATCGGCGGCTCGACGGGGTTGAGGATGATCACTGCCTTCCCGCGCACGGCACCGCCGACCTTCTCGATGCCGACCGCCGTGGTCTCGGTGAACTCGTCGATGTTGGCCCGCGTGCCGGGTCCCGCTGATCGCGAGGCGATGGAGGCGACGATCTCGGCATAGTCGACCGGCACGACCCGGGACACAGCGGCGACGACGGGAATCGTCGCCTGGCCGCCGCAGGTGATCATGTTGACGTTGGGCGCGTGCAGGTTCACGTCGAGGTTGACCGGCGGGCAGACGAACGGGCCCACCGAGGCCGGCGTCAGGTCGACGGCGGTGATGCCGGCCTGTGCGTACCGGGGCGCGTTCGCGAGGTGAGCCCTGGCGCTCGTGGCCTCGAACACCAGGTCCGGCAGCGGGTCCTGGTCCAGCAGCCAGTCCACGCCCGCCGCGCTGGCCAGGAGTCCGAGCCTGCGCGCGCGGGCCAGGCCATCAGAGGCGGGATCGACGCCCACCATGTACCTGAGGTCGATGAGCTCACCGCGCCGGAGCAGCTTGATCATCAAGTCGGTGCCGATGTTGCCTGATCCGACGATAGCCGCCGTCGCTCTCATATATCCGATTCCTTCGCCTCGACCACTTGGACGGTCCCGCGTCTGGCCGCCGGGCGCACTTGCCCCGTCCCGAAGGGCGAGACGTTGCGTGGACCGCCGGGTAGCCCAGTCCGGCATCCTCGGTGCAGTCCGCACAGGGCGCCCTTTGGACGACCGGAGGTAGCTTGTCCCTCGAGACCGCCGTCACCGAGCGCGCGCGGGCGCTGCTGCCCGGGCTGAGCGACCGGGCTGAGCAGGCCGAGCGCCTGCGCATGCTGCCGATGGAGACGGTCGCCGAGTTTCACGAGGCCGGGCTCTTCCGGGCGCTCCAGCCGAAGCGCTACGGGGGCCTCGAACTGGACCCGGCGGCGTTCTACGACGCCGTCATCGCGATCGGCACGGTGTGTGCCTCCTCGGCGTGGGTGCTCAGCGTCCTGGGCGTGCACAGCTGGCACCTGGGACTGTTCGACGGGCGGGCGCAGGACGACGTCTGGGGCACCGATCCGCGCGCGCTCATCTGCTCTTCCTACGCGACCGCAGGCGAGGTCACGCGCGTGGCGGGCGGCTACCTCCTGTCCGGCACGTGGCCGTTCTCCAGCGGGTCGGACCACTGCCAGTGGGCCTTCGTGGGCGGGATCGTGCCCCCAGAACCGGGCGGGCGGGGCCCGATCGGGGACGATGGCCGGGAATGGCCCGATGTCCGTACGTTCCTGGTCCCGATGACCGAGTGCTCGCTGGTGGACAACTGGTTCGTCGCCGGGCTATCCGGCAGCGGAAGCAAGCAGGTGCACCTGGATGGCGTCTTCGTCCCCGAGCACCGCACCCACCGCTTCATGGACGTGCGGTCCGGTGACAGCCCGGGGCTCAGGGATAACACGTCGACGCTGTACCAGCTGCCGTTCGGCAGCCTGTTCTGCTATGCCATCGCGGCCCCGGTCATCGGCGCCGCTCGCGGTATGTACGAGGCGCTGGTCGCCGACGGCCGGGAACGCGCGCGGATCGCGTTCGATGGCGGCCGCCCCGAAGACGTCCTCCTCAATCTGCGCATCGCCCACACTGCCGCGGAACTCGACGCGGTGATGCTGCAGCTCCGGCACAACTTCGCCATGATGAGCGGCGCCCTCGAGCGCGGAGAGGCCATCGGGCTGGACACCCGGTCCCGGTGCCGCTGGGATGCCGCGCACGCGACGCAGGTCGCCACGGCCTGCGTCGACCGGATCTTCGCGGCCACCGGTGGACGCGCGATCTTCCTGTCCAACCCCATGCAGCGCGCCTTCCGGGACGCCCACGCCATGCGCGCCCACGCGTACAACAACCCCGGCAACGCCGCACAGGTCATGGGACGGGCCGTGCTGGGACTGCCCAACCGCGAGCTCCTTATCTGATCGCCTTAGGCGCGCCGGAACCTGCCGATGGTCACGGACAGGCCGGATCAGGCCGACATGAGCCTGGGGTGGCGGGCGCGGATCATGCGCCGCATGCCATCGCGCCAGTCGACCATCTGCGCGCAGTCGACGATCTGCTGGTACAGCGATGTGTCGCAGGCGACCCGCTGGATCGCCGCCTCGGAATACTCGAATCTGACCGGGCGGCCGAGCACCGATCCCATGAACTCACACCATTCCTCGACGCTCACCACCTGCACGCCTGCCCAGTTGACGGTCACGGCAGGCACGCGCGCCGCCGCGAGCAGCGCCGGAATGCTGGCCACGATGTCGTCCTCGTGAATGGGCGTGAAGATCGCTGGGCCGGCGGGATGGACCGGGATGGGCTTGCCCGCGGCGACGAGATCGAGATAGCGAGCCGGCATGCCGCCGTTGTCGCCATAGGGGACGTTGAGCCGGGCGATCGTCGTCGGCACGCCGAATATCCGCGCGGTCGCCCGGATGACCGCTTCCGCGGCGATCTTCGTGATGCTGTAGGCCGGGTTCCGGTTGCGGTGGTTGTCCGCCAGCGGTGCGGTTTCGCGCAGCAACTGTGAGCTCTGCAGGTACACCGACGTCGAGGAGCAGTGCAGGAATGACCGGGCGCGACGGCAGTGTGCCAGCAAGAGGCCGCCGGCCTCAGCGTTGCCCGTGAGGTGCCCGTCGAAGTCGAGGGGATCCAGGCCGCGTGCCAGGCCAAAGTGAAGCACATAGTCAAAGTCGTCCGGGAGGCCAGCGAAGTCGGGTGACATGAAGTCGAAGGCGACGCAGCTGATCCCGGCCCGTGCCAGCTCGTCGCGAGCGTGGCCGTCAGCGAACCGGGCGATCCCCCAGACCTCGTTGTCCGCGGCGAGCGAGCGGGCAACCGGACTGGCAACGGTCCCTGTTACCCCGGTGACGAGTATCTTCGCGTGTCCGATCACGCCCGCATGCTACGGCCGCCAGGCCGAGCTGAGCCGCAGCGAGAACCACCCCTCGGAACGCACCGCCGCCAGCCGCTGGGCGACCGCCCCGCCGCACCGCCCCGCCAGAGCCCAGGCCGGGTCACGGACGGCCCTGGCCGACGGTCACCAGGCGAAGCGACCCGGTCCGCCGCCTGCCCGCGCGGCCCCCCGTCACGAGGAAGAGGGAATGATCCTGGCTTCCCGATGGCCAGGTCCACCGACACGCACGCCCTGACCATGGTCAATAACGTGATCGAGATGGCCGATTACGTGATCGCAGCACGACCCTCACTGCTCAATTTCACTATCGCCGACTCTCTGCGGTCTTTGCTCGCGCAAAAGAGGTATTTCGGTGAACTGCGGTTCGGGCTCGCGCGTCGTACTTACGCCGGACTGTCCTGGAGGCTCGCATGCCCGACCCTGACTCAGCCGGTCCTCGCTCTCAGGAACTGCGACCTCGCGGCCGGAGGCGCTGGGTCCCGAGGGTGTTCCTGCCTGTCGCGCTGGCCATCGCCCTGGCCGGCTGCGGTGTCCCCGCCATCCTGGCCTCAGCGGCACCGCATGAATACCTCGCGTGCACCTCGCCGGTTGACGGCTGCACCGACGGCAGCCAGATGCTGGCCCGGCCCTCGACGATGCTGCTGTCGGGCGACGGCAGCCTGTCCGTCACCGCGATCACCTGGCACGGATGGGGGACTCACACCGCGACCGGCCGCGGAACCGCGCATGCCGACAGCTGCCAGCCCAACTGCGCCCAGGGCACCTACCACCAGCACCCGGCCACGATCGTCTTGTCGGCCCCGGAGCCCTGGCACGGAAAGCTGGCCTACACTCACGCGGCAGGCGCCGTTCCGTCCATCGGCTGGCACGAGACCATCACGCACGGCCTCCTCCCATCCGCAAGCTCCCCGGACCCCTCCCCCGCTTTCACGCCACCCCCAGCACCCGGGCCGGTCTCCACCCAGGCGACGGTGACCAGCAGCTGCGTGATGGGATTCATCCCCACCGGGCAGGGCGCCGTCTTCGTCACCGGGGCGCCCCAGGGCCAGACAATCTCCGGGACCTACTACCCGCCCGTCCCCGGCTACCAGCTGACGATCACCGACAATGCTGCCGCGACCGCCGACGTCGCCGGCTTCGCCGTCGTGTTCTACGACTCCGCGGGCACCGAACTCGGCTCCGACAAGGAAAACGTCACCGAGCAGTTCATCACCGCCGGCCAGTCACTGACCTGGACCGAGTACCTGGTACCACCCCTGAGCAGGCACAGCACAGCAGACCGCAGCAGAACAAACGCGTCATAAACCGCGGGCTCGCCGTCTCGTCCATCCGCCAGCACCGCCGCCGTATCCCCGAGGCTCCGCGCCACGTAGCGGCCCACGGCATCCCGGCACGCATGGGCCTGCGGCTGCACGGCGACGCGGGCGCCGCCGGGATGCTCGCGGACTTCCGCGTGATCAAGCAGGCGCTCCGCGAGGTGATCGCGCCGCTGCGCCGCCGGACCCTCATGCCGCAGCACCCGCCGGCCGGATCATGCCGGGTCGAGGACGGCCAGGTATTCATCGAATGCGGCGCCACCCGGTTCAGCTTTCCCGCAGCACACGTCACACTGCTGCCCGTCTCTAATACCGCCACCGAGGCGATCGCCGGCTGGCTGCTCAGCCAGCTCCTGCCCCGCCTGAAACGAAGCCGGGCTCACCGATCGCCATCCGCAAACTGGACCGGCTCGAGATAGGGCGGCTAAGCGCAGGACGCCGGGCCGGCGGCCGCCGGCCGGCCCGGCCTGCCCAGGCCGGCCAGGTCAGGGGTAGACGGCTTCGGGGACCATGAAGTCGATAGCGTGCCCGCTGCCCGACTCGATGATGCACTTGAAACCGGGCTCGGTGTCGAGGTAGTACCACTCGATGTGGTCGCCGATCCGGCCGGACGCGGTCACGCCCATCCCCGCCTGCCCGAACTCCTGCTTGACCGCCTCGGATTCCTCATTGGTCTTGAACATCACCGCGATCGAGCCGATGCCCTCACCATGCTCGTCGAGCATCCGCTGCCACGGGTTATCGCCACCGAGCGGCTCGATCAGCTCGAAGTTCAGGTCGCCGACCTGTACCTCGGCCCAGCGGATGTTGAAGAAGTCGGCAGGCTTGCCGTCCAGGGTGCAGTCGTGCATGACGACCTGGCCGTCAGACCGGAAGATCTTCCACGGACCCCAGCCGAACGCCTCATGGTAGGCCTGCATCTTCGCGTCGAGGTCGCGGACCACGACCGAGATCTGGGTGACTGCGGTGGTCCGGTGGGGCCTGCTGGGTGCGGGCGCGTCGTCCGGCGGGTAGATCTCCGCGGCCGCGACGAAGTCGATGGCGTGGCCGCTGCCGGACTCGATGAGGCAGCCGAACTGATCCTGGGTGTCCAGGTAGTAATACTCGATGTGGTCGCCGATCAGGGCTCGCATCGTCACGTCGATGCCCCGCCGGGCAAACCCGGCCTTGACGACGTCCGACTCCTCGTGCGTGTCGAACATGACCGCGATCGAGGCGATGCACTCACCGCGCTCCTCGAGGATCTCCCGCCACAGGCTCGGTCCCTCGAGCGGCTCGAGCAGCTCGAAGTTGAGCGAGCCGACCATGACCTCGGCGCCGCGCAGGCTGTAGGGGACGGGCACGCCGCGCAGCTCCGTGCCGTGGTGCACGGGCTCGACGTGCTCGAAGACGCGCCAGCCCGACCACCCGAATGCCTCGTGATAGCGCTCCATGGTGGCATGCAGGTCCCGGACGACCAGTGACACCTGGCTGACCGGATAGCGCAGGCCTCCGGTGCCAGTCGGAATCTCCTCGCCAGCGGACATCGTGTAGTCCTTTCTCAGTGTGCCGGCGCCATTGCGCGGCGCGGACGGGATTTCATTAGCTAAACTGCTGCGCGAGGGGCGAGATCACGATCTCGTCGATATTGACGTGGGCCGGCTGTTCCAGCACGAAGGCAACCGCCCGGGCGATGTCTTCCGGATCGAGCGGCCGGGCGGCCGCCAGCTCCGCCGCACCCTCGGCGGTGTTCTGCACCAGCGGGGTGTTGACGATTCCCGGCTCGATGAGGCTCACCCGGACGCCCGCCGGCCCGACCTCCTTGCGCAGCGCCCCGCCCAGGCCGACGAGCGCCCATTTAGTCGCGATATAGATAGGCTCGCCAACATAGGTGGTCCGGCCGGATATCGACGCGGTAATGACAACGTGCCCGTGACCCTGAGCGACCAGGACGGGCAGCGCCGCACGGATGGTATGCGCCACGCCCAGCACGTTGGTGTCGATAACGTCGTGCCACCGCTCGGGGTCGCCGGTCGACATCAGTCCCCAGTCGGTGATCCCGGCGTTCGCCACGATGAAGTCCAGCCGCCCGAATTCCGCGTGGACCCGGTCGCTGATGGCGGCCATCGCCGTGAAGTCGCGGACGTCACCCGCGACCTCGCGCGTTGGCTGGGCCGGCTCGGACTCCGGTGCGGCCGCCGCGGACGCGGGCTGCGCGTATCGGTCGACCGCGACGACGGTGGCGCCTCGGCCGCGCAGTTCCGCGGTGATGGCGGCGCCGATGCCGCTCACGCCGCCGGTGATCAGGCCCACGGCCCCGTTCAGTCCTGCTGTGCTCTGGCTCACGCTAGCCGTCCTTCCCGCCGCCTGACCGGAAGTCAAGCCGGCAGTATTCGTAGGGAAGCAGGTCGAGGCGCAGCACGCCGGCTCGCACCGGCTGCCGGTGCGCGTCACTGCGGAAGCTCTCCGCGCTGAGCATCGCGGCGGCCGCTGTCGTCGTGTTCAGCCTGCGGATCGTTACCTCGTCGGGGTGATCAGGACCGGGAAGCCGGAACTCAAGCGTCGACGGCTCCGGGCGGAGGCTGGCGGCCAGGAGGGTGATGCGGCCCGCCCGCCGGACCGCCAGGGCCGCGGCCCGCAGCGGGTCGCCGCCTGAGCAGCCCAGCAGCTGGGTCCCGCTCAGCTCGCACGCGTCCCGCAGGACGTGGTAGACGGGAAATACCAGGCCGGGCCGGGAGGGAAAGAGACCGCTGAAGGGCGGCACCGTCTCGCTGTCGATGACGCCCCTGGGCCCCGTGGCCTCGAACCAGGTGGTGGAGCTCACTCCTTCCTCGGCCAGCGCGGTCAGCGTGGCCAGCGTCCAGCACGCACCGAACAGTGACATCTGGCGCGGATCGACGTTGTCAGGCAGCGCGGCGGCCGGCCGGGCGGCCTCGTCCGTGGCGTCGGGATTGAACCGCGGGCGAAGCGAGATCGGCGAGACCAGGACCGGCCGGCCAGCGCAGAAGGCACGGGCCGTGCGGACGACGGCCCGCACGCCGTCCGGAGTCTCCGCCATCGAGTCCTCATCCGCCGCGTGCACCTGCGGGGTAACGGGAAATGCGACACCATCCATCACGGTCACATCCGGCCGGGACCGGTTGAGCTCGGCGAAGTGAAGGTCCGTGCCGCCGGCCACGGGCGGCTGAGCCGGCCGTGCCGCCAGCGCCCGCCGAACCGCGGTGACATCGGCGGCCGGCGTGCTTTCCGCGCCGGCCCGGTAGACCAGCACCCGCCCGACCCTGGTCCCCGCCAGCTCCACGGCGAGCCGCCCCAGGTTCTGCGCCGCATCGGAGTCCAGGAAGACCGCCACCTCCAGCGGGCAGCCGAGCCTCCGGGCCTGGCGCCGGGCGCGGTCAAGGTCTCCCGGCCAGCCGGGCCGGTGCAGGTGCAGGTCAACCCGGAGATGGTCGGGGGCCATCCGGGCCAGGAGCTCGGCAGCCGGCTCGGCCGGAGGCGGCGCCCCGGCGGCGCAGGCCAAGCCGATCTCGGGAACCCGGCCCGCCGACTGCTCGCCTACGGCCAGCCGGACGGCGTGCCCGGCCGCGGGCCGCCCGGCCACCGCCCGCCGCGCGCCGCCGCGAGCCGTGGCCGCGACCACGACCGTCTGACGCAGCCGCGTTCCCGTGGCGAGCCGCACAGGCGCCGGGGCGACCGCCGGCAGCCGGCTGTAGGACTTGAACGACGCATCGGTCCAGTTGCGCTGATCCTCGATCTCGAACAGGTCTCCGGTGAAGCTGAGCTCTGCGTCGATGTGGCGGCCGGAGAGGATCAGCCGCGCGAAGGCCGGGACGAGCGGTTCATCGACGCCGGGGCCAGGGCCGGGCGGCGCCACCAGGTCCGGCAGGAGGCCGGGCCTCGGCTCCCCGGCCGAGCTGGCCACAAGGCTCCGGCCGGCGAACTCCGCTGGCGGGTGCAGCACGCAGATGCCGATCCGGCGGTACGGGAACGGCCGGCCTGCCGTGCCGTCCATGCTGAATGAGCAGGAGCCGTCCGGCGTCCCGCGGATCAGGCCCGTCCAGGCGAAGTCAAGCTCCGCGGCCTGGTGGCGGGCCTGGAAGGCGATGCGGAAGCCATCGGCGTCCTGACGGACGCGGATGTCCGACAGGACCGGCGGGATTGTGTTCCAGGCTTGGTCGCGCACGGCCACGGCGACCCGGCGCACCACCTCGGTATCGCCAAGCCGCAGGTACCGCAGGCCGCCGGCGGAGAACTCCGCGCTCAGCTCGCCGGCCCGGACGAGGGCGACGTCGTCCGGGGGCCGGTCGGTGCCGCGCAGCAGCTGGGCCTCGTTGAGGAACTGGCCCGGCCGCCCGGCTGGCTCGTCGGCTTCCACCGGCCGCCGCCTAGCCGGCCAGGTCGGTGCTCGGCCCGCTGGGCGCGGATGGGGCCAGATCTCGCCCGGCCGGCATCGCGGCCAGGGCCCTGCCCGTCGCGGGGTCGAACAGGTGGAGTGAGTGCGGCGCCACGCCGAGTCCGAGCCGCTGCGCCTCGGCCACGGCCGCGCCGGCCGGGAAGCGGGCGACGATCCGGCCGTCCGGCCGGACCCGGAGGGTGTCGGAAGGCTGCGCCTCCACCAGCGACGGCAGTCCCGGGCCGGGCGGAAGATCCCCCGCGGTCAGGTCAACGAACAGGAACAGGTCCGAGCCCAGGGACTCGCGGGTCACCACCGTGCCGGTGAGCAGCCGGCCGCTGGATGCGGCAGCGTCGCTGGCCGGCTGCACGTCCTCGGGGCGGACGCCCACGATGACGTCCCGGTCCGGACCGGGCCGGATCGCGTGGCGGCGCACCTCCTCGTCGTCGAGTTGCAGCCGCTGGTCGCGGTAGACCACATGGCTGGACCCCGGGCCGGTGACCAGGCGGGCGGCGAAGGTGTTGATGGTGGGGCTGCCGAGGCAGCCGGCGACGAACAGGTCAGCGGGCCGCGCATAGATCTCGTCGGGCGTTCCTACCTGCAGAAGCGATCCGTTGTTGAGGACGGCCACCCGGTCCCCGAGCGTCATGGCCTCGGCCTGGTCATGGGTGACGTAGATGGTGGTGGTGCCCAGCCGCCGCTGGATCTCCAGCAGTTCGGTCCGCATCGCCGCGCGCAGCTTGGCATCGAGGTTCGACAGCGGCTCGTCCATCAGGAAGACCTGAGGGCGCCGGATGATGGCGCGTCCCATGGCGACCCGCTGCCGCTGGCCGCCGGATAGCTGGCCGGGCTTGGTCCCGAGGTAGGGCGTCAGCCCGAGTGTCTCGGCGACCTCGCGGATCCGGGTGTCCCGTTCCTGCTTGGCCACCTTGGCCAGCTTGAGCGGGAAGCCGATGTTGTTGTACACCGACAGGTGCGGGTAGAGCGCGTAGTTCTGGAAGATCATGGCGATGTCCCGCGAGGACTCGCTCATCTGGTCGATCGGGCGGCCGCCCAGCAAGATTCTTCCGCTCGTGACGGTCTCCAGGCCGCTGATCATCCGCAGGATGGTGGACTTGCCGCAGCCCGACGGCCCGACCAGGACGAGCAGCTCGCCGTCGGCCACGGTCAGGCTGACGTCCCGGACGGCGACGTGGCCGGACGCGTATGTCTTGCTCACGCCATCCAGGCGCAGTTCAGCCACGTGATCCCTCCGAGGAGACTCGTTCTACCCACGGCGCCGTGTCGGCCGTCTCCGGGCTGGCGAGCCGGCTGCCGTCGATATAGGTCTGGAGGTTGACCAGGCGCTGGCGGCCGGTACGGACATTGCCCGACACGTCGGTGAAGCGGACGGGCCCGTCGAGCAGGCGGAACAGCCCGAGGTCGGCGCGCGCGCCGACGCGCAGGCTGCCGGCCTCGCCGCTCAGGCCGAGCGCTGCCGCCGGGCGGCTGGTCGTCGCCGCGATCACGTCGGTCAGGGGTACGCCCAGGGCCAGGAACTTGCTCATGCACAGCGGCAGGTCGAACCGGTCCTCAGTCCCTCCGGTGAACTGGATGACCGGGGACTCCACCGCGTCGCTGGACACCAGGGAGTTCGCGTGCAGGCTCATCTGATGCAGGTCGGTCGAGATGACCTGCGGCGCTGCGCCCGCCGACAGCATGGCACCGGCGCTGGCGAAGTTCAGGCTGCCGGCGCCGTGGCCGACGTCGAGGATGACCCCGCGGTCCAGCGCGCCGCGCGCCGCATCCAGCAGCGCCCCGTCAGAATCGACGAGCTTCATCGTGCCGCCGGTGCAGCAGTGCGTCACGATGTCACCGGGCCGCAGCAGGCCCAGGACCTCGCTGATCTGCGGCGGCGCATCCGAGATGTGCACCATGATCGGCAGCTCGTGCTCGGCGGCCGCCTCAAGGGCGCGCTGCAGCGCCAGCAGGCCCGTGGTGCCGATCGTCGGGCTGGCCATCCGGACCTTGATTCCCACCACGAAGTCACGATGGCCGGGCAGCGCCCGGCGCAGCAGGTCGAGGTCCAGGTAGGCCGGCTGGCTGAGCTCGTACTCGGGCGCGACCAGGCCGATCGACGAGATGTTCACGAAGGCCTTGATCCGCGCGCCGGCCCGCTCGACCACGTGCTTGCGGAAGCCCCGCAGCGTCAGGGCGCCGGCCGAGCCCGCGTCGACCCACGTGGTGACGCCGCTGTCGTGGGCCATCAGGTCCGGGTTGAGGCCCCAGTAGGTGAAGTCATGGAATACGTGACTGTGCATGTCGATCAGCCCCGGCAGCACGAGCAGCCCGGCGGCGTCCACCACGGCCCGCGCGCCGGCGGCCGGGATCTCGGCGGCGACCGCCTCGATCCGCCCCTGCCGGATCCCCACGTCGAGCACGGAGTCCCTGGACTCGGCGGGGTCGATGACGTGCCCGCCCTTGATGACCAGATCGAATTTCATCTCATCGCTCCTGTGACGATTCCGCGGACCAGGAAGCGCTGGAAGAACAGGTACGCGGCGACGACCGGGATCGACGCCACCAGCAGGCCAGCCATGATCACCGGGTAGTCGATGGTGTAGCGCCCCTGAAGCTGGAGAACGCCCACCGTAAGGGTCTTCACGCTGTTCGGGCTGAGCAGCAGCAGCGCGAAGATGAACTCGTTCCAGGCGTAGAGGATGTTGAAGATGGCCAGGGTCCCGAGCGCCGGCTTGGCCAGGGGCACCAGCACGAGCCGGAAGATCTGGTGCGGGCTGGCGTTGTCGATGCGCGCGGCCTCCACCAGCTCATCGGGCAGGGACCGGAAGAATGCGGTCATCAGGAAGGTGTCGAACGGGATGTTGAACGCGGTGTACAGCAGGATGACGCTGAAGTAGGTGTTGATCAGGTGCAGCTGGACCATCTCGATGTAGATGGGGACGATCAGCACGACCGGCGGCAGCGCCAGCCAGGAAATGACGAAGAAGTACGTCGCGCCGCGGAGCCGCCAGCGCACTTTCGAGAACGAGAAGCCGGCCATGGTGGAGACGGCGATCGACAGGATCGTGCTGCCCAGCGTGATCACGGTGGAGTTGCGGAGGTAGTCCCCCACGTCTCCGCCCAGCCATACCTGCCTGAGCGTGCTGAGCGACCAGGATGTCGGGAAGGCCAGCTCGGAGCTGTTCCATTGCGCCTGGGTCCGGAAGGCCGCCTGGACCATGAAGTACAGCGGGAAGACCGCGCTCAGCGCCAGCGCGGCGAGCGCGACGAGGATCAGCACCCGGGCGGGCAGCCGGTGGTCGCGTCCCCACCGGACGTTCCGGTCCCGGCGGGGCACGGCCGGGCCGCCGGCCTGATCGGCGCGCGGACGCGGAGTAACGGTTGTCATTGCTTGCCGCCCGTGATCCATCGAATCTGGAAGTAGCCAAGCACGGCGATGATCAGGGTCAGGACGACCCCCGCCGCAGACGCGTAGCCCAGCTGCCCGAAGGTGAAGGCCTTGTCGTAGATGAAGTACTCGGCCGAGTACGTGCTGAAGCCGGGGCCGCCCGCAGTGATCACGTAGATGTAGGTGAGCATGTAGGCGAACGCCGTGACCGTGTTGATGACCAGGACGAGCTGCATGACGCCGCGCAGGTTCGGGCCGTGCACCCGGAACAGGATGTACCAGGAGCCTGCGCCGTCCAGCCGCGCGGCCTCGGCCAGCTGCGGGTCAAGCGCGCTCATCCCGGCCAGGTAGATGAGCACGCTGTAGCCGAAGTTCGCCCAGATCACGATCGCGATGATGGCGATCCGGGCGTCGACCGCGCTGCCCAGCCAGTTCCTGGCCAGCACCGACAGCCCGGCCGAGCGCATCGAGTTATCGATCGGGCCGTTGGCCTGCAGGGTCACCCCGGCGATGATCCCGATGACCACCGTCGAGTACACCGCCGGCAAGAAGAACGCCGACCGGAACACCTTCCACCCCGGAACGCGCTCGTAGAGCAGGTGCGCGATCACCAGCGCGCCGATCACCTCGACCGGCACCGAGATCGCGTAGATCACGTTGTTGCGGAGCGCGGCGAGGAAGACCGGGTCGTGCACCAGGCCGGAGAAGTTCCTCAGGCCCACCCAGGCGGCCGGCCCGACCCCGTTCCACGAGGTCAGCGCGTACCCGAAGACGCGCACGAGCGGGTAGGCGAGGAACGCCAGAACGAGGGCCACCGCCGGCGCCGCGTACAGGATGCTCCAGGTCCGGTCGAGCCGTCCGCTCCGCGGACGCGGACGCGGACGCGGAGCGGACAGGCCCGATCGACTCATTCCTGCTCTCCCTTCGGCGGCCCGGATTGCCGAATCACCTTCTGGATCAGCCCTGCGCCAGCGCGCTCTTCAGCTGGGCCTGCGTCGCCGACATGACTGCCCGCGCGGACATCTGGCCCGCGAAGAACAGGTTCAGGTCCTTGTACAGGTACAGCGCCACGCCATTGGGCAGCACGCTGTCGAGCAGTTCGAGGTTGTCGGTCTTGGTGAGCGCGGCCGCGGCGAACTTCATGACCGGATCGGTGATGTTGCCGCTGGCCGCGATGTTCGTCGTGGGCAGGCCGATATCCGTGAGCCACAGCTTGGCCGACGTGGCGTCCGTGGCCGTCTTGATGAAGTCCCAGGCCAGCGCGGGGTTCTTGGACCCGGCCGGGATCACCCAGTTGTCGCCCGAGTTGGAGGCGACCGCGGTCCCGAGCGGGCCGGTTCCCGGAATATCCGAGATCCCGAGGTTGCTGGCGCCGATTCCCTTCTCGAAAGCCGGCACGAGACCGGGATACATTTCCACCATCGCTGACTTGCCCGCGGCAAACTGCGGCGTCGCATTCAGCTGCTCAGTGGTGCTGGCGTTGGTCTGCGCGCAGCCGGAGGTGCGCAGCTGCGAGATCGAGTTCAGGGCGCTGACCACGGGCGGGTCGGTGAGCTGCAGCTGCCCCTTGAGAATCGAGTTCATCTGCGGCTGGGTGATGTAGGAGGCGAGGCTCTCATCCAGGAAGTTGACGCTGGTGTAACCCTCCTGGTCACCGTATGACATCGGCACGATGCCCTTCGCCTTGAGCTTGGCGCAGTCCGACAGGAGCTCGCTGAATGAGCTCGGCGCCTGGGTCAGCCCGGCCTGCGCGAAGAGCTTCTTGTTGTAGAACAGGAAGAAACCGTCCAGGTCGGTCGGGACGCCGAGGATCACGCCGTGCCCGTTCTGGCAGTTGAGGTTCTCGCAGGACAGGTTCCAGCCCGAGAACGAGTTGTAGAACCCGGGAGTCGAGTCGACCATCTTGTTGAGATGGAGCAGGCCCTGCTGGTAGACGGTCGTGTAGGCGCCCGAGTACAGGAGCATGAGGTCCGGCACCGAGTGAGAGGCGAACGCGGACTCGACCTTGGCCGCGAGCTGGTCATTGTCAGCGGGCAGCAGCGTGACGTCGATGGTCGTCCCCGGGTGCGCGGCCTGGACCCTGGAGATGACGTTGTTGACCCAGTCCCGGTAGGCCGACCCGGGGGTTGACGTGGTCAGGACGCCGCCCAGCCACAGCTGGAGAGTGGTCGACTTGGCTCCGCCGCCCGAGCCGGTCGAGCTGCTGCCGCATCCGGCTACCGCGAGCGCGCAGGCCGCGCCCAGAGCGACGGCCAGCCGGGTTAGCCTCCCCCGGCCCGGAGGCCGGCCCAGTGCTTTGTAGGACATTGCTCTCCCCATTCTTGACGATCCAGAACTCAGGTTTCTGTGGCGAGTTGCTCAAGCCTGCGGAGCTCGCCGGCATCCCATACGGATGTGTCGCTGATGACCTTCCCGTCGCGTAGGACGAGCCACATGATGTTCCAGGTCTCAAAGATCTTTCCTGATGGCGGAACGCCGAGATACTCGCCCTGGTGGACCACCTGCCAGCGTGAGCGGATGATGAGCGTCGGGTCCTGTCGTATTACTTCTTCGATCTCGAACTCGCGCATGCGGAAAGCCGCGAAGAAATACTCCACCGCGGTGCGGAGGCCCGCCTTTCCGGATAGCTGCATGGCCGGATCGGACACCTCGCAGTCGTCCGCATAGAGCGCGAGGACAACCTCCGGGTCGTTCGAGAGCATGGCTGCCTTCATCTGCTCGGGCAGTCTTTCCTCGCCAGCCGCGGGCATATTCATTTTTCCGCCTGGCCGGCTGCCGCCTGCTGCGCCGCCGGGCGCACGTATTGCTCGTAGGCCTCCGCCGGCTTCATGGACGCGTGCACCACCGCGGATATGGCCTGGAGCATGGCCAGCGGGGTGTCGCTCTGGAAGATGTTGCGGCCCATGTCCACCCCGGCCGCGCCGGCCTCGACGGCGTTGTAGGCCATGGTCAGGGCGTCCAGCTCGGGCAGCCGCTTGCCGCCGGCCATGACCAGCGGGACCGGGCACGCCGCCGCGACCGTCGCGAAGTCCTGCTCGCAGTAGTAGGTCTTGACGAAATGCGCTCCGAGCTCGGCGCAGATGCGAGTGGCCAGGCGCAGGTAGCGGGCGTCCCTGGTCAGCTCCCTGCCCACGGCGGTCACGGCGAGCACCGGGATCCCGTAGCGCTGTCCCTGGTCCACCAGCCTGGTCATGTTGCGAACTGACTGGGTCTCGTGCTCGCCGCCGATGAAGACCTGGACGGCTACGGCCGCGGCATTGATCCGGGCCGCGTCCTCCATGCTGACCGCCACCTGCTCGTCGGACAGCTCCTTCAGTATGCTCGGGCCGCCGCTGGCGCGCAGCACGACCGGCGTGAGCGAGGCGGGCGGGATCGTCGAGCGGATCATTCCCCTGGTGGTCATCAGCGCGTCGGCATGGGGCAGCAGCGGGACGATGGACAGGTCCACCCGCTCCAGGCCGGTGATGGGGCCAAGGAAGTAGCCATGATCGATGGCGAGCATCACCGTCCGGCTGGTCGCCGGCCGGAAGATGCGCGCCAGCCGACTCTGCATGCCCCAGTCGAGGCTGCCGCACCCCCGTAGGCTGAACGGCTCGTGGCGCTGGGCAACATCCGCTTGGAAGCTCCTGCCGGCGGTGAGATTCTCAGTGTCGGCCATGATTCACTTCTCTCTCCGGGTTGTTGTCTGCTTCGCTGCGTCCGGTGCCCGGTCCGAGCCTGCTGCCCGCCAGAGCGGGTTGAGCAGGCCCTCTTCGCTCATGTCGAGCATGCGGCCGTAGATCTGCTGCCATCGCGCGTAGCTCTCCTCGTAACTGGCGACGGCGGCCGGATCGGGCTCGAAAGTTGTGGCCCGGCGGCGCAGGGCTGGCTGCAGTTCCCGAAGCCCGGAGAACATGCCCGCACCGACCCCTGCGCAGATGGCCGCTCCCAGCGCGCTGCTCTCAGTGACTACTGGGATGTGCACCGGCATGGCGAGCACGTCCGCCATGATCTGCGGCCACAGCTGTCCCTTGGCCGCGCCGCCGGTAAAGGTCAGCTCGCCGATTTGCAGGCCGGCTAGGCCCGCGATGATGTCCCGGTGCCCGCGGGCGACGTAAGCCGCCGCCTCCTCGATTGCCCGTATGCAGGCACCGCGGCCGCTCGCCGCGGGATTGCCCAGGTCGAACTGAAGGAACGACGGGCTGGCGTGCACCCAGCGCCTAGCGTTCATCAGGTTCGAGAGGATGGCCACAACACCGCCGGCGCCGGCCGGCACCCGGGCTGCGGATTCTTCCATGACGGTATAAGGGTCGATCCCGCGGCGGGCGGCCAGCGCGACCTCGGCTTCGCAGAATGCGTCGCGGAACCACCGCATGCTCATGCCGCAGTAGAAGCCGATGCCTTCCAGCATCCACTCGCTCGGCAGGGCGTGACACAGCGTGCGCAAGCGCGCCTCAGGATCGATGAGTGGCTCGTTCAGCAGGACAGTGTTCTGCCAGAAGGTGCCGCCAACGACGTAGTACTCGCCAGGCTCGGCTCCGGCGCCGAGGAGGCCTAGCTGAGTGTCGGCGCCGCCGGCCACCACGGCGGTGCCAGGCGCCAGCCCGGTGAGCTCGGCGGCGGCGGCGGTAACCGGGCCGACGACGGTGCCGGAATCGACGACGGTCGGCAGTACGTCCGCCGGCAGTCCGCACATCGCCGGGATGGATCGTGACCATTCGCGGCTGGAGAGGGCGAACATGCCCGAGCTCGATCCGCACGATGGCTCGGTGACATGGGTGCCGGTCAGCCGGTAGACGATCCAGTCGCTCAGCATGCCCAGACTGGCGGTCGCCTCAAGGATGTCGGGACGGTTCCGCCCGAGCCAGCGCAGCCGGGCCGGCGTAGTAATGGACACCCAGTCGCCGGCCTCGGCGAAGATCTGCGCCGCTGCGCCCTCCCGGATCAGTTCGGCTGCTTCCGCCGCGGATCTGCTGTCCACATTCGGGCATGCCCAGATTTCGCGCCCTGCTCGGTCATACAGCACGACGCCCTCGCGCATGCTGGTAGCAGCGACCGCCGCGACGTCGCGGCCATTCGCGTCTGCGTCCCGCAATGCGTCCTGTATGCAGGCGGCGACGGCGCGCCAGCCTGCGTCCACGTCAAAGTCCTGGGCACCGGGTATATCCGGCGGCGCGCTGTGCGTCCACTCCCGCTGGCCGACCCCGGCCTGGTCGCCGGTCTCGGTGAAGAGCACGGCGCGACAGCTTCCGGTTCCGGCGTCAATGGCAAGGAGGTAGCGTCCGGTCATGTTGCCGTCGTCCCTGCGGGCAGCACATGCGGGTTGACCACATCGGAGAGTGCGCGCCCCGCGAGCAGGTCGGCGACGGCAGCTACCGCCCGGCCGGCGCCGCGGCTAAGCGTCTCCGCCGTCGCGCCCCCGATATGCGGGGTCACCAGGACGCCGGGAATGCTCAGTAGCGGTTGCCCTGTCCCGCCAGGCGTGGGCTCAAGTACGTCAAGGGCCGCGCCAGCGATCGTGCCGTCCTCCAGCGCGGCGCACAGCGCCTGCTCGTCGACTAGCGATTCCCGGGCCGTGTTGATGAACAGCGCACCGGGCGCCATCTGCGCGAACTGCGCACGGGAGAACATATGGCGATTCTGCGGTGTGGCGCGTGCATGCAGCGACACGATGTCCGAGCGCTCCAGCAGGGCATCCAGAGAGACCAGCTCAACACCGGGCACAGCCGGCTTCGGTTCGAGGGGGTCGCTGCCGAGAAGGCTGAAGCCAAGCGCCTGCGCCCGTGAGGCCACCTCGCGCCCGACGTGACCGAGCCCGACCAGCCCCATGGTGATCCCGATTGCCTCCCGTCCGAAGAACTCCCGGCCGTCGAAGACCGACTCGGGGAAGGAGCCCCCGTCGAGCAGGTGGCGGAACGCCTGCGGCACGGCCCGGATCAGCAGCAGGGCGAACGCTATCGTCAGCTCCGCGACGGCTTCGGCATTCTTGCCCGGTGTGTTCACCACCGGGATCCCGCGTTCGGTTGCCGCAGCCACGTCCACGTTCACGGGACCGCCCCGGGCACAGCACACCAGGCGCAGGCGCGTGGCGTCGAGTACCTCAGAGCTGACCGGCGCCCCGTGCACGATGAGGATGTCGTGCCCGGCTACGGCGCGGGCGACCTCAGCCGGATCGCCCACATACTCGCTGAGCCGGCGCTCGGACTGGGTACGCGGCGGCGCGGCTGTCAAGCCGTCGATCTCGAGATAGGTCACCACCACTTGGTCACCCAGCCGGGCCAGCGCCCCGCTGTAGGCGGCGGCCGGCATGTACGGATCGCCGACCACCAGTACGCGGGCCGCTTCTGCTCGGCTCATGAGCGCACGCTGGCCAGTTCAGGCCCGGCCGGTGCGGGATGCAGCAGGGCATGGGTGAGCAGGTCAAGGTTTCCGGCAGGGTTCACGCGGTCGAATACTGCGCTGCCGCTGACGATGACGTCGAGCCCCCAGCCGGCGATCTGCGCGGCATTGCCGAGTGTCACCCCGCCGTCTACGCCGACCAGCACGTCGGCGCCATGTTGCTGCGCTAGGGCGCGCACGGCGTCGGCGCGGCCGCGCGTGCTGGCCGCGGGGGCCTGTCCGGGCCAGCCCGGGTCGACCGCCAACACCAGGATCAGGTCGACGAGCCCAAGGACCGGCTCCACAGCGTGGACTGGGGTGCCGGGGTTAATCGCGACACCCCGGAGGAAAGACCGGCCGGGCCCGGCAAGTGCGGTCATCTCTTGGCAGGTCCGGTACAGATGCCTCGTGGCCTCCGCGTGAACTGTGATCACGGACGCCCCTGCCTCGACGATCTCGGGCAGCATCCGGCGGGGCTCCTCGATCAGTAGGTGGGCATCGACAGCGATGCCGGTTGATGCCACCGCGGCGACGAACGCCGGGCCGACAGTGAGCTGCGGGCAGAAGGCGCCGTCCATGACGTCGACGTGCGCCCAGGCCGCCTTACCACGAAGAATCTCCAGCTCAGCACCCAGCCTCATTAGGTCAGCGGTGATCACGCCGACGCTAAGGCGCGGCATGGCTCCTGTCACCCCGTAACCTCCAGCCTGCCCGAGTGGGCCCGGCGAACTTGAGCATCCGCTCATCAAATGCACATCTGCTCGTGATCTGGAAATTATGGGCCCGTAACGGGGACGATGGCAAGGTCTGTGATCATTTCGCGATCTAGTCGGCGCGCTCGCTCTTATGAGACTGCCGCCGACGCCGGCGGTTCAGACCGGCGAGCGTGGCCCGGGCCGACCGTCCTGGGTCGGCTGAGTCAGCGGACCGGACCCGGCGAGCCCGTCACCTGCCCATCTGTGCTGCAGGATGCAGACGCCATCCATGGCCACGCTTGCCTCGACAACCGTCGAGCGCCGGGAAGAGGCGCTGCGCACGCTGACGTGGACCTGCTCTCCGCCCGACAGGCTGATGTCCACGTCGACCTGAGCCAGCACGGCCGCGCTGTCCGGGCGACCGGATCGCAGCCGGGCCGTGAAGTACTCGGCCGTCGTCATGTCGGCGCCCCCCGGCGAGCGCAGCCGCGAGGTGGCGCCGAAGGTCACCGCGACCTCCTGCGCTGCCTTGTCATGCGTCAGGCTGAAGGCCGGATCGCTGTCAGTGACCCAGCCGGCGTCATGTCCGGGCGGAGCCAGCGTGACGGCCGCCGCCACGTCGCCCCGGTCGGGCTCGCGGCTCACGGGCACCCGGAGCACGGAGGCGCTGCCCGCGCCGAGTCCGACCTCCAGCGCCGGATTGGTCGGGGACGGCCAGATGCGCGGGAAGTCAGCGCACGACACGCTGAGCCGCAACCGCGCGCCCGCGGGGAGCGAGAAGGCGGCAGGTCCGAGGGTGATCGTCGTCGGTTGCAGGAACAGCCCGGCATCGCCGGGCGGGCCGCCCGGACCATCCTGGCCAGCCCGGCCGGCCGTACTGCTGGGGCTGGCGGCGGCTACCCGCCGCCAGCCTGAGGCGATGAGCGTGGACCGGTCATCGATGTCCACCATCGACATCCGCGCGACCAGATGGGCCTCGGCCCCGTCAGGCAGTGCTACGTACAGCTCAGCCTCAGGATTGCCCGCGATCAGCAGCGGTTCCTGCAGCGGTTCGGTGGTGAAGGTGAGGCTCCTAGCGTCATCGGCGCTCTGCTCCTCCGGCCAGCCGTTGCCCGTTCCGAAGGGGTCCCAGAGTCCGCCGGCGATCCCCACCGTCGGGTCGGAGCGGTAGCGGCGGCGACTGGGCGCTGGCGGGGCCTCGGCATCGAGGCGGTGCCCGGATAGGAACAGCGGCTTCTGCCCCACTCCGGCCGGAGGCCAGTCGCGGGCGGCGCGCCACCCCTCGCCCGCGGCGTAGAACAGGACTGGTGCCTCCTGCTCCGGGCCGGGTGCGCACCCTGGTCGCAGGTGTGCGTCCCACCAGTCCGCCATCGCTGCCACCCAGTCGTAGGGCTCCGCGTCAGACAGGTGCGGTAGCACGTGCATCCACGGCCCCATCACCAGTCTCTTCGGCCCGCCAACCTCGCCGAAGATCCGGATCATGGCGTCGGCATAAGTGTCCGACCAGCCGCCGATCAGCATCGTCGGTATCTCGATGGCGGCGGCATCTACCTGGCGGGCCTGCCAGAAGGCGTCCGGTTCCGGGTGGGCCTGCCAGGCCAGGGCAGGCGGCTGTCCCTGTGCTAGGCGCTGCAGCCGTCGGTCCCAGGTACGGCGCCACTGGCCGTCCGGATCTTGCAGAGTTGGCGGGGACAGGCCGAGCGCGACCATGTG
>Ga0193728_1000368_pt1 | contig 21695 bp, 22 predicted proteins | sample U1c1metaG_FD_143037 | JGI IMG/M metagenome (GOLD analysis project Ga0193728, IMG submission 143037) | Soil microbial communities from a riparian zone of the East river system, Colorado, United States - U1c1 | ecosystem: Environmental > Terrestrial > Soil > Riparian zone | place: USA: East River...
ATACGCAGATCAGCTTCCTCGGGATCGTTCCGAGCGAGATTCGCGAGGTCTCGGCCGAGGGCTCGCGCAGCGGGCACCACAGCGGTCGGCTGAAGCCCTACGCGAGTGCGCCAGGAGCCAGCTTCCTGATGGCGCGCCCGTTCACCGAAGGCGAGCAGGTCACCGTGAGCGCGGTCGTCGGTCGCGCCCATCACGAGCACCGCGTGGGCAGCACGTTCACGGTCGCGCGACTGGCGCACTATCGGTTTGAGCCGATGCGCTCTGCGCCTGCGGCCAAGCCGGGCACCGTGCAGAGCTTCGCCTCCCAGCCCGGGCTGAGTCCGCCGAGCGTCCGCGTGACGGCCCGCTCGCGGGCGGCGTCCGCGGACGATGTGTTCATCACCGCCAACAACGGGTTTGGCCAGTGGGGCCCGATGATCTTTGACCGCGCCGGAGGGCTCGTGTGGTTCAAGCCGACGCCCAAAGGCGAAACCGCGATGGATCTGCAGGTCGAGAGCTACGAGGGCAAGCCGGTGCTGGTGTGGTGGCAGGGCTACATTTCCAACCTCGGGATCGGGTTCGGCACGGATGAGATCTACAGCTCCACGTACAGGCCGGTCGCGTCGGTCAGGGGCGGTAACGGTTACTGGGCGGACCTGCATGAGATCCAGATGACCCCAAAGGGCGCGGCGTTCATCACCGCGTACTCACTGGTCGAGGCCGACCTGTCCTCGGTCGGGGGCGCTCACGAAGGCGCACTGCAAGATTCGATCGTGCAGGAGGTTGATATCAAGACCGGGTTGGTGATGTTCGAGTGGCATACCTACGGCCATGTCGCGCTGGAGGACTCCTACTCGCGGGGGCCGATCTCACACAGCGTGCCGTGGGACTACTTCCACATCAACTCGATCTCGCTCGACCCGTGGGGTGACGGAAACTTCCTGATCTCCTCGCGCAACACCTGGGCCGGATATGAGGTCGACGGCCACACGGGACAGGTCCTGTGGCGCCTCGGGGGCAAGCACTCGAGCTTTCACATGGGACCGGGCACGGGCACCGCGTGGCAGCACGACATCCGCTGGCAGCCCGATCACACGATCACACTGTTCGACGACGGCGCTGTGCCGGCCGACCACTCCCAATCGCGGGCGATCCAGGAGCGGATCGACTGGCACCATCGCACGGTCAAGCTCGCGGGCCGCGACGTGCGCACGCCGGCGCTGTTGACGGGCAGCCAGGGCAACGACCAGGCGCTGCCGGGGGGCGGCTCGTTCGTGGGCTGGGGCGAACGGCCGTACTTCACCGAATTCAGCCCCTCGGGCCAGACCGTGTTTGAAGCGAACATTCCCTACCCGGGCGAGTCATATCGCGCCTACGCGTTCCCGTGGACGGGAATCCCGGCGAGCCCACCGACGCTCGCGGTCGCCTCGACGGGGGCCGAAGCTAGCACCGTGCATGCGAGCTGGAACGGCGCCACCGACGTGAGCGGCTGGCGGGTACTCGCCGGGCCCGATCCGGCGCACCTGTCGGTGATCGCGACCGCGACGCGGACGGCGTTCGAGACGGCGATTCCGGTTCACAGCTTCCAACCCGACTTCGTCGTGCAGGCGCTGGGAGCCTCCGGTCAGACACTCGGGAGCTCGCACACGATCAGCCGCTAAGCGATCGGTTCAGGCGGGCGAGGCGATGTCGCTCGCACGATAGTCGGCGAGCATGCGTTGCTCCTCCTTACGACCGGGGAAGAGGAAGAACACGATCGCAGCACCCAGCAGGACGGCGATGATCCCGGCGGTGTAGGCCCAGTCGGCACCGGACAGGAACGAGACCTTGGCTCCGGCGATGATCTGGGAGGCGTAGTGGGGGTAGTGCTGGGCGGTGGCGGCGGCGCTGGAGAAGGACTTCTCGAGCTCGCTTTCGACGTTGGTGGTGACGCGGGCCTTGTTCGGCGAGGCGGCGATCGAGGCGGCGACCGCCGAGGCATAGCCGGCGGTGAGCAGGGCGCCGAGGATCGATTGCATGATCGCGCCGCCGAGGTCGCGCTGCAGGTCGGCCGTGCCCGAGGCCATGCCGGCGCGGCGGACGGGCACCGAGCCGGTGAGCGAGTGCGAGGCGGGCGTGCCGGCGAAGCCGACGCCGAGCCCGACGAGCGCGTAGCCGAGGCCGACGGGCCAGTAGGAGATGTGGTCTTCCCAGAGGATGAGCATCGTCAGGAACCCGAGCAGGCAGAAGACGTAGCCCGTCAGGAGCGTGAAGCGCGAGCCGCGCGCCTCCACCAGCTTGGCCGAGCGTGGAGCGGCGATGACCATGCCCACGGCGCCGGGCAGGATCGCGAGGCCTGCGTCGAGGGTGGAGTAGCCGAGGACGTTTTGCAGGAACTGCTGACCGACGAACATCGCGCCCATGAGCGAGCCAAACACGATGATCCCGGCGCAGGCGGCCACCCAGAAGATGCGCCGGCCGGCGACGTGCAGGTCATACAGGGGGTTGCGCACGCGCAGTTGGCGAATGACGAAGGCGATCACGGCGGCGAGCGCGATCAGCACCAGCCCGATCACCAAGGTCGTCTTGTCTGGAACGGGCGCGAAGTTGATCGCGAGGATGAGCGCGGAGACGAATACGACCGAGAGGATGCCGCCGAGGTTGTCGACGGGGCTGTCGGTCTCGTTGACGTGGGCCGGCACGTAGCGCAAGGCCATCACGAGCGCGACGAAGGCGAGCGGGAGGGTGATCAGGAAGACCGAGCCCCAGTCGAAATGCTCGAGCAGCGCGCCGGAGATCAGCGGGCCGAGTGAGGAGATCGCGCCGCCGAGGCCGGACCACAGTGCGATCGAGCGGGTGCGCGCGGATCCCGACCACAGCGCGGTGATCAGGGCGAGGGTCGTGGGAAAGGCCATGCCGGCCGAGAACCCGCCGAGCAGGCGCCCGGCGATCAGCACGCCGATCGAGCCGGCGAACGCCGCGAGCAAGCATGCGGGGATCGACAGGGCCATGCCGAGAATCAGCATCAGCTTGCGCCCGTAGCGGTCGCCGAGCGCACCGAGGTAGAGCACGGAAGCGGCGAGTCCGAGCGAGTAGGACACGGCGACTAGGTCCAGCCCGGTCTGGGAGGCGTCGAAGGCGCGGCCAATCGAGGGCAGCGCGACGTTGGCGACCGCGAGGTTCAGGTTGGCAACCGCCGCGACGAGGATCAGCGTGGCGAGTACCAACCCCTGCCGGGCGGGGGCTGTCGAGAGCTCGCCGCCGGGACGACTGTCTGCCGCTGGCGTGGCCGAGCTCAGGGTCTAGCCCCCCGGGCCGCAGCCTGTCATCGACGCGAGAGCAGTTCGCGCTTGGCGGCGGCGAACTCCTCGTCGGTGAGCGCACCACTCGCGTGCAACGAGGCCAGGCGCTCCAGGTTTCCCACGGAATCGCTCTGCGCGTCGGCCTGGCGCCCACCGCCTGTATGTCCGGATATGCCGGCGCGCAGGCTGGCCCCTCCCCGCGCCAGCGAGTCGCGTACGTCGGCCATGCCCTTGCGGATCGCGTCCATGCCACCGGCGGGTTGGGCCTCGGGGAATTCGCCGGCGGCCTGACGGCGCAGCATCTGGGCGCCGAACAGCGACAGGACGGTGATCAGCAGGATGCCGATCAGTTTCTGAGTCGCATCGATCGGCCCCCAGGCGAACAGGATCAGCAGTGCGGCGACGACGACGCCGAAAGTGATGTCGGGGCGGTCGCGCAGATAGGGGGCCATGGCCCGGCGCGTGGATGTAGCCCAGCGCGAGCGTCCGCCGAGCAGGCCGGCGAGCACGACTACGACGCCGATGAAGATGAGCGCGTCGGCCACGTCCACGAGCACGCTCGTGCTGATCGACCACGCGGCGCTGGCGGCCGGACGTATGGCTTCGGTGGTGGCGAGCGTGTTCACGACCTGGTTGCCGATGAGCGTGCGGGCGACGAGCGCGACCAGTCCGGCGCCGACGCAGACGAGGCCGACGTTGATCAAGGTGCGGCTGCGCCGCCCTCGGGCCAGACCGATCGCACCGGCGAAGAGGAGCAGCACGAGCAGCGGCAGGATCACCGCGAGGCCTCTGAGCACGCGCACGCCCGCCTGCGCGGTTTCCAGGGACTTGGAGCTGATGATCTTGATTTCGGCGACGTTCGCCGGGATTTTTTCGGCTGTGGAGGAGGGCGCTCCAAGGCGAGTGGCGAGGTCTGAGACGATCGGGCGGAGGTCGAGGATCACCGCGCCGCCGCCCGGGGTGCGGACCACCCGGCCCTTGTTCTCGATCAGGTTGACGAATTGCCGGTGCGTGACCTCGTTGGCGGTCTTCCACAACTGCTGCACGCGCGGACGTTGCAGGGCGATGACGATGCCTTTTTCGACGAGACCGCGCAGACCCCCGGCGGCCGGACCGGCGAGCGGCTTCAGTTCGGAAGGCAAGCCCGAGCGGATTTCTCCGGCCACGTCGACGTTGGCGTACAGCTGGTCGGTCAGATAGGAAGAGAGCTGTTCCTGGATCGCGTGATTCTCCAGCAGGGCGGTGTTGGTTTCGGTCCAGTAGGAGGTGTCGAGCAGCTGGCGGTTGGCCCAGACGGCGAAGATGCCGATCACGCTGAGCACGGCCGCGAGACCGAGCATGCTCCTGACCAGCCATCGGTGCGAGCTGAGCTGCCCCGACGGCGACGGGTCGGGCGGCGAGCCGCCGGGCGGCGTCGAGGAGCCCGCGGGCGAGGACTCCACAGGAATCCGAGCTGTCGGGGGCTCGGCGGGGTGCCCCCCCGCGTTGGGAGGGCCCTGGGGTGACTCGCCGCTCATCGCTCTTATACTTACTCCGAGGGCTGCGTCGGGGGCAGCAGCGCGCCGATCAGCCAGAAGATGGGGATGAAGATCCCAATCACGAACATGATCCAGTGACCCTTTTTGATCGCGGTGAGTCCGAGCACGACCAGCAGGACGAGGTACAGAACCCCAAAACCGACATAGCCCCCCGAGGAGACCGCGAGTGGGGTAGTAACGATCGTCGTCAGCATTTCGTTTCCCCCTTCGCGCCGATCAGCTGCATTCGATCGGCTGCAGCGCTTGGGTGTAGCTGCTCGCCAGCTGTTTGAGAGCGCTTTCCAGCTGTGCGCCGGCGCCGCTGATGGAAAAGTTGGTGGTCAGGTTCGAGAGCACGGATTTGAGCTGCTGTTCGAAGGTCTGGGTGGCCTGCTGAACCTTCTGCTTGCGCCCCGGTTCGAGATCGCCTTGTGCGCTCTGGATCTGCTTGACATCGTCGACGATCGCGGTCACTTCGGTCTTGACCTGCGGCAACGTGGCGATCGAAGGCGTGAGTGTCTGCAGGGTCGCGATCCTATTCTTTATGTCCGACCGGGCACTGCAAACCGACTTGGTGGCCTGCTCCTGCTTGGATTCGCCGCAACCCGTCAGTGGGATCGCCAGGGTCACGAGCAGCACGGAGATGCTCGCGATCAGCCTGCGCGGAACCACGGCGGAGGGGGACGCCGCGACGGACGCCACCCCCCTGCCGGACATGGCTACTCGGAGCAAGTCGCGGTCCTCTACGCGTCGATCGGCCGGCCTCCGTAGGCGGCCAGTCCGTAGATGATCAGGATGTCGATCGCGAAGACCGCGAGCGACCAGAACGGGTAGGCGGGCATATACATCAGCGCCCCGATCGCGCCGAGGCTCGCGACGAAGATGCCGAACCAGCGTCCGAACCCTCCGCCCGACCAGATCGAGAAGGCGGCGAGAATCTGGAGCGCCCCGAGAATGATCGTCACCCACCCCCAGGTGTTGAGTCCGCTGAGGATGTACTGGGTTTCGTGGACGAAGAACTTCGAGTCGTCGACGGCGGCGATCCCATAGATTACGTTCAGCACACCGGCGATCAACAGCATGATCCCGGCGAACATCACCCAACCGGCGCCGGACCTTTCCCCCTGGCCGGCAGTCTCATACGAACTCGTAGCCATGCCTCACTCCTTTCGGCGATTTGTATGCTCGATGTAGTTCGGCCTCGGATGAGAGTCGTCCTGCCTGTGACGGCAAATAACCAACGTGCCGAGCTGAAACCAGATCGCGCGTAGAGCCGAGCCTACGGCTGTCCGTGTACCGCGCCATCGGGACTCAATACGCTCGGTATTGCGGATAACTACTGATGCAGTTCCGCGCCTGGCTCATCGTGGGCACATGCCCGGTGCGCGCCGCTCGCGGTCGCCGGCGGCGATCATTCTGTTAGCTTGCCCGGCGTGGCCGATACGACGGATCGCCGGGCGGGAGCGGCGGGCATCGTTCTGGTGACTCTGGCCGCGGGTCAGTTCCTGATGACCCTCGATAGCTCGGTCATGAACGTGTCGATCGCCACGGTCGCCAAAGACGTGGGCACGACCGTGACCGGTATCCAGACGGCGATCACGTTCTACACGCTGGTGATGGCCTCGCTGATGATCACCGGCGGCAAGCTCGGTCAGATCCTGGGTCGCAAGCGGGCATTCGCGATCGGGTGCGTGATCTACGGCTGCGGGTCGTTCATCACCGCGATCTCGCCGAGCCTGGGGGTGCTGATGCTCGGGTGGTCGTTCCTGGAGGGCGTCGGCGCGGCGTTGATCCTGCCCGCGATCGTCGCGCTCGTCGCGTCCAACTTCACACGCCCGGAACGCCCGCGCGCGTACGGCCTGGTCGCCTCGGCCGGTGCGATCGCGGTCGCGGCCGGACCGCTGATCGGCGGGTTGTTCACGACGTACCTGTCCTGGCGGTGGGTGTTCGTGGGCGAGGTGTTGATCGTGCTCGTGATCCTCGCGCTCACCCGCCGCATGGAGGACTCGCCGGCAGAGTCGGGGGTGCGGCTCGACCTGGTCGGGACGGCGCTGTCGGCACTCGGACTGGGGCTGATCGTGTTCGGGATCCTGCGCTCGGGGGCATGGGGGTTCGTACAGCCCAAGCCGGGCACCCCGAAATAGTTCGGCCTGTCCCCCTCGATCTGGCTGATGCTCGGGGGCGGGCTGGTCGTGTGGCTGTTCCTGCAGTGGGAGAACCGGCGCCTGGATCGGGGGCAGGAGCCACTGGTCAATCCCGCGATTCTGCGCAACGCGACGCTGCGCGGCGGGTTGACCTCGTTTTTCTTCCAGTACCTCCTGCAGGCAGGCCTGTTCTTCGCGGTGCCGTTGTTCCTGTCGGTCGCGCTGGGACTGTCGGCGATCGAAACGGGCGTGCGGCTGCTGCCGCTGTCGATCACGCTGCTGCTGGCGGCGGCGGGGATTCCGAAGGTGTGGCCGAACGCCTCGCCGCGCAGGATCGTGCAGCTGGGGTTCCTCGCGTTGTTCGCCGGGATCATGGTGATGGTCGCGGCGCTGGAAGCCGGCGCGGGGGCCGACATCGTGACCTGGCCGATGCTGCTCGCCGGTCTGGGCGTGGGGGCGCTGGCGTCACAGCTCGGAAGCGTCACCGTGTCTTCGGTCTCAGACGAGCAGAGCGGCGAGGTGGGCGGGTTGCAGAACACGGTCACCAACCTCGGCGCCTCGATCGGGACGGCGCTGGCCGGAGCGGTGCTGATCGCCGCCCTGAGCACGTCGTTTCTGACGGGAGTTCAGCAGAACGCGGCCGTGCCGAGCAGCGTCAAATCGCAGGCGACGGTCGAGCTGGCCGGTGGCGTGCCGTTCGTGTCAGACGCCGAACTGCGAAGCGCTCTGGACAAGGCCGGAACGTCGCCGCAGGCGACCGATGCGATCGTGCAAGAGAACGAGACAGCGCGTTTGTCGGCGCTGCGCTCGTCGCTGTCGGTGCTCGCGGTAATCGCGCTGATCGCGCTGCTGTTCAGCCACGGCATCCCGACCGAGCAGCCGGCCGCAACGCGAGAAACCTAGATCGGCATCGGCATCGGCATCGGCATCGGCGCCTGAGACCGGGCGCCTCAGGCCGCGTGCACGGGAGGCCCCGCCGCCTGTAGTTCGCGGGCAGCGGCGCGCAGCGCAAAAGCGATCACGATCAGCGCGAGGCCGCGCACGATCAGCACGATGCCGAACACGACCGCGAGGGTCGTGATCCCGAATTCCGGCCAGGAGACGATCAGGATCCCGAGCGCCAGATCGACCAGCGAGGCCAGCAGAAGCCAGCCCCGACCCTCGCGCGTCTCGAAGGCGCCGACGAGACGCAGGACGCCGGCGAGGATCAGGTAGAGACCGACCGCGAGCGCGACGACGAGGATGCTGCCGCTCGGGTGACGCAGGACGATCACCCCGGCGATCATCGCCAGGACGCCGCCGAGCACGCCGCCGATGCGCGATCCGGACGGTTGGCCGAGCGCGCCGACGATCAGGAAGACGCCCCCGATCAACAGCTCGATGCCGACCAGCAGCGCGACCACGGTGAGCGTCGGGCCGGGGTAGGCGATCAGGACGATGCCGCCGACGAGCGAGATCAGGCCGACGATCAGGCCGAGCCACCAGGCTCGGGCGACCGCTTCGACCGCCTCCAACTCCGAAGCCTCATTCTCGAATGCTGCGCTCATCGCTGCCTCCCTGTGATCGGTGCCCGCATGTGAGCACGTTCACCGTCGATATCGACGGTTGTCATTCCAGTGGGATTGAACCCTAGGCGCATGTCGGAACCGCAACGACCGTAGAAATCCGCAGTGGATGAGCGGGCGTCTCTGCTGTGGGTTCCACAGCACGTAGGCACGAGATGCGCGTTAGATGGGATGCGTCCAGCCGGCGGACCGCGCAACCGCATCAAACCGCGCTCGCATGGGTTTGCACGTATGGGTCCAATGGGAGCACGGACCGACGAGGTGGCCGGAAGGCACCGATAAACCGCACACAGGGAGAGGCATAATTCATGCGTTCATTCAGGCTGGTCCCGGCCATCGTGGTCGCGGCCTCATTGCTCGCGCCGGCCGCGGCCGGCGCAGCGGCACACAAGCATCCGAACCCCAGCGGTCGGTGCAGCGTCAATCTCAACGTGGCGCCGCGGCAGATCACCGCCGGAGACTCGGTCGTCGCATTCGGGCGGCTCCGTTGCACGCGCCGCGTTAACACCACCGGGCAGACGGTGCGGTTGTTCGAGCACTCGGCCGGCACGCTCGGCTACACGCTCGTGCAGAGCACCACGACCGACGCACGCGGTTTCTACGAGCTCATACAAACCGGCGTGCAGACCGACAGCTCGTTCTACGTACGAGCCCATCGTGCCCAGAGCGGGCGCCGGCACGTGCGGGTCGCCGCGCAGGTCACGCTCAGCGGCCCGCCTGAAGGCACGCAGCTGCTCACGGGCCGCCCCAATCAGGTCACGTTCACCGGTACGGTCAGCCCGGCCGACGCCGGCGCGCGCGTGATCCTGCAGCGACAGAACGCCATCACCGGCAACGAATGGCGACGCATCGACCGCGGCACGGTCGGGCCGGAAGGGGCATTCTCGATCGTGCACAGGTTCATCGTGCCGGGCGACGCGAACCTGCGCGTGATTGTGCGCAGCCACGGCATGAACATCCCCAGCCCGTCGAACGTGCTGACGTATGAGATCTCCCAGGCGCAGAACCCACAGCTGACGATCGCGGCGTCTTCCGATCCGATCTCCTTCGGGCAGTCGGTGACGATCAGCGGCGTGGCCGCGGGCGTGGCGAGCCAGCCGGTGACGCTGCTCGCGCGGACCGTGCGCCAGCGCGGATTCGCGCCGGTCGCCCAGGTGAACACCGACTCCGGCGGCGCCTACACCTTCCCGGCGCAGTCGCCGGTGAACAGCACGCTCTATGAGGTCATTGCGACCGATCCATCCTGTGCCGCCGGCCCTCACCTCCGAGTATGCAAGGCAGTCATCGACAAGTCGGCCGTGCTGTACGAGGGAGTCAAGGACGTGCTCACCGCGGCGGTCTCGCAGAGCACGATCCAGGCCGGCCAGACGCTCGCGTTCACGGGCACGGTCGCGCCCGACCACACCGGACACATCGTTTACCTGGAACGCCAGAACGTCGGGAACGGCAACTTCCACGTCGTGGAGGTCGCGACGGTGGGCGCCGGCTCGGCGTACTCGATCGCCCATACCGTCTACGCACCGGGCACGAAGGTGTTCCGCGTGCGCATCCCGGGCGGCCCGGAGAACGAGGGCGCGGCGAGCACGCCGTTCACGATCCAGGTGACGCCAGCCCCAGCCTCGTCGCTGGCGCCGGAAAGCCCCGGCAACTCGGGACTGCCAGCCGAAGGCGAACACTGAAAAGAGCGGTATCCCCATGCTGTGGCCGCCCCCCGGGGGGCGGCCACAGTGGATCAACCGACTCCTCGGCGTTATCGGCGCTTCTACTCGACGTCGGCTACATGTCGCTACACTGTAGTCAGATGGTCGCTCAACCCGCCAAGACACAACCGTTCTCTATCCGGCTGGGCTCGCAGGCCAACCTGCTCGTCGCCGACGAGGTCCGCCGCTCAGGACACTCGCGTAGCGCCGTAGTTGAGGAGCTCACCGAGGAGGCGGCGAAGATGCGCCTGTATCCCGGAATCGCCTTTCGTGGAAGACCTCGCCGTGCATGGGTCATCGGCAGCGGCCTCGAGGTGTGGGAGATCCTCGACCTCCTGCACTCCTATGACGATGACGCAAATCTGCTGCAAGCGAATCATCCACTCGTCAGCGACCGGCACCTGCGCCTCGCGCGAGCGTACGCCGCGAGCTTCCCGACGGAGATCGAGACGCTGATCCAGGAGAACCACCGTCCCCTGGAGGAGCTCCGGGAGCTGTATCCATTCCTGCACAGCCCCCGCTCGCAATAGCCGGCAGCGGTGCGGTTCCTGCTCGACGCCCACGTCTCCGGACCTAGGATCGGGCGGAGGCTGGAAGCCCAGGGACACGACATCCGCGCGCTCGACCAGGAACTTGCGCTGGAGGGAATCGACGACGAGGAGGTGCTAGCGCTCGCCAGCGATGAGGAGCGCATTCTCGTCACGCACAACATCCGCGACTTCCCGGACATCCTGCGCGAATGGGCAGCGGCACAGCGTTCACATTCCGGCGTAATCCTCGTTTACGGCATCGACCACAACGAGTTCGAGCTCATCGTAGGAGGCATCGAACGCTTGCTGGGCCTGTACCCCGAGCCTGCAAGCTGGAGCGATCTCGCCACGATCCTCGATCGCGCTTTTGCATCGGGCTAGGTCCCGGCGTCAACCTATGCGGCCACCGCCCGAGCGTCGAGGTGCGCGCCGACCTTGCGCTTGACGCGTTGCAGCGCGTTGTCGACGGTCTTGGTGTCGCACGAGAGCCGCTCGCCGACCTGCTCGTAGGAGCAGCCGTCGAGGTAGAGCCCCAGCACGCGGCTCTCGAGCTCCGAGAGCGCCGTCGACAGGCAGCCCACGAGCGAGCGCAGCTCCTCGGAGGAGATCACCTGGTTGACGGGGTCGTGAACGGACGGGCCGGGAAGCATCTGGTCGAGCGTCGGCACGTCGTCCCCGGCCGCAGCGGGGGTCGAGGAGAACGAGACGTACTGGTTCAGCGGGGTGTGCTTATTGCGGGTGGCAGTCTTCACGGCCGTGATGATCTGGCGGGTGATGCAGAGCTCGGCGAAGTTGCGAAAGCTCGACTCGCGATCGGTGCGGTAGTCGCGGATCGCCTTGTACAGCCCGACCAAGCCCTCCTGGATCAGATCGTCGGAGTCACCGCCGGCGAGGAAGTAGGACGAGGCCTTCAGACGCACGAACCCGTGGTAGCGCCTGACGAGCCGGTCGTATGCGTTGCGATCGCCCTGCTTGGCGAGCGCGATCAAGAAGCCATCATCGACCTTGACTTCAGAGTTAGGGTTACGGGAGATTCTCAGTGCCACGAGCAGATCCTTTCTCGGGGCCCCCGCATATGCGGACAGCCCAAATTTGCTCAGTGGCGCACTCCTCCCCTGGCGCCAATGCTTTGATCACTGAACCTGAGGTTCAGCGTTATGTGAGCGCGAGAGTTGCACAGTTGAGGGCCGTTGTCAAGGGACGCGGTCGCGATTCTGCAAGATCTCGTACAGCACGGCGGCCGCGGCAGCGCTCACGCCGAGCGAACCCACCCGTCCGCGCAACGGCAGCGCGATCAGCTCGTCGCACGCCGCAGCCACCCGCGGACGCAGGCCGCGACCCTCGCTGCCGAGTACGAGCACGACCCCGGCGCCGCGATAGTCGGGGGCGTCATAGGGGATCGGCGCGCGCTTGCCGGCGGGTTCAGCGCTGGCCCCGTAGCACCAGCAGCCCGCCTCACGCGCCTGGGCGAGGAAATCAGCCAGATTGCGGACGCGCGCGACTCGCAGATGCTCGAGCGCCCCGGCCGAGGCCTTGCATGCCGCCGGAGTCACCTCGGCCGAGCGTCGCTGCGGAATCGCCACACCGCTCACCCCGGCGCACTCGGCGGTGCGAGCGATCGAGCCGAGGTTTTGCGGGTCCTGTACCGGTCAGCAGCTCCTCGGGCGACACATACGGATAGCCACCGGCCTGAGCGCACACCCCCTGATGGGCGGAGGAGCCGCAGCGGCGCTCGATGTCCGCGGCCGAGCTCGTGCTCACACGCACGCCGGCAAGCCACGGCTCGCGCGCGGTGCTCTGCGTGGCCCACACCTCCCCCACATTGTGCGCGCGCCGGCCGCGCAGCGCCTCGCGGACGGCGTTGCGCCCGTAGACGATCACAGCGGCAAGAGCTCGAAGCCCGCCTGGCCATCGCGGACTTCCCAGCCCAGCGCGGCGATCTCATCGCGCAGGCGGTCGGCCGCGGCGAAATCCCGCTCGGCTCGCGCCAGCTCACGTTTCTGCGCCAGCTCCTCCACATCGGCGGGCGCCAGAGCGGGCGCGGCCAACAAGTTCTCGAGTCCCAGCACACCAAGCATCTCGCGCAGATGCTCGTCGCCCTTGCCGACGATCGCCGGATGCGTGGCCTCGCGAATCCATTCGTTGAGATGAGCAAGCGCTTCGGGTGTGTTGAAGTCGTTGGCCAGCGACTCGAAGAAGCGGTTGCGCAACTCGTCGAGGGCGTGATCGGAGCTGCCCGGGGAGAGGCGGCGCGCTGCCTCTCGTATGCGACTCACGTTTGCCTTGGCCTGTTCGAGCGCCGCCTCTGAGAACGCCAGTGGCTGGCGATAGTGACCGGAGGCCAGGTACATGACGATGGCGTCGCGACCGTATCGATCGATTACCTCATGCAACGGCGCGATGTTGCCGACCGACTTGGCCATCTTCTCGCCGGTGGCCTGGATCATGCCGTTGTGCATCCAGATCCGCGCGAGCTCATCGCCGCGCGCCGCGCGAGTCTGGGCGGCCTCGTTCTCGTGATGAGGAAACAGCAGGTCCGAGCCGCCACCGTGGATGTCGAAGTTGACGCCGAGCGCATCCTCGGCCATCGCCGAGCACTCGATGTGCCAGCCTGGTCGACCCGGGCCCCAGGGAGACTCCCAGAAGGTGTCCTCGTCAGGCTTGTGCGCCTTCCAGAGCGCGAAGTCCAATGGATCCCGCTTGCGCTCGGCCCCCTCCACGCCCTCGCCCTGATCCATGTCGTCCAGCCGTCGGTGAGACAGCTTGCCGTAGTCGGAGTCCGAGCGCACGGCGAAGAAAACGTCTCCACCCTGCTCATACGCGTGGTCGCGCTCGATCAGGGTCGCGATGTAGGCGACTATTTGCGGCATCGCCTCGGATGCCAGCGGCTCACGATCCGGACGACCGAGCTCGAGCGCGTCCGTGTCGGCCATGTAGAGCGCAGTCATTTCCGCCGCCAACTCGGCGCTCGGCCGGTTCTGCGCACGCGCGGCGTCATAGATCTTGTCGTTTACGTCGGTGACATTGACTACCAGCGTCACTGACCGACCGTCATGTTCGAGAAACCGCTTGAGCAGGCTGAAGATCACGAATGGACGGGCGTTGCCGATGTGGATGCGGCTATACACCGTCGGGCCGCAGGCGTAGATGCCGACGTGAAACTCATCTGCCTGTGGGCGAACAGGTTGGAGCCCCACCGGCTCACCGCTGCGACTGTCGTGGAGGAGAATGCGCTGCACGGCCGGCCAACCCTAGCGTTCGCCGCGACGGGTAGGGCTCAAGGAATCATCAAGACCAGGTCGAGGTGGTACGGGGGTGTTGTTGGAACTGTCGGCGCGCAAGCGACGACGAAAGATCCTGGCGCTGTTGAGCACCGTCAGTGACTCTCGAAAACGTTCTCGTCAAGGCCAGATTGGCGCAGGATGGAGCGGAAGGTACCGCGCGGAATCTGTTTGCGACCGGCGGGTACAATGACCGTGAGAGTAGGGGTCCCGGTCTTGCGGTACTTGACGTGGCTGCCGCGTTGAGAGACGAACACGAAGCCCGCGTGCTCGAGCGTCCCGATAACCTGCTTGGACGAGTAGAGCTTAGGCGGCACTCTTGAGTGTCAGCGTGCGAACCTCGGGTGCATCCACAGAAGTAGCGTTGGTGGCTGGTGCATCCTCGAAGTAGAGTTCCAGGGCCTCCTTGAGATTGGCCACAGCCTCAGCCCTGGTGTCGCCGAAGCTCGACACATCGACATTAAGGCACTCGGCGACGTAATGCTTACCTTCGCGGTAGACGACGGACTGGAGATTCAGATTGACCATCGCAGGGCTGCTCTCTTGGCTCACCTAGTGGAGCTTAGGGCATCGCCAGCCGCGACCCCAGGATGCTCAAATGCCTGTCAGTCGGTGTAGCTGAGGCCGGCGGCGGCCAGCGCCGCGGCTCCCTCGCCGCGCCCGACGAAGCCTACCCCCTCGCCGGTGGTAGCCTTGACGTTCACGCGCGCCTCGGGCAGACCCAGCGCGGCAGCCAGACGCGCGCGAATCGCCGGCTTGTACGAGGAGAGCCGCGGCGTCTCCATCACGATCGTGCAATCCACGCTGACGATCTCATACCCGGCGTCGGCGATGGTCGCGACGACGGTCTGGAGTAGCTCGATCGAGTCGGCATCACGCCAGCGCTCCTCAGAGTCGGGGAAGTGCTCACCGATGTCTCCCAAACCGGCAGCCCCGAGCAGCGCGTCGATCACCGCGTGCGTCAGCACGTCGGCGTCGGAGTGTCCGTCCAGACCCCGCTCGTGGGGGATCTCGACGCCGCCGAGGATCAGCCTGCGACCGACTGCGAAGCGATGGGTGTCATAGCCGATGCCGACGAGGTTCATGCCACCACCGCCCCGATCGGCTCCAGCCGGCGCGTGCGGTGCTCGAATACGCTCAGCTCGCCGATCCCGACGCGCTCGAGCAGCTCCAGCGCCTGGTCATAGTCCGCGCCGACGTCCTCGGGCCGATGGGCGTCGCTGGATAGCGCGACCGGCGCACCGGCTTCGCTGCACATCTCCAGAAACGCCTGTGCGGGATACAGCTCCTGCGCGCGCTTGCGCAGACCTGCGGTGGAGACCTCCACTGCGATCCCCGATTCCGCGATCGCCTCGATCGCCGGCTCGTAGTAGCGGCGCAGGTCGCCCTCCGGCCGCGGTCGATCGGGACCCCAGACCTTGACCAGATCGGGATGGGCGAGAACGTCGAACAGGCCGCTGCGTGCCGCCTCGGCCAGCGTCAGAAAATAGCGTCGCCAGATCTCCTCGGCGCTGTGCCCGCGATCCCACACGCTGTAGTCATGCATGTCGATCGAGCGATCGCGCAGGAAGTGAACGGAGCCAACCACGTAATCGAAATCGCGCTCGTCCAGCAGGTTGGCCAAGCGATCCTCGCCGCCGGCCACGAAATCGGCCTCGATCCCGAGCCGCAGGTCGGTGCTCGCCCGCACGAACTCGCAGTAGACGTCGAGGTCGTCGGTCGCGAACTCACGCCACAGCGGGTGCTGCCACACGCTCAGCGCCTGCTCGAACCGGTACACGTGTTCGGACACCCCCAGCTCGGCGATCCCGCGCTCGACGGCTGCCGCCCGGTAACGGGAGACGTTGTCCTCGGTGTAGTGGTCCTCGGCGCGGGCGTCCAGGTCGTCTTGGCGAAGATGCAGGTGATAGTCGGTGAGCATGGGCCTCGATTCAAGCAGAGGCGATCAACAGCTCGGCCAGCGAGAGGTCCAGGGGCGTGGTGATCTTGAGATTCTCGTCGCCCGCCGGCACGACCGCCACGCGACCCCCCAGGCGCTCCACCAGCCAGGCGTCATCCGTCGCCTGCGCAAGTATCTCCTCCGACACGTCCAGCGCCCGTTCCAGCGCGCCACGGCGAAAGACCTGGGGTGTCTGTACGGCCCATAGCGCCGAGCGGTCGAGCGTCTCGACCACCACACCGGCAACGCCCGAGGCCGGATCGGCGGCGCCGTCCCCCTGCCTGGCGCCCTGCCCTTCCCGCACCCGCTTGATCGTGTCGGCGACGGGCGTGGCGGCAATCGCCGCATCGAGGCCCGCGCCGTCCGCGCCGGCCAGTGCCGTAAGGGAGCGGCGCACGAGCTCGGCCGAGGCGAGTGGGCGTGCCGCGTCATGGACGATGACCAAGTCCTCGGGATCGCCGGGGCCGGCTGCCTGGAGCGCGCGCGCCACCGACTCCGAGCGCACGGCACCACCCTCCACGCCGATCGTGCCGGCGGGCGCGCAGACCCCCGGCGGCAGCGCGACGACGATGCGCTCGACGGGGGCCACGGCGAGCATCAGATCGACACTCCACTGCAGCAGGGATCGGCCGGCGAGCTCGACGAGCGCCTTGGGGCGATCGGCGCCCAGGCGCTCACCGCTGCCGGCGGCGACGATCAGAGCGAGGGCCATCGCAGTTGAGGGCGCTCGGCGTCGGGCGGGATCCGGGTCGAGGACTGCCATCGCGCACGCGGCGAACGTTCCGCGCCATCAGCGCCGCGTGCGCGATGAGAGCCTCGCTACTCGGCCATCGCCATCTGGCTGGATGCCGAGGTGGCGAGCAGCTCGTCCAGGTAGCTCTCGGCCTCCTCCTCGTTCTTGTCGAGCGCGTACATCAGCTCGGAGGCGAGGATCTTCTTGGCCCTGGTGAACATCTGCTTCTCACCGGTCGACAGCCCCTTCTCGGACTCGCGCAGCGAGAGGTTGCGCACGACCTCGGCCAGCTCATAGATGTCACCGGTCTTGATCTTGTCGCGATTGTGCTTGAAGCGGCGGTTCCAGTTCTTGGGCATCTCCGAGACCTCTGCCTGGAGCACGTCCAGCACTTTTTTGACCGTCTCTTCGTCGATCACCCTGCGCAGACCGGCGAGGGCGGCGTTTTCGCTCGGCACCCTTACCGTCATGTCGTTGTGGAGGATCTTGATCGTGAGATACTCGCGCCGAACGCCTGCCATCTCCATCTCCTCCTTACCCTCCACCTTCCCTGCGCCGTGATGGGGGTAGACGACGTTGTCGCCCAGCTCGAACTCGATGAGCTCCACTTCTCGGGTAGCCTCGATCTGCTCGAGCAGCGCCTCGGCGGTCTCCTCCGAGTCGACGTCTGTGGATGGGGCCTCGATTGCTTGTGCGGGAATGGTGTCCTCCTTCGTTTGCGGCCAACCCGTCGGGCGGCCCGTGTCAAGTCTGTGGCTTAGCGATGCATTACGTCTGCAGGTAACGGTCCACGAGGTTGATCTCCTGCAGCCTGCGCATCCCCTCGCGGATGTCCTTCGCCCTGATCTCCCCCACGCCCTCGACCGCCTCGAGCTCCGAGTCGGTCGCGGCCAGCAGCTCATCCAAGCCACCGAACTCGCCGACGATCTGGCTCACGACCAGCTTCGGCAGCCTGGGGATGCGCCCCAGCACTCGGTAGCCGCGGGGGGAGACGGGATAGTCGAGCGTGTTCAGCTTGCGGTCGTAGGAGAGCAGCTCCGCCAGCCGACCGAAGTCGAGCAGATCCTGATGCGCGAGCCGCCCGATCTCCTCCAGTGCGGCTGCGAACGCCTCGTCGGAGTAGGCGGACAGGTAGTCGCGCACGAGCGCGGCCTTCTCCGCCGCGGCGCCGACCATCGTCTCCTCCAGCTGCATCTCGATCAATCGCCCCTCTGAGCCGAGCTCGACGATGTAGCGCTCGATCTCGACGGCCATGCGCGTCACGAGCTCCGAGCGCTGAAGCACTGTGAGCACGTCGTGTAGCGTCGCTCCGCCCTCGAACTCCAGGGCGGTCAGACGCGTGGAGACCTGATCCAGGCGAGTGCGGTACTTGTCGAGCGTCGCCAGCGCCTGGTTGGCCTTGGCGAGCACCACGGGAATATCGGCGAGGATGTACTTGACACCGTCCACGTACAGCGAGACGACCTCGCGCCGCTGGGAGATCGCGATCACGAGCGCATCGGTCTGCTTGGACACGCGCTCGGCGGTGCGGTGACGGGTGCCCGTCTCGTGCGAGAGGATCGTCGGGTCGGGCATCAGCTGGACGTTGGCCATCGCGATCTTGGTCGCATTGGCGTTGAGGATGATCGCTCCGTCCATCTTCGCGACCTGGTAGAGAAACGCGGGGGTGTAGTCGATCTCCAGCTTGATGCCGCCGGAGTTCAGGAAGCTGAGGTCCTCGGGCTCTCCGATCACGATCAGGCCACCGGTGCGCGCATGCAGGATGCTCTCGATACCCTCGCGCAACGCGGTCCCGGGCGCGATCATCTCCAGCGCCCTCATCAGCCCCGGCTCCGGTCTTGCTACGACGTCTGTATCGAATTCATCACCGGATCGTGGAGCCACAATGGCTTATTCTACGGCATTGAGCCGTTTTTCAGCCTGCTCACGGCCCTCACGCCACTGGCGGCGGGCCGGACGGTGGGCTCTACGCGGCGACTCGGGCCGGCCGATTCGCCTCACTGGAAAGAGCCGCCGCGAGGGCCTCGCGCAGGGTAGCGACCTCGCATGCGCCGGAACCGCTGTCCGCGGGCGCGATCGTGGCGTCCAGCCCGTGCTTGGCGGCCTCTGTGAGGCGCCGCTCGGGATGTCCGACCCAGCGCAGCTCGCCCGTGAGCCCCAGCTCGCCGAAGCAGGCGCGCGGAGTCCCCCGCAGGGGCACGCCGCGGGCAGCGCTCGCGACGGCCAGAGCGACGGCCAGATCGCAGCCCGGCTCGTCCACGCGCACGCCTCCGACGACGTTCACGAACACGTCCGAGCCCCCCACCGCGACGCCGCCGTGACGGCCGAGGATCGCCAGGACCAGCGCCATGCGATTGCGATCGAGGCCGGAGACGACCCGGCGCGGCTGCTCGAGCTCGGACGGTGCGACCAGCGCTTGGACCTCCACCAGCAGGGGCCTGGAGCCCTCCATCGCCGCCAGAACGACGCTCCCGGGGGCGCGTGTGGCCCCGGCGACGAACCGCGCGGAGGCGTCGAGCACCTCCACGAGACCGCCCTGGCGCATCTCGAACAGGCCCGCCTCGTTGGTCGAGCCGAAGCGATTCTTCAGCGCGCGCAGCTCGCGGTAGGGACGCTCGCGCTCGCCCTCGAACTGCAGCACGCAGTCGACGAGGTGCTCCAGCACGCGTGGTCCGGCCAGCGCGCCGTCCTTGGTCACATGTCCGACGAGCACGACCGCGATGCCCCGCTCCTTGGCCAGCTCCATGATCCGCCCCGTCACCTCGCGCACCTGTCCGACAGCGCCGGGCGCGCCCGTGAGCTCGGAGGCGCGCAATGTCTGCACGGAGTCGATCACGCACGCTCGCGGGGAGTGCGAGGCGAGCGTGGCAAGCACCGTGTCGAGATCGGTCTCGGCGAGAATCGGTACCTCGAGAGCCCCGGGGCCGAGGCGCTCGGCCCGCAGCCTGACCTGCTCGGCGGACTCCTCGCCGCTGACGTACAGCGTGCTGTGCCCGGCGCGGGCGAGGTTGCCGAGCGCCATGTTCGTGAGCGTCGACTTGCCGATTCCCGGCGAGCCGCCGAGCAACACGAGCGACCCCGGCACGAGGCCGCCGCCGAGCACACGATCCAGCTCGCCGATGCCTGTGGATAGGCGTAGTGTCATCGCGGTCGCGCCCACCTCACGCAAAGGACGCGGTGCTCGGGAGACCTCGGCGGGTACGCGGCGCTTTGCCCTCCCGGAAGCTCGCTCTACGCCACGCTCCTCCACGAGCGTTCCCCACGCTTCGCACCCGGGGCAGCGCCCGTGCCATTGGGGGGACTGGAAGGCGCACTCCGAGCAGGCATAAATCGTGTCGCGAGCCACGTGTCCAGGCTACGCGCCGGGGGGGACACCACGATCAGCGCCGACGGCGGAGCCGCTGCTACGCCGCTCATACAGCGCAACGTCGCGCCAGCGCCCATCGACCATCTGCCCGATGTGGCGACGAACTCCGACCAGCTCAAAACCGCACCGTGTGTGCAGCGCGATCGAGGCCTCGTTCTCAGGGAAGATCCCCGCCGTCAGCGTCCAAAACCCGGCGCGCTCGGACTGCTCGATGAGAGCCTGTAGCAGCGCGCGCCCTATCCCTCTGCGGGCAACCGCCGGGGCAACATAGACACTCACCTCGGCGACCCCTCGATAGACGGGACGAGTGGAGGTTGGACTCAGCGCCGCCCAACCGAGCACCTCACCGGACTCATCCCGCGCCACTAGGCGCGGCGCAGGGACTCGAGCTTGCGACCAGGTCTCCCATGAGGGCACGGCATGCTCAAATGTCGCGTCGCCGGCGTCGATGCCGGCCTGGTAGATACGCGCGACGGCCGGCCAGTCGGCCGCCGTCATCGGCGCGATGTCAGGCTGTGTGCCTATTGATCCGCGGGCGGATCGGGCTCGGGCGTGCTGTCATCGCCCTCACCCTCGACGAGCTCGGGATCATCGCCCTCACCGCCGCCCACGGCGACGGGGGTCTTCTGCTTCTTAGGCTTGACGATCGTCAAGCGCACCTCGTTCTCCTCGCCCTCGGGGGCGGGGTCCACGACGACGGTGGCGCCCGGGACGAGCTGCTCGCGTAGCACGAAGTCCGCGAGCGGGTCCTCGATGTAGCGCTGGATCGCGCGGCGCAGCGGGCGTGCGCCCATCGACGGGTCCCAGCCCTTCTCGACGAGCATGTCCTTGGCGGGATCGGTCAGCTCCAACTGCAGCTCGCGTTCGGCCATCGACTCGCGGATGCGCAGCAGGAGCAGCTCGACGATCTGCTTGATCTCGTCCTTCTGCAGCTTGTGGAACACGATCACGTCGTCGATCCGGTTCAGGAACTCGGGGCGGAAGACCTTCTTGAGCTCGCCCATGATGCGGTTCTTCATGTCGTCGTAGGTGATGCCGGTCTCATCGTCGGACACGGCGAAGCCAAGCGGCGTATTGCGTGCGATCTCCGCGGCGCCGATGTTCGACGTCATGATCACGATCGCGTGGCGGAAGTCCACGGTGCGCCCCTGGGCGTCGGTGAGCCGTCCGTCCTCGAGGATCTGCAGCAGGATGTTGAAGACGTCCGGGTGGGCCTTCTCGATCTCGTCGAGCAGCAGCACCGAGTAGGGCTTGCGGCGCACGGCCTCGGTCAGCTGACCGCCCTCGTCGTAGCCGATGTAGCCGGGGGGCGAGCCCACCAGCCGCGAGACGGCGTGCTTCTCCATGTACTCGCTCATGTCGATGCGAATCATCGCGTCGTCGTCGCCGAAGAGGAACTCGGCGAGCGTGCGCGCGAGCTCGGTCTTGCCCACGCCGGAGGGGCCGAGGAAGATGAACGAGCCGGTCGGACGCTTGGGGTCCTTCAACCCTGCGCGCGAGCGGCGAATCGCCTTGGAGATGACCTCCACGGCGGGGTGTTGGCCGATGACGCGCTTGTGCAGTTCCTCCTCCATGCGCATCAGCTTCTGCGTCTCGGCCTCGGTGAGCTTGAAGACGGGGATGCCGGTCCACATCGAGACGATGTCGGCGATCTCCTCC
>Ga0193728_1000370_pt1 | contig 21623 bp, 24 predicted proteins | sample U1c1metaG_FD_143037 | JGI IMG/M metagenome (GOLD analysis project Ga0193728, IMG submission 143037) | Soil microbial communities from a riparian zone of the East river system, Colorado, United States - U1c1 | ecosystem: Environmental > Terrestrial > Soil > Riparian zone | place: USA: East River...
CGATCCCCGCCAGTTCCGGCGCCATGCGCTGTTATCGTCCCGGAAGGACTGTTCATGCCTGCATCAGCCACCTCGAAGTCCGCCGCCGAGTCCGCGCCCGAGGCGCCGGCCCCGGCGGTGGTGACATCCGTGACGACTGGCTCTGGCGGCACCGCCGGGCCGGCGCCGGTTGCGGCGCCGCAGAAGCACGGCCGCCTGTACCTGGCGCTGGCCAACCTGAGCATCAGCCGGCGGAACACCACGAAGGAAGACCAGGCCGCGGACATTGTCCAGGCCGGGGAGACCGTGGTGCTCGCCGATGACGAGGCGCACGGGTTCCTGCACCGCCACCGTGTCCCCGTGGTCCGGCTGGCCACCGACCAGGAAGCGGCCGCGAAGCCGCCCCGGATTCTCGCCCGGGACATCTTCGGGAAGCGGCCCGTCGCGGCGCAGTTCGGTGTCGGGGAAGACCCGGCGGGCAGCACCCGGGTTGACGTGCATGACTCCGCGAACCCGTCGAACCATCCCGAGGCGGCGGACGCCACGGTGGAGGACATCGCGCCGGACTCGGCGAAGGGCCGGTAGCGCCGGCGGCCGTCAGTTGCCGGACTGCCGGGTGACTATGACGGCCTTGCCCTGCACCTCCCAGACGGCTTTCAGGTGGGCCAGCAGGTCGCGCTCGGCGCCTGCGGCGTCGTCGTAGCCGTGGAAGCCCAGGCCGCCCTTGCCGTCGTCGCTGAGCGCGACGATCGCGCGGTCGCCCTCGCGGTATTCGGGGTGGGCTGTCATCGCATCGAGCATGGTGTCGCTGATGCGGGTCAGCCGGCTGTGGGGCTCGCCGTCGGTGCGTTTCGCGTCGCTCACTGGCATACCGTACCGGAAAGGACACGGCCTGTGACGGTTACCTGGTGCGTCCCGAGCGACATCCGGCAGAACGTTGCTGGCACCGACCAGGGCACGGGGACGTGCGCGGCGCTGACCGACGACCAGATCACCGCGGTGATCACGCAGGCGGCCAGCAAGGTCGCGGCGTACACCGGGACGACGTGGCAGCCTGACGCGAGCACCCCGGGACCGGTCACCCCGCCGGACCTGGTGAAGACGATGACGGTGCAGATCGCCACGTTCTACGCCACCCTGGTGTACCGCAAGGGCAAGGACTTGTCCGCGTTCGACCCGGTGTACCTGGGCTACCTCGACGCGATGCGCACCCTCACCGACATCGCCGCGGGGAAGATCGACATCAACCCGGCGACGCCCGGCATGGCCGACGACCTCGGCGGCCACGTCGTGAACACGATCTCCGCGACGTTCAGCCACGAGGACTCCGCGACCCGCCTCAACCCGGTCACCCGCCGGGTCGAGGCGGACACGCAGCTGGCGCGCGGCTGGGAAGGCGGATGGGGGGGCGACTGGTAGTGGCCGACTTCGCGGACCGCATCGACGAGTTGCTCGCCACGGTGGGGACGGGGCCGCTGACGGGCCGGGTCGAGGTGGACCAGGTTTACGCCAAGTGGCAGCACGAGGGCCTGGACTTCCACCACCCGCGCGGCGGGCAGGCGCTGTACCTGCACGAGCCGCTGATGTCGCACTACGGGGTTTACCTGGACGCGTACGCCAAGGCCGTCCTGGTCAACGGCGGCCAGGATGTAGTCAAGGTCGCGGTGGAAGACCTCGCCGCTGAGGTGGCCGTCAAGGCGCCGGTCGAGTTCGGGAACCTGCGGGCGTCGGCGCACCCGTCTGTCACCTCGGACGGCGAGGTCATCTATGACCGGGCGCCGCTGCAGCACCGGATGAGCGAGCAGGAACTCCGCGCCGAGCGGGGCATTTTCGGGCCTGAGGACATCAACAAGGAGCACGAGGCGATCTGGCTGCACTTCCACCCGGGACAGGTCGGGGCGCACACCCCGCAGTCCAAGGCCCGGATGGACCGGTGGGTGTTCGAGCACGGCATCGGCTAAGGGTCCTCGGCGGGCAGCGCGCGGGCGGCCGGCGCGATCCACCTGCGGCAGTTTCCGCAGAAGCCCTCCTTGACGTCGACCGGGTTGTAGCTCGTCATCCGGCACACCGGGCAGGTGATGCTGCGCGCGTCGTCCGTGCGCACGGGACTAACGCCGTGCTCGTGCACCCATGCCCACACGGCCAGGGCTTCCTCTCGGGCGGTCATCCCCCAGTCCGGCTCGGTGAAGCCGGCGCACGAGCAAAGTCCCTGCAGGTGCGCGAGCGGCCCGGTGACCTGCCGCAGCATGCATTCCTTGTGGACGTGCACGACGCCCCCGTTGTATGGCATTGCCTGGCCCGCGTCCCCGGCGACCTCATCGAACGGCTGGACGCAGAACAGGCACGACTCTCCGGCGGGGAACGGCTTGCGCATCTCCCCCAGCAGCCGGCCGTTGTCGTAGCAGACGCCTGATGGCCACGGCGGCCCGAACCATCCCGAGTTCAGCCGGCGCACCTCCAGCGGCATGTCCTCGAAGGGATCGCGCTGGCTGCGGCGTGTCACTGCGGTTCCTTCCGGGCCCGGAAGGCGGCCGGGATGGCGTGGCGGGCGCGCTCCGCGTCCCCGGCCTCGCCGCGGGCGCGCATCCGGTCGAGTTCCTCGCGCAGTTCCGCACGGCCCAGCGCTTCATCCATCTGGCCAGCGTTCCCGGTGGTGGCGCGGTGGCCGCCAGCCCGCATGGACTCGGCTATCAGCCGGTAAGCCTGCTCGCGGGGCAGCCAGCCGCCCTCGGGGACGCACCCGAACGGGCATTCCAGTCCCTCGGCGGCTCCCCACAAGCGGCACACGATCGGGCGAAGTTCGTAAATAGCGCACCGTTTGTCGCTGGTCAGCGCCTCGCACCAGAACGTGTCCAGCGACGTCTTGGCTTCCTGCCACGGGGTGATCCGCACCCCGGCCTCGCGGATCCGGGACCGCTCACGCCCCGACATGTCGATGGGTCCGCACGACGTCCAGCACCGGCCGTCGCAGCCGGGGATGGCGGGGATCTGGTCGTAGAGCCGCTGTAATGCGGCGTCGGCTTCGCGGCGCGGTCGGGGCATGCCCGGAATCTTGCCATACCAGCGCGCGCCAGGGGGGCCGGGACATGGCGGTTTCCACCACCGCGCTGATCGGCTGGCTCGTGTCGCTGGGCTGGGACGCGCAGCAGGAAGCCGGCGCGCCGGTCGTGATGGGCCCGTACGTGCCCGATGAGCCGGACCGGATCGTGGTCGTCACCCCGACCGGCGGCCCGGGTTACGTCCTGGAGGGCGCCGCCGACGCGGGGACTTTCCAGGCGCGGGTCCGCGGCCCGCAAGACGACCAGCCGGCCGCCGAGGCACTGGCCGGGTTGCTGGACTCCCTGATCCTCAACGCCTCGTTTCCCGTCGTCCTGGCGGGCGGCGAGGTGCTCGTCCACGTTCACCGGTCCGGGTCGGGGCCGTCGCCGCTCGGGCCCGGCCCGGCGGACGGGTTCCGGTGGACCTACGTCACCACCTACCTGTGCATTTCCAGCACGTAACAGCCGGCCAACGAGGGCGCTCGCTGCCCTCCCGTTCACGGAGGGCAGCACTTTGGGATACGAGACCGACAGCCTGACGCTCGCCAGCGCGCTTGCCTGCACGGGCGCCGCCACCCCGGGTGTCCTGACGCCCGGGACGGCCACGTTCGGCGGCAGCGACTTCGTCCGCGGCGTCCTGCGGGTCAAGTTCGCCGCGATCACGACCGGGCCGACGGCCCTGTACGTGGTCCTGCAGTCCCAGGACCAGGCGTCGGGCGCGGGCGGGGCCACGGACTGGTACCCGAACCCGGCGGCCGCGCAGCTCGCCGCGTTCGTCACCGCCCTGACCGCGAAGGACCCCAACAACCCGACGGTGGTCGGCGGGCAGGTCCAGCTGACCGCCGCGCCGGCGACGACCGACCGGTACTCGGTGCCGTTCGAGGGCTTCCCCGGGACGAACTTCCGGGTTGCGGTCCTGGCGATCGGCGCGGCTGCGGCGTTCTCGCTGACCGTCACCGCGGACCTGCAGAAGTACGTCCCGGACAACACCTGAGCCGTTTCTCCCAGCCATAGGAAAGGCGGTCGCAGGTGGCACGTCTCACCCTCACCGGCCCGATCAGCCTGCCCGGCACCAAGGGCATCGTCTTGCCCGCCGCGGGCGTGCAGACGGTCGGCGCGAACACCGGCCTCCAGTTCGTCAACAACGGCCGGATGTTCGTGGCCCTGTACATCCCGGCGGCCTACGCCGGCAACCTCGTCCAGAACTTCGGCCGGACCGTGGAAGGCGCCATCGCGGCGCCCCCGACGGTCGCGCTGACCGCGTCCACGAACTACCTGTTCGGGCCGTGGTTGCCGTCGGACTTCACGGCCCTGGACGGGACCGGGCTGACGTACCTGGACCTGTCGGGCACCAACACCACCGTCACGTGCACCCTCTACGAACTGGACCCGGTCACATGAGCGCAGGCACCCCAGCAGTCCCGGAGCAGCCAGAGGCCGCCACCGGCCCGACGCCGCCGCCAGCCGCCAGGGGCGGGGCGCCGCTGGTCTTCGACATGCCCGGCGGCGGCGCGCCGGGGGCCGCGGCGGGCACGCCGGGGAAGGTCACCCTGCGGGCCGTCGCGCCCGTCGGGTCGGTGACGATCCCGCCGCTGGAACCCGGGGGCGAGTCCGTCCTCATCACCCGCGAGGGCACACAGGTCGACGTCGATACCGCCCGGCGCGCCCACGAGGCCGCCGCCCGGTCCGGGTTCACCCTCCGCGAGGACTGAGCGCCGCCCGGAAACCCATGGCGCCCGCCCGGCGCCTGCCCCCTGCCCGCCACCGCGCGGGCTTTTTCTTTGCCCAGGTGAAGGAGCCCGCCGATGCCCGGCGCAGCGCTGATGTACACCCCACCGTCGCCGAACACCGTCAACGTCCTGTACGGCGTCGGGATCCTCATGACCGCGCAGCTGGGCACCGCGGTGCCCAGCGACCAGAACCTCGGCGTCGGGTCGGCGTGGACCGCCGCAGGATGGTCGTATGTCGGCGCCACCGACGCGGGCGTGTCGGTGAACTGGACGCCGAAGACGGTCAACATCCAGATCGAGGAGCAGCCCACCCCGGTCGCCGTCGTGGTCGACACCGCTGACCTGAACATCACCACCAACATCAACGAGGAGACGCTGGCGGGCATCAACCTGGCCCTCGGCGGCGCCGGCACCGTCGCGGTCACTGCGGCGGGTGCGGGCCAGCCGGGCAAGTCGGTGCTGTCCCTGTCCACCGCGTTTCCGTATTTGGCCGCGGCCGTCATCGGGAAGAACCAGCAGGGCTTTGCCAGGGTGCTGCAGATCCCGTCGGTGATGTCCGCGGGCACTGTCAAGGCCGACTTCCGCCGCGCCGCGGCGCAGCGGATGTACGCCCTGACCCTCAACGCGGTGTGCCCGTTCTCCTCGATTTCGTGGACGGACCTCACCGCCGTCGCCACGTCCTGAACGGGGAGAAACCATGGCCACCTCAGCGACGGTGCCCGGGTCGATGACCGGGCCCGGCAACGGCTCGGCGGACACCGCCGCGCACCCGACGATGCTCGGCCGGTGCGAGCGGTGCGAGCGCACCCGGCCCGGCGAGTGCCGCTGCGCCGGCGTGGCCGGCACGCCCGTCCCGCGCAGCAGCTAGCGGCCCGGCCGGCTAACTGACCCCAACCCCGCCAACGCCCTCCCGAGAGGAGCGCCCGTGCCCGCATTCGATGCCGCGGACATCGCCGAGCCGCTGGAATACAGCTTCTGCATGTGCCCCAAGGGGAAGTGCAAGGGACTGCCGACCTGCGAGATCGCCGGCGTTGTCAAGGAGCCCACCGACAAGCAGATCGCCGCGTTCCAGGCCGCGATGCGCAAGGAGATGCTCCAGGCGGCCCGCGAGATGGTCGGCGTGGAAGCGCAGAAAGACGTCGCGGACATGTCGCCCGACGAGTTCCTGGTTGTGCTGGAGCGCACCGACCCGGCTGAGTCGGAGGCCACCCTCAAGCGGCAGGCGAAGATTTACTCCGACCTGTGCACCGGCAAGCCGTCGCTCACGCAGCTGCTGCAGGTGCCGTTCCGCGTCCGGATCGCGTTTTTCCGCTGGCTGGCCGAGGAAGTGACCAACCCGGAAGGCGGCGCCGGCGCTGGGAAGAATGGGCAGGTGCTCACCCTGGCGCCGCCAGCAGCCGGCTAGTCCTCTACGCGGCCCGCAAGTACCTGTACTACGGCGCCGACGAGTGGTGGGACCTGCCGTGGGACGTGCGGCAGGCATACCTCGACGGCCTCCTCAACGACGACGAGGTCCCGCTGACCGCCGGCGAGCCCGCGCCTGACGCGGAAGTCCCGGAGATCACCCACCGCACCGCCGAAACCGGCACCCAGGTCATCGACCTGGCAGCAATGCGAGCCGACCTGGAAGCCGGACGGCGGGGGTGAGCCGCCATGTCCTTCGACGCCGGCAGCATCACCGCCTCCCTGGAAGTGGACCGGGCCTCGTTCGCCGCGGGCCTCGCCTGGGCGCGCGACGAGGCGAAAAAGGGCATCCAGATCCCGGTCCGGTTCGACATTTCCCAGGCCGCGGCGACAGCGGCGATCAGGGGCGCGCAGGCCATGTTCCGGTCCTCGCGGGCCAGCATGCCGCTGTCGTTCGACGTGTCGCAGGCCGCAGTGATGCGGGCGGTCACCGCCGCCCGGGCGATCTTCGGGTCGAACCGGATGGCCATGCCGATCACCTTCGACGTGTCCAACGCGTCGGTGATGCGGGCGGTGACCGCCGCCCGGGCGATCTTCCGGGCGAACCCGATCACCGTGCCCGTCGAGTTCAGCGTGTCCAAGGCCAGCGTCATGCGGGCCATCGCCACGGCTAAGGCGATCTTCGCGGGCCAGTCCGCGACGATGGGCCTGAACTTCAGCATCCCGGCCGGGCAGATCCTGCTGACCAGCGCCGCGATGAAGTCGCTGGTCTCCACGATCCAGTCGTCGTCCTCGGCGACGGGCATCAGCGCCCTGGCGTGGACCCGGTGGGGCCGGGTGTCGCTCACCGCGCTGCACTGGATCGTCTCGGGCCTGTCCGAGCTGACCGCGGTGGTGCTGCCCGCGACGGTCGCCGCGGCCGCGTGGGCGGCGGTGTGGCTGCAGGGCACCGTCAACGTGGCCCAGCACATGCAGTCGGTGTACACGGCCACCGAGGCGATGGCCAACATGGGCGCGGAAACCGCGGGGCAGATGATCGGCCTCGGGAACGCCCTCCAGAAGGCCCAGGACGCCGCGAACCCCGACGTGTACCAGGCCCTCGGCGGGGCCATCCAGGTCGTCAAGGAGCAGGCCGGCGGCATCGACCAGGCGGGCCTGCAGATGGGCCGCATTTTCGACACGTTCGCCGCGAAACTCGTTATGGACTTCGCCGCCGGCGGTTCCGCCGCGGGCGAGATGAATGCCTTTCTCAAGAACATGGTTCCCGACCTGACCCAGATCGGCGAGGTTTTCGGGAATCTTGGTCATGCCCTCCTTTCCGTCGGCGTCCAGATGCCCGGCCTGGCCGAGGTGCTGCTGAAATTCCTCGCCGATTTCATCGGCGGGATCTCCGCCGTCGCGCAGTTCGCTGAGGGATTCAAGTTGTTCGGCGTGACCATCCTGACCGCCGTGATGGCCGTCGAGGAGTTCATGCGGTGGGGCGGCCTCCTCGTCACCATGCTCGGCGGCATGGGCCTGGCCACAGCCGACCTGGGTACCAAGTTCCTGTCCATGCAGCGCCTTTCCGGCGTTTTCATGACGCTTTTCAGCGTCCTCCCGAACGTCCTCTCGCAGGGCGCCATGGGCCTTTCCAACATGATCGGGAAAATGGGCGGCCTGGGCGTCGCCGGCGCCAGGGCCGAGGGTGCGCTCGCTGACTTCTCCAACCGCATCGACCTGCTCATGGGCGGCATCGGCCCCCTGGAGGCCGTGCTCATCACCGTCGCCGCAGTCGGCCTGGCCGTCCTGATCGACAAGGTGGTCACGGCCACCACGGAGGCCCAGGACTTCGCCAACGCCCTGACCGCGGCCACCGACAAGGCCCGCAATCTGCAGGTGCTCAGCGTGGCTGCCAACAACATCGGCAAGCTCCAGGCGGCCACCCAGGCAGCTAACCAGCAGATACACGCCATCGGGCAGGTCGGCCAGACCGCAGCCAACGCCATGGTCGGCTTCGCGCATGGCACCGCCCAGGCCGCTGTCGCCCAGAACGACGCCCGCAGCAACATCGCGGCCTACAAGACCGGGCTCGACGCGCAGACCACCGCCGTCAGGAACGTGCTCAGCGGCTCGCTGCTCCTGGCCACCACCTACCACACCACCATCCCGGGCGCGATGGCCCTCGCCCAGGCCGCCGGGGTCAGCCTGACCAGCAACATCACCGGGCAGAGCCAGGCCGCGGACCTGGCCCGGACCAAGATCGCTGACCTCGTCGCCGGGTACATGGCCATGGGCGCGCCTCTCGGCGTGGTCGGCAACGACATGACGGCCGTGGCCATCCAGACCGGCCTGGCGGGCACCCAGGTTTCCAAGCTGAACTCGGCGTGGACCGAGTTCATGACGAACCTGACCGGGGGCACCACCGGGCTGGCGTCCCTGGAGACCGGCATCCAGAACATGACGTCCGGGATCGCGTCGGCCAAGGACAACCTGTCCAAGGGCGGCGGCCTCGGCGGCGCCGCCGTCGCCGGCGTTCCCGCCGCCGCGGTGACCGTGGGCGAGTTCGCGAAGGATCTCACCAATTTCGGCAAGACAGGCTCGCAGGCGTGGCAGAACTTCGGCCAGGTCGTCGGGTCAACCGCCCCGCAGCTGATCAACTGGCTGACCACCGCCGGCGCCGAGGGCGCGATCTCCGGCGCGAATTTCACCCAGGCCGTCCGCGACATGGTCGCCCAGCTCCTGCCGTTCGCGAAGGACTCCAGCACCGCCTCGGCCGAGCTCGGCGGCCTGGTGCAGATGGCCGGCGGCCCGGCGATCACCTCCTACGCCCAGCTCAAGTCGTGGACCGACCAGACGAAAACGTCGACCAGGGGACTGTCCGACATCATCGGCACGACGACGGTCAAGATGGGCAACATGTCCCAGATCGCGTCGAATCTGGGGACCGTCGTGCAGTCTCAGCTGACCAGCATGATGGACCAGGCCCGCCTGGCCTCGTCCGGCGTGCAGAAGGCCATCAACAACTACACCGACGACCTGGAGCACAACACCGCCGGGACGGTCGCCGGCCGGGCCGCCCGCACGCAGCTTTACAACGACCTGATGCTGATCTTCCACAACTCCGCCACGGCGAACCAGTGGATCGCGGCGCTCACCAAGACCGTCGGCGGGAACACGACCACCACCCAGGCGGGGCACGAGACGCGGGCGCAACTCGACGCCGACATCAACAACGTCTTCAAGGTGACACCCAAGGCGTACGACGCGCTGGAAACCTACAACAACAACATCCGGACCAACACGGGCAACACTGACGCGGGGCGGGCAACCCGGGCGCAGCTGGTCACCGACATCGTCACCGCCGGCCTCAAGGCCCACGACACGATGCAGCAGATCGTCAACATGACCACGGCGATCCTGAAAATCCCGAAGTCCGAGGCGCTGACCCTGGTGGAAACTGCCACCGGGTCCTACTCGATCAGCCAGAAACTGTTCCCGGGCAGCAACCTGCCGCCGGGCCTGCCGAAGCCCAACCCCAAGACCGGCGCCGCGGGCATGCTGGTGTCCGGCGGCACCCCGGGCAAGGACTCGGTGCACATCCTCGCGATGCCCGGCGAGGCCCTCGTCCCCACCCGCCTGGTGCCCCACATCGCACCGTTCCTCGGCGCGCACGGCGTCCCCGGCTTCGCCGCCGGCGGGATCGTCCCCCGGTACGCCGCGGGCGGCAGCATAAACGTCTCCGGCGCCGGGTCCCCGGCCGCCATCGCGACGATGGCCGCCACCTCCCACGCCGCCCTCCAGTCAGCGGTCACCGCGGCGCTCGAAGCGGGGATCAGCAAGGCGCAGTCGGCTGCCGCTGCGGCCGCGTTCTCCGGTGGCGCGCCCGGCGGCGCCGCGATCGGCGCCGGGGCCGCGGCGGCGCAGGCGTACGCCAAGTCGATCCTGCACGACTACGGGTGGGGACCGGCCATGTTCCCGCCGCTGCAGTCGCTGTGGAACGGCGAGTCCGGGTGGAACTACAAGGCCTATAACGCGGCGTCCGGCGCCACCGGGATTCCCCAGTCGCTGCCCGGCTCGAAGATGGCCAGCGCGGGCGCGGACTGGCGGACGAACCCGGCCACGCAGATCCGGTGGGGCCTGGGCTATATCAAGGGCCGCTACGGCTCCCCGGCGACCGCCTACTCCGACTGGCTGAGCCGCAGTCCTCACTGGTACGCCGGCGGCACCACGGGCGCGGCACCCGGCTGGGCGAAGGTCGGCGAGAACGGCCCGGAAATGGTCTGGTTCCGCGGTGGCGAGCGCGTCCGCCCGTCAGGCGCGTCCGGCGGCAGCGACCAGGTCGCTGACGGCCTGGGCGCCATCTGCGACCTGCTCACGTCGCTGCTCGCGGCCACGAGGGCCGGGCCCGGCGCCACCGCCGGCGGGATCGGCGGCGTCCTCGGCGCCGCCGCGCAGGTCGCCTCGTTCCGCACCCGGTACCCGAAGAACCGCTGACCCGTCCCGCGCCTTTCCTGGCGCGCCCGGTGAATTACTGACCGTCCCGCGCCTCGCCCTCCTCCGCCCGGAAGGGAGGGGCGCGGAATGGCCGATTCCCTGGTTATCGCCAACCAGATCGAGTTGCTCGGCGTGGACTCGGTGCCCGGCATCCCCGGCGTCGTGTCGGCCAACCCGCGGTGCGCGGGCGCCCGGTTCATGCTCGCGCAGGGATTCGACCTCGGGGCGCCGCAGCCGACCACCGACTTCGTGGCGTCGCTGGTGCTCGATGGCGAGCGGCCCTACGGGCGGCGGGCTTCCAACCGCACCGTGACCTTGCCGATCGTCATCCAGGCGCCGACGCGGCTGCTGCTCGCCGCGGCCCGCGAGGTGCTTGAGGAGGCCATCGACCAGGACTACTGGACGCTGACGTGGACCCGGGACCCCGGCCCGGGCGGCACGCCGCTGCCGCTGATCCTGGACTGCTTCCGCGCGCAGCCGACCGTCCCGGTGTACAACACCCGGTTCGACAAGCAGAACGCCTCGCAGCTCACCATCACGTTCCCGGCGCTGCCCTACGGCCGGGCCGACACCCAGGTCCAGATGGCATTCGCCGCGCCGGTCCCCGCGACCCCGCCGCCGCGGCCGACCCCGGTGAGGCTCGACACCTACTCGACCATCTCCACGCCCCAGTTCTCCCAGTCCGCGCAGTCCGTCATAGGCCCGTTCTCGGCGTGCTGGGACCCTGACAGCATCCTCATCGGCGATCCCGGCGGCCTGAACACCGCGCTGACCTACCAGGCCACGTTCCCCGCGCCGCTGGACCTCACCGGGATGACGTCGCTGGGATTCTGGTTCGGCCTGGGCTCCCGGTACTACACGGCCCTGGAGTTCCGCGGCAAGACCAAGGCCACGTTCTACATGACGCTGACCGACGCCAGCGGCAACCAGGTCGCGTTCCCCCGGTCGAACGTGATGCTGCCCTGCACGCCGGTCGCCGCATCACCGGTTTTCTCGCGGATCACGATGACGATCCCGCTGGGCTCGGCACCGTTCGACTACACCCGGGTCGCGGCCTACAAGCTGACCGTCACCAACCACATCGGCCGCCTCCGGTGGGTCACCGCCTACCTCAACTCGCTGACCGCCTTCCCGGCCACGACGACGTCGGCACCGGTCACCCGCGGGAACCTGTACACGCTGTACGGGATCACCGGGACCGCGCGGGCGCCCGTGTCGCTGCAGTTCCAGCAACCCGCGGTGCCGGGCACCCCGTCCACGTTCAGCACCCCCGGCGCGGCAAGCTACACCGCGCCGCCCGGCACGGCGTGGCTGAAAGTCGAGTGCATCGGCGGTGGCGGCGCGGGGGCGTCGCAGGCGGCGGCCGGGTTCGGCGGCGGTGGCGGCGGCGGCGAGTACGCCTGCGAGACGGTGTTCGCGGCCAGCCCGGGTGACGTCATCCCCTACGTCATCGGCGCGGGCGGAACGTCCGGCGCGACCCCGGCGAACGGGCAGGCGACGATCTTCGGCCCGGACCCGTCCGGCACTGTGACGGTGGTCGCCAACGGCGGCCTGTCGGCGCTGGCGGGCTCGCCGGCCGGCGCGGCGGGGGGCTCGGGGTCGGGCAACCTGGTCCACTACCCCGGCGGCCAGGGCCGGACGGCCAGCGGCTCGGTGGGCGGCGGCGGCGGTTCCTCCGCCGGGTCGGCGTCGCCGGGCCAGACGCCGATGGGCACTTCCGCGACGGTGTTCAGCACCGCCGGCACGACCACGTGGACCTGCCCGCCCGGTGTCACGCAGGTACTCGCGGAGTGCTGGGGCGGCGGCGGAGGCGGCGCGTCGGGCAGCGCGTCCAACAACGGCGCCGGCGGCGGCGGCGGCGAGTACGCGGCCCAGCTGGTCACGGTCGTGCCGGGAACCAACTTCAGCTACACCGTCGGCGCGGGGGGCTCGGGAGGCGGCAGCAGCGGCAACCAGCCCGGCTCGGCCGGCGGCGCGTCGTCGTTCACCGGGGCGTCGGTCACGGTCGCCGCCGCCGGCGGGTCCGGTGCGCCGGCGGGGAACCCGTCGAACGGCGGCCTCGGTGGCTCGGGCAGCAGCGCGGGCGCTCATTTCAGCGGGGGCCGCGGCGGGGGCTCCTACCCGTACTCCGGCGGCGGTGGCTCGTCGGCGGGCACCGCCTCGGCCGGCAATGCCGGAGACGGGTACTCCAGCGCGGGCGCGGCCCCGTCGGGCGGTGGCGGCGGCGGTGCGGGCAGCGGCCCGGGGGCTGGCAACGGTCACGCCGGGTCGGCGCCGGGCGGTGCGGGCGGCGGGACGTACGAGAGCGGGTTCACCGGGGGGGCGGGCGCGGCCGGCCAGGTGCGCCTGACCTACCCGGGTGGCGCTCCGACCAACAACGGCGCTGCGGCGGTCGCCGGCGGCGGCGCGGGCGGCGCGGGCGGCGCGTCGGCCAACACGCCCGGGTCGGCCGGGGCCGTCCCGGGCGGCGGCGGCGGTGGCGCGGACTCGTCGGGGTCTTCGGAAGCCGGCGGTGCGGGCGGCGCCGGCCACCTGGTCGTCACCCCGTTCGCGGCGCCCGCGTGGAAGACCCTGATCGTGCACCGGCCGCCGCGCGGGTGCCCGAAGACCTTCCAGCCGCTGGTCTCGGTGGGCGGCGGCGCCGACGTGCCCAACGGCGGCACCCAGTACGCGATGCCGCAGCCGGCCGCCGGGGTCAATGCCGACTTCGACGGCACCTACACCATCTACCTGATCAGCAAGACGTGGGCCACCCCGACGACGCCCCGGACGATCACGGTCACCGTCACGCAGCTGGAGTACCCGGGCGGCGCGGCCTGGACGGCCTCGACCATCCCGGTCACGGTCACCCCGACCGGCCAGGTCACCAACGGGATCGTCACCGCAGGGGTCCTCACCCTCCCGGTCAAAGCAGTCGCGCCGGACAACACGGGCGGGTCGTACACGGTCAGCGTCACAGATTCGAACACGTCGGACCGGTTCTACGACTGCATTTTCCTGTCGACCATGGGGCAGACCGTGGTGATCAACGAGCCGGGCGCCGGCTACGTCACCTACTACGTGGACGAGCCGGACCCGCTGTATGACCTCGGCTACCACCTGGGCAGCCAGTTCGGCCGGCCCGACGCCATCTCGGTCATGGACTCCTCGCTGATCTCCGGCGGCCCGCTCACTGTCGAGCCGTCAGAGGGCGACAACCTGCTGTTCGCCTACTCCGCAGACGCGGCCGCGCCGGCGATCAGCCTGTCCTACGGGCCGCGGTACTGGTTCGACCGCCTGTTCTGAGAGGGATGCCCCGTGCGCAAGGTGCTGCTGGTCCTGCTGGCGATGCTGGCCCTGTGGATGCTCGGGCGGGCCGCCCGCCGGGCCATGCCGGCTCAGGAGCGCCTCCTGTGGGCGCTGCTGGCCATGACCGCGTCGTCGGCGCAGGCCGCGACGAACACGGCCAAGGCCCGGTCCACTGAAGCCCGCCTCGCGGCGCTGGCCGCCGCAATTCCCCCGGCGCTTAACCAGGAGCTTGCCCCGAGCACGTTCGGCGGCCCGGCGTCCAGCAGCAACGCCAACCTGTTCGGCTGGGCGGGCGACGCGACGGCCCGGATCAACGAGATCTACTCGACCATGCAGGCCACCAACCTATGGGTCTGAGAGGCCGCCCTTGACCGCGTGGACCGGGCCCGGTGCCTCCCAGGTCGCCGTGTTCCTGCCCGGCTCAACCCGGGCGATGTACCTCGGCGCCGCCGGGAACGTCACCGGCCTGACCTACAGCTTCGCGTTCCCCGGCGGCGCCGACCAACTCACCTGCAACCTCGCCGCCCCGGTCACCTACCGCACCCAGGCCCTCAACCCGGGCAACACCATCGTGGTGTACCGCGGCGGCCACCAGGTGTGGTCGGGGCAGCTGGGCGAGCCGGTCCCGACGACGGCGGGGTGGGCGATCAGCGGGGTGGGCGCGGGGAACCTCGGGACGAACTTCGCGGCCGTCTACACCGGCACGTGGCCGTCGGGCATCCCCGACGGGCCGGTGAACCTGGCCATCGGCCGGGGCCTGCCGTGGTCCAACCCGGGCATCGGCAGCCCGGCGGGGATGTGGCTCGGCCAGGAAGTCGACCCGGGCGCGCAGACCATCACCGACCTGATGAACCTGCTGTGCACCCGCGGGGGCCTGGCCTGGTACGTCAACTCCCAACCCGGCGGCATCCCCGGCAACGACCTGTCGGTTTTCCCGCTGCCGACGGCGGTGAACCGGCTGCTGGTCTCCACCACGCCCGTCCCCCGCAGCCTCGGCGGGTACCTGAACTCGATCTGGGTGCGGTACTGCACCTCCGACGACGGCACCAACCCGGCGACGTTCACGACGGTGCTGGCGTCCAATGCCGCGTCGATCACCCGGTACGGGGCGCTTGAGGCATACCTGGACCTGTCCGACGTCGGGGTCATGTCCGCCGGCGCGGCGCAGGGCGTCGGGAACAGCGTCCTGTCGAACTACCAGGCGATCAGCTTCGCGGGCCCGTTCACCGCCGCCCCGGGCCAGCTCCTCAACGTCGGCGGGCAGGCCATCGACCCGGGCACCGACCAGGCGGGCACGGTCATCCGGTGCATCCTCACCGACTACGCCTACGGCGGGTCTGTCCTGCCGCAGAACCCGGTCACGTTCCCCGTCGGGGAGTACCAGTGGGACGAGGACAACCAGGTCGCGACGATCACCCCGTACGCGTCCCTCGACCAGTCCCTGACCGGCCTCCTGTCGATGCAGTCACTGGTCCTCACCCCTATCTCCGCCGCCTGACCCACCCGCCCGGGCCGAGCTCGCCGCGGTCCGGCACGGTCACGCCCAGGAGCGCCGTCACCAGGTCGTCCAGCGCTTCGAACACCGTCCCGGCGAAGCCCTCGGGGCTGCCGGGTGAGGGGTAAACGACCCGGGACGTCACCTCGTCGCTGCCGCGCTCCTGCATTGCGTCGTAGCTGATGCCGGCGCGGTCAACAGCCCAGACGGTCCGGATCTCGATCCGGTCCGGGTGCGACGCCAGTCTCCTGGCGCGCGCGGCCGCGTGGTATTCGGCGGCTTCCGGTGTCCCGGTCCGGGCCTGCACGCCCCACGCCTCCGCGCGGAACGCGCACCCGTACAGGTCCGCCGGCACGTGCCGGCGCAGGACATCCACGTGCGCCGGGCCGCCTTTCAGGTCGGCGGCCATCCGCCGGAGCACCTCCGCGGGGGGACCGGACGCCCACACTGCGGTGGGTAGCGGGATCGGCCGCACCTCGCACTGGCCGGCGCCGACGCGCAGGTTGCACAACTCTGGGGGCTCGTCCCACCCGGTGCGCTCGCGGAGCACGTCTGCCAGCGCGGCGGCAATCAGGTCAGGGACGCGGGTCATGATGCGTCCGGGACGGGCGCGGCGCCGTAGCTCGCGGCGACACCGAGGATGGCGACGATGAAGTGGCCGCCGGGCATGCGGCCCAGGCCCGGGGCGTACGCGCTCTCCATGATCCGCGACGGGTCATCGCGGGTGTGCGTGGCCGACCACAGCCGGCCGTTGGGCGCGGCGACCCACGCCGTGGCCGCCTCGACCGCGTCGGGCCGCTGGTGAAACGTGCGGTTGCGACGGTCAGCCTGAAAACGCTCGCGCTCCGCGGCGGTCGGGAACCCGCCGGCGGGCAAGGTCACCCCGAACTCCTCGATGCGCAGCAGGTACCCGCACGCCAGGTCGCCGGGGCCGCGGTCCCTCTGCTCGGCCGCCATGCTCGCCATGATCCCCGGGATGGCCGGCGCCGGCATGTCCAGCAGGATTGCCGCGACCAGGCGCGGGACGACCCGGGACCCGTCCCAGTGCAGGGTCAAGAACTCGTGCGGGACGTCCCACTCGTCGTGGCGCTCGATGGCCTCCCGTGCCGCGGCGCCCAGTCCGGCCGCCAGCCCGGTCAAAGGTCAACACCGCCCGTCGCTAACGCCTGCTGCACCGCGGTGTAGTCGCCCATCGCCTGCCTGTTCCTCCCGGCCTTCCGCCATGGCTCCCGGCATCCCATCATGCCGTGCCGCGGCCCCGCCCGGGGCGCCCGCCGCGCAGAAGCCGCAGATCGGCGCCGTGTTCCGCATTCCGGCCCTTACGCCTGCCTGTCCCGCTATCTCCGCACCTGCCGCAAGGAGGCGTTCCCGATTTTCCTCATCGAGTGCAACAAGTGCCGGACCAAGGCGTTCGCAGAATGCCAGTGCAACCTGGTCGGAGGCCACGTGACATCCGCGATGGGCCACCACCCGCTGTGCGGCCTGGCCGACCTCGGCGGCACCGTTATCTGCCCGCCCGGGTCCGGGTGCTGCCAGGAACCCCACTCCCACGACGCCACCGCGAACGCCTGCCCCGGCCTGGTGTCCGGCGCCGGGCACCCCGGCGAGCAGTGCCCTGTCGGGGCGGCGTGCACCGCCGTCACCCCCGCCGGCGAGGACTGCCCCGGCGGTCACTGCGCCCAGGACGTCGCCGGATGCACCGTGTGCCGGGCTGTGACGATCACCGCGATGCCAGGGTCGTCCGCGCTCAGCCTCGGGATCGGAGCCTGACATGTCCGCCATCGACAACGCGATCGTCGCCCGCATCCTTAACGCGCTCACCCCCACCGGGACCGCCGGGATCCCCGGCACCGCGTTCGGGACCATCGGCGCCGGCGCGATGAAACTGCGGCTGACCTCCACCGTCCCGACCGAGACAGCGAACGGCACCGAGCTTGCCAACGGCACCGGGTACACCACGGGCGGCCTGGCCTTCACCGCCGCGTCGACCGCGTCAAGCGGGTCCCCGTCGTCGGCAGTCACGATGCCCGCGACCACCGCGCTGTCGTGGACCTCATCGGGAACCAACTTCAACACCATCAACGGCCTGGAAATCACCGACTCCGTGCCGATCCGGATCTGGTACGGCACCTGGAACGGCGCCCCCATCTCCGTGGCCTCCGGCAACAGCTTCCAGGCGGCCGTTTCCGCGGTCGCGATATCGCTCACGTAATTACTGCGGTATGCCAATCTGTAATGCGTGACCAGACACTACACGCATGAGCATGACCAGGAGATCGCCGCCCTGTACCAGGCACTGGGTCAGGGGCAGGCGGTGAGGCCAGGTGACGACGCTGACGGTCACCGCCATGCAGGGTGGTGCCACGTTCGCTGGCATGGCCATGCGCATCAGGGTGATGACTGGTGCTGCTGCGGTGGCCGCACAGACTGGCGGATCAGCCCAAGACGGTGGCGGCTCAACGTCCTCAGTCAGCATTACGACGACACGGGCGGGATCGCTTGTCTACGGCGCCATGGGCAACCAGGGCTCATGTGCGACGGGCGAGATGTCTACCACCATTGTAGATAATTTCTCTGACACCACCAATGGCCAGTTCTACGGGTCTTTCAGGACTGCGACCGTAACCGGGACGCCCGGGGCCACGATCGTCGGCTCGACGGTGTCGAACGCCTTCGGGTCCATCGCGGCGCAGGAAATACTGCCTGCTGGAACCATTACCGAAGATTTGTCATCACCTGCTGTAGCTACCACGGTGACCGCGACCGCGCTGACGTCGGGCAGCTTCAGCCCGCCGGCGGGCTCGCTGATCGTCGTCATGATCCAGTGTGACGGGTCGGGCACCGGGCTGGAGACGTGCACGGTCACCGACGCCGGCGCCGGCCTGACCTGGATCGAGAAGGCGAACACCAGCGGGATCACCGACTCGCTGTACGCAGGCGTGTGGTTGGCGGACGTGCCGTCCGGCGGGGCACCGCCCGCGTCCCGCCAGTACCGCCAGGCCGTCAGGCGCGCCGCCTTCTACTGAGACCAAGCCGGGAGGCACCTGTGGGGCTTTACCAGGCGATGAGCGCGGCCGTGCCGACAACCGCAGCGCCCGCCAAGATCACGCTGACCGCCGCGACTATCAAGACGATCCTGCAAGTCGCCACCCCGTCCACCGCTGACCTGCTGCTCGTGGCGTGGGGCGTGTCATTCGACGGAGCCGCGGCGGCGGCGGCGGTGCAGTGCGAACTGGTCACCACGGGGGCCGTCGCGGCCACGGTCACGTCGTTCACCCCGCAGCTGTACTCCGCTGACGCCCGGTCCGCGTCGGCTATGGCGGGCGGGACGGCGCTGACCGGCTTCAACGCCTCCGCTGAGGGGACCGTCACGACAACCCAGCACTACGACCTGCAACTCGTGGACCCGGCCGTCGGCTACAGCTACGACTGGCCCCTGGGCCGGGAAGGCTACGTCCCGGTGTCCACTGTCTTGCGCATCCGGTGCACGGCCCCCGCCGGCGTCGGGGTCTACGGGTGGGTCAGATGGGACGAATAGGTAGTTATAGGATCAGTCCGTAGGCGTTAACGCGGACTAAGGTCGCCTTGCTTACCCTCCCCGACGGGACGCGGGGGGGCAGACCATGGCGCGTCTTGGCCGCGGCCGGCCCGTCCGCAGGCGCCGCACGTCGCCGGTTTTCCTGGCCCCCTCCGCCGGCCAGGGCGCTGCTGCCCTCGCCGGCGCGTCCGCGCTCACCGCCGGAGGGGGCCAGGGCGCCGCCGGGACCGTCACCGCCGCCGGCGCGATTACGGCGGCGGCGGGGACTGGCGGCCACGGCGCCGCGTCGCTGGCCGCCGCCGCCCTGGTCCAGGCCCCGGCGCCGGGGCTGTACACGCAGGTACTGACAGGCTCCGGAACCTGGACCGCACCGCCGGGCGTCGTCACCGTCACCGTCACCGGCACCGGGCCGGGCGGCAACGGCGGCGCAGGCTCTACCGACTTTCCCGACGGCGGAACCTTTAACGGCGGCGGCGGCGGGGGCGGCGAGGAAGCCGCCAGCGACACCTGTGCCGTGACGCCGGGAACCGGCTACCCCTACACGGCAGGGGCAGGCGGCACCGGGACCGCCACGACGTTCGGGCCTGACGACGCGAGCCTTACTGTCACCGCCCACGCCGGCGGCGCCGGCGGGGCCGCCGGGACCACAACCGGGGGGGCCGCGGGGACCGCCGGCACGGGCAGCACCAACGCGGCCCACCACGGCGGCGGGGCCGGGCATGCGGGGGGACCCCAGTTGTCCGGCGGGGGCGGCGGCGGGGGCGGCGGCTCCGGCGGGACCGCAGCCGCGGGGAATGCCGGCGGGGCGAACACCGGGGCGACCGCGGTCACCGGAGGAGGCCCGGGCGGGAACGGGAACACGAGCGGCGGGAACGGCTCGGCCCCCGCGTCCGGCCCGGGTGGCGGCGGCGGCGGCGGGAACGGCGCCGGCGGCGCGGGAGGCGCGGGCGCCGCCGGGACGATCGTCGTCGCCTACGTGGTGCCCGTCTTCGGCGCGGCCGCGCCGGCCGGGGCCGGGCAGGTCACGGCCGCAGGATCGGTCCTGTTCGCCGCCAGCGCGGCCCTGGCCGCCGCGGCCAGCCTGACCGCGCCGGATGCCGCCGTGTCCGCGGCCGCGCCGCTGGGGGCGTCGGGATCCCTGGCCGCCGGCGGACGGCAGGTCAGCACAGCCGCGCTGGCCGCATCTGCGTCAGCGGGTTCCCCCGGTGCCGCCCAGCGGGCGGCCGGAACCCTCGCGGGTGCCGCGGCGCTGGCCGCGCCCGGTGCCGCCCAGCAGGCGGCGGCAGCCGTGTCCGCAGCGGCGGGCGTGTCGGGTGCGGCCGGGCAGGGCGCCGCCGCTTCGCTGCCGGGGTCCGCCGTGCTGTCCGGCACCGGACAGCCGGCCCCCGCGGCCCAGATCGCGGGCATCTCCGCAGCGTCACCCGCCGCTGCCCAGCCGGCGGCTGCCGTGCTCACCGCGGCAGGTGCCGCCAGCGCGCAGGCCGCGCCCGGCACGCCGGGCGCGGCGGCCCTGTCCGCAGCCGGGTCCATGGCGGTCCCCGCCGCAGTCGCTGCCCCCGCAGCCAGCCTCACCGGTACCGGGGCGGCCGTCTCGGGCGTGGTGCTGCGGCCGGCTGCGCCGCTGACCGCAGCGGCAGTGTCAGCCGCCGCGGCCACCCAGGGCTACGCCGCTGTCCTCGCCAGCGCCGGCGGTGTCACGCCCGGACCCGCCGTGCGTGCCCCGGCTGCGGTCGCGGCGGCGTCAACGCTGGCCGCCGCAGCCGCCGCGGGCACCTCCGCGGCCCTGGGCGCCTCCGCCGCGCTTGCCGCGCCGGCCTCCAGCCAGCAGGCCGCGGCCGCCCCGGCGGCCGCGGGTGCCGTGTCCGCGGCAGGCGAACCCGGCCTCGCTGCCGGCCTCGCTGCGGCTGCCGCGCTCAGCGGTGCGACATCCGGGCAGCAGTCCGCCGGGTTGGGCGCCGCCGCCTCGCTCGCCGCTGCAGGCCGGCAAGGACCGACCGCAGCCCTCACCGCCGCCGGGACCACTGCGGCAGCCGCCGGGGCCGTGTCCGCGGCGCCGCTCGCCGGGCTGTCAGCGCTCGCCGCCCCGCCGGCCCGGCAGCAGGCAAGCGCCGCGCTGGCCGCGGGGTCGGCGGTTGCGTCCCCCGCCGCCGCGTCCGGTGCGTCAGCGGCGCCGCCCGGCGCCGGGACCCTCCAGGCCCCCGGGGCTCAGTCCCCGCCAGCGGCACTGCACGCTGCCGCCGCGGTGGCCGCATCTCCCTCGGTCGGCGCGGCCGACGCGGCGGTCGTGACCGCCGCGTCATCGCTCGCCGCTGCCGCCGCGGCCCGCGCACCCGCCGTCCTCACCGGGGCGGCGACAGCAGCCGCGGCGGCAGCGGCAGCCGCCGGCGTGCTGCTGGAGGCCGCCTCAGCGCTGGCCGCCGCGCCGCGCCAGGTTTCCGCCGCAGCCATGCCCGCCACTTCGGCGGCGACAGCGGCGGCCACCCCGGCGCCGGCCGCTGCCCTGCCCGGCTCCGGGATCATCACCGCGCCCGCGCGCACAGTGACCGCCGCTGGCCTGGCCGCGTCCGCGGCCGTCACCGCGGCCGGCGCGGCAGCCGCCCCGGCGGCCCTCGCCGGCGTTTCCGCCGGCGCCGCCGCCGCCGGCCAGCAGGCCCCCGCCGGCCTCACCGCCGCCCCCT
>Ga0193728_1000372_pt1 | contig 21594 bp, 19 predicted proteins | sample U1c1metaG_FD_143037 | JGI IMG/M metagenome (GOLD analysis project Ga0193728, IMG submission 143037) | Soil microbial communities from a riparian zone of the East river system, Colorado, United States - U1c1 | ecosystem: Environmental > Terrestrial > Soil > Riparian zone | place: USA: East River...
CGCCCTTACTCACTCACTCTAACCGTGCCACCCTTGGGCGGCTTGTTCATGAAATGGACCCCGGAAGTGCCTCCGAAAGCCTAACTGCACCGACCTCCCCGCCTGCGCTCGGGTCCACCAGATCGTCCATAAAAAAAAAGCCTCCTCCGGAAACATTTCCAGGGCATGCCTCGTATGTATAGGCAGTGCCGGGGAGGCATCTACTCTATGTTCAATCCCACAAAGCATTTTGCAGGCGTCAGCCTGTTGTCCGCCGCGGTCGTACTTGCGGGTGCGTCGGCGATATTCGGGCAATCGAGCTCTACCAAGGACCGCTGGCTACACGTCCGAGTCATCAATTCCGATAACAAAGGCGAGACCGTGCGAGTGAATATCCCACTCGAATTAGCGGAAAACGTTTTGCCCACCATCAACAAAAACCATCTGCACAACGGTAAAGTCACTATCGATCAGGCGCACATGAATGACGTCGACGTGCGCGCCCTCATCAACGCAATTCGCACCGCGAAAGACGGCGAATATGTCACCGTTCAGGGCGCCGATCAGGATGTTCGCGTCGCCAAAGAAGGCGGCCGGCTGCTAGTTCGCGTGAAAGACAACAAGAGCTCCAAGTCAAATAAATCTGAAGTAGATATAAAAATTCCCATGCATGTCATCGACGCCCTGTTCAGCGCCGGCAAAGACGAGCTTGATGTCGTCGCCGGATTGCACGCTCTCGCCTCGCTCGGCGATACCGAGCTTGTCTCCGTGAAAAGCGACGACAGCACCGTGCGCGTGTGGATGGATTCTAAGAACTCCAGCGATTAATTTAACCTTGGCGGCCCATGCAACGGTAATGTCTACGGAAAAGGAGAATCGAGAATATGCTGCTCGCGAAAATCGCTCTTGGCTTAGCTAGCACAGTCGCCTTCGCTGCCATCTACGCCTTCCGCGAAGGCGTTATTCGCGTGGATGTCGACGAGCACCGCTCCGGTGGCTCTCACGTGCACCTATGGGTGCCGGCTGCAATGGTACCGGTCGCTTTGCGTTTTGCCCCCAAAGACCACTTGCAAGATGCCGCCGAGAATATCAAACCCTGGATACCCACAATTCGGCAGCTAGCTAAGGAACTGGAGAAATATCCGGAGGCCAATCTGGTTGAGGTTGTGGACGGCACCGATCACGTGCAAATTCGCACCCGCGCGAGCAAGCTGCAAATCGACGTTCGTGAACCTGGAGAGACCGTTCACGTCGCGGTTCCGATATCCACGCTAGAAGATATCTCCGTCCAGCTTACCGAAAATATTCCAGGCGCTTAAACTTCGCTAAGTAGCGGGACGAGCGCTGGCCGAGAGCTCCGGCTAAGTCGATTTTATTCCGCGTGTTCCTCTTTCACATCGCTCGGAACAAAATATATTTCCTCAAACATCGCGTTTTTTTGCCATCCGGCTCGCTGCAGGATGCCCCGGCCGTTTTCCACCATGTTGGGATGCCCGCAAAGATACGCGGTGGTTTCCGCCGGTTTTAAGTCCCACAGGTCAGTGTACTTACGAACCAGATCATCCACGCGCCCCGTCTCTCCTGTCCACGCCGCGTCTTCCCACGGCCTGCTCACCGTGGTTACAAATTTAAGCCACGGAGCCTCCGCGGCCACTTTCTCCATTTCATCGCGGTAACCAAACTCCCAGGACCTGCTGCCACCTTGCACACAATAAAGTTTGTGATCGCCGGGCATGGGACTGTCACCGCTCTTCCAATCGCGATAAAGGGTCCGCACATAACTCACAAAGGGAGCAATTCCCGTGACCGTGGAAAGCAACAGATGATGTTTTCTACCGCTGCGTAGATCCAGAGTGAAGCGCCCCTTCGCAATCTTGCGGCAAAATAACTTGTCACCCTCATTTAATTTGAAAAGATGCGGAGTCAAAGCGCCGTGAGGCACCAATTCCAGGAAAAATTCCAGCGTTTGTTCATACGGAGAGGACACCAGTGAATAGGCCCGCTCAATTCGTTGCCCCTCGAATTCCACTCCGAGCGTTGCATACTGACCGGCCAAAAATTTAAATGGTCCTCCTGGATCCACCCGGATAAGCCATAAATCGGGAGAAATGTCCCGCCGTTCGACTATTTTCGCCTCATAATGTTTTTCCCCAGGCAGCATTCACAACTCCCGATTCGAAATTGAAGTTTCGCACAAACAAATCATTCGTACGCCAGCGCCACCACCGGATCGTAACTGGCCGCTCGCAGCGCTGGATAGGTCGCTCCCGTAGTGGCCCCGACGAAAGCCAACACCACAGCCGAAAAAATCCATGACGGCGATATCAAAATCGTGAGGCCCGGGTTGGTCTGTTTCAAAATAGCTTGAACCAGAAAGGTGATGGCGATGCCGAGGCCCGTTCCCATCAACGTCAAAATAAAAGTTTCTCCGAGCAGCATGCGCACCACGTCGAATCTCGAGAAGCCCAACGCCTTCAGAATTCCAATCTCGCGTGTTCGCTCCATAACCAGCGTGTGCATGTTCAGCAGCACGACCAGAAAACTAATCACAATTCCAAGCGCCACCATTGTTCTCGTAAATGGCCGCAGTTGCGGCAAATTCGACGAGGTCATCAACGTCACGTATTCCGATAATGACCGAACGCTGTTCTGCGGATCCAACTTCAAGATTTCCGCTCGCGCAACCTCCGTATCCCCTTTGCTTCGAACATAAAACATGGACACGCGCTTTTCCGCGCCGGCCAGATCCTGCGCCGTTTGCAGCGAGATAAAATATCTCGCGCCTTTCCCATGCGCGACGATCCCGCTCACGGTGAAAACGTGATTCAGCAACGTAATCTGGCTGCCGACCTTCAGGTGTTTTGACTGGGCAATGATGTCATCAGCAATGACTTCATCGGGCCCTGAGAAGGCCCGGCCATCGCGAAACAAAAACCCCCGGCTAAGCGCGTTGAATCGCTTGTAGTCGATGCCATAGACCATCACTATGTTCTTTGGTTCCGTTAAAATTACTGTCGGAGCCACTTCATCTATATCCGGCAGGGCGGCGATTTTGTCCCCTAACGATTCCTGCATCACCGCGCTTGAGAACGCAAAGAAGATCGACGAATTCGGCGGCTGCACGATAATGTCGGCGCCAACCCCTTCCACCCGTTTTCCCCACTCGGACACCACCCCTGAAGTGAGGCCCGCGATCATCAACACCAAAACCACCTGGATCCCGATGGCAATCACACTCAACGAACTTCGCAACGGGCGCGTGGAAATGCTGCCCCAAAACATCTGTAATAGAGAAAATCGACCCTCAAAAGTTTCATTCATGCTAGGAACTCGCGGTGAACTGTATTGCCCATTTGGGAAGCGCCAAAAATGTGGACCCTTATTGCACGATGCCTTCCGAAAGTCGCCACAAATATTTCGCTGTCATTAAGTTTTGCACACATGTGTTGATAAGTATGTGGAAAAGCGAACCTGCCTCGCGCCTAAATGCACGCCCATCAATGCTCTCCCCCTCTTTGCACAATTTTCGTGCATGCATCAAAAACTTTGTGCGCAGACACCCTATGGCCTTCGGGAAAAATTAGTTTCAGCGAGGGATGAAATGATTTTAGAGTCGTTCCGCGATGGAACATCATTCCATCTAATACCATTTAGGCGGACGCTCCAGGTGAATCTTGATTGGCTCCTTCGTGTCCGTGATGTCGTACCATCGCCCGAAGGTTTTCCATCCTTCCGCCACTATTTGGATGAGCACCCTGCCGAGCGGCGCTTGCGGAATGTGCGCGATTCCCTCGCGGTTGCTCTTCACATTCAACTCGAAGCGCTTATTTCTCCCAATTTTGCGTTCTTCCTCATACTTCAAATAAACGCTGGCATTTTCGATCGGACCGTCTTTATCGCCGCCGGTGACTTCAATGGTTACGCGCGTACTCGGCAGAGACCGCTGGGTCTGGCCCTTAGGAATCTCTTGCGAGTTGCCGGCGCTGGCAGTCACCACCAGCATTCCCAGCAAGCCCGCAATATATGCGGAGCGTTTACAATACAATTTTTTCATGCCGATTGAACTATCCTCTACGTAACCCGGTTAACGGTCAAGTTTTTCTGCGCTTTATTAACGCGCGAAACCTCGGCACCGGCTTTAATTGACTCGCAGTTATGGCTCCTGTAATTTTGAACAATCAGGTCAGTTTTTTGTAATCCACGCGTCACGGTGATCGCAGCCCGTCCGGCTTGTGATTAATGCCTGCAGACTTTCGATTTTCGAGCTAAGAGGAGTAACCATGGGTTTCGCTACCAATGCCATTCACGTCGGCCAGGAACCGGACAAGGCCACCGGCGCCATCGTCGCGCCGATCTATCAAACATCTACTTATGTAAACGAAGAGTTGGGGAAATATAAAGACGGTTACGACTACGCGCGCACCAATCATCCCAACCGAAAAGCCTTGGAGCGCACCATCGCCAAACTAGAAGACGGCCACAGCGCTTATGTATTTACTTCCGGCATGGCTGGCATCGATGCAGTCTTTCGCTTGTTGCGTCCTGGCGACCATGTGGTGCTTTCCGAAGCGGTGTACGGCGGCGTGTTTCGTCTCTCCACGCAACTTTTGGTTCACTTTGGATTGGAGTTCAGCTTTGTAGACACTTCCTCGCCGGAGGCGGTGGTATCGGCCTTTCGGCCCAATACCAAAATGCTATACATCGAAACTCCCACCAACCCCACGATGAGAATCGCCGACATTGCTGCGCTGGCTAAGGTGGCCAGTCAACGAAACATTACCGTCGTGGTGGACAACACTTTCTTGAGTCCCTATCTTCAGCGACCCATCGAACTTGGCGCGCATATCGTCGTTCACTCCATGACCAAATATCTGAACGGTCACAGCGATTCGACCGGCGGAGCGGTGGTCTTGACTCGTAAGGAAGACGCCGAAAAAATTTATTTTATTCAACGTTCCGCGGGTGCCGGGTTAGCGCCCATGGATTGTTTTCTGATTTCGCGCGGCATAAAAACTCTTGCGGTGCGCATGCTGCAGCACAATGCCAACGGCTTGGTCGTGGCGCGTCATCTCGACACCCATCCAAAGGTTCAAAAGGTCTTTTATCCTGGGCTCGCCAGTCATCCACAGCACGAGATTGCCCGCCGCCAACAGAAAGGACCGGGCGGCATGCTTTCCTTTGAGCTGGGGTCCGTTGAAGCAGCCCGGCGTTTTCTCAATCACGTGAAGCTGTGTGCGCTCGCCGAAAGTCTGGGCGGCGTGGAATCCCTTATCTCGCTTCCCGCCGTGATGACGCACGCGTCCATGCCTCCAGAGGTGCGCGAACGCGTTGGGATCACCGAAGGATTGGTTCGTTTGTCCGTGGGCATTGAGGATGCCGACGACATCATCGCCGATTTGGACCAGGCGCTACACCACGTCTAGCGCTTTAACTCCGATTCACTTCCGTGGTTGGAGTGCTTTCGCCGTACATTCCACACGCGAACTATTTTCTATTTCGCGATGGCTTCACGCTCTCAGCCAACCATCGCAAATACTCACGCGAACCCGAAACGACCGGCAACACTAAAAATTCAGGCACATCATAACTGTGCATGCTTCGCACCATTCTTTCCAATTCAGGCAAGCGCCTCGTGGTGGATTTCATGACCAACAAATACTCCCGCGAAGCTTCTATCTTGCCTTTCCAACGATAGATGGACTCCACGGGGTTTAGCACCACGTTGACGCAGGCCGCGAACTTCGCTTCGACGGCAGCACGCGCGATCCGTCTCGCTTCCGGTAGCGTTCCGCAAGTGGCCAGGACTACTCGGTATTGCCTTTCGGGCATCTTGTTTCCTTCCAGCCGGCCTCAACTGTTGTCCGTTTGCGGTTATCAATTACCGGGCTAGAATACATCGCCATGAATCCTTCTCCGAATTCTTCTCCCATTAAGTTTGGAACTTCCGGTTGGCGCGGCCTCATTGCCGACGATTTCACCTTCGCAAACGTGCGTCTGGCCGTGACCGCCATCGCGGACCACGTCAATAACAAAACCACAAATCCGGTCATCCTCGTCGGATACGATCCGCGTTTTTACTCCGAAGAATTTTCCCAACTCGCCGTCGACATCCTCAATCGCCACGGCATCCGCACGCTACTATGCGATACCTTTACTCCCACGCCCGCCATTGCGTATGAGATCACCCGTCGCAAGTTGGACGGCGCCATTAATTTCACCGCCAGCCATAACCCCGCGCAATATCACGGCCTTAAGTTTTCTTCCGCTGACGCCGGCCCCGCGCTCCCCGAAGTGACCAAGGACATCGAAGCGCGCGTCAGCAAAATGGTTGAAAAAGATGGACCCTTCCCAGCTAAGCCCACCACGCCTCCCGATGACCAACGCGCCAAAAACGAAATGGCCAACATTCGCGAAACGTATTTGCAGCGGCTCGAGCAACTCGTTCGCTTCGACGTGTTGCGCCAGAGCCAAAAACATTTTGTAATCGATGCGTTGCATGGATGTGGTGCAGGCTATCTCGATAATGTTTTGACGCGCAACGGAATCCCCGTCCAAACCATGCGTCTGAATCGTGACACCCTCTTTGACGGAACTGGCCCCGACGTTTCTGAACAGAACCTGGCGCCGCTACGTAAAGCCGTTTTGGAATCCGGCGCCATTGCCGGCCTGGCCACCGATGGTGACGCGGACCGCTTCGGCGTTATAGATCGCGACGGTACGTGGATCCAACCCAATCACATTTTGGCACTGCTCTACGATTATCTGGTGGAGACGCGCGAATGGCCCATGCCCGCGGCTCGTAGCGTGGCCACCACCGAAATGATGGACGCCGTCGCCAAATCTCACGGCCAAAAAATCTATCAAACTCCCGTCGGATTTAAATATATCGGCCAACTAATTCGCGAAGACAAAATTGCCATGGGCGGTGAAGAAAGCGCTGGACTCACTATTCGCGGACACGTGCCGGAAAAAGACGGCATCCTCGCCTGCCTCCTGGTTGCCGAAATGCTCTCAGCACGCGGCGCCTCCATAGAACAACAGGTGAAAGCGCTGTTCAAAAAACTCGGCCGCGAGTTCTGGCCCGTGCGCGAGAATTTCCATCTTACAGACGAACAAAAGGCGAATGCAGTAAGGCAGGTTGCCATTGACGCTTCGACACTACTCGGACGAAAAATTCTTTCCGTGGATCGTACGGATGGCGCAAAGTTTGTCTTCGAAGACGGTTCCTGGATGCTCATCAGGCTTTCCGGCACCGAGCCGCTTCTGCGCTTATATGTTGAGGCTGCCAGTTTGGACGCTTCAACGAAGTTGACCAGCGAAGCCAAGAATTGGCTGTTGCATGGATCATGAACAGGAAAACGTCAAAGATGAAAATGAAGGTTGACGAAAAAACGGGCGCCTTATTGCGACACGGGCCCGCACTGCTTGTTTTGTTTGTAGCCGTTCTTTTTGTGCACGATATTTTTGGCGCTCACGGCTATCTCTCCATGCGCCGCACTCAAGATGGCATCAAGAAAGTGAAAGCCGAAATTGAACAACTGAATAAAGAAAATACCGCGCTGGAACAGGCCGTGAAAGATTTAAAGACGGACCCACGCGCCATCGAAAAAATCGCCCGCGAAGAGCTGATTCTCGCAAGGCCGGGCGAAATCATCATAAAAATTCCTCAATCGCAATTGCTGCCGCAAGCGTTCAACACTCGCCCGTAACGCTCACTCGCTCAAATGCAATTACATAGCTTCGCTTAAGCTCTGCGTTCCAGCGGTCTGCACACGAATTGCCGCGCGCTTTCTCGCTTGCGTGCGCCAGATCGAAATTCCCAGCATCGCTGCAAAAATCACCATCATCCCCGCCGTCGCCAATGGAATCGTGCTGCGGAATTTTGGCAAAATAGAAAGTCTGCCGTACACAAATTCGATGTGTACCCAATAAACCAGCAACGATGTCTTGCCAAATTGTATGAAGGGGCTAAATCCCTGCGTCACCCAACCCCAGCGGCACCACACAAAAATGGCAACCGTCAGCAGCAATAAAATTCCGCACCGCATCAGGAAGAAATTCGGGCTGCTGTGCCAGTAATCATAGACCGCGTAAATCCTGACGCTCGAATAATCCCACCACAGCGATAAAGCACAGGCCACCGCGCCAATCGCGCCAACCGCACTCAGCGCTAACCCCTCTTTGCGTTTCGCGAAATCCGAAAATAAAAACAAACCAAACGCCAGTCCTACGAAAGCAAATCCGCACCACGGGAATATTGAAAATATCCAAGGCGTCGGCGCGCCAAAATTGTGAACCCCGTTGATATACGACTCCAGCATCCACGGAAGGAAGTTCGGACGGTGTGTCGTCCACAACGGCGGCGTAGCGATCGCCACAATAGCGGCGATCAGCAGCGACACTCCGATCAGACAGCTCCTCCAGTTCGCAACAGACCCCACGATCGGAAGCGATACCCGCCCCTGACCTGTATCCACTTCGCGCGAGTCACCCAAGCTCATCAGCCGCCAAGACAGCGCCATGAAAATAATCGAGACTCCCAGAATGTTCAGCACATCCACTTTCAACAAATCTGTCCAAGGCGATTTGGGATAACCAAGCACGAATTCTTGCACTCGCAAGAGAAAGCCGAGCCCAAGAAATTCCCCGCCGCGCAAAAGCGCGGCCTTGAAAATCTCTGATCGAGGCTTATTTTTTTGCCGCAGGCCTTCAGTAACCAACGCGAAGGACACGCCACACAGGAACAAAAATATCGGAGCCGCCAGTGTCGACAACTCCTGCGACCAGCGATACAGCAGCGTTTTACGCGCTTCCGGGTTCAGCCAGGAGTCATAACAATGCGCCTGAATCATCAGCACGCACGCTAACCCGCGCATCCAGTCGATATACGCTAATCTTTTTATTGGCACCGGCAGTTGAGTGGTGGTACCCACGCCGTCCGGAAAACTCTAGCGCGCAATCCCGCTCATAGGACTAGAAGCGGAAGCGTAAAGCCTCTTCGGCATGCGACCAGCTAGAAATGCCTTGCGTCCCGCGATTGTGGCATCGCGCATTGCTTCCGCCATCAACACGGAATCTTCCGCTTCAGCGATCGCGGTATTCATAAGCAGACCGTCCGCGCCCAATTCCATCGCGAACGCCGCGTCCGACGCGGTACCTACGCCCGCATCGACAATCAGCGGTACCTCTGTGATGCGTTCGCGCAAAATTCGCAAATTTGCCGGGTTCTGAATACCCAGCCCCGAACCGATTGGCGCCGCCAGCGGCATCACCGCCGCAGCTCCTGCGTCCACAAGCTTACGCGCCACGATCAAATCGTCATTGGTGTATGGTAAAACCACAAATCCTTCTTTCACCAGTACCCGCGTCGCCTCAATCAATTGCTCGGTATCCGGAAACAAGGTTTGCTGGTCGCCGATCACTTCGAGTTTCACCCAGTGAGACAATCCCACTTCGCGCCCCAAACGCGCGGTGCGAATGGCTTCTTCGGAGGAGTAACACGCCGCGGTATTCGGCAAAATAAACATTTTCTCGCGATCAATATAATCCAGCAGCGACTCTTGCGATTTATCCGTGAGGTTCACGCGCCGCACCGCAACAGTAACCATGTCCGCGCCTGACGCGGCATGCGCACGCGCCATCTCCTGAAAGCTGCGGTATTTCCCGGTGCCCACAATCAGCCGCGACTTAAACGCGCGCCCAGCGATTACCAGTTGATCGGACATTTGCTCCCCAACTCTGATTTTAGTCTGGCTGGACATTAGCGGCAAATCGCGGGGCGCGAAAAAAGGTCAGCCAACTTGGCCCGTTAATTACCCCGCGTTAATCCTGCAGCATTGGTCGTGGCTCGGCCGCATCCGCGTAAAGCTCATCAATAATTTTCCGGTAGTATTGCTCCACGATGCGCCGTTTAAGTTTCAGCGTAAACGTGAGGCTTCCATTGTCGAACGTGAAGTCCTCAGGAAGCAGCGCAAAACGTTTAATCGATTCGTACTGCGCCAGGTGCGCCGTAAGCCGTCGCACCTCCGACTCGATCAGCGAGCGAACCCACGCATTCGAGGCCATCTCCGCGTTGTTCGCAAAGGTGATCCCCTCTTCGGCAGCCTTCGCGGAGATCGTCACGGCATTTGGCACCAGCAGCGCGACCACAAATTTGCGCTCGTCGCCCACGACCATGGCGTTCAGCAAATAAGGACTATTCTTCAGCGCGTTTTCAATAGGTTGAGGCGCCACAAACTTACCCGCCGCGGTCTTAATCAAGTCTTTCTTCCGGTCAGTGATAAACAAATAGCCGTCCGCGTCCAGATAACCAATATCACCGGTACTGAACCAGCCGTCCGCACTCAAGACTTCCCGGGTCGCTTCCGGGTTCTTGTAGTACCCCTGCATCACGCACGGCCCGCGCGCCAGAATCTCTCCATCGGCGGCGATTTTAATCTCTACATTCGGTATCGCCTTCCCGGAGCTACCAGAACGATTGTTTGGATAATTGGAGCTCAGCACCGGAGAAGTCTCCGTCAATCCGTAACCCTGATAAATCGGTATCCCAATGGTCCAAAAAAACTCCGTCAGGTTTTTGGAGAGCGGCGCGCCCCCGGACATCACCAATGACAAGCGTCCTCCCGTTTGCGCCCGAATCTTCGAATACACCAGTGCATTCGCCAGCGACCATTGAAGCCTGACCGCCAACGGCGCCTGCTCTTCGCCGCTTCGCCACTTCGCGGACTGGCTCGCGACCTTCATGGACCAGTCAAATAGTTTGCGCTTAATGCCTGTGGCCTTGCTTCCCTGCTCCACTATCCGTGTATAGATCTTTTCGAATACACGCGGCACCGCGGCCATCGTCGTGGGCCGAAGCTCCAACATCGCTTGTGCAACTTGCTCAACGGCCTCAACGTAAGCCACGGTAATCCCGTGAAATAAAAATGAGTAGTCGATCATTCGGCCGTAAACATGTGCCAATGGCAAAAATGACAACGCCAGATCATTCGTTCGATCAAAATGAATCTGCAGGTGTGTGTCCGTAACGTTCGAGCAGAAATTCGCGTGCGTTAGCATCACCCCTTTAGGCTCACCGGTAGTGCCTGACGTATAAATCAAAGAAGAAAGTTGCCCGGGCGACACCTCCGACGCGCGCAGCCGATACGAAGCGATCTCCGTCGCGCCGGCGCCGGCGATCAGCGTTTCATAGCGAAGACATTCGGGCGCCGCTTCAGACCCCGCGTCGGCGGCCACAATATGTTCTACAGTCAGCAGCTCTGAGCGGCATGCCAGCAGTTTCTCCAGTTGCCTCGCCCCGGAAACAAATACAATCCCGGCCTCGGAATGATTCAGGATGTACACCATCCGCTGCGGCGATTCATTGAAATAGATAGGGACGCTGACGCCACCAGCACCGGTAATCGCAAAATCCGCGGTGTGCCACTCCGGCCGGTTCGCCGAAAAAATCCCTATGCGATCTCCCGTTTTTACGCCAAGTTCCACGAGCGCGCTGGACAGGCCCGCAACCCGCCGCAGAAATTCCCCAGACGATATTGCTTCCCAGCGGTCCCCACGGCGGAACATTTGGGCCCGTGGATTTGGCAGTCCGTCGACCGCGCCTAGAAATCTGAAGGGAAGTGTGCCGTAATTCATCGCGATTTCGACTGTACCCCAGCTATTTACGCGGCGCAATTGCCGCTTCCGCTCATGCTTCGGTAAGCAAAAGAGTGCATCTCACGCAACAACCCCTCGCCGTGCAAATGCCTTCTCCCTGCGATAGTATTGGCGTTGAGCGCCTATGACTCCGATTTCTTCCGAACCCTCCCTGCTGTCTCCGACGAACCAAGGCCCGTTCAAATCGCCTCGCGGAACGGAAATTACCTGCAAGGGTTGGCAGCAGGAAGCCGCGCTGCGGATGCTGATGAACAATCTCGATCCAGAGGTCGCCGAAAAACCCGGCGATCTGGTGGTCTATGGCGGCACTGGGAAAGCGGCGCGAAATTGGGAATGTTTTCATGCCATAGTTCACTCCCTCAAAGACCTTGGCTCTGACGAAACCTTGCTCGTCCAATCCGGAAAACCCGTAGGCGTCTTTCGAACTCACGAATACGCGCCTCGCGTTTTGCTCTGCAATTCCAATCTTGTAGGTCATTGGAACAATTGGGAGCGCTTCAACGAATTGGATCGCGCAGGCCTCATGATGTACGGCCAGATGACCGCCGGCAGCTGGATTTACATCGGTACCCAGGGAATCTTGCAAGGCACCTACGAAACATTCGCTTCCGTAGCAAAAAAACATTTCGCCGGCGACTTGGCTGGCAAGCTCGTCGTAACCGGCGGTATGGGCGGTATGGGTGGCGCGCAGCCGCTCGCAGCCACCATGAATGGCGCGGCGTTTTTGGGCATCGACGTCGATCCCGAGCGCATCAAGCGCCGCGTCAAGACTGGCTATTGCGATGTCATGGTCACCACCCTCGACGAATCCTTCCGCATTTTAAAAAATGCCGTGCGCAAACGTGAAGCCGTTTCCGTCGGCCTGGTTAGTAATTGCGCCGACGTAATTCCGGAACTGGCTCGCCGTGGCGTGGTACCGGATGTACTCACCGATCAAACCAGCGCGCACGATCCGCTCAACGGCTACGTGCCAAATGGCATGAGCCTCGATGCCGCGCTCGAACTGCGCAAGAACAATCCAGACGAATACAAAAAACATTCCATGGCCGCCATGGCTGACCATGTCAGAGGCATGCTCGACCTGCAAGACCTCGGCGCAATAACTTTCGACTATGGAAATAATATCCGCACGTTCGCTTATGAACAGGGACTGAAAAACGCCTACGATTTTCCCGGCTTTGTGCCCGCTTATATTCGGCCGCTGTTTTGCGAAGGCAAAGGCCCGTTCCGCTGGGCAGCGCTGTCTGGGGAAGCCTCCGACATCGCCCGCACCGATCAGCTGGTACTCGAAATGTTTCCGCATGACGAGCATCTCAGCCGCTGGATAAAGCTCGCGCAAAAACGCGTAAGGTTTCAGGGCTTACCGGCGCGCATTTGCTGGCTGGGATACGGGGAGCGCGACAAGTTTGGGCTGGCTCTAAACGATCTTGTCGCTCGCGGCGAACTGAAAGCTCCCATTGTGATTGGCCGCGATCACCTCGACTGCGGCTCCGTGGCGTCCCCCTATCGCGAAACGGAGTCCATGCTCGATGGCTCAGATGCCGTCGCCGATTGGCCGTTACTGAACGCCCTGCTCAACACCGCCAGCGGCGCTTCTTGGGTGTCAATTCACAACGGCGGCGGCGTAGGTATTGGCTACTCACAACACTCCGGCCAGGTCACCGTAGCCGACGGAACAAAAGAAATGGCCCAGCGTATCGAACGCGTGCTCACCAACGATCCTGGCATCGGCGTGGCTCGGCACATCGATGCCGGATATCCCGAAGCAAAAGCCTTCGCCAAGAACACCGACCTCAAAATTCCCATGCCGTAATCGAATGCCCTGTCACAGATTTACGCCCTCCGGCATACTATCGAAGCCTTGAGCATCGCCACCCTCATCAGCGGAGCTTCTCAACTTTTAACTTTGCGTGGCCGCGGACCCCGTCGTGGCCGCGCCCTCGCCAATCTGGGAATTATAAAAAATGGCGCTCTGCTGATTGCAGACGGCTTGATCGTTGCGGTGGGCACTCGCGCGAAGATCGAGGCTCATCCGCTGGCACGCGGCGCGGAACGACTCGACGTTGGCGGGCGCGCGGTGCTGCCAGGCTTCGTCGACTCACACACGCATTTAATTCACGCCGCAAGTCGCGCGGACGAGTACGAACTCAGAATCACCGGAGCGAATTACGAAGAAATCGCCAAGCGTGGCGGGGGCATACTGAATTCCGTTAGCAAACTTCGCGCCGCGACCTCAGACACATTAAAGCAACGCGCCCGTGCAGCCCTGAAGCTGTTCGCAGCTTACGGCACCACCACCATCGAAGCTAAAAGCGGCTACGGTCTCGATCTGGCCAGCGAGCTGAAAATCTTAAAATTGCATAAGGAATTATCCACCGAGCAACCCTTGGATATCGTTTCCACTTTCCTGGGTGCTCACGTAATCCCCGGCGAATTTCGCACCCGTTCCTCCGGCGTGAAAGGCTACGTTTCGTTGCTCATCGATAAATTTATTCCAGAAATCGCCGCGCTGAAGTTGGCCGAATTCTGCGATGTTTTCTGCGAGCGTGGCGCATTCAACCTCGCGCAATCTAAACAGATTGTAGCTCTGGCCACGGACTACAATCCGGGCACCAGCCCAACCGTAAGCATGCCCATGATTCTGTCCCTCGCATGCACCCAGTTGCGCATGACCCCAGCAGAAGCTATCACCGCCGCGACCATCAATTCTGCTTATTCTCTCGGCCGCGAAAAACAAATCGGCTCCCTCGAAGTTGGTAAGCTCGCTGACATTTCCATCTTCGATGTGGATGACTACCGTGAAATTCCCTATTATTTTGGAGTGAACACCTGTCACACCACCATCAAGCGTGGCCAAATCATTTATTCCAAATCGTCGCTTAGTGCCACCTGAGGTCGCCGGCATCGTACAATTTAAATATGACCCGATTGATTGAGTGCGTTCCCAATTTTTCCGAAGGTCGCGATCCCGCGAAGGTCGAAGCCATTGTTGCCGCCATGAGCAGTGTGCCCGGCGTGTATGTTCTCGACCGCGAAATGGACGCCGACCACAACCGCTGCGTAGTGACCCTCGCAGGCGATCCCGATGCCGTTGCGGAGGCCGCGTTACTCGGTGTCGGCAAAGCCGCTGAACTCATCGATCTGACCGTCCACCAGGGCGCTCATCCCCGCGTTGGCGCGACCGATGTGGTTCCTTTTATCCCCATCGAGGGCGTGACACTCGATGATTGCGTTGCGCTCGCCCGGCGAGTCGGCAACGAAATATGGAAACGCCATCGCATTCCAGTATTTTTCTACGAAGCCGCAGCCACCCGACCCGATCGAGTAAACCTAGAAAACGTTCGACGCGGTCAATTCGAAGGCCTCCGTGAAGACCTGAAGCGCAATCTCGACCGTCAACCGGATATTGGCGAACCAAAACTGCATCCGACCGCCGGCACCACTGTCGTCGGCGCGCGCAAATTTCTGATTGCCTACAACGTAAATCTCAACACTTCGGATATCGGCGTAGCCAATAAAATCGCTAAAGCCATCCGCTTCTCCTCCGGCGGCTTGCGCCACGTAAAATCCATGGGCGTGGCCCTGAAAGCGCGGAATCTCGCGCAGGTTTCGATCAATCTCACCGATTTCGAATCCACACCAATGCATCGCGTCTATGAAATGGTCAAGCGCGAGGCGGAACGCTACGGCGCAATCCCTGTGGGCAGCGAAATTGTTGGCTTGGTTCCCAAAAAAGCTTTGGAGATGGCCGCGGATTTTTTTCTGCAACTGGAAGACTTCTCGCCGTCGCAAGTTTTGGAAAACCGCTTGCAATCAGCTCTTTCGGGCGCGCCACCCAAAACCCCAACCGGCGACAGCAAATTCGCGCACCTGGCGAAGCCTTTTCTCGATGCCGTCGCGGCTCCCACAGCTACTCCCGGTGGCGGCAGCGTTTCCGCATTTGCAGGGGCGCTCGCAGGCGCGCTGGGCCAGATGGTCGCAGGCTTATCGCGCAAGAAAAAATCGCAAGCGGCCTTCGTTGCCCAACTGTCAGAAATGCTCGACCAACTACGCCGCACTACGGAAAATCTCACGAAAGCAATCGACCGCGATGCGGAAGCCTTCGATGCCGTAATGGCGGCCTTCAAACTAGCTCATGGCGAGGCCAACGAAAACGCCGCACGCGATAAGGCCATTCAAGCCGCTACCCGCGGCGCCACCGAAGCCCCGCTTCAGGTGGCCGGTGTGACAGTTGCGCTTTTCGAACAGCTTGTGCAACTGGAAGCTATCGCTGCCGCATCCATGCGTTCAGACTTACAAGTAGCCCGTTTCATGGCGGCCGCCGGGGCACGCGGCTCTTTGGCGAACGTGGAAATAAATCTGGATAGTTTGCACGACGCCGCATACGTATCCAAAGTCAGGAATAAGGTCGCTTCATTGCGCGAGCGCATGGACAAGAATCCCGCCGTCTAAAGAAGTAGGCAGCAGGCGCCAACTTTGAAAGGAACCCAAATGAATCCGCGGATGAATTCAGGTAGAACCGCCAGCCGTGACGCGATAACACGCATTGGTCGTGTCCTCGCCGTAGCAACACTAGTGGCACTGTGTCTTGCTATGCCAAAGCCCGCTCGTGCGGGACGTCTGGCCGCGGACACCATTGCTTTATTCCCGAAAGAAATTGGCGAATTTGCTTACGCAGACCTGAAAAAAGCACGCTCCCTCAGTTGGTTCCCGCAATTACAGGAACAACTCTTGCCCGACCGCTTTAAGCAGTTCGAGCGGTTCCTGGCTTCCGCCGGCATTGATCCGAATTCCCAGGTGGAAGAGTTGGCTTGGGGCTTGGTTCCCGAAGGCGTAACCGCTAAAACAGCGGCCGCGGGCTCCGACGCTGTGCCCACCGGCGAAGAAATTATTGGAGTGGCTCTCGGCAATTTCAATCCCAGCAGCGCCGAAACTTATTTTAAGCAACAAAAATTGCCGACCTTCAAAGCCCGCGGCTACACGTTCTACGCCTTCGGCACCGGCGCCGGCCCCAACGATCTGTTCTTTTTATTTATTGATTCCAGCACCGCCGCATTCGGCCATCGCAAGCTTCTCGAAAAAATGATCGAGGTTCGATTCGGCGGCGAAGAAGGCCTGCTTCGTAACGACCAGTTTTATCCGCTCATCGCCGATGCCAATGGGACCGGCACGGTATGGGCCGTGCTCAACCCCGCTTACACGCGCCTGGCCATGCAACAACTCGCTCCAGAAATTCAGCAATTTCCAGAAGCCGCCAAGCTCGTAAGGCGCATGCGCAACATGATCATCAGTGTTGACGCCAGTGGAGCACTGGACGGAAAGTTCCAAGCCATCTGTGGTTCCACGGAAGACGCCAACACTCTCGGACAATTACTTCAGGCAGGATTTTTGTACAAGCACTACCAGGCTCAGCAGGATAATCCTGATTTGGCCCAGATGCTCGATCAGGTCCGCGTTACCCCGGCGGGAGACCGCGTTGTTTTGCGCATGACGCTAAGCGACGATCAAGTTACTTCGTTAATCCGCAAAAACACCTTTGCCTTCAAAATGTAATCGTTTTTTAACTGTACGAAGATCACGAGCCGGCGGACGCCTGCTCCCCCACATATTTCGTCAAACGCGTGATTGCTATCTCCGCTTCAGTTTCGTGTTGCACTCGGTCTACTCCAGTAACCGTTCCCTGCTCTTCCGAATCTTTGCTCGAGCCCTGTCTCGCTCGCCTTCTCATCACTACTTCAATGCGGTCGGGAGTTCTGGTTACCGTGACGTCCAAACGTTGTGCGGAATCCCCTAGCCGCTCTACTTCCCGGTTGCACATGGCAACGATCGCGAATTGCAATCCTGAAACAGCGCTATTCGCCAGTCCCGCCGCATCTGCGAAGTACCGTCCAACGCCACCCGCGGCGGCGCACAATCGCGTATCAGCGTCCAATTGCATGGCAATCTTTTGCGTTTCAGCGGGCACGGTTGTCAGCTAAAGATACGTCGCAGGCCTCCCTGCAATCCGGGCAGTAATACAGCCCATCCATGCAGAGTCGCACGTCGAGCTGGCCTTGGCAAATGGTGCAATACTTTTCGCACGCGCAATGCTCTTCCGTTTTATCACACTGGACACACACAACCTGTGCGGGCATGGGATCCTCCGCAAAAACTCTACCTGAGGACCACCTGCGCGGCAAGATACCAGCGGGCTCTGTTGCGCGAACTAAATGGCTGTACTACCCGACCGTTTCGCCGTGCTTTTTTGACCCACCGGAGGGTGCATGCTAGTATCAATTTTCCGCTGAATTTTTTGGAGTCTACCGTCGATCCATCCGTCATAACTGAACTTCGTAAAACGCCTCTAAATGCCACGCACCGCCGCTTGGGCGCAAAAATGGTGAATTTCGGCGGCTGGGATATGCCCGTTGAATATCCCTCCAGCGGCGGGTTGGTCGCCGAGCATAAAGCCGTTCGCGCCAGCGTGGGGGTTTTTGACGTTAGCCACATGGGCGACATTCGCATCGTCACCTCGCGTTCTCATGGAGGCGCCTTGGCCGCCGTTCAGCACCTCACCATGAACGATGCCGCCAAATTGGCCATCGGCCAGGCACAGTATTCCGCCGTGCTCTATCCGGCGGGCACGTTTGTGGATGACGTCATCGTGCATCGCCTTGCAGAGGACGATTTCCTCCTGGTGATTAACGCCGGAACTCGCGAGAAAGACATCAACTGGGTGCGTAAAAATACCGCCTCGCACGATTGCAAGGTCGAAGAATTAAGCGACGCTTACACGCAGCTCGCTATCCAGGGACCACGCGCCATCGATGTGCTGCAAAAGCTTACCGACGTGGATCTGCGTCCAATAAAAAATTACTGGTTCACGCACGGCACAGTTTGCGGTTTGAAAAATATATTGATCGCCCGCACCGGCTATACCGGCGAGGACGGCTTTGAAATTTACGTCCCTTCGGATGTAGCCACCAGCGAAGAGGTCTGGGCCAAAGTCATGGAAGCCGGCCGCGAATTTGGAATCATCCCGTGCGGTCTTGGATGCCGCAATACGTTGCGTCTGGAAGCGAAAATGGCTCTGTATGGCCACGAAATCAGCGAGAACATCAACGTGTGGGAAGCAGGTCTTGACCGCTACTGCAAAATGGAAAAAGGAGATTTCATTGGCCGTTCCGAACTCCAACGCGCCAAAGACGCGGGCTTGACTCGGACTCTCGTCGGCCTCGAAATGATCGAACGAGGCATCGCGCGCGATGAATATCGCTGTGTCAATGAGCAGGGCCAACCCGTTGGGGTCATTACCAGCGGCTCCCCGTCTCCCACGCTGTGCAAAAACATTGCCTTGGCGTATTTGCCGCCTACCATGTCGGCGATTGGAACCACCGTTTATGTAGAAATTCGGAATCAGAAGGCCAAAGCTCAAGTTGTCGCAACGCCTTTTTACAAACGAGCAAAAAGATCAACAACTCAGCAATTCGCAGGCACCGTTTAACTAAACGGAGAGGAACCGATGACTTATCCCCCGTCGTACCGCTACACCAAGCAACACGAATGGATCGATGTCAAAGACGGCGTCGGCACCATTGGAATCACCGATTACGCTCAGAACGAACTTGGCGACGTCGTGTTTGTTGAACTTCCCAAACCCGGCGCCAAAGTTCAAGCCGGAAAATCCTTTGGAACGGTGGAATCCGTAAAAGCCGTCAGCGAAATCTACGCGCCCGTCTCCGGCGACGTCGTGGAAGCCAACGCCGACCTCGAAACTACTCCGGAAAAGCTCAACTCCGATCCGCACAAGGCCGCCTGGCTGATTCGCGTAAAGCTTGCCGATCAAGCGGATCTCTCCTCGCTGATGGATGCCAAGGCCTACGAAGCCTTCATCTCCGATAAAAATAAGGAAGCTTCCGCCTGATGCGCTATCTCCCCAAGAGCCCCACCGAACGCAAGCAAATGCTTGCCGTAGTCGGCGGCAAATCAATCGACGAATTGTTTTCCAGCGTTCCGGAACAATACCGGCTAAAAAGAGCCTTGAACCTTCCCGGCCCGCTTTCCGAAGCCGAGATCATTCAGTATTTCAAGGCCCGCGCTGCTGAAAATTCTCTCGGCTACACCAGTTTCCTCGGTGCAGGCGTGTACAACCATCTCCGATCCGTAATCACCGACACCATTATTCAGCGTGGCGAATTTCTAACCTCCTACACTCCCTATCAAGCGGAAATCACCCAAGGTACGCTGCAATCCATCTTTGAATTTCAAACCCTGATGTGCCAGTTGACCGGTCAGGAAGTCGCCAACGCCTCCATGTACGACGGCTCGACCGCGGCAACTGAAGCCGTATTGATGGCCGAGAGATTGACTTCACGGCGGCGTGTCCTCGTGGCGCGCTCCGTGCATCCCGAATATCGCGCGGTCCTGAAAACCTACGCCAAAAATTCCGGCCTGATTGTAGAAGAAGTTGCCATCGGTCCCGACGGCACAGTGGACACCAAAGTTTTGCAATCCAGCTTGAAAGAAGATGTGGCTGCCGTCCTGGTGCAATCGCCCAATTTTTTGGGTGTCATCGAGCCAATCCCGGATCTGGCTAACATCGCCCACAAAGTCGGTGCATTACTTGTCGCCACCGTAACGGAAGCTGTTTCGCTTGGTCTCATAAATCCTCCGGCTGAGGCAGATATCGTCGCCATGGAGGGGCAAAGCTTCGGACTGGCGCCCAGTTACGGTGGCCCTTACGTTGGCGTGATCGCCTCTCGAGAAAAGTTCGTGAGGCAAATGCCGGGCCGTCTCGTAGGGCAAACGACCGATTCGAACGGCCGCCGCGGCTTTGTTTTAACTCTCGCCACTCGTGAGCAACACATCCGCCGCGAGAAGGCCACCTCCAACATCTGCACCAATCAGGCTCTATGCGCTTTGGCCGCCACCGTGCATCTTTGTTTGCTCGGTAAAGAAGGCCTTCGCGAGATGGCCCACCAGAATTTATCCAAAGCGCGATTCGCGCTCGCGGAACTTGAGAAAATCCCAGGCGTGCGGCGAGCCTTCGATGCTCCGTTTTTTAACGAATTCACCATCGAACTGCCTCGGTCAGTGAAACTCGTAAATGCGCAACTTCTGCGCGAGAAAATAGTCGGTCCCTTTGTACTCGGTACCTCTTATCCCGAATTGACCAAGCACGCATTAGTCTGCGTTACAGAAACCATCATGCGTGTGGAAATCGAAAAGTTTGCAAGTGCCCTGCGTTCCACACTGGAACAGCCGGTTTAAATCCAGCGGCGCTAAATTTCAACTACGCCATAGGAAAAAACATTGAGCGAGCATTTCAAAAAAGCATCCCCGCACGTTAATCAAAACGAACGTCTCATCTTTGAGACCTCCTCACCCGGGAAACGTGCCTTCGAATTGCCCCCGCTGGACGTCCCAGCAGCCGATGCTGCGAAAGTGTTGGGCCGTTATTATCGCGACGAGGGTGTTTCCGATTTTCCCGAAGTTAGCGAAATCGAAGTTTTGCGCCACTTCACCCGTCTCTCTACCTGGAATTACGCCATCGATCTGGGGATGTACCCGCTAGGTTCCTGCACCATGAAGTACAATCCGCGGGTAAACGAATTTGTCGCGCGCCTCGATGGCATCGCCACTGAACATCCTTATCAGCCTCAGGAGCTTTCGCAAGGCTGCCTGAAAATCATAAAGCTGCTCGAAGATTGTCTCCTCGAAATCACCGGCATGGACTCCATCACTTTGCAACCCGCAGCCGGCGCGCAAGGGGAACTCACCGGCCTCCTCTTAATCCGCGCCTATCTGCAAAAGCAAGGCAATCCTCGCGAAAAGGTTTTAATCCCCGATTCCGCTCACGGCACCAATCCAGCCACGGCCGTAATCGCCGGCTACCAGGTCGAAAATATTAAGTCCGAATCCCACGGTCAGATCGACGTCGACAAACTTCGCGACCTGGTTACCGAAGACGTTGCCGCCCTG
>Ga0193728_1000373_pt1 | contig 21591 bp, 15 predicted proteins | sample U1c1metaG_FD_143037 | JGI IMG/M metagenome (GOLD analysis project Ga0193728, IMG submission 143037) | Soil microbial communities from a riparian zone of the East river system, Colorado, United States - U1c1 | ecosystem: Environmental > Terrestrial > Soil > Riparian zone | place: USA: East River...
TCTACGCGCGGAAGCCGCAGCAGGCTGAGGGCGGTCCCCTCGGCATGCTCCCGGAGCACGGCTACATTGTCATTTCGCGCCCGGGGTGGATCATGAGCCGGGACGGACCCGTCGAGCAGGCCACCGCCGCGTTCGTCCTGGCCAATGACACTGGCGATGTATTCGGCCAACTCGCCCACCCGTAGGTTGGCGGCCGGACCGAAGGCGCGGTCGGCGAGGAAGGGCACGATGTTGGCCGCAGGCCCGTATGTGCCTTGGACTCGCGCGCTCAGGTTGGCCAGGGCGATGCTCTGCAGCCCGAGATCCTCAATTAGTCTCGTCTCCATGGTGATTTCGTCGCCGGGCAGGAGACTGTCCGAGACGCTGTGCAGAAATTCGGAGATCTCGGCCAAGATATGTCTAGGGTCAGCGCTCATACCGGAGTCTCCTCGTTAGCTGCAATTCCTGAAATCCCGCTCACCCAGGGTGCCGTTTGGGTCATCAGGGCTCAGGGTCCAGTCCATATGTCCACGCGACCACATAGTGACGGGCGGGCAGTTCTTCCGGGGTGCGGATCTCGCGGTGGCTTACTCGATGGGTGCGCCCGCAGGCCGCCACGGTGATCACTGAAGGCGTGGCCTCGGTCACGGTCACCAGGCGGGGCGCCTCGGCCCGTCCGATGCCCAGGGCCTTGGCCGCCGCTTCGGTGGCCGCGGCGAAGCGGGCGGACCACAGGGCGCGCGGCGAGCCGGGGTCGGCGAAGGATGCGGCCTCCAGCGCGGCTAGCTCCCGGTCCGATAGTGGGACGTGCGGCCTGCCCCGCGCGCTGCCAGCGATCTCCGCTACGCCGATACCCGGCCCAGGCGCCTCCGGCGCCGCAACGGGCCTGGCGATCGCCACGCCGACGTGGCTGGCCTGGGCAGACGAGATCTGGTAGGCGGGAACGGCGAGGCTGGCCCAGCCGTGGACCCGCGGGCGGCCATCCCGGGCTTCGCTGACAGCGATCTCGACGGGGAATATTTCCTGGTCGCCATCGTCGTCCCACATGAGATAGCGAACGGCGTCCTTGATCGACAGCCGGCCCAGGAACCAGCCTTTGCGCGTGGCGATCTGCTCCCTTTCGTAGTCGGCGTACCCGGTCGTCCCTAGCGTCGCGCGGGCGAAGAGGTTCTGGGTCGCTGGATCGGGCCAGTAGTCAAAGGTCACCACCCACCCTTCCGGCTGCCGCAGTGCGATCGCGTTGCGGGCCGGCGCCAGATCGACCGCGCGTGCCCGGGGATGACTGCCGAATCGCCGTGATTCGCCGTCGCTGATCACGGCCCAGACCCGGCCGCCTGAGGACAGCTGGAGATCGCCCACCACCCTGCTCTTGTCGATGGTGCTGACGCGCCCGCCGCACTCGATCATGGCGCCTTCAGCCGGGGGCGGCCCGAAGAGCTCGATCAAGCCGAAGCCCATCGGGAACAGCACATTGCGCGTGGGCAGGATCACGTTCCCCCAGTTGCCCATGAGCTGCAGGGCGCTGTCGAGCAGCGCTCCGGGAGGAGCCGGCGCGCGCAGCTGCCCGCGGACACCGCGCTCAGCGATGGCGTGCACAGCCTCGACGCCGCGGTACCTGGGCCCGTGGAACATGACGCGGGTGGCGTACATGCGCTCGGCGCTGAGCGGGCTCGGCCGTTCAGCGGCGGGATCGTGGCGCCAGACCCGCGGCGCATCCGCCGGGTAGGTCGCGGCGGTCTGGATCCTGGCCCGCGCAAATGGGCCGAATGACACCGTGAACTGGTCCGGCGCGGTGCGCGTGACGATGATTTCAACGTCCTGCGCCGGCTCGGCGATCAACCAGCGGGTGAACCGCGCGTCGATTATCCGGATGGCCCGGCTGCCCGGTACCGCAGCTTCCACCGCGTCGATCATGTGCTGCACGATGGTGGTCGCGGGCACGGCCGGCATGAAGTCTGGCATGACCGGCCAGCGGGCCGGCTGCAGGTTAAGAGAATGATCCATGAGGTAGGGCATGGCCGCAAGGCTGACCCGAAGGACTGACTTGTAGCCGGATTGGCCGCCCTCAGCAGGACGTGCTGCGGGCGGGCGTGCGGGAACGTCCCGGCGGGCCCGCTGCCCGGTCCTGGCGGCGGCTGCGGCCACCGCGAGGGCCGCGTCGGCCGTTTCTTCCAGCAGCGCGGCGAGTTCCGCCGTGGCGCCTGAGCCTACGCCGAGGTGGTTCAGCGAGGCCAGCGCCGTAGTGTCGACGGTCGTCCCGGTGTCCTTAGCCGCAATCGGCGCGGTCCGGGCGGGGGAATCAAGTACGTCACGGGCGGCCTCCCCCAGGGGGATCCGCCCGGTGCCGAGCTCGAGCCGTATCCGCATGCTGTGGGCGGCTGCGGCCGGGGCGGACCTCGCTTTTTCAGTCCTTCCCGCCGGCTCCAGAGCCGACAGGTCCGGTGCGTATCCCTCGACCCAGAGTGCCGTGGCGACTCGCTGCAGCTGGGCGAGCCCGCTGCGGAAACTCACATGGGCCGCAATCACCAGGTGGTCTCGCTCGCGCAGGGTCTCCTGGATGAGCGATCCGAGCTGGCCGGGCCCGACCTGGACGAACGCCCGGATGCCGGCGTCGTGCATGGCCGTCACGGTGGACCGGAACCTGACCGGCTCAACCAGCTGCCGGAGGAGAATGTCACGCTGCTGCCGCACGCCGGCCGGCAGCGGGGCCGCCAGCAGCGCCGACCAGACCGGCATCCGGGCCGGCCTTTCGTCTGCGTCTTCCTGCTCCGCTCCGGCCCGCAACTGCTGGACTGACGCTTCCATATACGGCGTGTGCACTCCGGTGGCAAATGGCAGCGGCCGGCAGATAACGCCCTGCCCGCCGAGTTCGCGGATGAGGCGCGTCACCTGTTCGACGGGCCCACACACGACCGACTGGCTTGGTGCGTTGTCAAGCGACAGGAAGACCCCGGGGTATCCGGCGAGGTGGGCCTCGACGGCATCCGCGCCGGCACCGATCACGGCGTGGAGCAGATCGTGGCGCTGTGCGCCGGGGTCGAATACGACTCCGGAAAGCTCGCCGAGCCTGGACTCGTCCACCAGTCCAGCCACCAGCCGCGCGGTCCACTCGCCGAGGCTGTGGCCGGCGACAGCGTCGGGCGTGACTCCGATGCGCGCCAGTGCGTGATGCAGGAGCCATCCCACCCGCATCACTTCGACACAGCGGCCAGAGAACTCGTCTGTGTCCTGGCCGCCGAACTCGGCGACTTCCGCTCCCAGGCCGAAGTGGGCCGCGACGTCGTCCACCCGATGGGAAAGCTCCGCCTCCAGTCCGGGAAAGACGAAGGCGATCTGGCCTTGGCCGTCGGCCAGCAGCGGCCGCGGGGTGAACCAGATGTCCCGCCCGCCCCGCCAGGGAGCGCCAGCGGCTACCATCTTGCGGGCGGCGGCGAGGCGCTCCCCGGTCGGATCGGCGATACCGAGCCGGCAGCGGTCGCCGGAGGAGCGGCCTGCGCCGTTCGCGGCACGAGCAGTGCCGTTCGCCGTGCGAGCAGTCCCGTGCGCTCGGACGGCGTTGTCATCAGTGTCCAGCAGCCGGGCCATGGCAGCCTCGTCCGGTGCCGCCAGCAGGACGATCTGGTCAGGCTCGAACACCCGCGCCGCGCTGGCCGGCGCCGCTGGCTCGTGGCTCCGGCGCCGCGGCCGTGCCGGGTCCGGGGCCTGCTCGATGACCAGGTGCGCGTTGATGCCCCCGAAGCCGAACGCGTTGATCGCGGCGCGCCGCGGTCCGGGACCGTCCCAGGGCCGTGCCGTGCCGATCGGCCGGAAGCGGGTGCCCGCCACTTCGGGCCGCGGGTTGTCGCAGTGCAGCGTCGGCGGCAGGACTCCACGGGAGACCGCCAGCACGGCCTTCACCAGTGCCGCGACCCCGGCGGCGGCCATCGAGTGGCCGATCATGGATTTCACCGAGCCGATGACCGGTGCGGGGCCTCCGCGCTGCGGCCCGAAGACCTGCGCCACCGTGGCGAGTTCCGCGGCGTCGCCGACCGGGGTTCCGGTACCGTGCGCTTCCAGCAGCCCTAGCGCGTCGGGGGCCGCTGGGTCCAGCCCGGCCGCGGCCCACGCCCGGCGTACCGCGAGCGCCTGGCCGGCCGTTTCCGGGTTGACCAGGCTCGCGGCGCGGCCGTCGCCGGACACGCCGCTGCCGCGGATCACCGCGTGGATCCGGTCACCGTCGCGGATGGCATCGGACAGCCGTTTCAGGACCACCACGCCGGTGCCCTCGCCGAGCAGCAGCCCGTCGGCCGCGGCATCGAAGGGACGGATCTCACCGCGCCGGGAAAGCGCCCTGAGCTGATTGAACACGGCCCAGAACGTGACGTCGTGGTTGTGGTGCACGCCGCCCGCGAGGACCATGTCCAGCCGGCCGCTCAGCAACTCGGCGATGCCGTGGTCCACCGCGATGAGAGAGGAGGCACAGGCGGCGTCCAGAGTGTACGACGGGCCCCGCAGGCCGAGCCGGTTGGCGACCCGGGATGCTGCCAGGTTGGGCATCAGGCCGATCACGGCCTCCGGATGATACGGCCCGAGCCTTTCGCCGATCAGCTCGCGAAAGCGGGCGAGCCGGTCCTCCGCCAGTTCCGGAACCAGCTCACGCACGAAATCGCACACCTGATCGGCGAGCCGGACCCGCAGGTAGAACTTGACGCTGGTGACGCTGCTCATGCCCAGGCGGCCGAGGATCACGCCCACCCGGTCACGGTCCGGCAGCCGGTCCATGCCGCCCGCGTCCTCAATCGCCGCAGCGGCGACCCGCAAGGCGAGCAACTGCTCCGGCTCGATCTCCGGGACCGACGCCGGCATCACGCCGAAGGCCATCGGATCGAAATAGGCGAGCTCATCGACGAACCCGCCGCGCCGGCAGTAGAGGCGATCGGGCTGCTGCCCTCGCTCCGGATCGTAGAGTTCCGGGCCCCACCTGTTCGGCGGCACGTCGGTGATCGCATCAACGCCCCGGGTCAGGTTGCTCCAGTAGGCGTCCAGCGAGTCGGCGCCCGGCAAGAGCACATCCATGCCGACGATCGCCACAGACTCCGCCATGGGATCCGGCCGGTTACCGCTACCCGACATGGGGCGTTGCTCCCGTATAGATAACGGAGGTAGTCCCGGGGTCGCCCCAGGCCAGTTCGCGGAGCAAGCTCAGCGCGCCCTGAGCCGGGTCGATCAGCCCGATCCCGCGCCGGGCGTACTCCCGGCCAAGCTCCGGGGTGACCATGCCGGGGTGCCCGCCAACGGGTGCCCACGGCCCCCAGTGCACGGTGAGGCAGCGCCGGCCGGTACGGGCGGCCCACGCCGCGCCGAGGACCTCGAGCGCGTAGTTGGCCGCTGCGTAATCCGCCTGGCCGCGGCTGCCAAAGGTCGCCGCGATGCTGCCGAACAGCACGACGAACGAGGGAGCAGAGGGCAGTCCCTCTAGCGCCCCGAGCAGCACCTGAGCCCCGATTACCTTGGTCCGGAAGACCCGGGCGAACGACTCCGGGTCCTTGTCGGCGATCAGCCGGTCCTCGATAATCCCGGCTCCGTACACCAGCCCGTCGATCCGGCCGTGCTCCTCGTGCGCCAGCTTGAGTATTCCCCGGATGGCCTCGTCATCCTGCGCGTCGGCGCAGTGATAGCGAACCTGGGCGCCAAGTTCCGGCAGCTCCGTCATGGTGGCATCGATCTCGCGGCAGGCCAGGATGGTGCGGGTGGTCCGCTCGATCTCGGCGGGCGCCCGCATTCCCTGGCGGGCCAGGGCGGAGCGGACGGCCACCGCGTCCGCTGCCGCCTTGACGTCCTCGGAAACCGGCTCAGACAGCGGCGTCCGGCCGACCAGCTCGATCCGGCAGCCGCTGGCGGCGGCCAGCTCCCGGGCAAACCGCGCGGTGATCCCCCGAGCCCCGCCGATCAGCACCACCACCGAGTCGCGGGTCAGGCCGATCGCCTGGGCCTCGGGGGAACTGCCCGCCGGCGGCACGCCGCGGCCGGGACCGGGGCTGAGCTCGGCCGGGGCCAGGCGGACCTGGTAGCGGGTGTCATGGGCGTAGATCACCGCAGGCCCGCCCTCTGTAGTGCGCAGTTCGGCCAGGAGCCGCGCGGCGATGTCGTCGGCGGGTGCTATCCGGTCGAACTCCACGTAGCGGGCGGAACTATCGGGGTACTCCGCGGCCATGGCCCGGAACAAGCCGGCCAGGCCAGCCGGCGCGAAGCTGCCGCGTGCTCCGGCGGCCAGGAGCCAGCGCTGGCCCGCCGCCATGGCGCCGTTAACGGTCAGGAGGTCTTTCATGAGCGGGAACATGACGGGGGGCAGCGAGGTGGCCGACGGAGTGAGGCCGTCCAGCAGGATCAGGCCGTCGGCGCCCAGGATGTCGTCCGCCGTGACGGCATCCAGCGCGCAGGCGTGCACCTGTGCGCCAAGCTCGCTGAGATACCCGGCGAGACTGTCGGCAACCGGCGTCTCACCGGTGATCACCAGCCGCGCACCGCTGACCGACACGGGCGGGCCGCCGGCGCTGTCCAGACTGGCCAGCCAGGGCAGCAGCCTTAACGGGGTCGTCCCGGCCATCATGTCCTGGCTCGCGGCCGGCTCCGGGGCCGCGGCCTCGTCATCAGTTGCCGCCGCAGGGGAATCGGCCCCCATCGTCCGGGCGATCCAGTCCGTGATGGTCCGTACGGTGCGAGCCTTCACCAGCTCCTCGAAGACAGAATCGTCCACGTCACCCGAGATTTCCAGCCTGGACGCCATCTCGCTGGCTATCTCGGCCCGCTTGATCGAGTCGATGCTTAGATCGGCTTCAAGATCGAGATCCAGGTCGAGCAGTTCGACCGGGTACCCGGTGGTTTCGCTGATCAAGGTGAGCACCGCATCCTGAAGTTCCGGGATGCTGAGCAGCGGACTGGCCGCCGCGCCGCCCTGCTCAGCTGCGACCGCAACGGCCGGCTCGCCAGCGGGCGGGGCGGCAATGGTGCCTGGTTCCGCCGCGATCGGCGCTGCGGGACGGCGGGCGGCGTAGTCCGCTGCCGGGGCGGGGCGATCCTCCTGCTGCCCGGCGGGCAGCCCGCCCAGGAACGCCAGCATGACGTCGCGCTGCGCGGAAACCAGCTCGCGGCTGGTCCGCAGGTACTCGGCTACCATGAAGTCGCGATCGGCGGGACTGCCGGGCGCGGGTGAGGGCACGGCGAACTCCTTGATCAGTTGTGCGGGGATAAGGGCACCGGGCACGTAGCCGCCGGCCGCGTCGCGGACCAGCTGCCCGTTAACCGTCCAGAGCGGCCGCCGCCCATGAGATGGAGAGACGACAGGATCGGCCACGTTCCGGCCGTGGAAGAGCCAGCCCGGGTCCAGCGGTACTCCGGCGCAGGCGATCTCGGCGAGCGCGCGGAGCAACCCATGCAGCCCTTGTCCGCGAGGCCCGTCGCAGGCCACAGCCAGGTGCGCCCGGTTCCCGAGCACGGTGCCGACCAGCCGGGTCAGCACCCGCCCGGGACCCGCCTCGACGAATACCCGGGCGCCGGCGGCATACATCGCCTCGACCTGATCGGCGAACCGCACCGGCGCGCCGATCTGTGCGGCTAGCTCCGCGCGGATCAGTTCGGGGTCGTGCGAGTACGGCTCGGCGGTGCGGTTCGACCACACGGGCAGCCGGGGCGCCGATACCTCCCGGGCGGCCAGCACCTCGGCGAACTGGGCGCTCGCCGCGGCGACCACCGGGCTGTGGAAGGCGCACGCGACCGGCAGCCGGCGGGCGGACAGGCCCGCGTCCCGGAGCGCGGTAAGCGCAGCGTCCACGGCCGGGCTGCGGCCCGAGATCACTACCTGGGCCGGTGCGTTGAGATTGGCCAGGGTCACGTCGCCTGCGAGCCCGCAGCCCGCCAGGACGGGCGAGATCTGGGCGGCAGTTGCGCTGACTGCCGCCATCGCGCCGGGGTCCTCGCCGGCCGCGAACAAGATGGCGGCGGCGCGCTCCTGGCTGAGGTCGAGCAGCGTCGCCGGGTCGAAGGCCCCGGCGGTGGACAAGGCGACCAGCTCGCCGTAGCTGTGCCCGCCTGACATGTCCGGCCGTATTCCCAGCCGGGCGAGCAGGTGGCTGACCGCCAGCCCGCACATGCCCAGCGTCGGCTGTGCGGCCCGGGTGTCGCTGAGCAGGCCGGAGTACTCGCGCTCGCGGGCCGGGTCAAAGGCCGCCGGCGGAAACAGCCGGCCGGCCCAGCGCGGGCCGAGCTCGAGATACTGCCGCAGCTCAGGAAAGGTGACGAACAGCTCGGCCAGCGCGCCGGTGCGCTGGCTGCCCTGACCGGGAAAGAGAAACGCGACAGCAGGCGGCCCCGCCGGCTCCGGCGGCTCCGGCGGCTGGACCAGGCCTGCGGCGGGAGCGTGCTCGCCTGCCAGCACGCGCTGCAGGAGCAGCGCGAGCTCGTCGGCGTCCCGGGCCACCACGGCCACCCGGACCGGGCCGGCCGCGGCCTCGGCGTCCCGGGCTGCGCGCGCGGCCAGATTCCGCAGCGCCGGCCCGCCGGGTTGCGCCGGTGCCAGCGCCCCGGCGAGGTTGCGCACGGCCTGGTGAGCGGCCGCGGGGCTGGTGCCGCGGAAGCAGAACAGCTCGGCCGGCCACTCAGCCTGCGCATGGCGGGGCTCGGGGGTGCCCGGGTGCCCGGCCAGCACGACGTGGAAGTTGGTTCCGCCGAATCCGAAGGCGCTGAGGCCGGCGAGCCGCTCAGCCGGCGGCGCTAGCCAGGGTCGTGGCTCGGTCAGGAAGACGAATGGGCTGCGCTCCGCGTCCCAGGAGGGATTCGGGCTGGTCAGGTTGCTGGTCGGCGGCTGCACGCCGTAGTGGACCGCCAGCGCGGCCTTGATCAGGCCAGCCAGGCCGGCGGCTGCCTTGGTGTGGCCGATCTGGGACTTGACCGAGCCGAGGACGCAGCCGCCGGGCCGGGCGCCGCCCTCGGTGAAAACCGCGGTCAGGCTGTCCAGCTCGGTCTGGTCCCCCAGCACGGTGCCGGTGCCGTGTGCCTCGACCACCGTGACCTCGCGCGGCGAAACGCCCGCCTGCCGGTACGCCTGGCGCATCGCCCGGATCTGCCCGCCGGGGTGCGGTGCGGTGAGGCTGCGCGACCGGCCGTCGCTGGCGGCGCCCACGCCCTTGATCACCGCGTAGATGCGGTCGCCGTCCCGCCGGGCATCGGCCAGCCGCTTGAGCACGACGCAGGCGACGCCCTCGCCCAGGGCGGTGCCGTCCGCTGTGCTGTCGAAGGTGGCGACCCGTCCCGTGGGGGACAGGGCGTGCACCGAGCCGAACATCAGGAAGTCGCCGATGGAGTTGTGCAGGTCCACCGAGCCGCACAGCATCAGGTCGGCGGTGCCCGTGGTCAGCTGCTTGCAGGCCATGTCGACCGCGGCGAGCGACGCGGCGCACGCGGCATCCACGGTGAAGTTCGAGCCGCCCAGGTCGAGCCGGTTGGCGATCCGCCCCGCGATGACGTTGGCCAGGTGGCCGGGGAACGTGTCCTCGGTGAAGGTGGGGAGCTGCTCGTCGAACTCCGCGGGCAGGTCACCCAGGTACGCCGGCAGCAGGGCGCGCAGGGCCAGCGCGCCGCCGTCGTCGGAGCCGGGCTCCGCGGCGAAGATCACTCCGGTGCCGGAGTGGTCGGCGCCGGGGGCGTCATAGGGATACCCGGCATCGTTCAGGGCCTGGCTCGCGATTTCCAGCGCGAGCAGCTGGCTGGGGTCGATGCTGCCCAGGGAGCTGGGGGGGATGCCGTACCGGATCGGATCGATGACGACCGGCTGCAGGAAGCCGCCCCACTTGGATACTGTCCGCCGGCCGGAGCCGCCCTGCATCGGGTCGGAGGTGTAGAAGATCGAGGTTTCCCATCGCTCGGGGGGCACCTCGGTGAGCGCGTCCTTTCCGCTGAGAATCGTCCGCCAGAAGCCATCCAGGTCGGCGGATCCGGCGAATGCGCCCGCCATGCCGACAACCGCGATGTCCAGCGGCTCGGGCCGCTCGTCAGTCTTGTCCCTCCCATCTGGCCCGGCCTCATCTGGCTGGGCTGCGAGCGCTTCCTGCAGTTGCGCTATCCGGGCCTGGTGAAAGTCGCTGGCGCCGGTGGTCACCTCGGCGTGCAGCGCGGGCACGGTTGTCACAGCATCACGCAGCACGGCGACCTGGCCGGCCATGTACAGTCCCTCGGCCCCCTGGGCCGTCTGGTCTATCTCGGTTCCGTCGTGCTCCACGCCCTTGCTGGCCAGCCGCAGCCGCCCGGTGTTCAGCAGTTCCAGCTGCATCCAGGCCTCGCGGCCCTTCAGGCCCGCGGCCGCAAGTTCTGCTCGCTGCCGGCCGAACTCCTCGACGAACGGGGTGCGCAGCGCCCGGGTTACGTGCCCTGGGGCGGTCTCCAGCAGGGCCGTCTCGGCCGCGGCCAGCGCCATCCGCTGGAAGAGTGGTTTGATCGCCCCGTGCTCGACCGCCTCGCGGGTGAACAGGTACGAGGTGCCCATCAGCACGCCGATCCGGGCGCCGCGCCGGGCTAGCGGCGCCGCCATGGCGGCGACCATGGCCGCGGACCGGGCGTCGTGAATGCCGCCGGCGAACAGCACCTGCAGCTGCGCCGCGGTCTCCGCGGTGGCGCTATCGATGTAGTCATCGATGACCGCGAGCTGCGCTTCCCAGAGCGTGAAGCTTGACCGGGGACCGATGTGGCCGCCGCATTCGGCGCCTTCGAAAACGAACCTGCGAGAGCCGGAACGCAGGAACTGGGCCAGCAGCCCGGGGGAGGGCACGTGCAGGAACGTGGCGATGCCGGCCTGCTCAAGCTCCATCGCCTGGGCCGGCCGGCCGCCGGCCACGATGGCGCAGCTCGGCCTGATCTGCAGGATCGCCTCGAGCTGCGCGGCGCGCAGCTCCTCCGGAACGAAGCCGAGCACCCCGACCCCCCACGGCCGTCCGTCGAGGGCGGCCGCGGCGGCAGCCAGCAGCCGCCGGGACTGCTCGCCGTCCGCGAGGGCCAGCGCGATGAACGGCATCGCACCATCGGCGGCGACTGCGGCCGCGAATCCCGGCTGGTCACTGACCCGGGTCATCGGTCCCTGGGCGACCGGCAAGCGCACGCCCAGGTCGGCGGCCAGTGACGCGCCGGGCGCCAGCGGATGAGCGGCCGCGCTGTCGGCCACCGCGTCCAGGATCACCGACCGCAAGCCGCGGACGGCTGCGGCCGTGTCCGGCCACCGGTCCGCGAACGGCGCGGCCAGGTGACCGTCCTGGCCGATCGGCAGCAGCCTCGTGTCGGTATCCCGCGGTCCGGCGAGCCGGGCCAGTGCTCCGGTGACCCGGACGCCGCGCTGTTCGCCGACCGTGACGGTCTCCGAGCCGTCCATCCGCGCCAGGACGCGCCGGACGTTGCCGGGCAGATCCGACTCGGGCATGAGACCGAGCTGGCTGTCCAGGACCACCCCGGCGGCGCCGCCGACGACACACGCAACCGCGGTGCGCAGGCCGATCCCGCCTGCGGCCCAGACGGGCAGGGTCACCGTGTCGTCGGCCAGCAGTTGCTGCAGCAGCACGAAAGTGCTCAGGCCGCTGACCCGCCCGCCGGCCTCCATCCCCCGGGCGATCAGGCCGTGTGCACCCTGGGCGGCGGCCGCTCTGGCTTCCTGACGGCTGGTCACTTCCACGAGCACGCGCGACCACGAGGCGGTTTCCGTAATGTCCCAGGGAGTGTCCGCGGTCAGCACGGCCAGAGCCACCCCGGCGCCGCAACGCCGAACCTGGGCCGCGGTGGCCGCACAGCCCGCCGGAACGCGGATCGCGAGCGGCACCGCGGACCAGGAAGCAGCCTGGGTCAGCGCCTGCAGCCGCGGCCAGCTGCCATCGGCCAGATCGATAACTCCAAGCCCGCCGCCACGCCAGGCCTGCACAGCAATTTGCGGGCTGGGCTCAATCGAGCCGCATGGGCTGATTGTGATGACCGTCTCACACATGGTCGAGGGCTCGGGCATGATGAACTCCGCTTCATAGGGTTGCGCTTTCGGTCACGCCAAGACGCCCTAAATGGAGCAAGGAAAGACTCCGGATAGCTACATCGCATATCCCGGCCAGGTGGAAAACCCGCAGGCACTTCCGTCCCCAGGGTTGCTGGCCTCATGCATGCTCGAGGCAGCCCGGGCGACCGTGATCCCTGCCGGTCTTCCGGGGAACTCATACGTACGCAGGGGAGCTTGAGTTCAGAAGGATCCAAGATTGACGAAGCCTTGCGGCCAGCATAAGGGCGGCGTCGCGGGACGGCGGGAACTCATCGATGCCGCCTTCGGCTGGTGACCTGCAGAGGCGCCAGCGGCCGTCCTGTCGCTGTTGGCAGACCGCGTCCGGAGGCTGAGGCCCGGGCGGTGACGGTGGCTGATATCGAGGCAGGCGCTTACCGCGGAGCCAGCGGGGATCAGCCTCCATGACAGATCTGGGTTGAGGCAGCACCCTGGGGGCTGTCGCATGCAGCCGAAGAGAGTCGTTCCAACGCGAACGGCGATAGCCGCACTGAGTAAGCCGCCGTCCCCGCCCCGAGCGACGCAGCCCACCGGGCCGCCGACTACCTGGGATAACAGCGGCAGTGCCGGCGCCGCCCGAGACCTGCACCGGCAGGTCCTCGCCGGCCGCCAGCACGATCTCGGCACCGAGTACCCTGACACCCTCACCGCCGGCGCTGACCTCGCGTACTGGACCGGGCAGGCGGGGGACCCGGCCGCCGCCCGTGACCGGTTCGCCGCGCTGCTGCCCGTCCGCGAGCGGGTGCTCGGCGCCGAGACCCCGACCTGCGGCGCGCCCAGGCTACCGGAGCCGGGACGGGCATAGCAGGCCCTAACCCGGCCCGCTGCCTGCCGCGAAGCGGCGAAGGATCACCCCGGAGATGAGTGCTGGCCGGTTACATGGCCGGCCCGGCCCGGGGGCCGGTTCACGGACACGGCGGGGCATTCCGGCTGGGAACTGGGCTGGGCACTGCGCAATGATCGCAGGACGAATCTCGGCACGGCCGCTGGTTTTTTGCCACCCGTAGCAGTGTTCGGCACGATGTCTCTGGTGCCCTGGCCTGCGAACCTGGAGGCCGGCCGTCCCGGTGATGAGCTGGTCAGGTGGAATCACATGTGGCGGCGGAAGCCCGGATCGACAGAATAATGCTATTACAGGGAATTTCAGTAAAGGCCAGGCATTGCCTGTGCCTGGCGGCCGGGGAATTGGCAGCCGGATGGCGGGCGATTTCCCTTTTCGCGGGATCTCTTCCCGTGTTTCCGGGATGCTCGTAAAGGATGTTCTGCCGGCCAGGAAGGGAGACAGGGAATGGCGGCGGGCGGGGACGGCGGGCTGGCAGCGTGGGCAGAGCGCTCACGGAGCAGCCGCGGCAGCCAGCCGGCGCATGGCGGATTGCGGTTCGTGTTTTACGGCCGGGTCTCGACGGAGGACTGGCAGGATCCGGTGACGTCGCGGGCCAGGCAGCGGGAGCAGGCCGAGGCGCTGGTCCGCGGGCACGGGATCATCGTCGCGGAGTTCTTCGACAGCGGGGAAAGCCGGATGGTGGCGTGGGCGCGCCGCCCCCAGGCGGCCGCCCTGGCCGCCGCGCTCGCGGACCCGGGCCGGGGCTGGGACGCGATCGTGATCGGCGAGTACGAGCGGGCCTTCTACGGCAGCCAGTACGTAGTCGCATGAGGAAGGGCCAGCTGCCACCTGGGTCGTCCCGGACGAGTCATGGACGCGGATCGAGCCGCTGCTGGCGGTCGGCTCCCGCCGCGCTGCTGGTCGGCGGCCAGGCTGTCGTGCAGTCGTCGGACATCCTTGCCGTGCACCCGCGATGATCAGGCCCCGTAAGCCGGCCCGCCGCCCGAGAGGGCCTGGAACGCGCGGTGATCCCTAAGCGGCTTCCGTGCGCTCGACCTTGCTGCCAAGGCACTGGCCAGCGCAGCGGCCGTGCTGTCTCTCTTGCCTGACGCCAGCTCGCTTTAGTTGTGCCAGTATCCGGAACTTTCTCGCGCTGGGATGTCACAGATCCGGGGGCTCGCTGCACGAACTGGTATCCGGCTGGGCTGGGGATGCCTGCCGGGTTCGTCATCGTGATCCGGAGGCAGGGAAAGCAGTGGCCGTCAGGGAACTAGTAATCGAGGACAAGATCTTCCGGCAGCTCGGCGAGGATGGCCTGAGCGACCTGAGCGCGTGCCTGTGGGCGGTGGACTGCCAGACTTGCGGCCGGTTTCTGGGAGATGACCCGCCGTCGCTGTGGGTCAACGACTCCATAGTGTTCGCGGTAGCGAGCCTGCATCACCCGGGGTGCCAGGCGCCGGGCTGGAATGATTCCGGGCTGATCGTGGGGCTGCCGTTCTCGGCTGAGTACGTGAGCTTCATTACCGTCATGCTGCTGGTCCCGAAGGCCAGCAGGTGCGGCACCCGGGCCAGGCAATCCCCGGTATCTGGCGTCTGCCGGCGGCGGGACGCAGGTGCGGGCAGGCCTCGCGGGCGACGTAGCGCTTGAGGCAGCGGATGATTTCGGCCTTTGATTTTCCTTCTGCGGTGCGGCGTCCGCCGCAAACGCGGGTGGCCGGGTGGGAGCCCATGCGGGTTGAACATCATCCGCCACAGGGCATGGCTGGCCTGTCGGTCGCCGCCCAGGCTGGGTCAGTGGGCCCTGCTCGCCGCCACTATTAGCGTGGGCCAAATTATCCTGGGTCCAGGCTCGCCCTGCTGGGTCCCGACTGGGCGCTCGCGTCATCCATTGTCTCAGCCAGGTCCTTGAGGCTTGGAATCCTCATTCCCCTGGTCAGGGTGCCGCGCTCAATCTGCCGGGTGATGATCCGGGCGAGCTGCCTGCTCTCGGCAACCGACGTGCGGTGCTCGATCCTCTCCGGCGGCTCTGGCTGCTGCCCTGCGGTGCGCTGCGGCATACCGACCATGCTAAATCTCGAGTTCTGGACTGTCCGCAATGCTGTTCACCGCAGCGCACCGCAGTGGTGCGCACAGCCCAGGCAAGAGAGGAGCACGCAGCCCAGCGGGGACGGCATGCGGCTCGCCTCATGGGTCCGGCCAGGCAACGGCACGAGCTGCTTGCCGACGTCAGGCGAAACGACTGGTATTCGGCCCTGACTGACTGACTGACTGACTGACTGACCCGGTCCGGCAGCGTAGCTCAGGCTGGGTGATTCAGCGGCTACGCGGCCAAGGTCCGGGCGGAACTTTCGGGCATGCTGGCTGAGACCGAGAAAATCCCGGAGCGGAGGTTACGCCATTCGTCAATCCCGCCCAGAAGGACGATCCGGAAGCGGGCAGCTAGGCAGGCCGTAGAGACGACTGCCCGGTGAACCGACAGAAATCGGGCACCGGGCCAGTCGTCTCTCTACGGCTAGATACGGAATTCGCCCGATCGCGCGGCGGCCAGGAACTGCGCCCAGGACTCGCGCGGCAGGACCAGCACCCCGCCCTCGTGGTTCTTGGAGTCCCGCACGGCGATGACGGCGGGAAGGTTCGAGGCGACCTCCACGCACTGCCCGCCATTGCCGCCGGAGTGGGTGCTCGTACGCCAGATAGCGCTAGTCAGGTCCATGATGCGTTCGCTCTTTTCTCTATCAGGTCTCGTGATGCGGTGCGGGACAGCGTCTCCGACCGGACGTGGTCGAACGTTAGGGCCAGGCGGGCGACCGTGGCAGCGGATTCAACGATGAACCCGTCCGCGATGGTCTCCAGGTAGCCCAGCCGGAGTCCTTCTTGCTCAACTAGCGCGAACGCGCCCAGGAGGGCGTAGTGGCCGCCCGCGCTGTACGGAACCACCTCCACGACGATGTTGGGGCGGGCCGACATCTCAAGCAGGTGGTCAAGCTGGTCGCGCATGACCTTCTCGCTGGCCACCCGCCGATGCAGCACCGCCTCGTCCAGGACGACCCACAGTAGCGGCGGCTCGTCCCGGTCTAGGAGGGCCTGCCGTTCCATCCGTGCAGCCACTAGCGTCTCGACATCATCGGCTTTGGTGTTCGGCCGTCTCGACAGAACGGCCCGTGCGTAGGCCTCGGTCTGCAGCAGCCCGTCAATGAAGGCTGGCTGCCAGGACCGGAGCTGAGTCGCCGTCGCCTCGATCTCCGCGTACGGGCGGAACCATGTCGGCAGTGGCGTTGTCCGGGCAGCTTCCTGGAGGCGCTCGAACGTGCCAGGAGTGCCGAGCACCACATCTAGCCGCTGCGCGAAGTCGAGTTGCGGCACCCGGCGGCGCGACTCGATCATCGCTATCAGCGATGCTGAGTAGCTGAGTCGGCGGCCTAGCTCGTCCTGGGATAAGCCAGCCGCCGACCTCGCGGCAGCTAGTTCCGACGCGAACAGATTCAGGCCCGAGACGCCGTGCTCACCGTCGCTCACAGCATTGCCCCCTTCCGCACTCCGGGCAGGCCTGGCAACACGGCGCGACATCGGCCTGCACTGCGCTCCTGTGGTGGTTCCCACCGTATGGCGACCTGGGCAAGTCTGTGAAGCGATAACCCCCTTGAGATGCAATGGAGGTTCAGCGTGGACGCCGTGACGGCCCGTGGGAAGCGACGCTCCGGGGCTGGTCCCGCCTTCCGCGCCGACCGTGAACGCCCGCGCCATTCGTTCCTGGAGCTGCCCGCGACCGCCGAAGCCGTTCCGCGTGCCCGGCAGCGCACGAGGAGCGTGCTTGGTGAATGGCGGCTTGAGGTCATCGCGGAGACGGCGGAGTTGCTCGTCAGCGAGCTTGTCACCAACGCCGTGAAAGCGTCGGATGGCCTTCCGTCGAGTATCGGGACACCGCCGGTTCGCCTCCTGCTGGCCGCGGGACACCACTGCGCGCTCGTTCAGGTATGGGACGCGAGTAGCCACATGCCCGCTGTGCCGTCAGTGCCTGACCCGCTGGACGCAGAGCACGGGCGGGGGCTGCTCCTGGTGGAGACGCTGAGTGCGGGCTACGGTGTGTACCGGTCGGCGGGCATCGGGAAGGTCGTCTGGTGCGTGGTGGAGACGCCGCGCCTGGGCCACCATGCCGTGTGTCTACGGGATGTCGCACGTCCATACGAGCGTCCCGGTTTCCAGGGCCGGTACCAATCCTGAGCCGGAGCCGTGCACCATGGGAATGGCCTCGTCCTTCCGGGCTGGGTCCTCTCTGCAGTTAGTGGCCCAGCCGATTATTCAGGCCGACCGGTTTATCATGGAAATGCTGATCGGTCAGCATTGACATGTTAATCCTGACCGGTCAGCCCTGACAGATCAGCAAAAGGGAGATAAGTGCAGTGTTCAGGTCGTTAGTCATTATCGGGGCGACGCATAGTCGGGGCAGCGCCAGGGTGCGCCGGGATTTGCGCGTCTTGGTGTCGCCTCCAGCTCGCACTGACCGCCACATCGCGACGTGAGGCGGTAGAGGCGGGCTGGCGGCGGGATCGCCGGTGAGCAGTGACAGGACGATGTAGCCGTGCATCCTGCTGTCCTGGGCAGCCCGGAGGATGCCATGGGCCTGAGCCAGCGTGAGGGCCTTTGACTTGCGACCGGGCTGTCCCTGGGGCTCAGGGGAGAGCGCGACGACGTTGCGCTTCACCAGGTCGCGGGCGCGGCAGGTAGGAGGTGAACCGGCGCCACAGCCGGGCGGCGTTCGCGTTGAACAGGACGGCGGCGATGTAGTCGTAAATGAGCTTCGCCGCGTGCTTCAGCGCGGGACCGAGGTCATGGACCAGATCTTCAGGCCGAAGACTGCGGCACCAGAGGACGAGGATCCGGGCCAGGCAGCATCCTGAGCCGAGTGCCGGACTCGGGCCGTAGTCTCGGTGGTGAGCGCCACCTCCCCGGCCTACGCTGGGGAGGGTCCGGGAGGTGCGCGCCTCCCAGCTGCTGCCCGGATTTAAAGCCTAAGCGAATCCTGGTCGAACGGGTGTTCTATCCTGTTGGCATGGCTACGGGAGAGTCCGACAGGATCCTGCTCGCCCGGATCGCAGGGACCGCATCACGGTTGGCGTGCGTGCGTGATTGGTCACCGGAGGCCGAGGCTGCGGCGGTGGCGAAGCTGCGCGAACTGGCGGGCGGCCGGGTCGACCTGCTGGCCGAGGAGGCGGGGCTTCGGCTCGGCGCGGGGGAGGGCCGCATGTGGCGCCGTATGGCCAGCCTGTGCGTCGCGGCGGGGGCAGACAAATCGTAGATCGAGGCCTGGATCAAGGTTGGCCGGGAGCGGGCTCGCATGGCATCGGTGCGCCCGTACACCGGTATCGGGGGGCCGGGTTAGGAGACGTCGTCCTTGCTCCGGGGTGACCGGTAAGCGTCCAGACTCTGCTCGATGGCGATCCGGCAGGGCTCGCATAGCACGCCGCCCGGCCCGGCCGGGGCGTCTCCGCACTTGGCGCACTGACGCTGCTGCGCGGGCATAAGGCCTCCTCCAACTCGGCCAGGTTGACGTGGGCGGCCAGATCGGCCACGGTCCGGACCTCGGCGACGAAGTACCCGTCGCGGTGGATGCGGAGCCACTCGCCGTCGCGATGGTTACTGGTCGCGGTGAGCCGGATCAGGTCGACCCGCCATCGCCCGTCTCTGCTCCTGAGCCTCACGGGCGCCACTATCTCATCTTTCGGTCTGCCCGAAACTAGGGTCGAGAGTGTTCAGCTAGCCGACGGCGGCGAACGGGACCCGGCAGATGGGGGAGTCCAGCCCTCCAGCGCCTTGTCTAGGCCGCGATCCACGGCCAAGGCGCCAGGGCGCCAGGGCGCCAGGACACCGTCGTAGTGGCTGACAAGTTGTGTCAGATGTTCCAGGTTCCTGCCCGATACCTCCCACTGGGGTCGAGCCGGGTCCGTGGTCAGCCGCGCCCGGTAGGCGTCCCGCCCGTCCTTCTCCGCCTTCCACGGGCGCCACTGCGGGTTGGCCAGACGTGCCGATGGCCCGGTGCCGCCGTGGTTCGAGGACTGGCTGGAAGCCGAACACGAGGCACACACGCTCCGGATATGGTCACCAACGCATACCCGGACTACTGCAAACCGTTGAGTATGCCCGCGCGCTGTTCCTGGCGGCTGGTGCCGATGAGGATTCGGCCGACGGGATGGTTGGGGCACGACTGGAGAGGCAGTCCATCCTTGACAGGGCAGGCCCTCCGCATGCCGTCGTGGTTCTTGACGAGTCGGTGCTGTATCGCTTGATCGGCTCATCTGCGATCATGGCGGACCAGCTTGCCCACGTAGCCAGCATCTCAGAGCGACTGCACGTTGCGTGCATGTCCTGCCCGCCACAGGAGCAAACGCAGGTTTGAGCGGGGCGTTCGACATCGCAAGCGCGGATGGCACGCCGGATACCCTGCGTACGGAGGGTGTCGAAGACCAGACGACAGAGAACCGAACACTCGTCCGCAAGGCGGCCATAATATTTGATCTTGTCCGGAGAGACGCGATACCGCGTATTCCCTCCCGGACCCTCATCCTGGAGGCAGCAGAGCAATGGAAGAATCGCTAGACCTTCGCTGGCGGAAGTCCAGCTATAGCGGAAACGGTGGCGGCAACTGCGTCGAGGTTGCCCGCAACCTGCCCGGTATCGTCGCCGTGCGTGACTCCAAGGACCGAGAGAGCCCGGCGCTCGCGTTCACGCCCGAATCGTGGCGCGCGTTCCTCGATGCCGCGCGAGGCGGAGAGTTCGACCGGCGCTGACCTTAGACAGGGCTCCGGCTACGCAGTGACCTCGAAGGGCTGGCCGCAGATCCCGCACAGCACCGCCGTTAGACTCACCGCCCATGACCGAGCTGGACGAGCAGGGCCGCCCGGAACCTCCCCTCGCCGGCGACGAGGCCGCCATCCTGCTGGGCTTCCTGGAGTTCCACCGAGCGACCCTGGGGTGGAAGTGCGCGGGACTGGACGCCGCCGGCCTGGCGGGGACGGTGGCCGCCTCGTCGATGACCCTCGGCGGAATGCTCAAGCACCTGGCCTACGTCGAGGACGAGTGGTTTACCCGGTGGCTGACCGGCCAGGGCCGGCAGTCCCCGTGGGACGCGGTGGACTGGAAGGCCGATCCCGACTGGGACTGGCACTCGGCCGCCGAGGACACTCCCGAGCAGCTGCACGCACTCTGGCAGCAGGCCATGGCCCGGTCCCGGTCGGTGGTCACGCAGGCGCTGGCCGACGGCGACCTGGGGCAGCTGGCCCGGCGGGCCTGGCCCGACGGCCGCGCACCCAGCCTGCGCTGGATCCTGGTCCACATGATCGAGGAGTACTCGCGGCACAACGGCCACGCTGACCTCATCCGTGAGTCGCTGGACGGGCTCACCGGGGAGTAACTGCCGTCGCCGGCGCGCGCGGCGCCGGCCGCGCCGTCGCCGCTCTCGCCGCGGATCCGCAGGTGGCCTGCTGGTCGGAGCAGCACCGAGGGCCGGCCGGGGCGAAAACCCGTGGCGGCACCGGCCAGGGTCCGGGATGCTCGTGGTCATGGCTGAGCTAAGTGAGCAAGACGAGGACCTGCCCGCCCGGCAGTTCGGGTGGTGGGACATGTTCGTCAGTCCCGAGGACGACCCGCGGGCGTCCGACGGCCGGTTCCAGGGCGAGCGGGCCACCCTGGTCGGCTACCTGCGCGACCAGCGCCTGACCCTGGAGCTCAAGTGCGCCGGCCTCGACGCCGCCGGGCTGGCCCGCCGCTCGGTACCGCCGTCCAACCTGTCGCTGCTGGGCCTGGTGCGCCACCTGACCGACACCGAGCGGGGCTGGTTCCGCCGGACGCTGGCCGGGCAGGACGCACCGCGGCTCTACCGCACCGACGACGACCCGGACCTGGCCTTCAACGGCGCCGTCGCCGATCCCGGCCGGGTCACCCGGGCCTGGGCTAACTGGCGGGCGGAGGTCGAGTTCGCCGAGCAGTTCGTGGCCAGCGCGCCGGACCTTGACCTGGCCAGCCCGCACGACGGCGGGACCGGCCACCCGAGCCCGATCACCCTCCGCGAGGTGCTGGTGCACATGATCGAGGAGTACGCCCGGCACAACGGCCACGCCGACCTGCTGCGCGAGCGCATCGACGGCCGGATCGGCCAGTAGCCGGGCCCCCGGCCAGCCGGCCGTCAGCTCGCCGCCGGCCCGGCCCCGCCGCCGGCCCGCCGCTCAGGCGATGAGCAGGCGGCCGCCCAGGTCGGCCGCGTCGAGGCCGGTGAGCTCGCGGTTGCGCTGCGCCCACCGCCCGGAGCGCACGTCCGCGTCGAGCTGGCGCACCATGCGGTCCTCGGCGGCCGGCCCGACCGCGGCGAACACCGAGATCCCGCGGCGGACGTCCGTCCGCAGGTAGGCCTCCGGCCGGCGCCAGTAGGCGTAGAAGAACCCGTCCGCGCAGTCCCACGGCACGGGCACCGGCTCCAGGCGCGCGCCGATGGCGGCGGCCCGCTGCGCCAGCGTGGGGCGGCCTTCGATGAGCCTCGCGAACTCGGGCAGGTAGTCGCGGGTCAGCCAGTACGCATCGGGCCGGCTCGTGTCGAACTGGAACACCACCACCCGGCGGGCGACGCGCCGCATCTCGCGCAGTCCGGCGATCGGGTCCGGCCAGTGATGATCGGAATGCACCGCCATCGCGGCGTCGAACGACTGGTCGGCGAACGGCAGCCGCTCGGCGGTGGCGGCCACGT